>Ga0209609_10001361_pt1 | contig 14163 bp, 18 predicted proteins | sample LakKivw325mmetaG_FD_184136 | JGI IMG/M metagenome (GOLD analysis project Ga0209609, IMG submission 184136) | Anoxic lake water microbial communities from Lake Kivu, Rwanda to study Microbial Dark Matter (Phase II) - Lake Kivu water 325m metaG... | ecosystem: Environmental > Aquatic > Freshwater... | reverse complement strand
CGAATTTTTTAAATTTGTCCATAAAAACCCAAAAATCAGGAGTGCACTTTTCAAGTTTAAATTTATTAAAAACAGTGCACTTTTCAATTTTAAATGACAGGTTTCTGACCTGTCTTGACAACAGGGATAAAATATGGTTAATAATAAAAGTTTAATTATTTCAAAAAAATAAGAGATTCCGACAAGAGGTTTTCTATGAAGAGAACTTACCAGCCCAGTACGATCCGAAGGAAGAGGACCCATGGTTTTTTAAAAAAGAAAAGGACCAAAGCCGGCAGAAATGTTCTAAAACGGAGGAGGGCAAAAGGCAGGAAAAGGCTAACGGTTTAAGTGAAAGGAGCGTTCGGATTTAGAAAAGAGGAACGGATCATCCATCCTCAGGATTTCAGAAGGGTGATGAGGTCAGGTAAAAAAGTGACCTCTAAGAGCTTCATCCTCTTTTTCCAGGATAATGGGAAGGGTTTTCATCGATTAGGAATTGTCTTAAGAAAGGAAGTGGGTCAGGCCACTCTTCGAAATAGAATCAGGAGATACATTAGAGAATTCTTTCGACTCCACAAACATCTGATCAGGGGATCCCTGGATTTGGTCATTCTTGTGAAAAAAGGACCTTTACCAAACCGCTACAGGGAGGCTGAAGAGGAATTAAGGCGGGCATTGACATGAGAGAGTTTTTAAAGGGCATCATCATCGCCCTCATTCATCTTTATCAGCATTCTGTTTCACTCCTTCTTGGACCCTGCTGTCGTTTTACCCCTTCCTGTTCTGCCTATGCATTGGAGTCTATCCGGCGATATGGAGTGGCAATGGGGATTTGGCTTGGCTTAAAAAGGGTCCTAAAATGCCATCCCCTCTATCCGGGTGGTTATGATCCGGTCCCAGACCTATCGAAAAAGATATAAAAAGGAAACTTAAAGAAGAGGATATATGGAAAAAAGAGCCATCTATGCGATAATATTGACATTTTTAATTATTTTCTTCTGGGGGGTAATCCAATCAAAATTATTTCCCCCTCCCCCAAAAGAACCGTCAAAACAAGAGGTGAAAAAAGTTGAAAGCAAACCCATTGAAAAGAAGGAAACAAAATCATTAAAAGAAGAAAAAGCTCATACCGGACCAAAGATAATTGTAAAAAAAGAGATTTCTATTGAGACTCCAAATTACTGGGCTACATTAACGAATGAAGATGCGAGGCTGAAGCATTTTAAACTGAAAAAATTTGAAGATCGAGTGATGGAATCAACCCTCACTCTTAAATTAGTCAATTTTATCAAGGATTTAATTGGAGGAAAAGCGGAGGATCCGAAAAAACCGATACCCCTTGATCTGATCAATACAAGGGAAGAGGAAGGTCTTCCACTGGGATTGATCATTAGCCCAGACCCTGGCAGCGGAGGTTGGGAGGTAGATAAGGAGAGACTCAAGTTGGTCAAAGGTAAGGAAAAGGGGGAGATTACTTTCTCAAAAAGTTTATATAACGGATCGAAATTATTAAAAAAATATAAATTTTCGCCTGAAAATAATACGATTGATCTCGAAGTTGAGCTTCAGAATACCACTTCTCAGGAAATGATGGCCCAATTAGGACTGGAATGGATTGGAAGAATGGAACTGGAGAAGCTGGCTGATGAAGGGAATAAGGATTTTGGTTTGAGGTATGTTTTTTACAAGAATCAAAAAATGGAGAAGAAAGATCTTGGAGGGGCAAGTACCTCGGGCTGTACTCCCGGGTGTGGATCCACGAAAAGGAAGATCGACCCCTTCGAATCCTCGGATAAAGGAGCCATTGGGTGGTATGCCTTCGAGGGTGAATATTTCACAGCCCTGATGGTTCCCCCTCCCTCGGAGAAGAACGTGACCTTAATGGTCAAGGGTGATGAGAAGAATATCCTAAAGGCCCATCTGATCTCCTCCCCATTTTCCCTCCCGGCAAAACAGTCGATTTCGATGACCTACCGGGTCTATTTGGGTCCAAAAGAGATTCAGCCCCTAAAAGAATTGGGGGTGGGTGCTGAGGGCTTAGTCAATTTCGGTTTCTTTTCAGTCGTTGCCAAACCCCTTCTCTGGTTCCTTAAACTTACCAACTCCATTACTAATAATTTTGGGATAGATATCATCATTCTGAGCATTCTCATCAAGATCATCTTCATCCCCCTGACTCAGATCAGCATGAAATCGATGAAGGAGATGCAGAAGGTACAGCCTGAAATGAACCGGCTCAGGGAGCAGTATAAGAACGATAAGGCTAGGCTTCAGCAGGAGATGATGCTTCTCTACAAACGGAGAAAGATCAATCCCATGAGCGGATGTCTTCCCATGTTGATTCAGATTCCAGTATTTATTGCCCTTTATAATGCCCTTCAAAATTCGATCGAGATGAGGCATGCCCCTTTCCTTCTCTGGATCAAAGATCTGTCGGCAAAGGATCCCATCTACATCACCCCGCTCATCATGGGTGCCACCATGGTCATTCAACAAAAGATGACCCCTTCAGCCGCTGATCCCACTCAGGCCAAAATGTTCATGCTCATGCCGATCATGTTTACCTTTCTCTTTCTCAATTTTCCATCCGGTCTCGTTTTATACTGGTTGGTCAACAATGTCTTGTCTATCGCACACCAATATTACATGAACAAGAGGGGGTGAGGTTCACATTTTTGATGAAAAGGGAATAGAGATTGCCAAGCAATGGACATTGGGATTGCTCGAGCGAATGGGAGCCCATTCGGAAATTGAACAATCCGTCAAAGAAGGGGAGATTTATCTCGAGGTAAAGGCTGATCGAGAGGGGATGCTCATCGGGAAAGAAGGTCGAGTCCTGGACTCACTTCAGTTTCTTATCAATCGTATGGTCAATAAACAGTTGAGAGAACCCTTCAGGATCTATCTGGATGTGAACCATTATAAGGCAAGGAGGGCCGAATCATTATCCAAGATGGCCACTCGTTTAGGGGAGAAGGTAAAACGGACTGGTAAAGCGATCACCATGGGCCCGTTCAATGCTCATGATAGAAGGATCATTCACATCGCCCTTAAGGAAGATCCATCCCTAAAGACAGAAAGTCTTGGGGAAGGGGAGATGAAAAGGATCAAGATCGTCCCGGCGGGTTAACCCCCTTGAAGAGCAGTACTCCAGTACATTCCAAAAGTATCTTACCAGAAGAAGAGACCATTGCAGCCATTTCAACCCCATTTGGGGAAAGTGGCATCGGCATTGTTCGGATGAGCGGCCCCCTGGCCGAATCCATTGCAAAGCGGTTATTCAAAGCAAAAAAAAACGATAATGATTTACTATCCCACCGTTTCCATTACGGACAAATCGTCGATCCCAAAGATAGCCATGCCATTGATGAAGTTCTTCTCGTCGTGATGAAGGCACCAAAGACCTACACCCGAGAGGATATTGTCGAAATCCATTGTCATGGCGGCTACTTTGTACTTCAGAAGGTCTTGGAGCTGGTTCAGAAAGAAGGAGCGAGGATGGCCCAGCCGGGGGAGTTTACGAAAAGGGCATTCCTCAACGGTCGGATCGACCTGACTCAGGCTGAGGCCGTGGTCGACTTAATCAGGGCTAAGACGAAGGAGAGTCTGGAGATAGCCGGTCAACAGTTGAGGGGATTGCTCTATAAAGAGATGGTTTCAATTAAGGAAGGTTTGGTCTGTAATTTAGCGCTGACCGAGGCGCATATCGATTTTCCAGAGGAGGAGATTGAGCCTATTTCACTGGAGAAATTGAAGGAAGATCTTCATGCCGTTATTGGGAAGATTGAGGGATGGTTGGCCTCTTATGAGGAGGGGAGAATCTTTCGAGAAGGGATTTCATGTGCTATTACGGGAAAGACCAATGTCGGGAAATCAAGCCTTCTCAATGTCCTTTTGAGGGAGGAGCGGGCCATTGTCACCCCGATTCCGGGGACGACAAGGGATGTGATTGAGGAAGTCTTCAATATCCGTGGCATCCCGGTACGCTTGATGGATACCGCAGGATTGAGAAGGCCCAAGGATTTTATTGAACAGGAAGGCGTGAAAAGGGCCAGGGAAAAGGTGGCAGATGCTGATCTTATCATTCTGGTCCTTGACGGTAGTCTCGGATTGGACAAAGATGATTTCGAGACCTTCGAAGAGATTGAGGGAAAGAAGAAGGTGATCTGTGTAAATAAGAACGATCTCCCCCTCCATATCTCTCCGGAAGAATTGAAGAAGTGGTTTAAAGATGATCCCATCGTCTCTATTTCCGCCTTAAAAAATCTCGGAGTAGATGATTTGAAAGAGGCGATCTATCATTCATTAATTCATAAAGGTCTGAGGCTTTCTCCGGAATATCTGATCATAGCCAATCTCCGGCATAAGAATGTTCTTTTAAAGATGAAGGAGAACCTCTCCGATGCTTTGGACGGGTTGAAGGAAGGGAGATCCCTTGAATTCATTGCCCTTGAAATCCGCTCCGCCCTTGATAGTCTTGGAGAAATGGTGGGTGAAACAACCACCGAAGAGGTTCTTAACCGCATCTTCGAACAATTCTGCATCGGTAAATAGGATCTTTAATAATGAATTTATTCCGCATTATGCATTCCGAAATCCGAATTTGATATGTTTCACGTGAAACATCATAAGAGGGATTTATAAGAAACCGGAATGATAAGCCTTGTTATTAATAAAATTGATAAAAACGAAAGTTAATAAAAATTAAGTATTTTCAAATACTTAGAATTATTTCATTATGAGAGGAAGGACGATTGCCATCATCATCTTAGCTCTTTTCGCCTTATTCATCTATCCAGCGGGAATTGCGAAGTCCCAGATACGGAACGCAGATGCTTGTGAAAAGAGGAAAGGGCTGGTTATCCTTGTCCAGTTTTCGGACATTCTCCCTCCGGTTAATGAGAATTTTGTCAGGGACCGTTTCAAAAGATTTGACTTCTACGTGCGTGAGATGTCTTATGGAAGGGTAGGGGTTGAGATTGATATCACAGGTTGGCACAGGCTCCCTGATTCCATTGGGCGGTATGCAATTTCCCCGGCTAATCTTAAAGTTGACAGATCACGTGTTGCGAGACTGATACAGAATTCTATTGATGCCGCGGACGAAAAAAACAATTTTTCACGTTATTCCTTTGTTGTTCTCCTTCTTGGCGCCTCTTTCAAAGAATATGGAATGGTAGGGCTCTGCGGATATCCGGGTATGCTCGGATGGAAACAGGATATTGCGCTCAGGACGCAGAGCGGACAGAAGGTCCAAGGCGGAGTGGCAATCTTCACCTATCAGGCACACCTTGGCACACTCTTTCATGACATAGCCCATATTTGGGGAGGAGTAACCAATGGTAAAAGGGTATTGCCCTGCCTTTACGACCATGATCTTCAGGCAAAGCATCCTACAAGGGAGACCGGATTTGAGAATGCGCTCATCCACATGGGTTACTGGGATCCACTCTCCTGTCATTTCTACAGACGGGATCTTCCACCACCGGGCATATCCTCATGGACGAAGCTGAGACTCGGCTGGATCCCACAGGAAAAGATAAAAATCGTAGACCCAAGCAAAGTCAGCGAAATTGTGCTCGGCCCGCTCGAAGACGGGACATCAGAAACGCTTGTGGCAAAAATCCCCCTGACAGAATCGAGGTTTTATTTCATTGAGAACCGGCAGCCAATCGGCAGCTTTGATCCCCACCTCCCTGGCAAAGGAGCACTGGTCATGATTGCCGACGATACCATTGATGAATGCAGATACGGGAATTCACCTATCAGGCTGATAGATGCAGACCCCGCTGTTTCATACCTCCGTGGCGCTGCCTTCGATCTTCCGGGCAAGGGAGTGTTTACAGATAGAAAAAACTCCATTGAGATCAGGCTCATCGAAAAGATAGACTACTCATACAGGATTCGTATAAGCAGGATAAGGTAGAATTGCTTTTCCAGTCCCATGGTCCGGTTGGGATCAAGAGGCAAATGACAACCTGTTAAGAAGGCCCTCCAGTGAAGCTGACGTCAAAACATCTCTCTCCTGGAATTGCCATTCTTGCGGTTTTCTCTGTCATCGTCAGTGCGAATGCCTCAGAAATCCTTGGAAAGAAACCCCGTTATCTCTTATCTGGAACGAGTTCAGTTCCAAACGAACAATCTATGAATACAATAGAAAGGGAGCCATCAAAGAAGATCAGGCAATCTCTATCATTTCGATTCCAGGGGAGGCTCAGGGTCTGGCTTTTGACCGCAGAGGAAGTCTCTGGTTGACTGCGAGCAGCAGTAAACACGGCAGGCTGTTCAAGATTGACCCCAAGACCGGAAGCCTCCTGACCCAATATGAAATGGTTATTGGCATCGAGGATATCGGTTTTGATTCAGACGGGAAGCTATGGTCGGTTTCCGAGGCAGGTTCTCAGCGCTGGCTGAAATGGTCCAAGACTTTTCCGGTTCTGTTCCAGCTTGACGTATCAAAACTTAAATAGGTATTCTCCCAACTTCACACTCCAATCGGTCTAAATAGAACGCCGCTTCAAGCAGTTGTGGCCCGGAATATAATAAGACAATGGATCCTGTGAAACATTCTCCACATATCCTTCTCATCAACCCCTGGATTACAGATTTTGCCGCCTATAATTTCTGGATAAAACCCCTTGGACTGCTTTATATCGCGAGCCATTTGAGGGGAAATGGGTATCGGGTTACACTCATTGACTGCCTTGATTTACAAATAAAAACAAGAAGATATGGAGATGGAAAGTTTTTTAAAAAGGAAATTGGGAAACCCTTACCTGTCAAATCCATCCCAAGAAAGTATAGTCAATATGGAATTCCTGAAGAAATCCTGTTGAAAAGATTTTCAATTCTTGAAGAACCAGATCTCATTTGTGTGACTTCAGGGATGACTTACTGGTATCCTGGGGTATTCAAAATAATTGAGATTGCGAAGAAATTGTTTAGAGGAGTCCCTATAATCCTTGGTGGAATTTATGCGACCCTCTGTTATGAGCATGCAAAAAGATTTTCTGGAGCGGATATCGTTTTCCAAGGGGGAAGGGAGTCAGACGTTTTAAAGCTCATTTCAGTACAAACTCAATTCCGAAATCCGCATTCCGCAATCCAAATTGATTCCTTGCCCTATCCTGCCTTCGACCTCTATCCCAGGCTCAATTATGTGTGTCTCGCCACCTCCAGAGGATGTCCATTCCAATGTACTTATTGTGCCTCCAGATTTTTAACACAGGGTTTCACCAGAAGGGATCCTTTAAAAGTGGTTGATGAAATGGAATACTGGACAATGCAATGTCGAATTCATAATATCGCCTTCTATGATGATGCCCTTCTCATCGAACCTTCTAAACATTTTATTCCTATCATGAAAGAGGTCATCAAAAAGGGAATCCATTGCAATTTCCACGCGCCCAATGCCATCCATATTAGGGAAATAGATGAGGAGGTTGCTGACTTGCTATTTCGTGGTGGATTCAAAACCATCCGTCTTGGTTTTGAATCATCGAATAAAACTACACAGATCGAAACAGGAGGGAAGGTTGATAATCAGGAATTCAGACAGGCGATCAAACATTTAAAAAGGGCAGGGTACTCAGGCGAAGAAATTGGGGTATATATAATGATAGGATTACCAGGCCAAAGGGTAGGGGAGGTGGAGGAGAGCATTGCATTTGTGAAAGAGTCAGGAGCAAAACCCATTCTGGTCGAATATTCACCCATTCCTCAAACCCCTCTTTTTCAAAAGGCAAAACAATTCTCCCAATTCGACATTGAAAAAGAGCCATTATTCCAGAATAACTCCATCTTCCCATGTCAGTGGGAAGGCTTTACCTTGTCGGATTTCAGGAGATTGAAAAAAGACAAAAAGGAGATCATCGGATGAACCCCTATGAGATCGTCAAAGACATTTTTATTGTGGGAGGACCTGATCTCACTGATAGCCGGGATGGTTGCGTCTATCTGATCAATTTGGGCGAATTGATCCTGATTGATACAGGGGCAGGTTGGAGTGTTGATAAGATTATTAGCAATGTTCAAAGTTTTGGGTTGAACTGTAAGAATCTGAGTAAGATTCTTCTAACCCACTGCCATATCGATCATATCGGAGGCGTCCCAGAAATTAAGAAGAGATTTGGTTCTAAGTTATACATCCACAATTTGGATGCACCACCTCTTGAAACCGGAGACCAAGTTCTGACAGCTGCCAAATGGTATCAGACAACTTTTCCTCCAACTCCTGTAGATATGAAATTCAATTTGCCTGAAGAGGTGCTGATGATTGGCGGACAGAAGGTTGTCTGCCTTCACACACCGGGTCATACCCCAGGGTCTATATGCCTCTATTTGGATAAAGATGGGAAACGAATTCTTTTCGGTCAGGACCTTCACGGCCCTTTGCTCGAGGAGTTTGGATCGAACCTCGAGGATTATGGCCGCTCCACCAAAAAGTTACTTGACCTTGATGCTGATATCCTTTGCGAAGGCCATTTCGGGATTTACAAGACAAAGAAGGATGTGAGAAATTATATCCTCTCCTACCGCCGCCAGTACGGGGTTGAGTAATCATACTAAAACGTATTAAATTTCTTGACAAAAGATTATTTTAATTATACTCTTTTTTTGAGAGTATTGTTTTAGAGGAGTATTGATGGCAAAATATCTTAAGAAAGTTCAAGTGTTACTGACTGAGCAGCAGTTAAAAGAACTCGAAGAGATTGCCTCAAGGAATCATAAAAAGCTTGGCACCCTCGTTCGCGAAGCTGTTGAAGAGTACCATCTCAAGAAAAATAAACAACGGAAAATTGCGGAAGCCGTGGACCGACTCTTATCACTTCCTGAAGTCCCTGCTCCCGATGATTATCAGAAATGGGAATCCGAATATCTTGAAGGGAAGTATTCATGTCGATAAGTGCGCTGCCGATTTTGTTTATCGATGCCAATCTGATTATTTATTCAATCGGCGGCCCTCATCCTCTTCGTGAACCCTGTAAAAAATTTCTTGAAAAAATCAAATCTCGAGAAATACTTGGAGTAACCAACACAGAAGTTCTCCAGGAGATCCTCTGTCGGTATTTCTCAATCGAACGAGGAACACTCGGCGAAATGGCCTATCAATCGATGATTGAATTCTGTACAGATATTTTCCCTGTCCGGGTTGTTGACACAGATAAGGCCCTTGAGATTTTAAAAAGGGTTAACGGAATCACATCCCGCGATGCTGTGCATGCCGCCACTATGATCCACAATGGAATAGAAGAGATCATCTCCACCGACCCTCACTTCGACCTCATTCAAGAAATCAAAAGAATCGATCCGGCAAAAGTAATAAGATGAAGAGAGTTAGCCGAAGGGATTTTTTAGAATATACGGGGGTCGCCGGAGGAGCTTTCATTTTAGGTATGGGTGGAGGTGTTGCTATGTCCAAGAAAGCCAGTCATGTTTCTTTGGTGAAGACAGATGATCGGAAGAACGGAGTAAAGACCTCTTTGAGGGCCCTTCATATGAATCCTGTCAAAGGGAAGGATGTCCTGATCAAACCCAATTTTAATACGGCAGATATCACACCCGGCTCCACCCACAATGATACCTTGGTTGCGTTGATCGAAGAGGTCTGGGAAATGGGGGCAAGGTCGATCAGCCTTGGAGAGAGAAGTTATCCACCCACCCAAGAGGTAATGGAGAAAAAGGGCATCCTGCCCATTCTCAATAAGTTGCATGTTAAGGTGATCAACTTTGATGATCTTGACAGCAAGGACTGGGTGTTATTCAAACCGAAAAAGAGTCACTGGCCCAATGGGTTTAGGATTGCACGGCCCATTCTTGATGCAGAGTGCCTCCTCTCAACCTGCTGCCTGAAGACCCATCAGTTTGGAGGGGTTTTCACCCTGTCCTTGAAGCTCCATGTTGGAGTGGTTCCCACATTCAGACACGGATATCAGTACATGGGTGAGCTTCATGGCTCTCCATATCAGCGAAGGATGATTGCAGAGATCAATGAACCCTTTAAACCCGCCCTGGTCATCCTTGACGGAATCGATGCCTTTGTGGATGGCGGCCCCATGAACGGAAAACGTGCAAAGGGGGAGGTCTTCCTTGCCTCCACCGATCGCATTGCCATTGATGCCGTCGGATTGGCGATTTTAAAACTCCTCGGAAGCAACGAGAGTATTATGAAACCGAAGATCTTTGATCAGGAGCAGATTGCAAGGGCAGTGGAGCTTGGGTTGGGGGCATCGTCTCCCTCAGAGATCGAGGTGATCCCTGCGGATGAAAAAAGCCAGGACTACCGGAACCGGGTTTTTGAGATATTGAAGAAGGGATGAGAGGATGGAGTCCCTTATTATCCTAAAAAGGAGACTGTGAAGATGGAATATTATGACGCCCATATCCATTTCTTTTATGACTGTTCTTTGAAAGAACTCCAGCAAAAAATTGAGCTTATGGAAAAGACCGGTCTGGCAGGGATGAATATCCTCGTCATCAGCGAATTTCCACCCGAAAGGGAGACTTATTTGAAAATGATTCCAGGGGATTATCATTCCCATGTGACTCCTGAAGCCCTTGAACATCAAAACGACCCCTTTGAAGTTATTCACTTACCCCTTCACCTGAAGATCGTTCCCTTTTTAGACGCCCGTTTTATGGAAGATCATATTGAAGAGAAAATAAAAATTTACAGGGAGAAGGGGTTTAAAGGACTTAAACTGCTTTATGTTCCAGAAGAGGATACTGTGTTCCGAATAGGTGGCATGAAAAAGACATTTGGTCGGACGCGTAAGCAATCAGAGAAGATTACATCGTTGATCATCCAAAATGCTTCATCTCTGGGAATGCCCATCCTGATCCATGCTGATTTGAGAAAATACGGTGATTTTGTTGGTGAGATGATCAGAAGTTACCCGGAGACTCATTTTAATATTCCGCATTTTGGGTTTTCCAGAAAGGCGATATCCAACCTGTTAGACCGATATCAAAATTGTTACACAGATATGTCCTCTCTGGTTTCTTTTATGGAGAAAGACCAACCATCTTATAAAAGCTTTATTAAACAGTATCAAGGCCGGATACTCTTCGGAAGCGATGTCGTGATCGGTCATGCTGAAGGAGTTCAAAAAACACTTAAATTTATGGATCAATTTATAGGAGACAGGGAGATACTCCATAAAATCGTTAATAAGAACTACAAAAAATATATGAAATTTTCATGAGACCTATTAAGCCTGGACAGAGCCTATAGATATATGTATAATTTTTTTATAACAAATAAAAATAAATAATTTCGATTATTTAATTAATAAATCATAGTTTAAATCCCCAAAAATGTATAATTAAAATATTCATTTTGACTCTTAAAATCTCCACTAATAAATCCTGATTTTTTAAAAAATTAAATAATTTCAAATATTTAAATAATAATTTTCCCTCTGGCATGCCAAATGCATTATTTAGGTCGAACATTAAAGAAAGGGGGAAAAGACAATGGAAAAAAGAATAAAAGGATTAAAGACAGGGTTGATGGTTGGGTTGATAACTTTGATGGCCTCCCCGGCATTCGCACGCTCCATAAGCTTGAAGGGAGCGGGTACAGCCCTCTGGATCTTCATCATTATTGGTGCCATCATTGTTCTTCTCCAACTGATCCCGGCAGCCATTCTCTTCTTCAGTTTCATCGGAACAGCGACCGCCACTGCCTTCAAGAAAGAGAAGAAGGTTGAAGAAGAGGTAGTGATCCCTGGTGCTGAGCCGGTAGCGGTGAAAAAGTAGAGAATGAAAAAAAACGGGTAGAGGTGATCCCATGTCCAGCAGTTTAAAGAAGATTCTGATTATTTTAAGTCTGGTATTTATCCTGTCGGTGGCATTAAGCTCATTGGGGATTGCTTATGCCGGAGGAGTAAGAGGGGTCGGGCTTTTAGGAGCCTGGTTTTTCCTGACCTTTGGGATCATTGTGGTATTAGGCCAATTGATTCCGGCAATGATCCTCCTCTATTCCTTTATTTCATCGGCATTCTTCCCTTATCGAAAGACTGAGTCACCTATTTTGGCAAGTTAGGATGGGGCAAAAGAGGGGGGTTTTATGAAAACGAAAAAGATCCTCATCGCTTATCAAGATGACCTTGGAGGAAGATCCCTCTCCATCTACCTCCACGGTTTGGGATATAAGGTTGAGACAGCCCGGATACTGAGCGAGATCATCCGGAAGGTCAGAAATGGAAATTTCCAGGTCGTCCTTCTCGATGACGAGATCGAGGGTTTAAAAGCGTGCGATGTAGTTCCTCTGTTGAAAAGGATCCATTCGAAGGTTCAAGTCATTTTGATCTCCTCCGAAGAATCTCTTGGCATGGTAAGGCTCCTCAGGGGGGCAGGAATCTTTTATCAGGCGATGAAACCGATTGACCTCGAGGAGATCAAATCCGCAGTCCAGTGTGCTTTTGAAAAGATTGAACGGGAGAGTATCAAAGAAGGTCTGTTCCCCTTCTTTCTTCCAAAACTGGCTCCGGCCTCATAAAAAATAAAGGGGGTGAAGGATGGTCAATAGCCGAATTTTATTCGGCTATTTTTTTCAACCCGATCATCCCTTCAGAACTGAATCTCCCATATCGTGATCAAGAAAAGAAGAAAAATGATCAGAGGTATCCAGTGGGAATGCGGTATTTTAGGGAAATCGGTCGGTAGGTCCTCCCGGTAACCTCTTGCAGCGAGGGCCAAAGTGACCTCTTCAACCTCTAAAATGGAGCGCCGAAGGATCGGAAAGCCAAGAAATTTTACCATACGAATCGGATTCCTCTCTTGGTCTCCCAATCGCGCCCGGTAAGCCAGGTTTACCTCTTCATACTGATCTAAAATCCTGAGAAGAAAACTTAAGGTCAGGGAGACCATGAGTCCGATTCTGCGTTCAGGCAGAAAAGGAATCGGTTTTAAGATCCAGACCAGGGCATCTCGAAGCTCACGGGGACGGGTCACGGCTGTAAAGAGAACCGCATATCCAAGAATGAGGCCCAGTCGCCAGCAGGTCAGGCCTCCGAGAAGAAGTCCCTGCCTGCTGATGGGAAGGAAGGCGATCAATGAATACCTTTCTCCCGGCGAAAGGAAGACCTGAAAGAAGAAGAGGATGAATAGTAGGACGATCCAGCTTTTCATATCCCTTAGGAATTTTTTCAGGGGGAGCCGGGAGAGAAAGAGAAGGCCCAGAAGGAGAGATGAGTCAAAGATGAATAACAGGGCTCCGGTCTGAATCAGGGTTGCTGAGATCATCAGGAGTCCAAAAAATTTGCATCGGGCATCCCATCGGTGGAGGAGAGAATTTCCGTGGAAGTAGTGAAAAGCTATTCGAGCCATGAGGTTTTTTCTCCTCCTAACAGCACATAACAAGGAGGCCGAACTCCAAAACGTGGGAGTTGCGTAACTAGGGGATCAGGGGGACCCAACGCCTTGATTTCCCCGTTTTGAATAATGGCCATCCGATCAATATGAGCGATCACTTTTTCGACATCATGGGTGGTCACTATCAGGGTATGGCCTTCTTGATGCAATTGGATCATATACTTGAGAACCTCTTGAATGCCCGGATAATCAAGGTGGGAAAAGGGTTCATCGAAGAGGATAATCTGAGGCTTCATCGCCATCACTCCCGCAATGGCAAGACGCCTCTTCTCACCACCCGAAAGCAAGTAGCAGGGTTTTTCCGAAAGAGGTTGAAGGCCCATTTTCCGGAGTGCCCAATCCACCCGTTCGCTCCTCTCCTTTTTTGAAAGTCCAAGATTTTCAGGTCCAAAGGCGATGTCTTCTCTTACCGTTTCTCCGACAATCTGGCTGTCCGGATCCTGGAAGATCATACCGACCATCTGTCGAACCATTCGAGAGTCCCTTGCGGGGTTAAGACCCCCAATCTGAATGAATCCTCCAGTGGGTTTCAGAAGGCCGCTCATCATGCGGAGCAGGGTGGTTTTGCCGCTCCCATTGGGTCCGCAGATAAGGAGAAATTCTCCTTTTTGGATGGTCAGGGTTATGCCTTTTAAAGCGTGGGTCCCATCGGGATAATGATGATGAAGATTTTGGATCTGGATCATAATGTTCTGAGAATAAAAGTCTAGCCAAAAATATTTGAAATTTCAATTAGTTAACCCCTCCACTCTTTCATGGGGAGGGAAGGTTTCTTCATGATTCTTTTGATAATGTTAGAGATAA
>Ga0209609_10001360_pt1 | contig 14163 bp, 19 predicted proteins | sample LakKivw325mmetaG_FD_184136 | JGI IMG/M metagenome (GOLD analysis project Ga0209609, IMG submission 184136) | Anoxic lake water microbial communities from Lake Kivu, Rwanda to study Microbial Dark Matter (Phase II) - Lake Kivu water 325m metaG... | ecosystem: Environmental > Aquatic > Freshwater... | reverse complement strand
AGATGAGGAATGACAAAAAAAATCATCAAAACGAGAACCAAAAAAACAACAACCAAAACCAAAGCCGGATAAATCATCGCCCCCCTCATTTTGGCAGTTAAATGATATTCTCTCTCCAAATGGTCAGCCAGATATTCCAGCGATTGAGAAAGGGTGCCGGAAGCTTCGCCGGATTTGACCATGGCAACATAGAAATTGGAGAAAATTTCCGGATGCCGGGAAAGACTGGCTGAAAAAGCGGTTCCGGCTTCCACCTCTTCGGACAGTTCCAAAATTCTTTCTTTTAAATCGGAGTTCACGGATTGGGCAGCCAATGTTCTCAAAGCTTCGACTAAAGGGATTTTAGATTTAAACATTATGGCGAGTTGCCGGGAAAATAAAACAATATCACTGCGGGAAATTCTCTCAAAAAGTTTTACTCTTTTGGCATAAAGAGGAGGAGCGGTTGCTTCTTCCAAAATGGTGATGTACAAACCGTATTTTCTCAAAAGGGAAATAGCCGCCTCTCTTGAAGATGCCTCGACTACCCCGGATTGAATCTCTCCGGTTTTAGTCCGAGCCTGGTAATTATATTTCACCCCGTTAGAAACCCTTGGCGAAAAAGAATTTTAGTCTGTTTTTAAGATATCTTCTTCCCATACCAGACTTAAGATACCTTTCTCGCTTTTGGGCATCTTGTTTATTAATACTAATTTCACAATAGATAGGTTCCCAGGGAACCCCGTATTTTGTAGATTTATTTTTTCCAGAATTATGCCTTAAAATTCTTTTTCGCAAATCCCGGGTCAATCCTATGTACCAATGTCGATGTCTGTTTTGCAAAACATATACATACCACATACACGTGTTTCTAACGGGGTTCATTATCGAACCAACATTTTTAGCTCGGCTGGATTCAAAGAATAATTGATGGCATTTTCCAGAGAAATTTCTTTCATCTTGACCAAATTAGCCAGGGAGCGATTTAAAGATATCATTCCCATTTCAGCCGAAGTCTCAATAACCAAAGGCAGTTCATGAATTTTGTTTTCTCTAATCAAATTGGCGGTCGCCGGGGTATTGAGCATCACTTCGCAAGCCGGAATTAAACCGCCCTTAATCCTGGGAATCAGTCTTTGGGAAATTATTCCTAAAAGAGAGCCGGATAACTGAGCCCTTATTTGGTTTTGCTGGCCGGAGGGAAAAGAGTCAACAATTCGATGAATGGTCTGACTTGCCGAATTGGTGTGCAGGGTGGCAAAAACTAAATGCCCGGTTTCAGCGGCGGTGATGGCAATGGCGATTGTTTCCGGGTCTCTCATTTCTCCGACCATTATCGCATCCGGGTCCTGACGAAAAGTGGAACGGAGAGCCCGGGCAAAACTTAAAGTGTCCTGGTAGACTTCTCTCTGGTCAATAATCGCCCGGTCGTCTTCAAAAACATATTCAATCGGGTCTTCAATAGTGATAATGTGGTCGGTCCGGGTATGATTGAGTTCGTCAACAAAAGCGGCCAAGGTGGTGCTTTTCCCCTGAGAAGAAGGACCGGTGATCAAGACGAACCCCTGCTTGAGCTGGCTGAACTGGTGGAGAATAGGAGGAAGATTCAACTCTTCAATGGTTCTAATTTTAGCCGGGATTAGCCTCAGGGCGCAGGCGACCAATCCTCTTTGAAAAAAAATATTGACTCGGAAACGAGCCCGTTCTTCAAAACTGAAAGAAAAATCAATCTCTTTTTCTTTAAGAAATCTCTGAAGTTGCTCTTCGGTCATCAGGATTTCCGCCAGCCCCCTGGTGTCTTCCGGGGATAATTCTTGTTTTTTTAAAAGAGGAACCAATCTGCCAGCCATCCTGATAATCGGCGGGTGGCCAACCGAAAGATGCAAATCGGAGGACTGCTCCTTGACCGTCAAAGATAAAAGTTCTTCAAGTTGTTTTTTGTAATTATTCGCCATATTTTTTAAAGAATTTTTTTAATTTCTTCGACCACTTCCGAGGGAGTATAATGCGCCTTGATTAAATATTTGGTCGCTCCCAATTTCAATCCTTTCTCCACCTCTTCTTTCTGGCCAAGATTAGACAAGACGATAATTTTCAAATCCTTCAGGTTTTGGATTTCGGATTTTGAGCTTTGGATTCTCTTTAGCACCTCCCAGCCGTCAACCTGCGGCAAAACGATATCTAAAATCAAAAGGTCAAATTTCTTTTCGCTTAATTTTTTAAAAGCCTCTTCGCCTTCCTTTGCCACCTCAACCGAAAAACCGCTTTCTTTGAATTTAGTAGCATAGATATCGATTAAAAACGGGTCGTCCTCGACTAATAAAATACTATTCATAAATTTTAATTTATTTTTCTTCAGCGACACGCAAAACTTCCTCGATTGTTGTCACGCCTGCCAAAACTTTTAGGATGCCGTCTTGTTTCATATTAATCATTCCCTGTCTTCTTGCCTCTTTGAGAATTTCTCTCTCTTCGGGTGTTTTTAATATTATATCAGAAAGCTGGTCAGTCATCGATAAAATTTCAAAAAGACCGACTCGGCCGGTATAACCTTCGTTATTGCATTTTTGGCAGCCAGCGGAAACATAAACAGTCAATTTTTCCGGAATCTTAATCCCTTCTCTTGCCTTTGGCGGAAGATTCTCAATCTCTTTTAAGATTAGAGCTTTGATTTCTTTTTTGGGCGAGACGGGTTTTTTGCAATCATCGCATAATTTTCTCACCAACCTCTGGGCAATGGCGATACTGAGGGTGGGCGGAATCAAATAAGGCTGGATGCCCAAGTCTAAAAGCCGGGGAACCACTCCCAGAACATTAGAAGTATGGAGAGTGGATAAAACGACGTGACCGGTTAAGGCGGCGTGGGTAGCCAAAGAAGCTGTTTCCGAGTCGCGAATCTCGCCAACCATAATAATATCCGGGTCCTGCCTGACTATATGCCTCAGACCGACGGCAAAATCATAACCGACTTCGGGCCTGACCTGAGACTGATTGACTCCTTCAATAAAATATTCAACCGGGTCCTCCAAAGTAACAATATTCACCCCTTCCTTGTTTAAAACCTGCAAAACGGCGTATAAGGTGGTGCTTTTTCCGGAGCCGGTGGGACCGGTGGCTAAAATTAAACCGTAAGGTTTTTCAATTGCCGCCTTGACCACCTCAAAATTTCTTTTTTCCAAACCCAGCTCAACAAAGGTTTTTAAACCGACGACCGGGTCCAAAACCCTGATGGCTACTTTTTCTCCCAAGGTGGTTGGAAAGGTTGAAACTCGGAAATCAATATTTTGGCCGTCGACGGTTGTCGAAAAGCGGCCATCCTGCGGAATTCGGGTTTCATCTATTTTCAAATTGGAAAGAATTTTAATTCGAGCGACAACGGCCGGGTGGGTTTTCAGAGGCAAAAAGATTGAGGAATGCAAAACTCCCAATAATCTGAAACGGACTCTTAATTTTTCCCGAACAGGTTCAATATGAATATCGGAAGCGTTGCCTTCCACCGCATGCCTCAAGATGACAGCCACAATCTTAGTAATCGGAGCTTCTTCAGCCAATCTTTCAAATTCAGCGGCCGTTCTCGGGCTGACTTTAACCTCTTCTTTCATTTCCACCTCCAACTCTTCCAAAGCCCTTCCCACTTCCCTTTTCAAGGTCCGGTATTGTTTTAAAAGTTCGGCAAAAGTGGTGGGAGTAATGAGAAAAACTTGATAAGTATAATTTCCCCGGCGGGCTAAAAATTTAAGAGCTTCCTGGGCTTTCAAGTCCTCCGGATAGACCATTCCCACATCTAAAATCTTGTCTTTTTTTGCCAGGGGAATCATCTGATAATGCTTGGCGGTTTCTTCCGGAATCGTCCCCAAAGTTTCCAAAGAAACTTCGGATACAGGAATCTCTTTTAACGGAATTTTCAAATTTTCGCTTTTCAGAGCAAATAAAAAACTTTCCTCGCAAATCTTCCTTTCCAAAATCACTTCCTCTTCTCTTCTGTTGCTTTCCTTAATTTCAAATTCCAAACTCGAGGCCTTTTCCTGGTCAATTGTTCCTTTTTTTACTAACTGTTGAAGCAGATTCATAATTAATATGGCAAGAAGGGGTTTTCCCGGCCTACTTTTCCTGTCATTTCCTCTTCGACAGCCGCTCCTTTGAAAGGCGCAATTTCTTCAAAGGAACGAAGCCCTTTTAAAATCGGGTTTTCCAAAATCTTAAAATCGATATTCACTCTTTTCAGTTCCGGAACTTCTCCCAAGAAAACCGGCTTTTCTTTAATAAAAAAACCGCGCCAAAAAATCAGAGCGGTAATTAAAATAATGAGCCCGAAAATTATAAGATAGCGTCTCTGAATTTTTCTTTTTTCTAAAAAGGTAATCGCCATAACTTTTAGTAGGAATAAATTTTTATTCTCAGATTGAAGTCAATAGGCGCTTCTTTCTCCGAACTGGAAAAGGAAACGCTCTCTGTCTCAATCATTCGGGCTGTTTTTTCCAAATCGGAAAGAAAGCTTTTGAAGGCAGAATAATCGCCGGCAACCGTCAAATTCATCCCGGTTTCTTTAATCTGGGAACTGAAACCTTTTTTGATTAATTCTTCCTTGAGAAGACTGGTCAAAGAAGGCGTTATTTTCTTTAAAACCAAGCCGTTCTGAGAAGCAGTGAGCTGAAGAAAATTACAGAGAGAAGGCAAATAAGGGTCAACGGGCAAGGCCGAATCGATTTTTGAAATTTCCTCTTCAAATTTTTTTAATTTTTCTTTAGCTTTGCCAATCTCGGAAAAATAGTTTTTTTCAATTTGGAGCTCGGCTTCCTTTGCTTTAACTTTTGACTCGAGCAATTTCAAATCCTGATATTTGGGAAAAGAAAATCCGACCACTAAAAGAAGAGGTATAATAAGTCCGACAATGATGGCTACGGGACGAGGAATGGTCATAATGGGTTTATTTGAAAAAAGCGGAGTCAAAGGAAAGATTGAGAATAAATTCAACCTCTCCTTTTTTCCCTAAAGAAATCTTGGTCAGATTGGCTTCTTTGACAAGAGTCTGACTTTTCAGAATTTGAATTTGTTGGCCCAAAGCGGTAAAACTCTCAGCCTGACCGGTCAGACTGGCGACCTCTTCCCCGGGACCCAGGCTGATTTGGGAAATCCAAATCCGGGGATGAGTCACTCTTTCTAAAAAATCAAAGAATTTTGAAGAAAGAGAATGTCTTTCAAGCAACAGACCGAAATCTTTAATTTTTTTCTGATAATTTAAAATCTCTTCTTCTTCAATAAGTCTTTCGAAGGTTTTTTCTTTGCTGATTTCCCCTTCCAAATCGGAAAGTTTGGCTAAAGATTTTCCCTGAAGATGCCTTAGAACAAAGAAAATCAAAACAGCCCCGACCAAAAGGCCGACTAAAACGTAAAATAAAATTTTTAACCGGAAAGACAAGGGAGCTGCTTTCCTGGGAATGATTTCAACCATATTATTCCAATCCTCTCAGCGCCATGCCGGCGGAAATGGCGTAAGAAGACCCCATTTCTTTTAATGTTTTTTCTAAAATCGGGGGATAAAAAATACGGGAGAAAGGATTGGCGACCTCAATTTCTTTTTTAAAATAATCCCCGAAGTATTCTTTCAATCCGGGCAAATAGGCGGAGGCTCCGGCTAAAAAAATTTTTTGGATTTCTCTTCCTTCGGTTATGCAAAAATTCTGAGAAATTTTTTCTATTTCTTTTAAAATGACGTCTATCAGGGGAAGGAGCATTTCTCTCACTTCCTTCGCCGGACCTTCGCTAAGGTCGGCGGACAGAATGCCGTATTTTTCCTTGAGTTCTTTAGCCTCACCGTAGTCAATTCCCAAACCTTTGGACAAGATGGCCGTAAACTCATTTCCAGCCATGTCAAAACTATAAGACATTTTTAAAATTCTTTTTTCAATAATGCTGCAGGTCGTGCTTTGAGCTCCGATATCCACTAAAATAAGGGGTCTCTTTTCTTCTCCGATTAAAGACCTGACCAAGCCGAAAACTTCAGCCTCTAAAGCAAAGAGTTCCAGTCCAGAAATTTCGGAGATTTTCCGGTATTGGTTAATAATTTCGTTAGGAACAGTCACTAAAAGAACTTTTAATTTGGTTTTTCTCTGGTCGGAGGCTTCGCCTTCAATGATTTGCCAGTCCAGGGTCACCTCGCCCAACGGCAGCGGGACATGGGAACGCGCCTCGTATTTTACCGCCTGGGGCAATTCTTCCCGGGTCATCGGCGGCAGTTCAAAAGAGGTGAAAAAACTGGAAAAATCAGGGATGGAAAAGACGGCCCGACGGGTCTTAATCTTAGCCTCCTCCATAATCGCTTTGATTGCCCGGGAAATATCTTCGGCAAAAAGCGAGAGAGTGCTTTTTTCAAAGGTCCGAAAGGGTTTTTGATAGAGAGCCTGGGCGGATATCTCGCCGTAATTTTCCAATTTTATTCTTTCTCCCCAGCGCGATAATTCCACTATTTTCACCGCCGACGTTCCAACATCTATGCCTAAAGATTTTTTGGGAATAAATTCCAAAGGTGTCCAGATCATTAAATATATTGTATCATCTTAAGTAAAAAGGACAATGTGGAAAAAGATAAAAAATTTTATTCTCGATATCCTCTATCCCAAATTCTGTTTAAACTGCGGCCGGGAGGGAAGCTATCTTTGTTCAGATTGTCAGAGCACGCTGGAAGTTTCATCATCCCATACCGAATATCAAACCGAAGAAATCAAAGATTTATATTTCGCTCTGCCCTATCAGAATCAGTTAATTAAAAATTTAATAAAGCTCTTTAAATATCAACCCTTTGTCAAAGAGCTGTCTCAACCGTTGTCTTCCTTAATCATAACCCATTTCCAACTGATTGAAAAATCCCCGGCCGACCTTGCCGGCTACATCCTGATGCCGGTTCCCTTGGAAAAAAAGAAATTGAAATGGCGGGGATTCAATCAAGCCGAAGAACTGGCTAAGGAGCTGAACTCTTTTTTGAAAATTCCTTTAATAAACGAAGTTTTAATCAAGACAAAAGAAACTCTGCCCCAGGCCGAGCTGTCCGGCAAAGAACGGGAAGAAAATATCAAAGGAGTATTTTCCTGCCGGAACAAAGAGAAAATTTCAGGAAAGAAAATTTTATTGGTTGACGATATCTATACCACCGGCTCAACTATGAAAGAAGCGGCCCGGGTAATGAGGATGGCCGGGGCGAAGGAAATTATCGGAATCGCGGTCGCCCGCGGATAAAACAAAAAACCGGCGCTGCCGGTTTTTAATTTGCGGGCCGTTTACTGCAATCCCTCTGCCGCCCGTTTTATTTCCTCGGTTATATCTTCAAAATTCTTGCCTTGAGGCGGATTGAAAATAGAATTATCAGCCGTCCAGCTCTCGCAGACAAAATCGCGCTTCTGCTCCAACCCGGCGGCGTCCTCCGTTTGTCCCGACCCGGCGCTGGCTTCCATTTCCGATAATTTAATCTTTGAAGCCGCGTCAGTAAAATCATTCCAGATGTAGAGATAATCGCCATCGCTTACAGTATAGACACGTCCGACATCGCCCATAATCACTTCCTGGTAGAACCTCTTGCCGTTGATATAAATGGTATTGGTTATTTCTTCTTCGCCGGTTAGACTTTCTTTCCAGGTGCACTTCATCGGCCTGTTCATTGCCAGCAATTCGTTAATGGAATATTCGCCGCTGGGATTTACCGTTCCGGCTGTTTGGTTGTTGTTCTCGCCTTCCAAAGACTGCTTTTCTCCCGGCGTTCCTCCCGAAGAGGCAAAATAAATTCCCGCAGCTACAACCGCAATTGCCAAAGCTCCGATTGATAAAAATTTTTTATCCATATTTTTCAACTCTCTTTTTTAACAATTCACTCGACCTTTTTCATAACCTGCATTGTAAAGGATACAGACTTAATAAAACATTTTTATGGCGTGGCGTAATAAATTTTCTTAGAAAAATTTAAACGCCACAGCAACGTTTAAATTTGCTACGCAAATTTATTACGTTGCGGAGGGTGCAGGATTTGAACCTGCGAGGGGATTTCTCCCCAACTGGTTTTCAAGACCAGCGCTATAGTCCGCTCAGCCAACCCTCCAAAAACAGAAAGCGGTATGTATTTGAAAAAATCCGAACCGATTTCATTAACGGGCTCGTCCCGATGTATCGGGACTCGCCCGAAAGCGAAAGCGAAAAGGACGATTTCAAGTTATGGTAGAATTTTATCAAAAAATGTGACAAAGTAACCGCCCTCACAACTTGCAACATATCTTCCAAAGGGAAACCACATTACATTATAATCACAAATTAATGTATATTCTTTTGTCCCATTTGGCTGAATTACCCAACCCATCGTTCCATCTTTATGTGCTTTCTGTTGGAATACCCTATCGTGAATAGCTTTACTATCCATCCAAGGAGACCATATCAATAAAAATAAAATCAATAATGAAACAAATAAAATAACTTTACTTCTTCTTTTCATATTTTTAATTTTCCTCTTTGGTGCCAAATTCATTTTTATTTCTCTTTCTCAATTAATTTCAATGCTTTGATATAAACATTTTTCACGCCGGTGTTTTGTTCATTTTTCACTATCTTTTCAAAAATCGGCACAAGTTGTTTTCTGGTTTTAGGATTATACTTGGCGATTTCAGCCAAAGCGTAAGCCGCGCACCATTTGATAACCGTCATATTTATTTTGTCATCAGTTGTATTTTTAAGTAAATTCGGTATGGCTTTGGCTACTTTGTCGGGATAATCTTTGGCCATATTGCCGATAGCTTCCGGCACGCCCCATTTCACCCTGGGCAATTCAAAATTGACATACTCAATCAATGTATCAATGTAAGGCGCGAGAAGCGCCGGCTTCTGGGCCGAAACATGCTTCATCACATCGGCGCAGGTGCCTTTATCCGTGTCTTTGGCCGATTCAAAAAACACCATAAATTCCTTGACCGGCATTTTACCCGAAACAACGGCTTCCACCAATTTAGTCTGTTTTTCTTTGGGCTTTATTTTTGCTTGTAGGATTTCGTCAATTTTAGTCATAGTTTTTTAAAATTTTTCTAATCCCGCCTTGCGGGATTGCTCGGCGTTGCCGAGCTTGACGGCAAATTCTTTCGAAAATAAAGTGGTTTGTTCTTGTAAAAATTGCTTTATTCTTCGCTCTGCTAAATCGCAGTATTTTTTATCAATATCATAAGCAACATATTTTCTATTAGTTTTTAATGCCGCAATACAAGTAGTTCCACTCCCAGCAAAAGGATCAAGAACAACTTCGTCTTCAAAAGTATAAAGCTGAATTAACCGATAAGGTAGTTCAACGGGAAAGGGGGCAGGGTGTCCAACTTTTGACGCTCGCTCTGCAGTAAATTTCCAAACACTTTTTGTAAACTCTAAAAATTCCTCTTTTGAAATAGTGCTTTTTCTCTTATGCGGATTCGATCTTGTAAATGTATCTTTACAAAAAACAAGAATATATTCGTGAATATCCCGCAACACCGGATTATTGGCTTTCAAATATGTTCCCCAAGCAGTTGAAGGGCTGGCGCTACTTCCTTTATCCCAAAGAATCTCACCCCTCATCAGAAAGCCAATGTCGTGCATGTCCTCAATGATATAACTGTGAAGTGGTAAATAAGGTTTTCTGCCTAGATTAGCAACATTTATACATGCCCTACCACCGGTGACCAAAACTCTGTAGGTCTCTTTAAATACTCGTTTTAATAATTCCCTATATTCTTTAAGAGATAAATTCTCGTCATATTCTTTGCCGACATTGTAGGGCGGCGAAGTAACCATCAAGTGAACGCTATTATCTGGAAGTTCTGACATGCTTTCGCTACTCCTACAAAAAATCTTATTTATATTTTTCGGGTCAATCTGATTTTCTACATACTCAACATCTTTACCATTATTCAAGCCCTCATAGAGTTTGCTGTTGTAAAACTTGGACGAATCATGATTTATCCGCCCCGGCGTTCCAAAAGCGCTGGTTTGTGTTCCATTCTTTCTTTTGTTGTAAAAACTTTGGTTATTCATAATAGTTTACTCTTTTGATCGGCGCAAAAGTTCCAAAAACTTCTGTGCTTTTGCCTCATAAGTAGTTTCTTTATTAGCTATCTCAATAATTTCTCCCAATTTTTTCCGCGTTTGCATGCTAGAAAAAAATTCTCTTTCTTCTTTCAGAAGGTTGATAGCATGTTGTCTTAATTCTCCATACTCGTCAAATCTATAAAATCCTTTAAGTGGCGTTGATTTAATGTTTTCCCCGTTATTATCCAAGGGTTTTGGATTTATTGACCAGAAGCCTTGTATAATCCCATTTCTTTTTAAATGGTCTACTTTTTCGTAATAGCTTTTAGTAATGGGTGTATTGCCAACAATAATAATTGGAATTTTTGAAGCCGCAAAACTAGAAACGCGGATATTTATGCTTTTACCAATGGCTTTTAACATTGTATCCGACCTCAAAAGTCCGGGGTTGCCCTGATGAGCTTTGTAATCGCCAATACAAACTAAATTTTTAGTTGCTGGGATAAATTCCCAATTCCAAACCACAGACATTTTTACTTCAATAATCATTAAAATATTTTCTGGTTTTTGTATAACATCTTTTGTTTTACAAACAGCAACATCTGCTGGCGATTGGTTTGTTAATCCTATTTCTTCGGCGATTACTCCTTGTACAGCATATCCGCCAACCATCTTTGCTGTTTCGCTAAATAAATCAGTGGCCCATTTTTCCGTATAAGAACCGATTAAGGAATTCCTGCTTTGCAATGTTGTTTTTGCGCCATCATAATTTTTGGGCCAATAAGCCAAATACTTTTTATTTTTGGTGATATAAAAAAGTTGTTCCGGCGTTGCGAACTCCAAAGATTTAACAAAGAAATCTTTTTCTTGATTTTGATTCCAAAGTGTTGGCATAGTTTTATTTTATTAACTCCTCAATATTAACACCTAGAGCCTTGGCAATTTTTGCCATAACCAAGACAGAGGGTTTCTTAATGACCCCACTCTCAATTTTTGTTAGGGTAGTATATTTAACGCCGGATTTCTTAGCAAAATCTTCCTGCGATAATCCTTGTTTTGTGCGGTATTTCTTTATATTTTCTCCAATGTTATTTTCTCTTGCCATATTTTCAATAATTTGATAGTATGTTATTGTAGTGTTAATAATCCCAGCTTTCAATATAATGATACCAAATAAATTAAAATCAAGCAAGGAAAATAAGAAAAGCCCGCTTCTGACGTTCCCGCAGAGCGGGACAAAGACAAAAAATTCAATTTTGCAGCTGCCATTGGCTGGCGAGCCCTCGCAGAGGGCGAGCCAGCAACCTCTTTTTCCAACTGGCGGTGTGTATTTGAAAAAATCCGAACTGATTTTGCGCGCGATTGGCTCGGCGGGCGGAATTCCCCCAAAACCCCCTTCCGCCCGCCTCGCCTTGAAGCGGAAGCGAAAAGGACGATTTCAAGTTTTTCTAATTCTTTTTTGTTCGTTTTTTTCTAACAAAATAAAGAATCAGAAAAATCCCTCCAATAATAACTCCTAAATCAATAACAATTTTAAACATAACTTTCTTATTAAATTATAAATTAATAATTTTTTATTCTCAAGCTTTATCGAGCTTGGCGGCAAATTCTTTATCAATCCGTTTTTATCATTTTATAAAAAATTGGGATCGCCATCAACTCGATAAGCACGAACGAGAAAGCCAGAATAGTAATTGAATAATCATAGAGGAAACCGGCAAGAGTACTGCCGATAAAAAAAGCCAAGCCAAAGGAAACATTAAATATTCCGTAGGCGGTTGACCGTTTCTTTATTGGCGTCATATCCGCGACCGCCGCTTTTAAAATAGTTTCCTGCACTCCCACGACAAACCCAAACAACACCACCCCGGAAATAATCAACATTAATGTTGACGAAAAAACAAACCACGGAACAAAAGCGGCCAATATCGGTATCGCAAGCAAAACAAAGAGTCCGGAATTATTGTTTTTTGAACTCGTTTTCAGACGGTCATACATCTTCCCTGCGGCTAATCCAAAAACCGCGTCTATGGCCATCGCGACAGCGTACAAAAGAGCAATAGACGCGTCGCTCATAATCCCCAGTTTCTTTAAATGAAATCCCACGAGAGCGAAACTCATAAATCCGGCAGTAGTGATAAATACAAATAAAACATAAAACCAAAAAGATTTTGATAAATGATTATCGTTCGCATTTTCTGAAAGTTGTGCCTCAAGTTCCTCTGGTTTTTTGAATCTTGCATAAGTGATAAAAAGCACGAGCAAAAGTAGCGCGAAAGGTATCCAAAACAAACTAAATCCTTGCTGGTATGCCCCAACCAAATTTTCGCCAGTGGCAACGCCGGCAAAAACAAAAGCGAAAATTAGCGGCCCAATAATCGCGCCAATCTGATCTATAAATTCGGCTATGCCAAACCCGAAACCCGTACCGACTTGTTTGGCGGCGTGGGAGGCGATGGTGTCGCGGGCGGGAGTGCGAATACCTTTGCCAATTCTTTCTAAAATTATTAAAACAGCCACTATCTGCCAGACGCCGGTTAAAGAAATAAGCGGTATGGAAATTAAAAGCCCATACCCGATGATTGTGAATAGCCAATATGATTTTGTTTTATCGGCGAAAAATCCGGAAGCGAGGCGAAAAAGGTAACCCAACAATTCGCCTAAGCCCACGATAAAACCAACGGTCGCCGCCTTGACTCCAAGTATCTGTAAATACTGTCCGCTTACTCCGCGAGCGCCTTCATAAATAATGTCGCCGAGCAAGCTGACGACACCAAGGAATATGATCAGTTGAAATGCTTGTTTTTTGATATTATTCATAAACGCTTCGCTCGATTTGGCGGCAAATTCTTTTATTCTTCTTTCAAATACTGCTTCCAAGAATCTTTGAAATCCGCTTCTAAATCTCGGTTTTGCTTTGGAATCTGAATAATTACCACAAACAAAATTATCACCAAACTTATGTAATAAGTGTTTAAGTTTTCGGGCCAAAATTTTCCGACAGCCCAAACAGAAGCCCACATAAGCACGCCCCAAATAATCGGTGCGATTAGAAATGTAGAAATCGGAATTGGTCTTTTCAGTTTCCCTTCGCGCTCTAATTTTTTCGCTCTTGGCCAAGCCGAGAAAAGCGGATAAATAATTTGACTAAAAGCAAAAAGCCCGAAAACTAAACCGATGATAAAAATTATAATTCCCATATTAGTAGTTTAAATTATTTTTAATAATGACCTCATTTGGTAATTCAGTTTGTCCTGCCATAGAGCGACAATCTACTGCCGAATGGCCTCTTAGTAAATCAATGATTGAATTATCTAGTTTTTCTTTCTTATCCTTATTTCGCAATTTATTCACTACATATTCGTATAAAATTCCAACCGTAAGCGGAAGTAAAATAATATCTGGTCCGGCAGACATATGGAAAATATGTCCCAAGCCATTGCCGCCGGAACGCTCAAAAACTAAAAAACTATATTTTGCCAACGAATTCCGAGGTTCTTCGTCTTCTGAAAAAGTTAGAGGCGGCATCGGCAAAAATCTGTTATAGATTTTGAATAAGCCAAGCGTTGCGTCTTTTTCCATTTGATTTAATGTTTGAAAAACGACCTCATACAACTTTGGTGTAATCTCGTTGGATTTTATGGATTTTCCGATTTCACTTAATAGAAATTTCCTAACAATATCAATCTGCCTGTCGTCGCAGATGAAAAAGTATCGGGCTAAAAATAAAACATAACCAGCGATCAATAAATCATCGGGCAAGAATTGTTCTTTGTATTTTGTTTCAATTTTTACAAACGAGGGGCCATAATTTAAGTGCCACTCTAAAACATTGTCCTTGCGTTGGGTTAGCGAATTTGCTAACCACCTAATCGGTGCGAAAATGATTGAAAATATAAAACGAAATATTGCCATATTATTTCAATAAATCCTCTATTGAAACACCAAGTGCTTTGGCGATTTTTGCCATTGTTTGGACGCTTGGCTTATTTACAGCACCGCTTTCGACTTTCATAAGCGTTGTATATTTAATATCCGCTTTCTTGGCTAAATCGTCCTGCGTCATACCAAGTTTATTGCGCAATCTCTTGATGTTTTCACTTATAGTTTTTCCACTTGTCATATAAATAAAGTTTTGGTAGTATTGTAGTATATGAG
>Ga0209609_10001359_pt1 | contig 14165 bp, 1 predicted proteins | sample LakKivw325mmetaG_FD_184136 | JGI IMG/M metagenome (GOLD analysis project Ga0209609, IMG submission 184136) | Anoxic lake water microbial communities from Lake Kivu, Rwanda to study Microbial Dark Matter (Phase II) - Lake Kivu water 325m metaG... | ecosystem: Environmental > Aquatic > Freshwater... | reverse complement strand
GGTGAATAGTTACTGCAAATTTTAGATTGTGTTTACAAATATAAGTCCGGTTGTTAAATATAGGTATTTTTTCATTTGAAAGCAACAGGCATTTTAATAAAATACGGGCCAGGGGAAGACATTGACAATTAAAAACCTATCCAAAAAAATACAGATTTTGTTGCTTGTCCTTATAGCGTTTGGCATTTTTATCGGTATCTTTTTTATTAATAGTGCCGACCTGCAGGCAGATTCTTCATATTTTGCTCAATTTCCTCCTTCGGAAAGAACCTTTACAGCCTCAGGCCAGACTTTTACTGCAAAAGTATGGACCATACAGACTGGGGAAACTGAAGTCACAATGTACTGGACCATTAGCGGCCCGACATCCTGGATTAATAAAATGTGGGTCAACTATTTTACTTTGACAGATTACAGCGAACCTTATTATTTTTATGGATTCTACATTCCCGGCAATGCTTATGGCACATATCTGAAATCAACGGAGGTTGTCGTACCCATCTCCGGTTCCGGCTCTTATGTATTTAAAAACATACCAAAAGGGCCAGGGCCTTTAATAAATGACTTTTATTGCAAACTGGATTATAATTTCAAACAGACTACTAGCACTTATCCCATCTATTACTGGCTTAGAGAAACGGGCTCTTACCAGTATATGATACAAAAACCGGAAATCTATGATCCGTATCTTGTATCCGGAACACAAAACAGCCTTACAATTGAAGCCGCCTGCGTTGACGAGAGCTCAAACGGACAGTATTATTTTATTGTAAACGGGACGTGGTATCCCGCAGTTCGTATCTCAGGAAATGAGACTGACAAGATTAGTGCAACGGTTACCGGGCTTTCACCCGGCACCACTTATTCTGTACAGGCGTATGCTTCCAATGCATTCGGCAGTGCCTATTCCACTAAACAGGATATGGCAACAATTCGAAGCCTGTCCTCCAATACTTCAATGCAAAAAATTGAGACTTCGGCAGGAACGGCCACAGCAGCATCAGACGGGACAACATATAACATAACGGTTCCTTTTGAGACTTCTTCAATTACGGTATATCCTTATGCTTCTGACTCAGCCAAAGCTTTTGTCAATGCCGGTTATAGCAGCTGGAACTATTCGGGTTCGGCATTCGGGCCATATTTTCTGCAAATGGGAACAAATACCATCCCTGCCAAGGTAATGGCAGAAGACAACACCAAAAAGGAATACACATTAAATGTCATAAGAAGTAACCCTATGCCACCGGTAGTTGCAGTAACAACTTCAACGGGTACACAGTTATGTTCCAGTGTTTCCGCATATAGAAGTTTTACGCTTGCAGGAACGGTACGGGGTTATGGATTATCCGTGGATATTACTGCCAGCATAAATGGGAAAAGCAAATCCATAAGGGTTGCAACACCCCAGAGCGGAACTGCAAACTGGTCACTCTACTGGGATATTTATGACGATGTAATAGGGCAGGGCAGTTATACAAGTATACCGGTAAGTGTATCCAACGGATACCCTAACGGTTCCTCAACTGCAACATGGGACGGGACCCTTGCTGTAGACAAGGCAGCGCCGTCAGTTCCTTTATTTTCGGTAAACCCGTCCGGCTGGGGAAACAGCAGCGCGACAGTGGCCATAACTCCGGGCACTGACAGCGGAGGGGCGGGCGTATTGAAAACCGAATACTCTACTGATGGTTCCACCTGGAGCACTTACAGCAGTCTGTTTACCGTCGGCACTGAAGGTATTACTACTGTTTATGCTCGTACCACCGATAAAGTCGGAAACATATCCGGTACGGGCAGCACTAAAGTTTATATAGACAAAACGGCACCATATGCACCCTATATAGTGACAAACCAGACATGGTCAAAAGAAAATGTGTCTGTAGCGATCAGTGGATCCGACGGTTTTTCCGGAAGCGGTATCCAAAAATCACAGTATAGCATGGATGGCGGCACAAGCTGGACAGATTATTCAAGCAGTCTTACAGTAAGTACTCCAGGCACAACTACAATCACGGCAAGAAGCATTGATAATGCAGGAAACTATAGCGGTACTGAAAAAGTAATAGTCAGGATTGACAAGTCATCCCCTACCATTGAGAGCGTTACAGGAAATCCTTCCGAATGGGTTTTTGCGCCGGTAACGCTTGTTGTTAATGCATCGGATACAGGGGGCTCCGGATTGGATGTGTATAGCTTTGATAATGGCGCTAACTGGCAGGCCACTAACTCCAAGAGCTATTTCTCAAACCAGGGCGGAATTATTATAAAGGTAAAAGACATTGCCGGGAATATTTCTGGGGCATATGAAACCATAAACATTACAAATATTGATTTAAATTATCCCACTTATACAGGCATTACAGGAAATCCTTCATCATGGCAAAGTACAGATGTAACCCTGACTATAAACAACGCTGCAGATGCAGGTTCCGGCCTTGCGTCTTTACCCTACAGTTTTGATGGTGGAGTGACATGGCAGGAAAGCAACCAGAAGACGTTTTCTTCAAACAGCGAACCTGCAATATGGATAAGGGATGCAGTAGGAAGGACAACAAAGACCGGGACCATTATAATAAGTAAAATCGACAAAAAAGCACCCCAGGATTTTACCGTAAGCCCAAGCACGTCTTCAGCAACAAACGGAGATGTTGTTTTAACAATAAGCAATGCTGCTGACTTTGAGTCCGGCCTTGCATCTTTGCCGTACAGTTTTGATAATGGTACAACCTGGCAATCACAAAACACTAAGAGTTATTCTGAAAACACCAGTTCCATAATTATAAAAGTAAGAGATGTCCTGGGTAATGTAAAAGAAAAATCAGTAAGTATTACCAATATTGACAAAACCGCGCCTGCCCTGGCAAGCGGAACCGGGCAGCGTACCGGAGCAAGGAGCGCTTCTGTATCTTTTTCAACAAATGAAGCAGGCAGGGGTTATTACATGGTAGTTGCCGATGGCTCATCTGCACCATCATCCCAGCAGGTCGTCGACAATAACAGGGAGCTAAATGATAATTGTTCTCCCGGAGCCATATCTTTTAACGTTACATCCGGCATAGACAATGATGCAAATGCATATGATATTTATATAGTCGTAAAAGACAGTGCAAATAACTTAAGCAGCCCGTTAAAAGCAGATGTTCCCGCATATTCAACCGGGACCGATAACGGGATCATGAAATACATAATGCCCCTGGGAAGCGGTGCATTTAACATACAGGGAATGGTAAACGGAAGCTGGGTTAATGTTTCAAGCGGTGAAATAAGGTTATGGCAGAAAGTCAATGTAGAAACGACAGACTGGGATAACTGGGATTGGGTCTCGGATCCTCCGGTAATACTGGCTCCAAATGAAACTGAACTGACTAGTTACACAAATGGTGCAGAGAAGGTAAATGACGGTCTTGGCGTGAAAGTAAATCTTTCCTTTGTGGATGAAGGCAAATATGTAAAAGTAGAATATACGCTCAGAAATACAACTTCTGCGGCATTAACCGGAGTTGGCATAGCAAATGCTTTCCGGCTCCCAAGGATTGACGGAACTAATTTAACAGTGAAAAAACTCTCTGATGAGCGAGGCTTTTATGCTCCGACAAGCGTTGATAATGCGCAGATAAACTTTATTGTAAGGAACTCTACGGATGTTATTGATGTTGATAAATACTGGGTAGGAGCCGGATGGGGAAATCCGGCAGTATCATACAAATGGAATCAGTTTGAAGGGTTTGAAACTATTTCAAACAGCGGTATGCCACCAGTCGTGGGAGCTGCATATTCCTGGCAGGATATGACTCTGGCTGCAGGGGAAACAAGGACCCTGTCCGTTCTTATAGGGATGATACAAAAAAACTATACCACGGCATTAAGCATAAATGACATAGGTGAAGTAGATTGCGGCCAGATTTTTAAGGTGTCTGGCAGCCTTACAGATTCTGTGACCAACGCAAAAGGATATAACCTGTATTATTCTATAGATGGGGGCTCGCAGAACCTGTTTAAGCATTTTGATACTGCGCCAGGCAGTTTCTCGGACCTGGACCTAATAATTCCCGAAGGGCTTTCGGGTGAGCACAGCATAAAGTTTTCCCTTATAAACAGCTCTGACGGCGTGGAAGAGGTTTCGGCCAATGTGGTCACAAAATCATTTACCATAAAGACATATGCCGTCAGTTTTAATTTAAACGGGGGTTCCGGTCAGCCGGATACGCAAAACATACAGCTTAACCAGCTTGCCACAGAACCTACGGGTCCTGCAAGGACATATTATACTTTTGACGGATGGTACAAGGAAGCAGTACTTGTCAATATGTGGGATTTTGCTGCGGATAAAGTTACCCAGGCCACTGCATTATATGCAAAATGGACCCCAAAGACCTGCGTTATTACTTTTAACAGCGGCGGAGGCTCTGAATTTACGGACAAAACAGTGACAGCAGACAGTGCAGTAGGGGAATTGCCCGTATCGGCAAGGGACGGTTATGTATTTGGCGGCTGGTGGACAGCCGTAAACGGCGGAGGGACCCGGTATAACGCCGAGACAATATATAATGTTGATGGCAACCTGACATTATATGCCAAGTGGACGGCCAACATATATGCAATAGCTTTTGACAGCCAGGGCGGCAGCAGCATTGAAGACAAGAATGTCTCTTACAACACGGCAATAGGCGCGCTTTCAGATACATCAAGGACGGGATATACATTTGGCGGCTGGTACAGCCTGCCAAACGGTGAAGGCGAGCAATACACTTCAGCAACTGTCTACCCGGTTGTCGGCGGCACCACGCTGTATGCCAAATGGACAATCAACAGTTACACTGTAACTTTTGTCGGTAAAAATTCTGGAGGAGTCGATGGAAACACTTTAAAGACACAGACAGTGATCCATGGCGGAGCTGCCGGCGCACCGGATGTCCCGGCTGCTACAGGATTTGCTTTTACAGGCTGGGATCAGGGTTATGATAACATTACCGGAAATATCACTGTAACTGCACAATATGCATCTTTGCCAACATATACGATTACTGCATTTGCAGGCTCTAACGGCAGTATTTCATCTTCACCCTCTGTAATATACGAGGATGACAGCGTTACTTATACCATAACCCCAGCTGTAAATTACCATATAACAGAGGTCTATATTGACGACAGTTCCTACGGGGAAATTTCAAGCTATACATTTACAGAAATTGAAGCAAACCATACTATTAGCGCTTTTTTTGAAATTGACTCATATACGGTTTCTTTTTTGGACTGGGACGGCTCGACAGTGAGTACTGGGATAGTGGGCTATGGGGAAACCGTAACTCCTCCTGTACATCCGCTAAGGGCCAACTTTGACAGCAATGGATGGCTTCCGGCGGACTTTACAGATATAACGCAGGATACCGTATATACTGCTCAGTATACAGCAATACCCACATATACGATAACTGCATCTGCAGGAACAAACGGAAGTATTTCTTCTGCGGGAACCACTACACTTATGCGTGGCCAGGGGAAAATATACTCCATAACCCCTTCAAATGGTTATAAGATTGCCTCAGTCAAGGTTGACGGCCAGAACCAGCCTGCAAGCGGGGACCCGGTTACCAGTTATACCTTTTCAGACATATCTTCAAACCATGCAATAGCGGCTCTGTTTACGCCTCTTACATATACCGTGACTTTTTTGGATTTTGACAGTTCAGTACTTAAAGAGCAAACTGTTGACCATGGCGGCAGTGCCACTGCTCCTGTTGCTGCAAGGGAGGGCCATACTTTCTTAAACTGGGATAAAAGCTATGAAAATGTTACTGCCAATATTTCAGTGACTGCAAAATATAAAATAAACCAGTATACAATCAGTTTTAACTCCCAGGGAGGCTCAGGTATAACCCCGCAGACGGGCGACTGGGGCTCACAGATAAATGCTCCCTCACAGCCGCAAAAACAGGCCTATATTTTTGATGGCTGGTTTAAGGATTCAGGATGCTCTACCGGGCAGGAATGGAAATTTACGGGAACAGGTGTCGGGTCCATGGCTATCCCTCCGGATACAATATCAGGTGACCAGACCCTGTATGCAAAATGGGCAACAAACAAATACCGCGTGGAGTTTATTGATTATAATGGTTCAGCAATTCTTGTTAATGGCGAAACTTACCAGGAAATCAGTGAGGGTTCAGGCGCACAGGCCCCGGATACCCCTTCTGATAAGATAATAGACGGACAAACCAAGACATTTAAAAGGTGGAGTGTAAGTTTTAACTCCATAAGCTCAAATACTACAGTAAAGGCATTATACATGGATGTTGTACGGACCATCACCTTTGACTGGAACTATGAAGGCGCCCCTTCATCTGTATCCGTAGAAGTCGATGACGGCTCTACTGCAAACGCCCCGGTTAGCTATGACAGGACAGGTTATACATTTGGCGGATGGTTTCAAAATGCTGACGGCTCTGGCGATGAGTTTGATACAGAAAAATTATTTACCCAGGATGAGGCTTATTACGCCAAATGGGTAAAAAATAAGTATTCCGTTAAATTTATCGATTACGCCGGCAGGACCTTAAAAAATGAACTGGTTGAATACGGCAACGATGCCACTGCACCTGAAGTGCCCGCAAGGGAGGGCTATAGTTTTACGGGCTGGGACAAAAGCATAACAGATATAAAAGCTTCATTTACTGTTAAGGCCCTTTATGAGGCACTGCCTTTATATACGATACTTGCTTCTACGGATTCCATGTGCAGTATAGCACCTTCAGGCAGTACATCAGCATATCAGGGTTCAAGCAAGACTTTTACTGTTTCGCCTTCGACTGGATTTTCCATTATTAAGGTACTTGTTGACGGTGCCGAACAGGTTTCAGGTTCAAATCCAGTCATGAGCTACACTTTTTCAAATATCGGGGCAAACCATGTAATAAGCGCAGCATCACAGATAAAAAAATATACTGTTAAGTTCATGGATCATGAAGGCGACACCATAGCTGAATACACTGTGTCCCACGGTGATTCGCTTATTGCCCCACAGGGCCCGGCAAGAACTGGCTACAGTTTTACGGGCTGGGACAAATCTACGGATAATATTGGCCAAAACCTGGAAATAAACCCAAAATACAGCGCCAAAAACTATAACATATTTTTTGAGGCAAATGGCGCAAATCCAATTTCTTCAATTTCTGCTGCATACGATTCAGTAATCAGCGCCCCTGCGGAGCCTGAAAGAACCGGTTATACTTTCGGGGGCTGGCACAAAGAAGCCGCACTGACAAATCAGTGGGATTTTAATACTGACAAGGTTCCTGCTCAAAATATAACGCTTTATGCCAAGTGGACCATAAATAAATATACTGTTACATTTACAGATTATGATAACAGCATAATACAGGTCAATGGAAACGACACACAGGAGGTCAGTTACGGCAGCCCTGCAACTAAGCCTGATGACCCGGCAAGTAAAGTCATTGGCGGGCAGTTGCGCGAATTCGAGGGCTGGAGCACAGCTTTCAGCTCAGTAACTGACAACCTGACGATAAAGGCTCTTTATATCGGTAAAAAATACACTATTACTTTTAATCCCGGTAACGGCGAAGATCCGGTAAATGTTGTTGCAGATGATGGGACCACTGCCCAGGCACCTGCTTCCCCGTTAATGACAGGTTATACTTTTGGGGGCTGGTACACCGGCCAGAATGGCGCAGGGTCATTTTTTGATCCTGATGATACCGTAAGCGAAGCTGCAGTTTATTATGCAAAATGGACGCTAAAAACATTTACAGTCACCTTTAATTTAAGTGGCGGAAGTTCAGCTGATGGCGGTAGCTTGTCCCAAACCATAGGATATGGAAGTTCTGCGCAAGCGCCATCTGATCCTTTAAAAACAGGGTACAGGTTTACTGGCTGGGATAAGTCTTTTTCAGGCATTACCGGGTCCATTACTGTTAATGCCCAATATTCACTTATACCTGTATATACCATAAGCGTAGAGGCAGGAACAGGTGGCGAAATTACCGGCGACCCTGATGTGCTTGAAGGAGAAAGCTCAGTGTTTACCATTGAAGCAGACAGCGGCTATAAAACAAAGGAAGTGCTTACGGATGGAATACCAAGGAAAAATACAGAGGGGGAACCGATAGGGACTTATACCTTTGAAGATGTAAGTAAAAACAGTTCAATTTCTGCGACATTTGAACCTGACTCATTTACGGTAAGCTTTGATCCTCAAAATAACGAAAGCATATCCTCAGGATCCCATCTTTATGGTTCCCTTATTGATAATCCCTCAGCTCCTTTGAGAACCGGTTATACTTTCGGGGGCTGGTATGAGGAAGAAAGCTGTGTAAATAAATGGGATTTTGACAGCGACACGGTACCTGCGGCAGACCAGGTTCTTTATGCAAAATGGACCGCTAATACATATATGGTGGTATTTGAAGCCTGCGGGGGTTCCGGAGATACAAGGACACAGACCAAACTCTTTGACTCGGCTTACGGGAAAGGCTCAGACGGGACCACCTCTGAACCACTGCCGGTACTGACAAAAGAAGGCAGCATGTTTAAAGGATGGTATACCGGGGAAAACGGGACAGGAACGCTGATAGGAAATGACACTGAGGTCGATAAGGCATACCGTATTACTTTGTACGCAAAGTGGAGCGAAAACAAACTGGCATTTCCTACAATTACTGCAGTTAAAGCAGATTTGTCGGCATATGCCTGGGGTACATGGGCAAACACGCCAGAGATAAGAATAACAGCGGTATCCCAGGACAATGGAACAGGCATTAAGAAATACCAGTACCAGGCCGGAAGTGACGCAACATGGCATGATATGTCTGGGGATGATTTAAATACACTGGCCATATCCTCGAGCACAAATGATTTATACAGATTCCGCGCAATTTCTGATGCAGATACAGAAGGTGAAGAAACAGGGCCATACAGCTTAAAACTTGACATTACAAAACCTGTAATAGACAGCATGCAGATTAAAAATGTAAATGGCGGCCCATGGAAGCAGATACTTAATGTGCTGACTTTCCACAATTTTTTCAATAATAGTGTCGAGGTCAAAACAGGTTTTGCTGATACCCACAGCGGACCAGGCAGATTAGTTTACAAATTTGTCCCTGCCGGAAGTGACGCAGGTAATATTGATTACACAACATGCCAGCTAAGCAGCAGCGATATATCGGCAGGTTTCAAGGTATTACAGAAAGAGCCAAGTTTTAAGGGCCAGTTTTATGCCTATATAATAGATGCTGTCGGCAATCAAAGCGATGTGGTTTCCGGGACATTTATTAACGATAAAAATGCCCCCGCACTCCAGTTTGCTGCAACTACGGATGGGTTCTCATCAGGCAAATGGCAAAAGCAGGTCGAAACAGCATTTCTGGCACAGGATACAGAGTCCGGACTCGACAGAATTGAGATATATGAAGCAGGGCAGCTTAAGCAAACCTGGACCTTTCAGGATTTTAAAAAGGATTCCAGGGGGCTCTATACAGTAGCTTTTGAAAACAGTTATATATTTTCAGCAGACGGCTCCTACACTGTAAGCATAAAAGTATATGACAAATCGGGGAATGTGTCCGAAAAAGAGCTTGCAGTAAAGATTGCCAAATTTAATATTAAGTATGATAAAAACTCTGCCACAGGGGGAAAGGTTCCTGGGGATAGCAACATTTATTCAAAAGAGGAAAAGGCTCACATTCTTGGCAACACAGGAAACCTTGAAAGGATGGGCTATACATTTACAGGCTGGAATACAAGGGCTGACGGAACAGGAACCAGTTACCAGCAAGGAGATATTATTGTCATGACCGGTAACCTGAAGCTGTATGCTGACTGGAACATAAATCTTTATAAGGTTAATTTTAATACAAATGGCGGAAGCAGCATTGCTGACCAGATAGTAGCCTTTAAGGGTAAAATCAATATACTGGAGGAACCAAAAAAGCAAGGTTACAGTTTTACAGAATGGTATAAAGACAGTAGCCTCAGTATGGAATTTGATCCTGCAAAAGACACTATTACTTCTGATACCACATTATATGCAAAATGGATGATAACTTCAGATGTTGTAAATGAAGCTGCAATAATGCTAAGTGTCGAAAATGCTTTTAAATTTTCAGGAAAAGATTCCTGGGAATGCGTTACAGGGGATTTCTTCATGCTTGACACAGGCATAATGGACACTAAGATAACGTGGGAGTCTTCTGATCCAGATACTGTAGCAGTACAGGAGGGAAACGGCAGCGTAAAAGGAATTATTACGAAATCCAGGGATAAGGATGAAAAAGTGGTCATGACCGCAAAGATAACAAAAGACGGATTGAGCCTAACGAAATCTTTCCTGCTTATCATCAAGAAAAAAGACACGACTGTAAATGAATTGAGGGAGCTTTCTTCCAGGGAAGCTATTATAAAAGCCGGGGAAAATACAACAGTAGACAAAATTTACAGGTCCGTAATTGACGGTAAAACAACAATTGATGCCATTGATGTCAGCATGCAGAAAATCATGGAGCTGCTCAATGAGGATAATAAGTTAAATATTGTTTCAATAACAATAGACTATTATGAACCTGATCCTGCGGATGAGTATGCTTTTGAGCTATCAGGTGAAATAGTAAGTGCCCTGGCCGGTAGCGGAAACGGCATAGAACTTAATACTGAGCAGGGAACCGTAAGGCTTGAATCCGGTGTTTTAAAGAAAATTGAAGAAAGCGGCACAAATCTATATTTCCGTATGGCATACGGCAGTGAAAATGAAGCCATGGAGTCATCGGAAAAATTCATGAATGATAAAACGATGCTAAAAATCATCGGCAGCCAGGGAAGGGAAGTAATCTGTCCACCAGTTATAATAGATACCAATATATCAGGTTATCCGGTAAAAGTTCTAATTCCCTTTAAAGGGGTGGATGAGGAAAGCCTTTCCAGCAGCGAATTCTTGAATTCGCTCTTTATTTATGTTGAGCATGATAACGGATCCACTGAGCTAATCAAAGGTTCCATAATAATAAAAGATAACAAGCCATACGGTATCGAGTTTGAAATCAGCCAGTTCAGCAGCTTCCAGATAGTGAGCGCCCCTGAATCGGCTGGTGCAGATCAAAAGAGTGGCAGCAAAACGTCTCATATAACTCTTGTTATATTGTTAATATCCGGCGGAACTGTCATCGCAGCAACAGCGGCAGCTCTTCTGCTGGTGTTTTTCAGGCGCAAGAAAAAGAAAAAAATAAGTATTTAGGCCAGGATTTGCAAAGTTGCAGGCTCATTTGATGTTTATGCGCAAAAAATGATTATATAGATTATTAGGTGGATTTTTAATAAGGCAGTTTTAGACTTTTCCATAAGCAAAAAGGTTATCTGCCGTATAAGTTACATTGGAACTTTGTAAAATCCTCTAGTGTTATTGGTTTTCCGTTATTCTTATTAAGTATTGCAAAATCATTACGTCCCGGGTGCAAGATGTTGGTTGCCTTGGAGTATAAAAAGGCTACGATTCTGGAATGCTGCAAATAAATATTCTACGGTACAGATCGCCTTACTTGGCAGGATTTGATTTTAAATACAATAACAGTATTTTAAAGTATTTAAAGTCAAACCAACTATGCTTCTTTCTTTTCATTATCTTGCAAATATCCAGTATTAAACCATAGAAAGTTATAGAAATGTTCAAATAAAACCGATTAAATATGTCACAAGAATTTATTTAAATTATGGCAGGCCATGTTTAATTTCCGGAAAAATTAATAGCAATGAATGAAAAAATAAAAAAATCAATAAGCCAGGAAGAAATGCTGAAAGCGCTTATGGACAATATAACCGATGCCATATATTTCAAGGATTTAAAAAGCAGGTTTATAAATGCAAGCAGGTCTCTTGCAGGCAGAATGGACATAGAACGGCCCGATATGATTCTTGGAAAGACTGATTTTGATTTTTTTACTGCAGAGCATGCCGAAAAAGCATTTAAGGATGAAAAGACTATAATCAAAAATGGTGAACCACTAATTAATATAGAAGAAAAGGAAACCTACTCAGGCAGGGAAGACAAATGGGTTTTAACAACTAAAATGCCCCTTTATGATGATAAAAGGCATATAGCAGGGACATTCGGTATCTCAAGGGATATTACAAATTTAAAAAAAGCAGAAAAAAGGCTGCTGCATCTTAACAGTATCCTGCATGCGATACGGAACATAAACCAGATTATGGTTAGGGAAAAAATCCCTGAACGTCTTATTAAAAAAGTGTGTAAAAATTTAACTGAAAACCGGGGTTATCACAATGCCTGGATAATCCTTTCGGACACATCACAAAAAATATCAAAATATGCACAGTCCGGAGTAGGAAAAAAATTTTCTGGACTTGTTTCTTATTTTGAAAAGAAAAAAGAGATAGCTTGTTTCAGAGATGCCATATGCGCACAGGGGCAGGTTGTTATTAAAGATCCCGGAAATGATTGTTCCGGATGCCCACTAGCCAGCACTTATAGCGGTAGGGCGGGAATGGCTGCAGGGCTTTTGCACCAGAAAAGATTTTTTGGCATTCTATGTGCATCTACAGTGCTTGAGGGAATACAATCCCCGGAAGAAATTGAGCTGTTTAAAGAAATAGCAGATGACATCGCTTTTGCACTTTACAACCTGGAAATTGAGAAGAAGCGGAAAAATACAGCAGAAAAATTAAAAACTGCAAAAAATGAAGCAGAAAAATCAGCAAAAAGAGCTATTGCAGCAGACAGTGCAAAAAGCCAGTTCCTGGCAAATATGAGCCATGAAATAAGGACGCCAATGAACGCTATATTGGGGTTTTCAGAAATACTGAAAGAGCAGTTAAATGATCCTAAATATAACAAGTTTGCAGACGCCATTATAACAAACGGCAGGACTCTTCTGGAACTTATAAATGATATCCTGGATCTTTCCAAGATTGAAGCTGGCAAAATTGATTTAAACTACAGGCCTGTCAACCCTGCTTCATTATTCAGTGACATTACAAAAATATTCTCTATTAAAATAAAAGACAAGGAATTGCGGTTTTTAACAGACATTGATAAAAAACTTCCATATACTCTTCTTCTTGATGAGGTCAGGATGAGGCAGATACTTTTTAACCTTGTAGGCAATGCTGTTAAATTTACCAGTGAAGGCTATATTGAGCTTAAGGTAAAGGGTATTTTTTATCCTGATAGAAGTAAGATCGACCTTATTTTTTCTGTAAAGGATACCGGAATCGGTATTTCCGAAGACGATAAAAAAATCATTTTTGATGCTTTCAGGCAGAGCAGCGGACAGAGTGTAAGAAAATATGGCGGTACCGGGCTTGGTCTTGCTATTACAAAAAGGCTGGTGGAGATGATGAACGGTGAAATCATGGTTGACAGTGTTATTGGCAAGGGAAGTGTGTTTAAAATAAAAATGAAGGAAGTTTCTGTAGCTGCATTTGATCCTGGTTCTCCCGGAAGCTGGCTTCTGGCTGAGGATATAAGCTTTTATAACCAGAAGGTGCTTGTTGCTGATGATATTGAATCAAACCGGCTTCTCTTAAAAAAGATATTGACTGTTTATGGTTTGCGTGTAATCGAGGCTGTAAATGGCAAAGAGGCCATAATAATGGCAAAAAACAAGAATCCTGACATTATACTGATGGATTTAAGGATGCCTGTAATGGATGGCTATGGAGCAATAGCGGCTCTTAAATCTGACTGCAAGTTAAATAAAATACCTGTGATTGTTCTTACAGCATCAGCTATAAAATCCACTAAAGAAGATATTAAAAAGATAAAATGTGATGGCTACATAAGAAAGCCTGTCAAACGGGAAGACCTGGTCCTGGAGTTAAAAAAACATTTAAGTCACGAAGTCATTAAAAAAGATAACTTTGGGCCGGCAACTTCTCAGGCAGAGATTTCGCTGGGAAAAAAACCTGTTAAGGGTTTAAAACAATATGAAAGTAAAATGAATAATCTGATTTCAGAGCCAATTCCAGGCTTGAAAAGCGGCAGGCGGGATGAATTTATGTGTATTTTGGAAAATGAGGTATACGAAAGATTCAAAAAGCTTAAAAAAGAATTCATTATTAACGATATAGAAGATTTTGCTTTGGAGATTCAGGAGCTGGGAAAGAAGTACGAGGTGAATACTCTGTCCGTATGGGGG
>Ga0209609_10001358_pt1 | contig 14166 bp, 16 predicted proteins | sample LakKivw325mmetaG_FD_184136 | JGI IMG/M metagenome (GOLD analysis project Ga0209609, IMG submission 184136) | Anoxic lake water microbial communities from Lake Kivu, Rwanda to study Microbial Dark Matter (Phase II) - Lake Kivu water 325m metaG... | ecosystem: Environmental > Aquatic > Freshwater... | reverse complement strand
GTTCAGGTCCCAGAAGCCCGGCCCGGCGAAGGCGTAGGGTTGGAAGACGCGGAAGGCAAGGAAGCAGATCAGGGTGGCGAGAAGTACTATGCTTACGGGAAAGATGAATTGTCTGGGGTGGCATGGGAAGGTTTTCTTGCCCGTGTCTTGGAAGACATGGCTACCCGCGGACGTGTAGCCATGCCACCCGGACCCTCTGATGAACAGGGCGGTGGGCAGGAGAAGGACCAGGGGATGGCGGTGAGTTTGGAGGCCAGGGCCATGCCGGTGGCGAGGCCGAAGCCGAGGGCCAGCAGGACGAGGCGCCCGGGGTGTTTTGTCGTCGCCATGTGGACCGTGAAGAGAATGGCCAGCAGGATGAAGAAATTGGCGAAGGTATCGACGGCGAAGAAGTGGGACAGTTGAATGGGCAATACGGAAATCGCGGCCAGGGCCGACGACGCTCCAGGGGTCCCCTTAGCGGTCCGTCTCGGAGCACGCGGCCCCGATTGCCCAACACCCGCCGCAGCCGGCGGGCCCCCGCACTGAGGCCGCCCCATGGTCGGCATCCCGAGCGCTTCGGTCTCGTGGGAGCAGCACTGCGACACCGGCCATCGGTCGCCCGGAGCAGTCATGCTTCGCAAGCAAGTGCGACGGCTACCGGTGCTCCTTGACGACGATGGCACGGTCGCGCCACTCATGCGTCCGGTCGTGAGATTCGTAGCTGCGCATCGGAATGCAGGAGAAAGTGGCTGGTCTGCGAGGTGGGTTCGGATGTCGCCGACTGGCAGGCTTTGGAGACAGCCGCCGGAAGCGGGCGCCCATGGTCGAGGGTGGTCTCGCTGGGGGGAGCACTGATAGCGGAGAGGGGTACTAGTTGCGGGCCAGTGGAATATCGCCGGCGCGAGAACCGACATGCCACGCATGCCACGGGCATACTTCATCGTCTTCGAGGGCATTGACGGCAGCGGTACCACGACTCAGGCCGCCCTGCTCGCGAAGCATCTGCGGGATCTCGGCCATGAGGTAACCGAGACTCGGGAACCAGGTGGAACGCCCATAGGTGAGAGAATACGGGACCTGCTGCTGGATCCCGCAGTGTCGCTGGCCGACGCCGCCGAGATGCTGCTGTACGCTGCTGCCAGAGCGCAGCATGTTGCCGAGCTCATCCGCCCGGCGCTGCAGCGCGGCGTCAGCGTGATCTGCGATCGGTTTCTCGACTCGTCGCTGGCCTACCAAGGCCACGGCAGGAATCTGGGAGCGGGCCTGGTGCGAGTCGTCAACGTGCCTGCGGTTGGCGACTGCACCCCTGATCTTGTCGTGTTTCTCGACGTACCGCCGGAGATCGCCTCACGACGGTTGCAGTCCCGCGGCGGCGCTCCAGACCGGATCGAGCGAGCCGGCAAGGCGCTGCAGGCCAAGGTGGCGGCCGCGTATCGCGAGCTGGCCCGTGAGCGTGCCAACGCTGCCTTGGTCGTCGATGGCGCCCAGACAGCGGAGCGGGTCTCCGAGGATGTCTGGCGCCACGTGACCTCGCTGTGGCCAGAGATTGCCCAGCGACGTGCTGGCCCACACTCGTGCGGCCCATGACGGTCAGGCATGACGAGCGATGAGCGGGCTGGCTAAGCTTACTGCTGTCGCCACCGTGGTTGTGCAGCTGGCTGTTGCACCCGCGCGGGGCGCGACCGACGATCCCTACGCTGATCTGAGCCAGAGCTGGGACCGATTCGCTGCGGTCTACGGCAGGGTTGTGCAGGACTACTATACCGAGGTCTCCCCTGACACGCTGATGCTGGGGGCGATCGAGGGCATGCTCGCGCGCCTCGACGCCTACAGCCAGTACTTTGATCGTCAAAGGCTGCGGCAACTTCGCGAGGATACTGCCGGGCGATTCGCCGGCCTGGGTATAACAGTGTCCCGCGTGGAAGGCTATCCGGTCGTGGTCGCCCCCATGGCAGGCACCCCGGCCGAGAGGGCCGGCCTGACGACCGGCGACCAGATCGTCGCGATCGAGGGACTGGACACCCGCAGCATGCCACTGGACGATGTCGTCGATCATCTGCGTGGCGAGCCCGGAACCGAAGTCACGATCACGATTCGTCGCCCCGGGGTGTCCGCACAGGCGCGCCAGGTAACCGTTCGGCGCGAACTCGTCAACGTCCCCAGCGTCGCTCTGGTTGATCAGTTCAAGCCTGGAATCGGCTACATAGGAATGCGCCAGACGCGGTTCTCGGAAGGCACCGCCGCCGAAGTTGCCGACGCCCTGGAACGACTGCTCGCAGACAATGTGAACGCCCTGATCCTTGACTTGCGGGGCAACCCGGGTGGATTGCTGGCTCAGGCTACCCAAGTGGCGGAGCTATTCCTGCCACGGGGCGCCCCGATCGTGTCGGTGCGCGAGCGCAACGACCGTCGGGCGGAGCTGCGCCGATCACAGCGCAAGCCGCTGGCAGGGGAGCTGCCGCTGGCAGTTCTGATCGATGGGGGCAGTGCCAGCGCCGCGGAGATCGTCGCCGGTGCAATACAGGACAACGACCGTGGCGTCATTGTCGGCGCTACATCCTTTGGAAAGGGGTCCGTCCAGACGATCTTCGAGCTGCACGAAGGAGGCAACAGCGCCCTGAAGCTGACCACCGCCAGGTACTACACGCCCAGCGGTCGCAGCATCCATCGAGATGCGGGCGACGAGGCGGGCTCTGAGCTGCTGGTGTTGCGCGTGGGGGATCGGCGCCTGCCTCTGCGCGGGCTGTTTCAGGCACTGGCAGGTGCCAGCAGCGGAGAAGACGCCAGTGACCGGCTCCTGGCGCGCTTCGACCTGAATCACGACGAGGCGAACGAGATCCTTGGCACGAGTCTGGAGGAGCTTCTCCGGAAAGCAGTCGTTGACGATGCCGCGGCCGACGACTCGCTGGCACCGCAAAGACCGCATGGTCGGTATGTCACGCGTGCCGGGCGTCTCGTGTACGGGGGAGGGGGGATCACTCCTGACGTGCTTGTTTCGCAGCCTGTGGTCGCTGAGTATGTCGCAGAACTCCAGCGCCGCGGTCTGCTGTTCGCCGCGGTCGTGGAGCACGTCGCCAGTGATTCAGTCCGCATGGCCGCGCTGACGGGCGAGGCCCTGGACGAGGAGTTGCTCCGTGCGCTCAAGGCCTACCTTCAGCGCTGTCCTGACGCGCCTCGCTTCGAGGACGAGCCGCTTCGCGCTCTGCGAGCAGTGCGGCAGTCCCTGGAGTCTGTGGGACTGCTGGGGCCTCTGGAGCAGGTGCTCGCACAGATCGAGGCCAGGATCGTGGCGGCGGGCTCCAGCGGCGACCCGCCGGAGCGCGTCCGTGAGCAGTTGTTGCATTACCTTCGGTCTCACGCGGCCTTGCGCCTGCGGGGACGGGCTGCCGAACTGCGAGCGTCGCTGGAGGGCGACCCCTGCGTGCAGCGCGCCATCGAGGTGCTGGCCGACAGAGAGGCATATCGGAGCGTTCTGGCCGTCGCGGGCCCGTGAGCCACAGTCGAGCCTGCAGGCCGCCCGCTGAGGCCCCGGGCGTCCCGGTGTGCTGAAGGAGAACGAATCGCGGCGTGACCCGAACGTCACGTGTCAGTGCGAACGCTGGATCCGCGAAGCCCGCCGTCGAGGCTCCCTGGCTGGGTCGCAAGAGTACCTGGGTGAGTAGCTGGTCGCTGCGTGGCGTAGCTGCAGCCCCCAAGGGCGTATGGCCAACCTGTCACACTGCGCGCTCATTGCTGCGGCCGGAGCAGGGAGTTGCAGGAAGCTCCGTTGCCCCGCTGTTGGCGGCGCGATTGGGGTCGGGCGGACTGCGCCCAAGGCGCTGCGGCGTGCCAACGGTGTGCTCTTCGAGCGCCTCGGATTCGTGGGAGCAGTACTGCGACACCGGCCATCGGTCGCCCGGAGCAGTCATGCTCCGCAGTTCCTGCCCGTGGTGCATCAGGTGCAGCTGCCGGCCGGGCTCGGCGGAGCAGCGGAGCAGCGACGGCTGGTGGGGTGGCGAGACGTTGCCCTGCTGCTCGGGTGCCGTGTCCTCGCTGGCTGCATGGAAAGGCAGGCGCTTCAGGAGGGCGACTGGAGTGTAGACAAGCTTGAGTGCGCCTGCGCACCAGCCGTGCGCGGGGGGCTTCTCCGGGCCCGGCTGGCTCAGGTGCTGGCACGCATACTCTCGCTGGTGGTTCCTCATGCCTGGCGTCCCACAGTCTGCAAGGTCGAGGTGCTGGTTTGTGACCATGCCTGGCAAGCGCAACTGGCTCCAGAGCCGCAACTGGCTCCAGAGCCGCGGTTCGGTGCAGCGGTTGGCCATGTGGTCCGGCGGAGCGTGGTGGCTGGCAATCGCGGACAGCGGGACACCGCGTCGCCCGCCTCATGCATCTCCTGCTCTGGGGAGTAGCCAGGCCAGGATGGTGCCAAGAGACAGATGGGAATGGGCAGCATGAAGACAGAGATATTCATCAACGAAGGGACTCATGAATCGCGCATCGCGATCGTCGAGGACGGACAGCTGGCGGAGATCTGGGTTGAGCGACCTGAGAACGAGCGGATGGTTGGCGACATCTACAAAGGTGTGGTCACTGCGGTCCTCCCCGGCCTGCAGGCGGCATTTCTGGACATTGGCCACGAGCGGACGGCGTTCCTGCAGGTCCGCGACATGATCGAGGCCGACACCGGCGAGGACGAAGGGGGGCACAACGGCCGCCGCGGCCGGCACTACCCGCCGATACAGACTCTCATCAGAAGAGGCGAGGAGACCTTGGTCCAGGTCTCCAAGGAGCCGATCGGCACCAAGGGAGCGCGAGTGACCACACAGCTGTCGCTTCCGGGGCGATTCGTCGTGCTGGTACCGGGAGGAGACTGGATCGGCGTATCTCGCAAGATCACCAGCTGGAGCGAACGCCGGCGTCTGCGCGACCTGCTCACGGACCTTCGCCCCCCTGGCCACGCAGTGATCGCACGGACTGAGGGCCGCAACCAGAAGGAGAAGGAATTCCGAAGGGACCTGCGCGAGCTTGTCAAGAGCTACGCCCGTCTGCTGCGGGTGGCGAAGAAGCTGCCAGCGCCAGCGCTGGTTCACAAGGAGCTGCCGATCACCTCCAGCGTTATCCGTGACTTATTCACCGAGAACATCAGCCGGCTGGTCGTCGACGACAAGGAGCGGTACCGGGAAATCCTCTCCTACGTACGCACGGTGTCGCCCGAGTTGCGTGACCGAGTCGAGTACTACAAGGAGCGACGGCCGATCTTTGACGCGTTCCAAATCGAGGATGAGCTCGAGAAGGCGAACAACCGGACTGTGTGGATGCCCTGTGGCGGAGCCCTGGTCTTCGACCATGCCGAGGCCGGCACCTTCATCGACGTGAACTCCGCGCGCTATGTGGGTTCGGACGACCACGAGGCGAACAATCTGAACACCAACCTGGAGGCAGCTAAGGAGATCTGCCGGCAGTTGCGGCTCCGGGACATCGGTGGGATCATCGTGATCGATTTCATCGACATGAACGACGAGCGCAACCGGCGCAAGGTGCTGGAACGGCTGATCGACGAAACCAAGAAGGACCGAGCAAGGATCACGGTCGGTGCCCGGGTGAGCGAGTTCGGCCTCGTGGAGATGACTCGGCAGCGGGTGAGGCCGAACCTTCTACACACGCATACCGAACCCTGTCCAACCTGCAGTGGGACCGGGCGAGTCATGGCGCCAGACACCACCGTGACGAGGATAGAGCGTTGGCTGCAGCGTTCGTTCGCGGCCACGAAGGAGCGGCGGTACGTCCTGCGCGTTCATCCGGAGGTCGCCAGGTATTTCACGGAGAGGCGCGCGGAGCGCCTCAGGTCGCTGCGCTCTGCGACCAAGGCTCGGCTATCGGTGTGTGAGGACGAGTCGCTGTCGCCGCAAGACTACCGTCTGTTCTCGCTGCGTCGGAACCTGGACGTGACAGCCGAGTTCAGGGTTTGACAGCCAGAGAGCCGGCCGCTATCTTGAAACGCCTCAAAGCCGATTCGGCGCGCAACTGGCCGCGGGAGATCGTCATGTACGCAGTGGTTAGGATCGCCGGGCAGCAGATTCACGCTGAGCCTGGCAAGCGAGTGCGTGTGCCGCGCCTGGCCGCGGAGGCAGGTGGGAAGCAGGAGTTCGCGGACGTGTTGCTGATCGCGACTGAGGACGGGCACACGCGCGTAGGTATGCCGACGGTTGAGGGCGCCGCCGTCAGGGCCACAGTGGTTGGCCATGGGCGTGGTCCAAAGGTAGTGGTCTTCAAGATGAAACGTCGAAAGGGCTATCGTCGCCGCGCAGGCCATCGCCAGGACTACACCGAGATCGCCATCGACGAAATCGTAGTGCCCAATTAGCGACCGCCACAGCTAGTCTGGATGGTCGTGCCGCGGGAGAACTGACTGCATGGCACACAAGAAAGGTGTGGGGAGTTCGCGCAACGGCCGCGACAGCAGGTCACAGCGGCTGGGCGTGAAGCGATTCGGCGGCCAGCGCGTGCAGGCGGGCACGATCCTGGTGCGTCAACGGGGCACGCGCATCCACCCAGGCACCAACGTGCTCAGGGGCGGCGATGACACGTTGTTCGCTGGCGTGGCGGGAACCGTGCGCTATCAGCGGCGCGGTCGCCAGCGCACTTGCGTGTCTGTCGACGCGCACGAATGAGGATGGCGTGGGCCCAGGAAGTGCGAAGGACGGTGCGACGCTCTTGCCACGCCGTCACACGAGTCGCGTTTTCTCGAGATACCCCCGGGTACGGCTCGCCCACAGCAGGTAATCCAGCACGGCTTCTGGGAGCCGCCACGAGTCGAGAAGCCTGCTGGCCAGCCTGACCGGCCAGTAGACGGCGTTGCTGAGTGCAAGGCGCATCGCAGCCGCACGCCAACTTCGGCGCTGGTCCAGGAAGCCAAGCCGCAGTACCCCCCGCAGCTCTGGATGCGTGTCCACCAGCAGTGGCAGCGAGTGAACGCCGTAGACACGCATGAGATCGCACGTGGCCTCGAGGCTGCGGCAGCGGTGGTGCAGTGTGTGTGCCCCTTCAGCGTAGGCGAAGCGCGCACCCAGGCAATGGAGCCGATAGCCCAGTTCAAGATCTTCGCCGCCGTACCTGCGGAACCGGGAGTCGAAGCATCCAGCCGCGAGCAAGAGGGCTCGCCGAACCGATGCATTGCCTGTGGAGAAGCAGTTGAACGGGACAGGGGACCCTGGCGGCAGGCGGTGCACCCCGCGACCTTCCAGGTAGCGCGCGAGGGCGGTTCGGCGCACGTCTGGTCCAAAGCGGACATCGCCAACCGCCACGCACCGGTCGGTGTCCCGGTGAGCGGCAGCATGCGCCTGCAGCAGGTCGGGCGCGGCGGTCATGTCGCTGTCGATGAACACTATCAACTCCCCTGAGGCACCGGCAATCCCGGTATTGCGCGCCTGCGCGCGACCCGCGTTCTGGCTGTGACGAAGAAGCCGGACGGTGACGGCGGGGACGATGTGCGCGATATCAGCACAGACGGGCTCGGGCGAGCCGTCGTCGACCACAACCACCTCCACCCGTGACTTGGGGTAGCGCTGCTGGCCCAGGCTGGCAAGGAGCCGGTGAAGTCGGTCGTGCTCTGCGTAGGCGGGCACCACCACGCTGATGTCCGGTAGCTGGCTGTCTCCTTCCATCTCTACAGCCCCTCATAGAGGGCCAGCAACCGTGGCGCCTCCCTCTCCCAGTTGAGCACAGACGCAGCCCGCAGCGCCGCCTCGCTGTAGGATTGCCGCCGAGGCTGGTCCTCCACCAAGAGGCGCACCGCCTCGCCGATCGCGGCGGGGTCGTTCGGCGCCACCAGGGCTCCGCTGGGACCTTGCCGAAGTACTGCCGCGATCTCCGGGAAATCGCTGCCGACGACGGGCAGGCCCGCCATGAGGTACTCGAAGAGCTTGTTCGGCAACGAGTAGTAGGAACTCAGACCCCTGTTCTTGAAGAGGCACAGCCCGACGTCGGCCGAACAGGTGTACGCATGCAGTTGCTGGAATGGAACTCGTGCCAAGAAGCGAACTCGGTCACCCAGCTGGCGCGCCCTGACCAGACGTCGGAGCTCGGCTTCGCGTGGCCCACTGCCGACCAGCGCCAGAATTGCCTCGCCGAACCACGCGGAGGCCTCGATCAGCTCGGTCAGCCCGCTTCCGGCAAGGAATCCTCCCTGGTAGAGCGCGATGCCCGTGTGGCGGCCAAGGCCGAATTCCTGGCGCAGCAGATCGCTGGTCACCCGCGGCCGGTACGGAGGCACATTGCGCACGACCTGAACGCGCTCCAGGTCGTACCGGCGCTCCAGATGCCGGGCTATGGAGTCGCAGACCGTCAGGACGCGGTCTGCCTGGCGGATGAGCCGCCTCTCCAGGATTCCCCAGAACCAGCGAACCCAGGGTCGGCCGATTACGGACGCCTGCTCGGTGAACAGCTCATGGGAGTCGTACACCAGCATCGCACCCGCAGCTCGAGCCGCTCGTGCAGCAGGAAGGAAGGCATCCAGATCGTGGGCATGGTAGACGTTGGCCCCAGCGGCCCGCGCGACTGCCTCAGCGGCGCGCCAGAATACCGGGTACACGAGGCGCAGCGAGCGGGTTCGATCGACTGGCAGAAGGTGGACGTCGACGCCAGACCATGGGGCCAGCGGACTGGAACTGAACGCGGATGAGACGACAGTGACGCGATGGCCAGCCTGCGCGAGTGTCGTGGCTTCGCGGTACACACGGTAGTCATAGCGGATGTCCGTGAAGACAACCATGCATATGCGCAAGACCACACCTCAATGCCGAAGCGATCGCGGGCGGTGAGTCAGAGGGAGCATCGAGCTGGCGAAGCCAGGTGGCCGGCAACAACGACAGAGCGACGAAGAGTGTGGCGGCCCTCGCATCCGCAGGATGCACCGCACGCGGACACCCAGACGAAGACCCAGGGGAGGAGTCTGGGAAGCCCGCAGTCCACAGGGAGTTCGGACTTGCGACGCATCCGGGAACCGGACTCGGCGGACCGCCACACCCAGTCTTGGCGCGACTCGACGCTAGCTCAGGAGCGCCTGGCTGCCGGCTGTCTTGCCTCCGGCAGTCCGGCAGGGCTCCGGACGAGGCACGCGGCCGCGAATCTACGCACACCCATCGGCGTTGTCAACCGCGCCCCTCGACGCCGAGAATCGCGCGATCGACCGGCTGGCGCGCATGTCGGCCAAGCCGTCTGGCGTCGTCGGCTCTCCCGGCGGCAGGGCCACGTGGCCGCTGCTGACCGCGGACTCAGGTACGTCCAGCGCGCAGGTCTGGCGCTTGCGTGGCTCGCATCCGGGACCCGGCCATGCCGGCCGCCCTTCGCGGGGAACCAGGACAAGGCCTGTGCCGTCCTCTAGCGGTGGTGGGTGGCGGGGCTGGCGCCAGCACTCGGACACCAGGGAGCGCCGTCAGGGGTGGACTGCGGGCAATTCGAAGATCGGGTATCCGCGTTCCTCGAAGGCGAGCTGACCGAGGAGGAGACGCGGGATTTCCTCCAGCACGCACTGCGGTGTGTTCCGTGCGCCAGGGTGCTGGAGGGGGTGCGCCGCGTGCGCGCGGCCCTGCAGCAGCTAGCCGCGCATGGCCCTCCAGCCGGGTACCAGCTGCGTGTCGCGGCAGCGGTGCAGCAGCCGGCGGACATGGTCTCGCCGTGGCTGCGACCGCTGGCGATCGCTGCCACAGCAGTCCTGGCGGCAGCCATCCTGCTGTTCCCCCAGGTCGGCCGTCTCAGCACCTACAGCACGGCGACTCACTCGAGCTCGATCTGGGCTCGACAGGCGCAGGCCTGGGTGGATGGAGACAAGACTCGGCCGCGGTCTGTCCGGCGTGCGTCTACGTACCACCTCTCGACCAGCAAGCCACATTACTCGCAAGCGCGGCCGGTAGGGCTCTCGTACTGAGACGCCTGGCGCTGCTGCGAGTATCGTACCGTGCCTGCGCGCCGCGGTCGACTGCCGGTGCCGACCGTTGTGGAGCGAGAGTTCGCCGGTATTCGCCGGTATCTGGCCAAGACACGAGGCTCCCACACAGACCCCCGGCTTCGGTGCTCTGCTGCCGGCCAGCCGGGCCATCAGTCGCTGCCGAGCTTGAGCGCTCCGCTGGCGACAGCCTTCTCCAATCTCTGATGGAACAGCGCGTCCAGGTGAGAGGTCAGAAACCAGCCATTCTTCTGGTGGACGAAGTAGAAGAACGGCGGGTCGTTGGGAGATGGCAGAGTGCTCTCGTCGAACAGGAGGTACCCGATCTCGTCGTTGATCTCCTTCTCTTCGGCGATCTGCCTGTCCAGTTCGGCCTGGATGGCTGCCGAGTCGCGTGCGTCCCACTCAGCCTCCCAGGACTGCCGCCCCCCAGACACATGCTGGTGGAAGCTCTCGCTGTAGCAGGCCCAGAGGAGATCGCGGTCGTGCGTGCGGATCGCCGTCTGGTAGGTGCGGAAGGTGGCGGCTGGAGTGGCGAAGCGCGGGTCGTGCCTGTCGCCACAACCCAGGCTCGCCATCAGCGCTCCGGCCAGGCAGAGGATGAGCCTCCAGTCGCGGACTCCGGCAGGTGCCATCCAGACCCTCTTCGTTCGCTGCCCGCTCGTCGCGCCCATCTGTTCCGGCTGGACCGGCAGCGTCGGGTGGCGCAGAAAGGGGGACGAAGCGACTTACCTTCGCCCCCCGCACAGCAAACCTGAACTTGCAGGCTACGTCCAGTTCATTCGCGGCGCGATGCCTCCAGCGACTCTATCTCGTCGCGAAGCCTGGCAGCCTCCTCGTACTCCTCGCAGATCACTGCTCGCTGCAGCCGGCCCTGCAGCTCCGTGAGCAGGTCTGCCGGGTCCCTGCGACTCTGCGCCTGCGCACCGTCGCGATCGACTGCCGTGGCGGTTACTGCAGCAGCTTGCCTCTCGACCACTTGCGGCTCCAGCTCGTGGAAACGATCGAGGAAACGCTCCAAGTCGCCGCGACTGCTCCCAGGCTCCAGACCCGCTTCCTCGAGCAGCGCGCGGGTGACGAACACCGGCGCGCCGGTCCGCAGCGCCAGCGCCACCGCATCGCTGGGCCGGGAATCCAGCGCGCGCGCCGGTCCCTCGCCTTGCAGGACCACTTTGGCGAAGAAGACGGACTTGCACACGCTCTCGATCACGACGCGGACCACACGGACGCCTAGCTGCTTCACCATGGCAGCCAGCAAGTCGTACGAGATCGGCCGTCCGGGCTTCTCGCCCTCGAGCGGCATCTGGATGGCGGCCGCCTCGAACTCGCCGATGGCGATGGCCAGGAGCCGGGGCACCTCGGCGTGCTTCTCGCCCAGCCACAGCAGCGGCCGGTTCTCGCGCAGGTAAGGGCTCACCCGCACCACCACCATCTCGACGAGAGGACTGTCCATGTGGCGCTACCCTAGGGCTCGCCCGGCGACGCAACGGCATCCGTGACCCCCGGCCCACTCACTGCCTGTCTCCAGAGTCAAGCCGGCGGATCTGGTCCCGCAGGCGAGCCGCCTCCTCGTATTCCTCGCGCGCTACCGCCTGGTCCAGGCGCGACCGCAGCGACTCCAGGGAGCTGGCTGGTGCAGCAGCCGCTCCACCCCTCGGCTCGGTAGCTGCAGCGGGCGTGGGGGTGGCCACCTTCCTGGCCGGCGCTCTCCGCGCAGCAGCAGGTCTCTGCGCCGGCTGACTGCCAGCATCACCCACATCCTCCGGCCGCACGAAGCCGGCTGCCTTCAACACCTCCTGCGCAGCGTAGATGGGTGCCCCCACGCGCAAGGCCAAGGCGATGGCGTCGCTGGGGCGCGAGTCGAGCACCGACGCGGCCCCCGAGGCGCTGCGAAGGTGGACCTGTGCATAGTAGGTGCCATCGCGCAGGTCCGTCACCTCTACCCTCTCGATGGAAGCGCCGACCGCCTGCAGGATGGCCTGCGCCAGATCGTAGCTGATCGGCCGGGCTGGTTGGTGCTCGGCCTGCGCCATGGCGATGGCCGCTGCCTCGAAGCGACCGATCACGATGGGCAAGTAGGCACTGCCATCCACCTGCTTGAGCACCACCTGCGGGTAGGCGGACTTGCTGCTGCTGTACACCCCGCTGACTTCCATCAAGACCATGTGGCCGGTACCCCGCGCAAGAGCGCCATCGGACGCGTTGAGCAGCCTCTGCGGCCAGGCAACGGTGAATATAACAACCCCGGAAAATCGGTGTCAACTAACGGCTGACGCTTGTCTTCGCGCCGTCTGCGTCCTCTGTCTGACCAGCCTGCGCGCATCCCGCCGTCAGGTGTTCGATGCGGCGCCGGAGGCGTCGCTCGCGGCGCCACAGCAGGCCGAGAAACCCCCCCAGCAGAAGCCAGGCAGCGCCGAACGCCATCGCCAGGTACTCCATGTTCTCGCACCCGCTAGATTGCATCGGTCGCGGCTCCTTCCAGCGCCTCGGCCGTGTCAGCGCTCTCTTCGAGGCCTGCCACCCGATCGGCCAGCTGCTGCAGCCGGACGCCGATGTCCAGCAGACAGACGAACAAGAGCGCGGAAGCGACTGTGCTCACACCCAGCGCCAGGCGCATGCGCGGTTCCAGCTGTACATGCTGCGGATGCAGCTGCTGCGAGGCGGCCCACAGGCGCGCCGAGAAGTACACGGCGGGGATATTCGCGAAGGCGAAGATGCCGAACACCGCTGCTGCCCGCTGGCAGCCGTCGGTTCTGCCACCATAGTGGCGCAGCATCAGGTACGCAGCGTACGTGGCGCACAGGATCAGCATCGCCGTCAGCCGCGGTTCCCAGCGCCAGTACGTGCCCCAGATCGGCTTGGCCCACAAGGGGCCCGAGACCAGGACGACGGTGCTGAAGAGCACGCCGAGTTCAGCAGCCGCGGCCGCCAGGTGGTCCCACCAGACCCGGCCTGTGCGCAGGAACATGCAGCTGGCGACGAACACGGTGGCAAATCCCAGGAAGGCAGTTGCCGCCGCGGGGACGTGCAGATAGAGCGTGCGCTGGATCAGGCCCATGGACGCCTCCACGGGCGCGTGGACGAAGGCCAGCCACAACGCCGTCAGCCCGCCCACCAGTGCGGCCACGCCGAGGATCGTCTCCAGCAAGTCGGCAGTCCTGCTCGGCACTTTGGCCTCGCCCATCGCCGGTCTCCCGCCACCCGTGGGTTCCTTCGGGAAAGCCATCCCCCCTCGGGTCACTCCTCCAGCACCCGATCGATCAGCATGATCGCCAGGGTATAGAACACCAGCCAGGCAACGGCCAGCACTGCCAGACAGCTCACGCAGTCGCCGAGCTGCCCACCCGTGAGGACCACGCTGGTGGCATCCGTGGCGGCGATCAGCACGGGCACGGCCACCGGCAGCAGCAGCACCGGCAGCAGAGTCTCGCGGAGGCGCAGGCTGCTAGACAGGGCGGCGAAGAGCGTTCCCACGGCTGACAGCGCGGCACCTCCGAGGAGGAACACGCCCAGCAGGCGCAGCCAGACCCGCCCGAGGTCGAGATTGAACAGCACGGCGAACGCGGGCAGGGCCGCCGCCTGGATGCATGCCAGAGCGGCGAAGTTCGCCAGCATCTTGCCCGTGAAGACCGCCCCCCGGTCCGCCGGTGCCAGCAGCAAGGCGTCCAGACACGCATTCTCGCGCTCTTCGGCGAATGACCGGTTGAGCCCGAGCACCGAGGCCAACACGAAGCTCGACCACAGCACTCCCGCGCCAGCGCCGTCGAGCCCGGCGACACTCGGTCCCAAGGAGAAGCAGAAGACCAGCAGGGTCGACGCGAGGAAGAAGGCCATCGGGCCGAGACGCTCCTTGGCCCGGCACTCGGCCCGCAGATCGCGCTCCAGCACAGCCAGCATGCACGACCACCAGCCCTTCATGGCAACGCCTCGGCCGGCGGGCACCGGTCCTTGCCCGGCTCGATGGGCAGTTTCTCTGTCGCCCCCGCGCGGCACACCACCCGACCATCCAGCAGCCGCAGGCGCTGGTCGGCCAGCTCCTGGACCAGCTGCGGCTGGTGCGTCGCCAGCAGGCAGGTGACACCCCGCTCCCGCAGGGCGTGCAGCTGGGCAAGCAGCAGCTCGGTGCCATGCTGGTCCAGGCCGCTGAAGGGCTCGTCCAGCAGCAGCAGCCGCGGCTCGTGGAGCACGGCACGCGCCCACGCCAGCCGCTGCTTCATGCCCCGCGAAAGGGTGCGCACCCGGCTGTCCGCACGCCGCAGCAG
>Ga0209609_10001357_pt1 | contig 14182 bp, 14 predicted proteins | sample LakKivw325mmetaG_FD_184136 | JGI IMG/M metagenome (GOLD analysis project Ga0209609, IMG submission 184136) | Anoxic lake water microbial communities from Lake Kivu, Rwanda to study Microbial Dark Matter (Phase II) - Lake Kivu water 325m metaG... | ecosystem: Environmental > Aquatic > Freshwater... | reverse complement strand
GTATTGCCGGTTAACATTGATAGATTGGCCAGTGCCTTAACAGAATCGGTTCCTGTGCAATACTGGGTAATGCCGTTGCCGTAAACGATAGATGCCTGTCTTGCTTTAGCGTAAAGCCGGGCAGCGGCCACAATCTGCTCAGATGGCACCCTGGTAACATTTTCAGCATATTCGGTAGAATACGGTTCCAATGCCTCCCTAAGTGAGCTGAAGTTATCAGTTCGCCTGCTGACGAATTCTTTGTCTAGTAAGTTCTCCTGGATTATCACCATGGCTAAGGCGTTCAATAGTGCTATGTCAGTCCCCGGCTTCAACTGCAAGTGAAGGTCGGCAAATAGTGAGAGCTTGGTTCGGCGCGGGTCTACTAGAATCAGCCGCGACCCTTTATTTTTAACGGCACGCTTTATAGCATAGCCAACGCAGGGGGCAGAGGAAGTGGGGTCTGCACCGATAACCATAATAACGTCTGATTTTTCCAGAACATCCAGAAAATGTGAAGACTGTGAAAAGCCGAGTGAAACACTGAGTCCTGCCAGGGTGGCAGCAGTGTAGAGACGATTTCCGTCATCAACATTGTTCGTGCCAATCACACATCTGGCAAATCGCTGTAATAAATAGTTTTCCTCATTGGTACACCTGGCTGAACCCAGAATGGCTATACTGTCTGGCTCGTATTCATTCTTTATTCTCAGGAATTCCGCAGCTACAACTTTCAGTGCTTCATCCCAGGACGCTTCCTCCATATTTCCATTCATTCTGACCAATGGCCTAGTGAGTCTGTCCGGGCTGTGAATAAAATCATATCCATAACTGCCTCGCACGCAGAGCAGGCTGTGGTTCCCGGCGTCTCCCCATCGAGGGGTCGCCTGCACCAGGCGATCGCCCTTCACATGCAAATTTACTCTACAGCCACAGCCACAATAGGGACATGTTGACTCGACGATATTTCCCGTTGTTCTTCTATTGGACCATTCCTTTTCCATCAATGCACCGGTCGGGCATAGCGCTACACAGGTGCCGCAGAAGGTGCACTCGGAATTTTCCAGTGGCAAGTTGCCAACGGTTGTTGGCTTGGTTTTAAAACCGCGCTGAAAGTAGTCGAGCACACCTTCAACCACCAGTTCCTGGCAGGCTCTGATGCATTTGGCGCACAAGATGCACTTACTCAGGTCTCGTTCGATGAAAGGATTGAGCTCCTGAATGGCAGATGATTGGGGTATGCGTTGAAATTCCGTTAAGGAAACGCCCATTTCCCCGGCTACTTGCCGAAGCTGGCAACGGTTACCTTTGTCGCATACCGGGCAGGAGTCAGGATGGCTGGATAGCATCAACTGCACTAAGGTTTTACGGTGTGTTACAACCCTGGGCGAGGACGTTTTGATTGTCATTCCCGGAGCTAAAGGCGTGACACAGGAGGCCATTAAAGCACCGGTCTTTTCATCTTCAACAATACAAAGACGGCAGGCTCCAATAGGGGACAATTGTTCGTCGTGACACAGTGTGGGGATATGCACACCTGATTCGCGAGCGAGCTCGAGAATACTCATGCCGGCATAGCCGCTTACCTCACGGCCATCCAGCGTAATCGTTATCGGCTGCACCTGACCACCGCCTCTAGGTTGACTGCCTTGTGATTTGTTTTGATTTACTTATCAGATTCCGGTGGGATGGAAATACGTTCTCCTTTGCTGGCTGCCCTGATGGCGGCCAGAAGTTGGGAGCTAGCACTCTTCTTGGGAATGAAACCGAAGGCGCCGGCTGTAGCGCTGGCACGCATATTCTCTTCATCAGCATATTGTGTCAACATCAAAATTCTGGCTCGCTTCCCCTCTTCTTTCGTTAGTTGTCTGGTTGCTTGAAGCCCATCCATACCCGGCATGGCCATGTCCATTAGAACGATATCAGGCACCAGTTCATGGACTTTCTGTATGGCTTCGCTTCCGTCAACTGCCTCTCCCACCACCTGAATATCAGGTTGGAGCCCTAATAAAACGCGAATACCCTCGCGAACGACCACGTGGTCATCGACAACCAGCACTTTAATCCGTCTGGTCACCTTATCCAATATTTTCATAACATGCGGCATAATCTTCCCAGGCTCGACAGGCTTCTGGAAGTAGTCCTCAGCCTCCAGCTGCATTCCTTCATCCCATCTCCATCCCTTTATTAATTGCTGTTCCGGGGTGGCATCGACTACGACAAGAGGCATGTCCTTAAGGCTTAAGCTCTGTTTAACCCACTGGTGTAGATAATAGGCATCTCCACGGTGCTCCAGGGTACCTAAAATAATCAGGTCGGGTTTTTCGAACCGCACCATCTCCTGTGCTTCCAGCATAGTCCTGGCTGTAAGCGCATGGTAACTATGGCTTTCCAGTACCTTCTTCACTTCTTCCAGGAATTCCGGATCGTCGTCAACCACCAGAATTTTTGCATTTTTTTCGTCCATAGTTATTTCCTCCATTCTGCCCGCTGGTGTTATGGTGAAAATTAAGCATTATGCTTATGGTTATAGTATAAGCACCGCTTGGTGAAAGGCACAGAGGCGAACACCCCAAAAAGGTGAGGGAAACACCTCAGTTTCTCCAAAAAAACAGCTAGTAATTGATATGGACTGGCAAATTACTGAAATGGGGTATTCCCTGTAGATATAAAGGATATCACCGGTAAGCAGGGCTTATCAGATAGTGATTATGCCTTTCCGCAGCGCATATTTGATCAGGTCAGCTCGGCTATGAATAGCAAGCTTTGCCATGAGATTGGTCTTGTGCCGGTCAACGGTCTTGGGGCTGAGGATAAGCATGGTTGCGATTTCCTGAGTGGTATGGCCTTCTGCCAGTAATTTCAAAATCTCTCGTTCCCGGTTCGTCAGTTGTTTGTAGGGATCCTGGTCCTTTAATTTTCCAATTCCCTCCTGATATCCTTCGACAAATATTCGGGCTACTGATGGTGATAAGTAAGAGTCTCCCCTGAATACAGAGCGAATTGCAGATGCCAGCTCGGATGAGGCTGCCGTCTTGCTGATAAAACCACGGGCACCTGCCTCGATAACCGGAAAAACAAACTCACGGTCATCATATTGTGTAAGCGCGATGACCTTTGTTTTGGGGAAGTCCCGGTAAATACGGCGCGTCGCTTCTAAACCATCCATCAGAGGCATAGCGATATCCATAAGGACTATATCGGGCATCAGTTTCTTTACCTTGTCCAGAGCTTCCCTGCCGTTTATAGCTTCGCCAACCAGTTCAATATCTGACATCAGTCCAAGCAGCGCATAGATGCCGTGGCGCACGATGGTGTGGTCATCAACTACCAGGACTTTTATCTTCGACATTTTTTAAGCTCCACCGCATCGGTATTATTGCTGTAGCAGTAGTTCCCTTGCCTGGCTCAGACTGTATGACACAGCTGCCGCCCATTAATTTAACTCTTTCTTTTATGCTGAATAAGCCAGCTCCACGTCCATTTGGTTCAATGCTTTGTATTTGAGACACATCAAATCCCACACCGTTGTCGCTAATGCATATTACTAACTCATCTCCATTTACGGTCAGTGAGATTGAAGCGCTGGTCGCCCTGGAATGCTGCTGGATATTTCCAATGGCTCCTTGTATGGCACGGAACAGACCTGTCTCCACCTCCTTTGGCAACGTCCTTCCCAAATCGTCGAACTTGAATGAAACGGTTATTCCCATAGGAACCAGTGTCGACTCCACATGCTGGCGAATCGCTGGAATAAGTCCCAGGGAATCAAGAATAGTGGGACGCAGATTAACGATTAGCCGATGGATTTCATTGCCGACATGAATAGCCAGCTCATGTGCCTTTTTCAATGTTTCTTTAATCTTCGCGTCCTGGATACCAGCCATTTCAACCATTTCAATGACAGCTTGCAGGTTGAACGATAATCCGGAAAGCGCCTGGCTTGTCTCGTCGTGAAGTTCCCGGGAAAGACGTTTACGCTCATCTTCCTGAGCCATTACTGCGAACCGGGCGAGCTGTTTATACCGTTCCCTTCCCTTTCTCAGCTCTTCGTAAAGCTTTGCCTCCTCGATAGCTAAACCAAGTAGGTCTCCGGTGGCATGTAAGAGGTGAATATCCTTCTCAGTAAATTGGCGTGGCAGGCGGCTGGCCACATTCATCACTCCAAGAACTTTGTCCTTGGACATAAGAGGAACACTGACGAACGCCTTCAGGCCTTCTTTGCTGATAAGGTCAGGATGGGCAGCACCGGTCTCCTTGGAGATGTTCTCAACCATGACGGACCTGGCGTTTTCAGCAACTTTTCCCGCTACTCCCTCGCCGAGCTTAATATGCATCTCCTGAGCATACTGGTCGGAGATACCATGATATACACGGTACGATAGTGTTTGTGCATCATCATCGAGCAGCATAATCCCGCCAATGGCGCTATCCAGAATGGCCAGAGCGGTATCCAGACCCACGCGGAGTATGGCTTCCAGGTCGACGAGGCCACTGATGGCGGCGGCAACACGGCTCAAGGCAACCAGGTCGTCTGGCCTGCCTGCCGCCGTACTTGATGACGTGGTACTAGGCGTTATATTGACTGCACCTTCCGGTGCAGTTTCCTTGTTTGTGGCGTTCATTCCGCATACCCCCCTGCCTGATTCCTAGCTTACCGACCTGCTTGAATTCAAGCTTACAGAAAAAAGGCGGCTGCTGTCAATGAATAAGCATTCAAAAGACGTTTTACGGCTGGGATGTGTGATTTCTTATAAAACAGCAGTTTGGAATGAATCGTAGCTGGCTCCCGAGGTGGGATTCGAACCTTTGGTCAATCGCCTGCCCGCGGCAAAGCTGGAGGAAACGCCAGAGGTCGCTCCACCGGTCTGAAAGACGATTCCCGGTTTAGATAACAGGGCCTGATGTGCAATAATATCAATTGATTTCTTCGATAATAGCTGGAGCCCCGAGCATCCAGAGGAGGCAACAATGAGCGACGAAAAGACTGAAGAGCCCAACGAAATCCGTCCTGAGCTGGCCGAGGTAATCCAGCGCCATGAGTTCACGCTGGACAAGTCCCGTCCCGAAATGGTGGAGAAGCGCCGGAATCGAGGGCATCGGACAATACGCGAGAATATCGCCGATCTACTGGACCTGGATGACTCCGTCGAGTACGGAGCATTGACGCTGGCTGCGCAGCGGCGCCGCATACCTATTGATAAGCTAATCAAAACAACTCCTGCAGACGGACTTGTCGCCGAGATAGGATCCGTCAACGGCCATCTGTTCGATCGCTCCCGGACCAGGTGCCTGGTGTTAGGATATGATTACTCCGTCCTGGCCGGCACACAGGGCATGTTCAACCATAAGAAAAAAGACCGCATGCTCCAGCTGGCCCACAAGCATAAGCTGCCCACGATACTCTTCGCTGAGGGTGGTGGAGGCAGGCCGGGAGACGTTGATACCATGGACTTTGTCGTGGCCGGGCTCGATGTCATGGCATTCGCGCACTACGCCAGGCTCAGCGGCCTTGTCCCTGTGATAGGTATCGTGACCGGCTACTGCTTCGCCGGTAATGCAGCGCTTCTGGGGCAGAGTGATGTCATTATCGCCACCGAGGACTCCAATATCGGCATGGCCGGCCCGGCAATGATTGAGGGCGGTGGCCTGGGTGTATTCAGACCGGAGGAAATCGGTCCCATGTCGGTGCAATCGCCAAACGGTGTTGTCGATATACTTGCCGAGGATGATGCTGATGCGGTGCAGAAGGCCAAACAGTATCTCTCCTACTTTCAGGGGAGCACAGGAGACTGGAAATGCGCCGACCAGCACCTATTACGTGAGATGATTCCGGAAATGCGGCGCAAGCCATACGATGTCCGGAAAATCATCGATACCCTGGTAGACACGGGTTCTGTACTGGAGCTACGCCCTCAGTTCGGGGTTGGCATCGTCACGGCGCTTGTTAGAATCGAAGGACATCCCTTCGGTCTGATGGCAAACAATGTGTCTCACCTTGCCGGTGCCATAGACGCAGACGGCGCAGACAAGGCATCCCGTTTTATTCAGATTTGCGATGCTTTCGACATTCCGGTTGTCGTTCTTATCGATACGCCCGGGTTCATGGTTGGCCCGGAGGCGGAAAAAACGGCCCAGGTGCGCCACTTCTGCCGTCTATTTACCAACGCCGTCAACGCAACCATCCCCATCTTCAGCGTGGTATTGCGCAGAGGTTACGGTCTTGGCGCCCAGGCCATGGCAGGGGGAAGTTTCCATATGTCTGACTTCATCATATCATGGCCGACGGGCGAGTTTGGCGGCATGGGACTGGAGGGTGCCGTTCGTCTTGGCTTCAGAAAAGAACTTGAGGCCATCGAAGACCCCGAGAAACGCAATGCGCGGTTTGAAGAGCTGTTAGCCTTACACTACGAGCATGGAAAGGCGATAAATATGGCTGCTGCACTCGAGATCGATGATGTCATTGACCCGGCTGAGACCCGCCGCTGGATTATGACCGGTTGGCGTTCTATGCCCGCGCCTGAGCAGCGCAGCGGTAAAAAACGACCGAATATCGACTGCTGGTAAAGTCGCTTATTGTATAAGTTGGTTCCCGAGCCAGAATACTTCCCGAACCTTTAGCCATTCCGACTATAAGAGCAAAAGGGGAGTTCATTTCCGTTCTAACAATTTTACCGTCTTGAACATAGACACGCTTGAAAATGGTCTCGCATAGTAAACGCCTCTCATCATCGTTTCCTCCGATGTACAGTTTGTCAAGCTCATTAGACAACTGTAGTGCGATTTGGAAATCACCCTCTATCATACTGCGCCGGCAGCTTATTATCTCTACCAAATCTTTCAGATTTCTTCTCTCGGCTTCTATTCGAGCGCGATGTTCCTTAAAATCTTCGATAGGTATCTCTTCTTCAATAGCTAACCGCTGCAGATTTTTCTCTATCTTCTCCAGTTTCGTCAGTCTATCTTGAGCATGCTCCAACTCGCCATCAGCATTAGCCTCTTTATCAAACCACCGGTCGAAGTCTTTTTCTAGTTCAACACGCTTGTCATCTGATATGGTGGTTTCCCTGGCGACGAGGGCCATCTGCTCATCTATGTCTCTTGTATTGTAGAAAACCTGTCTGCCGTCTATCCGGGCCTTGCTTCGATAGTAACTTATTCTCTTCCTGGGATGAGTCTCAACCCAGCAGGGGCTGTCGGCGTCGAGGGAGTATATCAGCCCCTGAAGCAGGTACTTATGGCGCTGCGTGCGTTGCTTATGCTTGTCATGCTCTTGCATTACCTGCTGTACCCTGCTGAAAGTGGCCTCATCTGTAAGCGGTTCATGGTTTCCCTTACTGGGTACGTCTCCTCTCCGAAGCCAGGTCTCTCCCAGGTAGATGCGATGATGGAAGATAGAGCTCCAGATGCTAACGGAGATACGATAGCCCTTGCGGCTGCGATAACCCATACTGTAGGCATGCTGTGCCCACTCTTTGAGTGTCCACCTTCCTGATGACATTTCGGTGAAGGCTTTGGTGATGAAAGGTCCGAGGACAGAGTCGACCTCGATCCAGGCAGAGCTTTTGTCGTGCTTGTTCAGGTACCCTGGAGGCGCCAGCTTAGGCCAGCCGCCGTTCTGTACCATCTGCTTCATACCTTTTTTCGCTTCAACGGCCAGGTTCTTTGAGTACCAGGTGCTGATGATCTGCATCATCCTGCGGCCGATGTAGCCGGCAGGAGTAGAGGCGTCACCCGGCTCACTTACACTCTCTAGGACAATACCAAGGTCTTCGAGTTCTTTCTCGTAGACAATGAAGTCGTAATCGTTTCGGGCAAAGCGGTCAAACTTATGCACCAGAATAGTGTCGAACTCTTTGTTTCTGGCAGCGGCTACCATCTTCTGAAACTCAGGTCGCTTGTCAGTCCTGGCGCTTTCACCGGCATCGATGAACTCTTTGACCACCTCCCAGCCTTTACCCTGTGCATGGTAGCGACATCGCTCCAGCTGGAAAGGAATCGATAGGTCTCTTTCTGCCTGCTCCTCGGTTGACACCCGGGCGTATATACAGCATTTAATGTTGGCTCTATTCTCCTGTTCCATATCAATCCTTCCTTATCACGGCGTGTCAGGTGAAGATTGCCATCTTAGAATTTCTTCGTGCAGGGCAAAAACGCTCATTCTTCTTAGCACCAAATCCTCCGGCGCTCCGAAATGCTCGGCTATCTCCGATAGCGACATCTGCACTGTTTTGTTTAGCTCATTTTCTGGCATGAGAATATGGGCGGCGCAGCAATCAGCCTCTCTCTCCTGTCTTTGCCGGTATTTCGTCTGCCAGCCGCGGAAGGAGAGTTGATTGCCGCAGTGCAGCAAATGATGCGCCAGGGCATGAGCTATGAGGTATCGGCGTTCCTCTTGAGGTAAGCCTCTGGCGACTCCTATCCACCGGCCCTGTTTGACCTCCTTTACCGGCTCGAGAAATGGCCAATCCAAGCACTCGCATCCCTCGTCGTTGGCCAGCAAATCCATGTCCACGGGAAAGGCGAGCCCCGGATGGCGCTGGTGAACTTGCCTGGCTTTGTCTATGGCAAACCTGCTCATACCGTCCTACAATTCTAAATCGATTATTCGGACTGCTGCCGCTTCTCGTCCAGCTCGTGTCGCCGCCTTCGCCTCTCTTCGTCCAGTGTAAAGCGTATGAAGGCCTTTACCCTGTCCTTGGCTTCTCCTTCGAGCAACCTGTCCACCTGGCGGAACATGAGCTCAAGCTCCGGGTCTTTGAGGTCCAGATCGCCGACTCTGTCCCAGGGATAGGCATTTAGGGTTCCCGCCATGGCGGCATAGATGTCGGAAATCTCGAGGTCGAGGTATTTCGACAGACCGGCCACGATCTCTGGCGAGGGCTGCTTGTTGCGTTCGTTTTCGATGGAGGTGATGTTCTCCATGCTGGTGCCCACCAGCTTTGCCAGCTGCCTCTGAGTCATGTCACCGGCGCGAATCCTGGCCTCCCTAACCAGCTGCCCCAGCGTTATCGACATAAAAATTTCTCCTCCAGGTTCAGATTTACGTTGTGGTAATAATATCACCATTTACTGAATCTGTCAAGGGGTATCTGTCGCGATCTTTTACACTCGAAATCGGGCAATATAAATACATTTATTAAGCGTAAAAAGGTGACAATATTACCTTGACCTCATCATTTTATAATGGTAATATGGTCACTATTCAGGAGGGCAACATGATGCGAGGCAAACCAAGCGTAGTGGGCAGGCACCGGGTATCCATGAGGGTCCTAATGGCCAGAGAAGATTACGAAGCGCTGCGGAAGATAGCGGACATCGAGAGGACCGACATAAGCAGTCTGGTAAGGCGAGCCATAGCTCGCTATTTCTTTGCGCCACCCGGGAATAACAACGTGTCCAGCCAGCCCAAGGAGTGAATGCATGGCAGAAGAACGACCGAGCGAAGGCACCATTTACGTATCCAAAGACCACCAGATAAAAGTAGTCATGTTGCCTCCTGATGGAGAAGCAGCAGTGAACAGAAGAATACTGACAATTCTCGACCTGGCTATCGCCATCGGCAGGCGTCACGGACTGATACGAAGCAACATTGGAAACGACACAACAATTGCCGCCGGGAATAAGCGGTAAAGACACTTATCGCTAGCGCTAAAACGAACCCTAGAAATCAACAGACGGAATATTCACCATGGTTGGGTCTATCTTTTCCGATTCAGCCCAGGAGCTCCTTGAGAGCCATTTCTCTCACCTGCATGACGGCAGCGGCATCAGCCCCGAAGTCATACTGGCGCGAGGATACAAGACCATCATTGGCAAGACCGACCTTGGCAGTCTGGGCTTCTCCAGGTCGCAGCAGCACACTCCAGGCATCTTAATCCCGTTGTGGACCGTAGACGGAAAACAGGAAGGCTATCAGTACCGCCCCGACCACCCGAGGTTCAACCAGAAGGGCAGACCCATCAAGTATGAAAACCCGGTCGGCTCAAGCGTCAGGCTTGACTGCCCGCCGCGGTGCCATAAGATGCTCAGCGACCCCAATGTCCCTCTGTGGATCACCGAAGGCAGCAAGAAGGCCGATGCCCTGGCCTCTAAAGAATCCTGCGCCGTATCGCTGACCGGGGTCTGGGGTTTCAAGGGCAAAAACGAGCTCGGCGGCGTGGTCTTGCTGGCCGACTGGGACCGTATCGCACTTAAAGGAAGAACGGTTTACCTCGCCTTCGACTCCGATGTGGCTACCAAGGCACCGGTTCGGCAAGCCCTGGAGCGTTTAACGGAACATCTTCGCCGTCGAGGGGCGAAGGTCTGGATCGTCAACCTGCCGCAAGACGGAGACGCCAAGACGGGTATAGACGACTACCTCCTCAAGCATCCCCTTGATGACGCTATTAAACTCGCTGTCGAAGCGGCCACAGAAGGTGAGAGCCTGGAGCGCGAGCTTCCGGTGCCGGGCTTTGTTTTAGGCAACGGCACCGTGGGCGAGATGGTGATCGGCGAAGATGCCGAGCGCGCCTTTGTTGTCGCGGTTAACGGTTCCGTCAGAAAGGCGCCCTCATTCCAGGCAAACGGAGTCACCTACGTACCCACTAGAGACCTCCTGGCAGGTCAGGTGGTCCACTTCGCCGCCACGGCCAGACCCTACGACTCCCAGCTTTTACTGTTCAAGCAAATCAAAGATTTTATCCACCGCTATGTCGAGCTGCCGGCCGATTTCGAGGACATGGCTACGCTTTACGTGCTGGTAACCTGGGTCTACGAGTTCGCCCCTTCCATTCCTTACCTCAGGGTCATCGGCGACTGGGGCTCGGGCAAGACCAGGTTCTTGCAGGTGGTCGGCTCCGTCTGCTTCCGTCCCATCTTCGCCTCGGGTGCCACGACCCCATCGCCCATATTCCGCATACTGGACAAGTTCCAGGGCACGCTAGTTCTCGATGAGGCTGATTTCAAGGACTCGTCAGCCTGGGTGGAGATGGTCAAGATACTCAACAACGGCTACCGACCCGGCTTTCCTGTGCTCAGGGCGGAGAAAGAGGATGGCAAGTGGTATCCCCACGGCTACCAGGTCTTCGGCCCCAAGCTCATAGCCACCCGGTCACAGTTCAGAGACGAGGCTCTGGAGAGCCGTTGCCTGACCACCGAGATGATGCCGCTCACGCGCCAGGAGATTCCCAGGGTACTGCCTCCCTCATTTGACTCCGAGGTAAATCACCTTCGCTCGCAGCTGCTGACCTTCAGGCTGGCCAATCTGCTCAAGCTAAAAGGCAGGACGTTCGGCAACGAGCTGCTTGAGCCCGACCTGCAACCCAGGCTGCAGGAGATACTGATTCCATTGAAGGTGATGCTTAATGGCGATGCTTCGATGGTGCACAGCCTGGCCACGTTCATACACCGGCTGCAGGAGCGGCTCTTTGTTAGGCGTCGGGAAAGTGCCGCGGGCAGGGTGCTGGCGGCCATAATAGAGCTACACAGTGAGGGCGAAGAGCTTTCGGCCAAGAGCATAGCAGAGAGGGTCAGCGCATTAGACGATGATGCCCCGGAACTGACTGTCCAGAAGGTGGGCAGGCTGACGGCAAGGCTGGGCTTCGACAAGCGCAAAGACCCGGCCAGCCGGCGGGCACTCATATGCTGGGATGAGGAGCGTGCGGTGAAGCTGGTCTCGGTCTACGGCCTGCACAACATGTCCTCCTTATCCCAGCAAAAAACCTTCGAATGCTTCGAAACCTTCGCCCCAGCTACGGAGCCAGACTCGAAGGTTTCTCCGAAGGATTCGACGGCTCCGGCTGAAACCTCCGACAAAACCTTCGCACTCAGTCCCACGTTCGAGCCGAAGGATACGAAGGTTTCGAAGGTTTCCTCAGAGGATAGGGAGAATGAGCTATCACAGGCGCTGGGTATGAGCATTGAGCAAGCGCTGGCCATCTGGACGAAGGCGGGCAGACCGGTTATACACCTCGGCCCCAGCGAGAACTGCCTGGACCTGGAGCGGCTGCTGAAAAACAACGAGGTGAACCCGCGGCACCCACCGGTGATAAGGGAATGGCTGTTAAAACATGGAGTCTTATCTGATGCCTAAGCAAAAGGAGACGGAACAGCTACGGATACCTCTAGGCATCAAGACGCTGCGAAGGTTCGAGCTGGATAACGGCGATACCATACCCCGTGGCAGGTTCGAGAAGATGGTCAACAGCCTCGATAGGTGCGCCGATGACAGCCGGCCCAGGACGGTAAGATGCGATTCCTGCGCCTATCTCGGCGAGTGCCTGCAGATGTTCGATGCCGTATGCGGCCGGGTGGTCATGTACCGGCGCAAGTGCAGAGCAAGGGAGGTGATTGTGTCGTGAACAGGATGGACAGGTTGTGGCAGAAGCTGACGCCCGGGCAGAGGCTATGGGTCGAGGTCTTCGGCGTCTACGGTCTGCCCCGGCTCGACGACGATAAAGTGCTGGCTATTGTAAACCGCCTGCCCAGAAGGCAGCAGCTGGCGGTGAAGCTTAGGTTCGGATTTGAAGGATTATCGCTCAGCTTCGAGAAGCTCCGCCGGCAACTCCGCCGGAGCGACGGCAGGATGGGCGTGTCCAAGGAACTGGCCAGGCTGGAGGTGAGAAGAGCCATACGCTACCTGGGCCACCCGGGCAAGCGGCGGCTGTGGGAGGAGGCGAAGCTGTGAGCCATCCGCTAAACAGCATGCTCGATAAGATTATAAAAGACTTCCAGGACGGCTTGGCCGAGTATGTCCAGGAGGTAATGAGCCGGTCCGTCGACCCTTCCAAGCTGTCATGGCCATCTGGTGGACAAGGCTTGGACGTCTATATGATTTTGGGTCTGGCCAGGGATTGCTCCGACGACGATGTTAAGCGGCGGTTCAGGGAACTGGCCAGGATACTGCACCCGGACACCAGCCGCTGCCAGGGCACCGGGTTCCTGTTCACGCTAGTCAATCTGAGCTTCGAGCAGATCGCCAGGGAGAGGGGATTCAAATGAAGCCCGAAGACGTGCAGACACTGAGAGAGATAGCCAACTTCGAGCAGAGCACCCCGGAGACGGAGTACTCGCTGGGTTGGTCCTGGCGCCAGGTCAGAATCTGGCCGTCGACATTGAACCGGCTGGTGATAGAGGGGCTGATCGAGGTCACCTTTTCGTCCAACTCCTACACCGGGTACAGGCTGACGGAGAAGGGTAAGGCGCTGGCTCTGCAGGCCGAGCCACTGGAAACGCCAAAGGAGACAAGGCCTCTGGAAATCCCTGATGACCTGTTCAGCCCCATAGTGGGCTACGACGAAATAAAAGAAATGGTGAAGCGAGTACTCAAAGCAGAGAAGCCGGTGCACATACTCTTTACCGGCGTTCCCTCAAGTGCCAAGACCATGTTTCTGATAGAGCTGTCGAAGATCGGCGCCGTCTACATTCTTGGCAGCCAGGCGAGCAAGGCCGGCATCGCCGACATCCTCTTTGAAATGGAGCCGAAACTTTTGCTGGTTGATGAGATAGACCGCATAGGCGCCAGGGACATCGCCATACTGCTGTCGCTGGCCGAGACCGGCATCGTCAGCCAGGCAAAGCACACCAAGAGGCGCGAGGTCAAGCTGGAGACCAGGATATTCGCCGCCTCCAACAGCCTCAACATGCCGGCGGAGCTCATCTCCAGGTTCCTGGTGCTACGATTCCCTCCCTATGCCAGAGATGAGTTCGCCACAGTGACCACCAACATACTGGCTAAAAGGGAGGGAGTAGAGCCGGACCTGGCCGAATACATCGCCGGCAGGGTGTGGCAGCTCAAGTCGTCGTTTCCCGATCCCAGGCAGGCGGTGAGGATAGCCCGACTTGCTTCCAACAGAGAAGATGTCGACAGGCTCATCGAGGTGCTGAACCGCTTCGGCCAGGGGTTGTCATGACAAATTGACTGGCTGGAAATACGGTCTATCATAGACGTTGGGGTGACCCCTCCCCCGTCCACTGAGCGCTCAGCGCTGAAGTCGAAGCTAGCACTCACATTAGCACTGGAGGGAACTGAAATGGTCAAATGTGACATCTGCGGCAAGGAGCTCAAAGACCCTCAAGGCCTGTCGGGCCACATGCGCCTGGAGCATCCCGAGGCCAAGGACATAGCGCCGCAGACAAAAGACATCGTTTCGGTCAAGCCGCTGCCCGTGGAAAACCTGATAAGAACACTGAACCTGCCCGAGGTGACTGATGGCAACAGAGA
>Ga0209609_10001351_pt1 | contig 14209 bp, 13 predicted proteins | sample LakKivw325mmetaG_FD_184136 | JGI IMG/M metagenome (GOLD analysis project Ga0209609, IMG submission 184136) | Anoxic lake water microbial communities from Lake Kivu, Rwanda to study Microbial Dark Matter (Phase II) - Lake Kivu water 325m metaG... | ecosystem: Environmental > Aquatic > Freshwater... | reverse complement strand
ATGGTATTACAGAGTATTACAATTTTCAACCACCTGAAAGGTGACTATAGAAGCGAATTTGTATAGCTTCATCTTTTTTCCCGAACCCACGGATTAAGGCGCCTAATTAGGACTTGACAGGAATATTTTATTTGGTATATACATCGGACTGCGATACATTGAGCAACAAGACTAAGGAGACTAATATGAGCAAAGTGGCTGTTATGACTGACACCGTTTCTGGGATACCACCGAAGGTAGCCGAGGAATTCGATATCAAGGTAGTGCCCCTGCATATAATAATGGATGGCGTAAGCTATTTGGAAACAGAGGTAGACAAAGCTCGACTCTACGCTAGATTAGCACAGAAGGAAAATTTGCCAACAACTTCCTCTCCCACCGCAGGACAATATCTAGAAGCTTATCGGGAATTAAGCCAGAAAACAGAAGCTATTTTGCATATTTGTTACACCTCATGGATTGGAATGGGCTACAAAGAAGCTATGCATGCCAAAAAGATAGCTAAAGATGAGTTACCCAAAACAAATATTGAGGTAATCGACTCCCGTACCGCTCATGGAGCACAGCTACTTTGCGTTTTAGCAGCAGCCTGGGCTGCTGCTAAAGGTAAGAGCCTTCTTGAGCTTGCTGAAATTGCTAACAAGCTGATACCAAGGCTAAACCTTCTCTTAATACTTGATACGGTTTACTATTTGGGAAAGGGAGGCAGAATGGGTAAAGCAAGTGCTTGGACAGATTCTGCGCTCGCTACGAAATCTATTCTAGAGATGGATGCCTCCACAGAAGGGGTCATGACTCCTTTGACAAGGACTAGAACCCAGACTAAAGCGATAGAAAAAGTACTTGAGCTAGTCAAGCAAAGGAATGAAAACCGAAAATTACATGCGGTGGTGAGCCATGACGATGTACCGGAGCAAGCAGAGAGGCTAAAACAACTACTCCTATCACAAGTACCGGTCAGCGAAATTCATATGACATGTGTCTCGCTAGTAACTGTAGTCCACGATGGACCGGGAGCACTTCGCCTTGGCTGGTTTAGCGAGGGCTGAAGGAAAACTAACCTAAGGAGGTTAATATGAGCAAGGTAGCCGTAATGACTGATTCAGTTTCCCTTTTGACACAAGAAATAGCAGAAGCTCACGGTATTAAAGTGATACCAACCCATATTACGATGGATGGCAAAGATTATCTGGACACAGATATAAATCTAAGTGAGTTTTATGCTCAATTACCTCAATTAAGGGAGGCGGAAAAATTGCCCACAACCTCGTCTCCCTCTATATCAGATTATTTGGAGGCTTATCGAGAGCTAGGCAAGAAAGTAAAGTCCATTTTGTGTGTAACTTATAGCCCAAGATTAGGCATGGCATATAATGCCGCAGTGCAAGCTAAAGAGATGGTCAAAGGGGAGTTAGGCAAAGTCGCCATTGAAATAATTAATAGTGGCACCTGTTGCGGAGCTCAAATGCTCATCGCTCTGGAAGCAGCGAAGGCGGCTGACAAGGGAAAAAGCCTCTCCGAAATAACCGAGATAGCTAACAATATGGTAACGCAAGTAAGACAGATTCACATAGTCGAAGACCTTTATTACCTGGCAAAGGGAGGCAGAATAGGCAAAGCTCGCCATTGGGCTAGCTCCACAATCTCCACGAAGTCACTCTTAGGACTAGATGCCTCCACCGGAGGGGTGATAGTACCATTAACAAGAGCTAAAACTAAAAGCAAGCTGATGGAAAAGATGCTGGAGATAGTGAAGGAGAGAAACGGAAATAAAAAACTGCATACCGTAATAAATCACGCCAATGTGCCTGCTGAGGCAGAGGAACTAAAGAGAAGGCTTTTATCCCGCTTCGATTGCGCCGAGCTCTATGTCACTCCAGTCTTGCCGCTGATAGCAATTCACAACGGGCTGGAGTGTATCTGGCTTGCATGGTACGGTGAGGACTAAGCCGTAATACAACTAAGATTTCGCTCCCTTCTGCAAGCCCAGCCACCCAAAACCTATATTGCTAACCAAGCCTTAGACGGATTTATTGAATCTTTTAGATGGTCTTATGCTGGCTTCAATGTGATGAACTTTATGTTAAGGAAGCCTCAGCAGCAACCGCAGTGCATAACGGAGAGGGGTTTATCGAGTTTGGATTCTACAGCAGTGATTGATTAAGTCGCTGTCCTCACCCCATGGCACAAAACGCCTGCTCCTAAATAGAAGGGTCTAATAGTAGGTTAACCCACTAATACAGTTCCAAAATTGGGGTGCTACTGTATTTTCTTAGCAACCTTACGGAAGTGAAATCCATAGACGGTAAGAGTTATGAATAAAGGGAAAAACCGGGGTTTTTTGAACAAGGTTGAACCAAAAAGCCTCCAGTAATATCTCCTTCCTTTTTCTTTGACACCCAAAAACCACATGGATTTAACAACCGCTCTAAGCTGGTAAAAGTGGAGTTTGCCCTTCCTCACTCTTCGTGGTTTATATTCTCTCAGAAATGTTTTAATGCGCTCGTAATGCTGTCTGGAGGAATAAATTGTCTTTACGATATTCTTATAGCCATTGATGAGAGTTTCATAGTCCATCTTAGGGATGAAGTTGATTGTACCATCTGTATTGTCGCCAGAACCGCCCGGCAATAAACGCTTTTCCTTTTTCAGTCGTTGGTATAGTCTTGTGCCAGGCGGAGCAATCAGCAAACCAACCATTGCAGTAACAATTCCACTCCTCTGAATGAAATTGATTTGACTTTTAAAAATTGAAGGTGGGTCGCTGTCAAAGCCCACAATAAACCCCCCTTGTACCTGTAGTCCATAGTTTTGCATCTTCTTAACTGAGGCTATCAAATCACGATTCACATTTTGAAGCTTGCTACATTCGGCTAGGCTCTCCTCATTTGGAGTTTCAATGCCAACAAATACCGTGTCAAACCCTGCTTTGGTCATCAATTGCATTAGCTCTTCATCATCAGCAAGATTTATAGATGCCTCGGTAAAAAAATTAAAGGGGTATTTTCTCTCCTGGGACCATTTAATTATCGCTGGTAGCGTTTCTGCCTTTAACTTCCGCTTATTTCCTATAAAATTGTCATCAACAATAAATACGCCATCCCGCCATCCTTGACAATATAATGCCTCAAGTTCAGCTACTAGCTGGTCTTTATCCTTTGTCCGTGGCCTGTGCCCGTCTAAGATGATAATGTCACAAAATTCACAATTGAAAGGACAGCCTCGAGAATACTGGACATTCATTGAAGCATATTTTTTCATGTCAATAAGCTCCCAAAGTGGGATAGGTGTTTTTGTTATATCAGGGTGCTCGTTAGATGTGTAAATATGTTGAGCACGTCCCTTCTGTAAGTCTTCTAAGAAGAGTGGAAGTGTAGCTTCGGCCTCACCAAGCACAAAATGGTCTACATCACTAAGATCAAACTGTTCATATAGCGCAAATTGTTTATATGCCGTGGTAAAAAGGGGACCACCGGCAACTATTTTAGTATTGAATTTCTTACATCTGGCAATAACTTCCTTCACCGATTCTTTTTGCACAATCATAGCACTGATAAATACATAATCAGCCCATTTAATGTTTTCCTCGCTTAAGGTTGTTGTGTTCATATCTACAAGCTTTTTCTGCCACTCATTAGGAAGCATGGCAGCTACCGTTAGTAATCCCAAAGGAGGGAAAGCCGCCTTTTTTGAAATGAATCTCAAAGCGTACTTAAAACTCCAGAAGGCATCTGGGTATTGTGGATAAACAAGAAGTATTTTCAATTATGCTCTCTTCATGATTAAGGACTGGAAGCATAAAGCTAAGCAAGCAAGGCTAGCAAATGGGGTTACTATTGTCAATATCTATTTCGAAGTCAAATAACCAAAGCCAGGCGTTACCAGTCGCAGCGCTCTAGTTCAAGCTAATTCTAGAACTGCATCCCCCCTTTGAGTCGCTGTCTATCAATCTTTCCTGAGCCAGTCTTGGGTATGCTACCCACAAACTCAAATTTCTTAGGCAACTTAAAGTCAGCTAGGTTTTGGCAGCAAAAACTGGACATTTCCTCTGCAGTAGCACTTTGCCTTTCCTTAAGTACTATAAAAGCTGTAGGAATCTGCCCACCTCGTACATCTTTAACTCCTACATAGGCTGCCTCAGCCACACCGGGATGCCTCAAAAGCACCTCCTCAACCTCCCAGGGAGAAATTTTAAGTCCCGATGAGGTCACTATTATGAAAGATTTCTTCTCCACATACTCAAGGTAACCATCTTCATCCATCCTGACCAAATCACCGGTATAAAACCAGCCATCTTTAAGGACCTGAGCCGTGAGGTCAGGCGCCTTATAGTACTCTTTCATCACCCAGGGGACTTTGAAAACAGCCTCCCCTATCTCGCCTTGCGTAACTTCCTTACCACCGTCATCTATTACCTTGAGGTCACAAATAGGCTTGCCAACTGTCCCCAGCTTGTGGTTATCAAGAGTGCTCATAGAAACAACGAAAAGTTCCGAAAGACCATATGTTTCGCAGAATGTTAAATTGAATTTATCCTCCAGCATCTTCATAAGGCGAGGAGAGGATTTCGCTCCAGCGGTAGAGGCCACCCTCAAGGAACTAAGGTCATAGCTCTTGATGACCTCATCCCGCAACATAGCCAAAGCATTATGTATTGCTGGAACCCCAAAAAGTATGCTTCCTCTTCCCTTCTGTATAACCTCTAAACAAGCCCTGGGGGTAAACTGCGGGATGATTACCACAGTGGAGCCATTTATAATGGAACCAAAAAGAACCTCGCCTAAGCCGAAAAGATAGAAGAAGGGAACAGTATCTATAATCACATCTTCCCTGCCTCGCCCTATGCCGGCGGAAATTATGTTAAGGGGTCCCATAAGGGAAGCATGGGTATGCACCACACCCTTTTGCTTCCCTAACACGCCAGAGGTATATATGATAGTAGCCTCATCCACATCGTCTATATCAACATCAGGCGATGCCGCAGAACTACCAGCTACCATTGTTTTATAAGAGTCTCCATCGACTTCTAGAACCGGCCTTAGTAAGGGGATGCCAGGCAAAACAGCAGAGAGCATCTGGGAGAATTTCTTCTCAGTTAGGAGGATTTTAGCATCGGAGTCACGCAATAAAGAATCGAGCTCAGGTGCTTTGAGCATAGAACTCAGAAGCACGGCTACGCCCCCAGCCTTAATAACTCCGAAATAATTGATAACCCATTCAGGGCTATGTGATATTAAAATAGCCACATGGTCACCCTTCTCCAATCTTAGCCCTATAAGGGCGTTGGCTGTCTTGTTAGAAGCTTCCTCCAATTCTCCATAAGTAATCCTTTGAGAACCAAGGACGATAGCTTCCTTTTGCGGCACCTCACTAGCAGTTTTCTCCAATATCTGTTTAATATTCATCCTTTTATTTGCACGAAAGTAGAGCCTCACCTACTTCCAAGAGATATTTGCCAGAGGTATATCATTCGGTCAATACTTGACAGGCAGTATTGACAATCTTTTCTCGTATATCATAACATATGTAATATATTGCTGTCCCATATATCATTCCTCCAACAGCAGGAAAGGGCAACTATTGCAAATCTCCTATAACTCGTGCTAACATCGGCAAGCAAGTGAAATAATATGCGCTTATTAGCACCAACGAATTGGGATGAGGACCTGATAGCGCCGTTAAGCCAGATGGGGGCAGATATCCAGATATATGGTGTTTTGCCCACAACAATGATAGGTAGTGGTGGAGCGGGACCCGATATCCCCAAAATGACAAGAAAAAAAGCGGAAGAGTATATCAAGCTAGCTCGTTCCGCAGGTTTAACCTTCGATTATCTCCTGAACGCTCCGTGTATGAACAACATGGAATGGGATGAGAATACCCATCGAGAATTGCTAAAACATCTGGAGTGGATCAGTAGCGCTGGAGTAGATAACGTTACGGTGGCTATTCCATACTTGCTAGAGTTGATAAAAAAACAGTTCCCTCATCTAAATGTGAGAGTGTCAACTATAGCCAAGGTGAATAGCGTGGCTAGAGCCCAAATGTTTGAATCGTTAGGCGCCGATTCCATTACCCTGGATGCCAATATAAATCGAGATTTTAAACTACTCAAGGCTATTAAAAACGCCGTAAAGTGTGAACTCAGCGTACTGATGAACAATCTCTGCCTATACCAGTGCCCCTATGAATACTACCACTACAACACCCTGGGACACTCTAGTCAAAGCTATAACCTGCTTAACGGCTTCCCTATGGATTATTGCGTGCTTCGTTGTACCATAAACAGGCTCAGTGACACCTCTCAAATTATCAAGGCCCGCTGGATAAGACCTGAGGACATACATGTTTATGAGGAAATAGGCATTGAGCTCTTTAAAATCAGCGGCAGATCAATGCCCACCGAGTCCATCTTAAACGCTGCCGCGGCATACTCATCACGTCAATATCAAGGAAACCTATACGATATCTTAAACGCTCTTAATCCCACAACTAAATCCGCCGGCCCTACTCCATCCAACATACAAATCACCCAGATAGGCTCGCCGCCTAAGGTCTACATTGATAACCAAGCTTTAGATGGTTTTATTGATTTCTTCAAGAAGCAGGAATGCCTCTCTGGGTGCGCTCATTGCAATTATTGTCAGAAAATAGCCGACAAAGCGGTGATACTTGATCGCCATGAAGTGGACGAATATGTAGCTGGGCTCAAAAATTTCCTGAACGAGCTAACCAGCAGTAGGATAATAAGTAAATAAAAGATTAAAATGCAAAATGCAAAAATACAGAGCAAAAATAAAAAGTTTTACATTTTGAGTTGTCATTTTGATTTTTGACCTTTGATTTTTGATTTTAGTTGAATGGTCAAGTAGATATGCCACCATCTATGACAATGACCTGCCCGGTGATATAGCTAGCTCTATCACTAGCTAAGAAAGCTACCAGCTCAGCCACCTCTTCTGGCTCGCCAAAGCGCTGCAGCAATGTCATGGATAAAATAGATTTCTTTATCTCTTCAGGTAGCTTTTCCGTCATTGTGGTTTTGATGAAACCTGGCGCTATTGCGTTTGCAGTTATGTTCCGCGAGCCTACCTCACGAGCTACGCTTTTGGTAAAGGCAATTAACCCACCCTTAGCGGCAGCGTAATTAGTTTGCCCGACATTGCCTATCAATCCAGCGATAGAAGCAATGTTAATAATGCGTCCCCATCCTTGTCGAATCATAGACCTCAGAGCAAACTTGGTGCATAGATAGGCTCCTCGTAGGTTTGTATTGATGACATCATCCCAGGCTTCTTCAGGCATTCTCAGCAGGAGAGTATCCCTGTTAATGCCAGCATTGTTTACCAAAATGTCAATCTTACCCCATTTGTCAACTACTTGTTGTACCATAGCTTTAACCGCGTCGCCATCCCGAACATCAGCTTCGACTGACACAGCTTCTCCACCCTGGCGGATTATAGCTTCCACCACACTATCAGCATCAGACTTATTATCAGCCTCAATCCCGACATAATTAACTGCCACCTTAGAACCAAGGCTGGAGAGCTTTAAGGCAATGGCTCTACCCATACCTCGAGAGCCACCGGTTACCAGGGCTACTTTACCTTCTAGTTCCATGTCATCCTCCTAAGCTTTCAGCTACCGTAGTGTGACCCTTTAGGGTCGTGCACGAGGCTAAAGCCTCGCACTACTGAGTGCTGACTGCTCCTCAATCGCTAAACTTTTTCAGCACCAAACAGCAGTTTTCTCCGCCAAGTCCAAAACTATTCTTCAAACAAACATTCACTTGTGCTGGTCTAGCTATATTGGGAACGTAATCCAAGTCGCACTCCGGGTCAGGTATTTCATAATTTATGGTGGGATGGATGATCCCTTTATTCATAATTAATATAGCGGCAATAGTTTCGATAGCGCCGGCAGCCGTTACTATATGACCGATCATGGACTTGGTGGAACTTACCGGGACTCTATAAGCGTAGTCTCCAAGAGCCATCTTAATGGCTTTAGTTTCATTGGAATCGTTTAACCTGGTGCTGGTGCCATGGGCATTGATATAATCAACCTCTTCTGGTTTTACCCCGGCATTTTGCAGAGCGGCCTTCATAGCGTAAGCCTCCGCTTCAGGGGTAGGGGCAGTGGCATCATGAGCATCAAAAGACCAACTGGCACCGGCTAATTCAGCCAGGATTGGCGCACCCCTCTTTCTGGCATGTTCATAGCTTTCCAAAACAACCAGCCCCGCTCCCTCACCATAAATAAAGCCACTGCGACTATGGTCAAAGGGACGGCAAGCCTTAGCTGGGTCTGGCTCACGAGAAAGAGCTCCTACAATATCAATGCCAGCCATAGAAACAGGGTCTAAACTAGAATCAGCCCCTCCAGCTATCATTACATCAGCATAGCCCAGGCGAATGAAATTTAGGGCCGTTCCTATAGCATCAGCTCCAGTAGCACAAAGGCTATTCACACTAGAATTAGGTCCTCTAGCTCCCAGGAACATCCCTATCTGCATTGACGCTGCGCTGGGACCTGATTTGGCGATAAAAAGAGGGTCAGCTCTTCTCGGTCCACGCTTATTAATCAACTCACTTTGCCTGACAATATAGCTACTTTCTACCATACAGCCAGCACTAACACCTACCCGCTCAAGACATTCTTTAGTCATATCTAATTCGGCTGATTTTATTGCTTCCTTAGCCGCAGCAATAGCAAATTGAACCGCCCTAGTAGAGCGATCAATCGCCTTTGGGTTCATGTATCTCGTGGGGTCAAAATTCTTTACCTCAGCATCTACCTTCACATAGAAGTTGCTGGCGTCAAAGCGAGTAATAAGACCGATTCCCGACTTTCCAGCTACTAATCCTTGCCAAAATTCCTCTACATCCAAGCCTAGAGGATTAACAGTGCCCATACCGGTAACTACAACACGCGGCATGTTCATCATCTTTCCTCCTTTTTCAGCTATCAGTTTTCAGAGAAGCCTGATAAATCAGGCAACTACCTGCTGACTGCTGACTGCTCCTCAAAAGCCATGAAAGGGGCTACAGAAGTGCCTCCATCAACGATAATTGTTTGACCTCTTATCATAAAAGCTTCCTCACTGCATAGAAAAGCCACCACGTTGGCTACATCCTCAGGAATGACCATCCTTCCCGCTGGGGTTGCTTGACGAATATCTTTCATCAGCCCCTCTCTAATGTAGAACTTCAGTGCCTCCGTCTCCACAGCAGAGGCAGCCACGGCATTAACACAGATGCCTTTAGGAGCCAGCTCTATCGCCAGGTAACGAGTTAAGGCCTCCAAAGCAGCCTTAGATACCCCGACAACAGCATAAGTGGGCAACACGAAGGAGGAACCCAAGCTAGTGATGCTGACCATTTTACCACCCCTTCCCTCCATCAGCTTAGCTGCCCTTTGGGCACAGAGCAAAAAAGCTCTGGCATTGATGTTCATAGTCCAATCCCAAGCCTTGATATCAACATCCAGGACTGAGCGGCCTACGCCTGAAGCAGCGTTATTAATCAAAATATCCAGATGACCAAACTTAGTGGCAATCGTGTCAAACATTTCATCGAGCTTCGCTGGGTCTCCCACATTAGCTCTGATGACAAGAGCTTTCACTCCCAGGGCTTCAATATCTTTGGCCGTCTTTTCGGCAGCCTCGCGGCGGCGGAAGAAATTGACAATAATATCACTGCCTTGCGAGGCAAGCTTTAGAGCAATGGCCCTGCCAATACCTCGTCCACTGCCGGTGACCAAAGTTACTTTGCCTTTAAGAGGCACGGCTAAACTTTCTCCTTTTCTGCCACACGTCTTTCCACATAATCAACAAAATCGCCGAAGTTTTGAAATTTCTGGGCCTCCTCATCAGGGATCTCAATATCAAATTTATCCTCCACTGCCACTAACGCCTGCACTATATCCAAGGAATCTGCCTTTATATCCTTACGTAAAGAGCCCTCCCGCGTGAGGATGCCCTTATCAACATGAACAATCCCGGCCACTATTTCCTTTATTTCCTCTTCAACAGACATTTGCACCTCCTTTATAATTTGCCTTCTTTTTGGAATTTTGCCAGTTCCGACTTCAAACAGCCAACGATATCAGCCTCCACCGCCTTTCTGGCGCTTGCTATGGCATGGGCCATGTGTGGAGCTCGACAAGCCCCGTGTGCTATTCGGACAACGCCATCAACACCCCAGAGAATACCGCCACCTTTCTCCTCACCCTCATAAGACATTTTGGTTACCGGGAACAATCTATTAAACAATAACTCAGCTATGCCGCTCAACGGAGGATATTTCTTCAGTTTCCGCTTCATGTAATTTAAGGCATGGTCTCCCAAGCTTTCATAGAATTTCAAAACTACATTGCCCACAAATCCGTCACAGACAATCACATTGGCTTTCCCACTCAAGATATCGCTGCCCTCTATATTGCCAATAAAATTCAAGCCGCTGCTTTTAAGGAGGGGATAAGCCTCACGAACTGCCTCATTTCCTTTACCCTCCTCAGCACCAGTGCTTAACAAGCCCACTGTGGGGTCGGCAATATTGAAAAACTTTTTGGCGAAGACAGAACCAGCAATAGCAAAGGCCAAAAGATGATATGGCTTACAATCCACATTAGCTCCAAGATCCATTAATACTATGTTAGAAGCAAAGCTACCAAAAGTCCCACCGATTGCCGGGCGCTCTAACCCCTCAATCATGCCCAGATACTGAATGGCGCTAACAGCCACTGCTCCTGAATAGCCAGCACCAACCACGGCATCCGCCTCTCCTGCTTTTACCAGCTTTGTCGCCACAGCTATAGAACTATTGGGCTTGCGACGAACTGCTAGGGCAGGTGACTCACCTTCCTTTATAACATCACTTGCCTGAACGTAACGGATAGGCAAATTAGCAGAAGGATTACACTTGGCTATCTCTTTTTTCAATATGTCCACCGGGCCAACTAAGGCAATTTCTACATTGCCTTTCTGAGCGGCAAGAACTGCCCCCTTGATTATCTCCTCAGGAGCATAATCACCACCCATAGCATCAACTGCTATTCTTACTTTCCTATCACCTTGAGCCACACGCCTCTCCTCAAAAGTTTGCCTGTGTCATCTCAAGCCCTTCGCTCCTTGTCATTCTGATGACAGCTGACAGCTATCAGCTATCAGTTTCACTTCGTTCAGGGTCAGGGTGACAAAAAGGGATGTTATTCACAAGCCTAACCACCGCCCCACCAACAACTATTGTCTCATCCTTTTGATTACAGCATTCAAGGCTACAATTGGCATATGATACACCATTCTTACGCTCAATGGAATCAATTTTTCCACTGACAGTCACAGTATCTCCAGGGCGCGCTGGTGTTTTAAACCTCGCAGAAAGCTTGCCTCCGGAAAACCAACTTTGGCCAAAAGCCAGCGCCATCATCTCTGAGACATAAGCCAAAATAAGCATGCCATGGGCAATAGTGCCGCCCAGAGGTGTTTTAGCGGCGAAAGATTCATCTACATGAATAGGATTAAAATCCCCAGAAGCCTCAGCATAGAGGTTGATCTTCTCCTGAGTAATATGTTTTACCACTTGAGGAAGGGATTTACCCTGACAAATTTCACTCAGCATTTGCCCACTTAGACTGGCAACACAATAGTTGCCTTTCCCGATTGCACTCTTTCGCTATTTTGGTCCAAAACATTAAGTTCCAATACTAACATATGCATGGTAGCACGAGCTAGCTTCCGCGCCACTTTTGCCTGACAATTTATTGTGGCGCCAATAGGTACTAATTTGAAAAACTCAAACTCCTGGGAAGCGTGTATGGTACCCGGGGGTAATGAAAGTGACCCCGCCATAGTAGCCATAGCATATGCTGCTATAGCTAGAGGAGGGACAAATCCTCCCAAAACTTTTAATTCATCGGCACAATCCACTGCTTCTAGATACTTGGAGATAAGTGAGGCGCTTAATTCATAGCTAGCCGGAGGGAACTCATAGCCAGGGGTTAATTCCTCATAACTTATCATGGCCTTGTTTCTCACTTTTCCTGACAGCCAGCAAACCTTCGTTAGCCATCATGGCAGATGCATCAGCTTACCAGGCACAACTTAGGAATATAATATAGTTACATCCATGCCCGCGCTTGTCAATATCTATCAGCCGCGAGATTGCTTAGCAACTCATTTTTGTCATTCTGAGCTCTGCGAGCGAAGAATCTCTTTTAGACTCTTCCCCTTCACTTCGTTCAGGGTCAGAGTGACACTTATTGGTGGTTGGTAAACACTCTCATCAGCTGCGTGCCAAACGGAGAGTCTGGCATACAGCCCATTGAATTGCCAGATGACGTTAATCTATAATTGACCCGATGAGAAGCTATAGCATACACAACCTGAATGCCATCTGGTTCTTAATAATTGCAAATGTCTTAATCTTCATAGTCACTCTAGTGAGGCCAGATGCAATTTACCTTCTAGGCTTAGCACCGGCAAATTTTCTGCACCAGCCCTGGACAATTATAACCAATCTCTTCGTCCACGGAGGCTTTACCCACATATTATTCAACATGATAAGCCTGTATTTCCTGGGAAGTTTCTTGTTCAGGCTAGTCGGGGAAAGAAAGTTTCTAATAACGTATTTCCTCGGAGGCATAGCTGGAAACATCCTCTTCATCCTTCTGGCATCCCCTTTCTCAATAGGAATAGGAGCTTCAGGGGCTATCTTCGCCCTTGGTGGAGCACTGGCAATAATGGCTCCCAAAACACCTGTTTTTATATTCTTTATCCCGGTTCCAGTTCCCCTTTGGGCAGCTATGGCACTCTTTCTTATAATTTCCTTCCTCTTCCGAGGAATAGCCTGGCAAGCTCACCTTGGAGGTCTTATCTTAGGCCTCGCAGCAGGCTGCTTCTTTAAGAAGAAAAGGCGAGCCTACTATATTTGAACCTCTGGGATGACCTCAAAAACCATTTACTTAAGAAGCGCTGGACTTGAGCTTGCCGGTGAAGTTTATATCCCCTCAGAAAGCAAGGTTTGCCCCGCTTTATGCATCTGCCATGGCATTCCCGCCACTCCTTACAACCCTCAAGATAGAGGCTATGCTGCGCTGGCACAAAGATTTTGTGCCGCTGGCTTTGCCACTCTGATTTTCAACTTTCGTGGTGCCGGAATGAGCCAGGGTAACCTGGACCTTCTAGGCTGGAGCCAGGATTTGGAGGCCGCCATTAATTTCATCTCCAACCTCAAAAAGGTAGACAAAGAACGCCTTTGCCTCCTTGGCTTTAGCGGAGGAGCGGCTGTCAGCATTTATGTTGCCGCCCATGACACCAGGATATCCTCACTGGTAGCTTGTGCCTGCCCGGCTGACTTCGACTCCCTTAACGGCAAAGAAACAGCCCCATCCGCCATCCAGCGCTTTCGCGATATCGGAGTTATTAGAGACAAGAATTTCCCACCTTCGATTGAGGAATGGCTCAGGGGCTTTGAAGTCGTCTCTCCAATTCACTGGATAGACAAGATTTCTCCCCGACCTCTGCTTCTGGTTCATGGAGATGCCGATGAAGTAGTGCCTCTGGAACAGGCACACAGACTTTACCAAAAGGCTGGAGAACCCAAAGAGCTAGCCATAATTCCGGGTGCCAAGCACAAGTTGCGCCTGGAAGAATCTGCAATGGCTACTGTGCTTAGCTGGCTAAAGGCTAGATGCGAGCTTGTTTAGCAATCCCCTTTTGTCATTCTGAGCAATGTCATTCTGAACAAAGTGAAGAACCTGGGGGAAGAATCTCTTTTAGACTCTTCCCCTTCGCTGAGTTTACCCTGAACGAGATTCTTCGCTACGCTCAGAATGACAGGAGGCGAAGGGTTCAGGGTCAGAGTGACATTTATTATTAATTAACACCTCTAGATATCTGGCTTGACACTTAACAATTCGCACTATAAAATTAAATTTCTTAACGATATTAAGCTGTCACCCTGAGCCGAAGCTCTGAGTCCTGACGATAGGAAGGAACTCAAGAGAAGATTCTTCGGTCGCGGAGTTTACACTGAGCGAAGCCGAAGTGCTCCCTCAGAATGACAGCTTCTATTGTCACCCTGAGCAAAGCGAAGGGTCTAGGTTCTTCGCCTGCGGCTCAGAATGACAGGAGGCGAAGGGTTCAGGGTCAGAGTGACATTTATTATTAATTAACACCTCTAGATATCTGGCTTGACACTTAACAATT
>Ga0209609_10001350_pt1 | contig 14210 bp, 15 predicted proteins | sample LakKivw325mmetaG_FD_184136 | JGI IMG/M metagenome (GOLD analysis project Ga0209609, IMG submission 184136) | Anoxic lake water microbial communities from Lake Kivu, Rwanda to study Microbial Dark Matter (Phase II) - Lake Kivu water 325m metaG... | ecosystem: Environmental > Aquatic > Freshwater... | reverse complement strand
AGGCCACGAACTACGGGATAGATGAGATCCTAGCTGGTGGAAAGACCATGCGGGAGAAGTACGCCGAGGATCCGGGCGACCTGAGGAACTCCGTCCTAGGGAACCCTATAGCAACGAACATGTCTGTTGTCACAGCAGACAAGACGGTCTACGTTGCTGTCCGCGGAGCAAAGACCGCCACAACCCCCTCGGGGTTTGCCCCAGCGGTGAGCGGGACGGGGAATCCCCATCTGGACTGCGATGAGAAGGGGCAGTACGACCCGTTCCTGACCGCGCAACGAGAGACCGCCGAGGAGATCACAGGGAACCCGCCGGCGCTGGAAGAGATCCGCTTCTTTGGGCTTGGTCGCACTCTCCGCTACCAGCTGCCGTTCCTGTTCGGAGAGGTCAGGTTGGCCAACGTCACGGCCAAGCAGCTGGAGTCCAGCATGCCAAGAGACTCCTGGGAAGCAGAGAAGATTGTCGCGCTCGCACTTGAACCAGACGCCGTGGTTCGCTTTGTTCGGGAGGTATACAAGGAGACAGACGAGAATAACATCGTGAACTCAGCGACCTACGCAGCTCTGTTCGCCCTGCTTCAGTCTCTACTCTATGAGTACCCAGATGAGTGGGCCTCAGTGGTGCAGCAATTGAGCTCCTTGGAGAAGAAGTAGCCATCCGATCCATCCGATCGCCCAAGGAGGCCCACCCGTGATGATGGGCGCGAGTCGTGTTGTGCCAACTAGGCCATCGCTCACGAAGGGGAAAAAGGGGAAAGGGGGACACAAACCATATTCCCGCCGAAATGTGGTTTGCGATGTTATGAAAGCGCGCCTCCCGTACCGGCGCCGTAGTAGGCTCTGCCGGCACGAAGTGCGGGGAACACCGCAAGGAGGCGCAGGATGCAGTGTATCGCGTTCGACTCGCACAAGCACTACACGTGGGCGTTGGCACAAGACGAGAAGGGCAAGGTGCTGGCAGAGAAACGGATCGATCACGCACGTGGAGCTCTGCGTGGGTTCCTCGAGGAGTTCGAGGCAGGGTCTCCCGTGGCGGTGGAGACAATCGGCAACTGGTACTGGATCACCGACGAGATTGAAGCGGCAGGGATGACGCCGCGGCTGGTCAACGCACGCCGGGCGAAGTTGACGAGCGGAGCGATCAACAAGACCGACAAGCTCGATGCGCGGGGCATCAATCGACTGCAGCGGTCGGGCACGCTACCGACGGTCTGGATTCCGCCGAAGCCGTTGCGGGACGCGCGAGAACTGCCGCGAACCCGCATGGTGCTCGTCCGACAGCGGACGAAGCTGAAGAATCGGATTCACGCGAACCTGGCGAAGTACGGGCTGGAGGCCGGAGATGTCACGGACATCTTCGGGGTGCGAGGTCGACGCATCCTCGGCCAGTGCTTGGCTGAGCTGCCACTGCAGACCCGCTATGCAACACAGATACTGATCGCAGAACTCGATCACGTAGACGCCAGGATCGAGGATCTTGAGGGGAGGATGGGTGAGCTGTCTGGCGAGACCAAGGAACTAGAGGTGACTCAGACGCTACCTGGAGTGGGATTCATCCTTGGGGTGGTCATTGCCACCGAAGTGGGCGACGTCCACCGCTTTCCAAGATGTCCCCAGATATCCCACATATACCGTCCCGCGAAGTCAGGAGGGGGAAGGTGAATGAACGTGACGCGTGGATCAACGAATTGCTTGATACCGCCGCATGTTCGTCTCAAGAAACGAGAGAAGAAGCAGTCGAACGGCTGCATGCGCAGTGGCCTATGGCACAAGCAGGCTTACGTAGTATCGAGCCTCTCCAGGGCGGTAACCGATCATGCGATTCTGGGCTCTGACTCAAGCATGGATCCGGGACATGTAGCCTTGAGCTTGAACACCACTTCCTACTCACTCCTGATCCGATGCAGGAGACGGTCAATCTCGATATCGGGTTTGCGGCTCGCTAGAGACACTCTGGGCCTCCTTGGCTCGGAAGGCACCGGAGAGGGAACTCGGGAATCGACAAAGAGAAAGGCCCCGGCATCTTCGGGCGGCGCTTCACTTCTCCTCCTTGGATCGGGACCATCTCCCGCGAGTCAAATCCGAAGATTGGCATCGCGAGCTTCACGGCTGAACTCTAATCTAACACATATACAGCGCAGTTACAAGACATATGGAACGGCGCACCATGACCTGTGTCTTGGGCGGAGGGGGCGGGATTCGAACCCGCGTAGCCGTGAAGCTCCTTCCGGTTCTGAGCCGGAGCGAATGGGCCGCTCTCGCACCCCTCCGTTTCATCCTCTAGCAGGCCGCCACGACTGCTTCAGAGATGGCGGGATTATGCTAGTTGTTGAGCCTGAATACGAACTCATTCTAGTAGGCTTGGGGCTACTTGATAGTGACCGTATGATATGTCCAGATCGTCTCTGACTTGAACAGCGATCAGAAGGGTTCCACTCCCATGACGTGGACGTTGCCATTGACGAACGTCTCGGAGTGGTTCACGGTAGCGTGGCGGTATCCGACAGCGGCATGGGCGTAGGACTTGAGTTCGTCGGTACAGAGAAGCTCGGCGTCCTTACGGACGTACCAATCGCAGGAGCAGGGCGAGTGTATCGGCCTTGAGGTTGGGCACGGCCTGAGCGGCCATAGCGCCACCTCGCTCCTTGATCCCAACAACGATCTCCTGGCCAGCGGCACCACGGCCACCCTTTCCAGGCTTCGGGGCACCGGCGTAGGCGTCGCAGACCTCAACGATCCCAGCGAGCTTGCCTTCGAACCCATACCTTGGCCGCATGGCCTGTCGGATCTGCATGGCGATACGCCAAGCGCACTTGTACGTTACCCCGATGGTGCGCTCGATCTGCTTCGCCGATACGCGGTTCTCAACTCTCGACCATCAACCACGCGGCGATAAGCCACTTGCCAAGCGGGTCTGCGCACCACGGCGCCGACCCGCCGTCCTGATCGGGCGTAGGCCGAGCGCAGACCGAGTTCCACAACCAATCCGCCCGGTGGAACTCATTAGCCGCTCTACGTCACGCGGGCAGAGCAGCCAGCATCACCCCCCGATTCGAGTGCTTTCCTTAGCTGAGGCAACGACCCCGTTTCGATCACCTTTGGCGTGAGGCAATGCGAAGCCTTGACACCTCCCCTGTTTCGCCATATGCTGCTCTCCAACATGACCACACGGAGAGCCGTCGCGAATGAGGCTGTCTCTCGCGCCGCCCTCACGTTGGTTATTAGCGGGCTCTGCGTCCGCGGGTAGCGACAAACGCTAGCCTAGCGAAGAGCGCAGAGCCGTAAGACTGCAGGTGTTCACCTGCGGTCTTTTCTTTTTCCGCCTTCGCGAGGGCAGGGAGGTGGTTGCCAGAAGCATGGCTGGGATGTACATGACACCAAGAGAGCTAAGGAGGTTCTGATGCAGAGGTCTAAGTGCTTCTCGAGTTCGATAGCAGTTGTGGCCGTGATCCTCTTCGCGACCGTCGTGGTCGCTGTCGGAGAGGACACGATCAAGATCGGCGCACTCATGTCCTTTACCGGATCGCTTGCGCCGTACGGTCCCCCAATCGCCAACGGAGCTCTCCTCGCCGTGGAGCAGATCAACGCGGCGGGCGGGATTCTCGGCAAACGGCTTGAGCTCATCATCGAGGACGATGGAACCTCGCCCGATGTCGGACGCAACGCAGCGAGCAAGCTGGTGGAGATCGACGGCGTTTCGGCGATCGTTGGAGCCCTGAGCAGCGGGGTGACGTTGGCTGCATCGAGCGTGACCATCCCCGCGGAGGTCATCCTTATGTCACCCGCGTCGACGGCCCCGTCCATTCCGGCGCTGAACGACAATGACTTCGTCTTCCGGACCGTTGTCTCCGACGAAGTCCAAGGCGTGGTCATGGCTCGCCTCGCGCTATCGCTGGGCTACCACTCAGCATCGGTCATCTTCGTCAACAACGACTATGGCAAAGGGCTCGCTGACGCATTCAAGGCCACGTTCGAAGCCACCGGAGGTCGAGTATTGAACGCTGTGCCCTACGAAGAGAACAAGCCTTCGTACCGCGGTGAGGTTGACTCGTTGCTTGCCGGGTCCCCCGACGTGCTCGTCTTCATCGGCTACCCTGTCGACGGCAACAAGCAGATCGTCGAGGCCGTCGAGGCCGGCTACAAGGGCAAGTTCATCTTCTCCGATGGACTGAAGGGGGAGGGAGTAGCCCCTGGCCCGGCGTGCGCGTCGGCCGCAGCCCCTGGCCCGATTGAGGGCGCGTATGGTACGGTGGCAGCCTCCGGGTTCCGCGCTGCGGAGTTCGATGCCGACTACAATGCCGCGTTCGGACCGAGCACGGTGCCGTACAACTACAACGCGTATGATGCCATCATGCTGATCGCGCTGGCGATGCTGCGAGCCGGTGACACCACCGGCCCTGCGATTCGCGACAACCTCCGCGCGGTAGCGAACCCGCCGGGCGAGCCGATCTACTACGGCGAGTGGGCGAAGGCGATCGCGCTGCTGAAAGCAGGGGAGGATATCGACTACCAGGGAGTTTCCGGTCTCGTGGACTTCAAGGACACGGGCGATGTAGCCGGTGGCATCCTCATCTGGATGATCGAGGGCTGTCAGGTGAAGGCGGTGAGGGAGGAGGCGGGATAAGCGAGTCCCGTGAATCGGGAGCATCTCGCGAGAGATCGCTTCAGCAGATGGGGGAGACGCGTGTCGTCTCCCCCGTTTCGTTTCGCAGGCTTCGACTATGGGGCTCGGCGCTTCGCCTTAGCCTCGGGGAGAATTCCCTTCGGCCGCCAGACGATGACCGCCTCCAGGAGAAGACCGATGGCGATGATGCGCAACGCGGAAACCTGCGACGCACTCCACGGAAGATAGCCCGTGATGAAGTCCGTCGCCGCCCAGATTCCCCACACCACCACCGCCCCAAGCATCGCCCCTTTGTTGTTGCCGGTTCCCCCCACCATCAACATCACCCAGACGATGAACGTCCCATACAGCGGCTCAAACGATGCAGGGGAGATGAATCGCGCCGAGTGCGCGTACAACGCTCCGGCAATTCCCATGATCATCGCGCCAAGCACGAGTGACTGGAGCTTGAATGCAAAGACGTTCTTGCCCGACATTGCGGCGGCGTCCTCGTCTTCGCGAATCGCCCGGAGCACACGCCCCCATGGGGAGCGGATGAGTCGCTTGAGGATGAAGTAGACAGCGATGACTACCGCACCGACGAGCAGGAAGTAGAACCAGTTGTACGCCCGACTCACGAGCAACCGCTGCCACTCTGGAAGACCCGGGTGCGCGCTGATGTACGCCGCCGTATGCCGATGGATCACGCTGTAGAGCGGGGATGGGATCTGCTGCAGTCCCCACACGCCGTTTGTCAGCCACGCCTCGTTCTTCAGAACCAGGCGCACGGTCTCCGCAATCCCAATCGTAGCGATGCCAAGGTAATCGGCACGCAGACGGAGCGTCGGGACGCCGATAACAACAGCGAGCGCTCCCGTAACCAACATCGCGGCAAGCACGCCGAGGACAAACGGGAGCTCGAATCCTCCGACCATCCGGCCGTCCCACGCGCTGGGAGGGAGACCGCAGACCAGGGCCGAGGCGTAGGCGCCGACAGCGTAGAACCCGGCGATGCCGATGTTGAACAGGCCGGTGACGCCCCACTGTAGGTTGAGACCCAGGGACAATACCGCGTAGATCCCGGCAGAGATCGCGAAAAAGACAAGGTAGTTGACCAAACCGATGAGCTGTTCCACTAGCCTCTCCTCCCGAGCAGGCCGCTAGGCCTGGCAAGCAGCATGAGGATCAGAATGCCGAAGGCTACGGCTGGTTTGTAGGCGGTAGAGATGAATGCAGTTGAGACCTCCTCGGAGACGCCCACGACGATCCCGCCGACGACGGCCCCGTACGGGTTTCCAAACCCTCCGAGGATCACAGCAGCGAAGATGGGGAGAAGCATCTGCCAGCCCAGTTCCGGCGTGACAAACTTGTTCTCGATTCCGATGAGGATCCCCGCGGCCGCCGCGAGCGATGAGCCGATGATCCACGTCCAGGCGATGACTCTCTCCGTGTTGATTCCGGTGACCCGCGCCAGCGACGCGTTGTCCGCAGTAGCCCTCATCGCCTTGCCCATCTTCGCGTAGCGAAGGAAGAGGTGGAGCAGAACCGCCAGGCCAATCGCCACGGCCACGATGAAGATCTGGTCAGGCTTGATCCTGACTCCGAGTCCAGGAATTACCGTGGCGAGCTGGATCTTGGCCGAGTAGTAGCGTGGCTGCGGCCCCCAGAAGAACTGGACCACGTTGCGTAGCCCGAGTGCAACCCCGACGCTGGCGATCATCAACGTGATCCTTCCCGCGCCTCGCAATCGGCGGAACAGAAGCCGGTCGAGCACAAGAACCACAACACACGTGCCGATTGACGCGAGCACGAGGGCAGCGACGAAGTCCAGCCCGAACGAGAGGCTTCCTAGAGGATGGCTGCTGATCCCGGCGGCGGACATCAGCGGGAGCAGAGCGAGCGCCAAGTAGGCGCCGAGCGCCATGACATCTCCGTGCGCGAAATTCGAGAACCCGAGGATGCTGTAGGTGAGCGACACACCGATGCCCCCCAGCGAAAGGATCGACCCCGACACCAGCCCATAGACCAACAGCTGCGGAATTCTTGCCCACGCCTCCACCTTCACTCACCCCCGAGGTACAGCCGTCCGATGTCTTCATTCGCCAGAATGGCTGGTCCCGAATCCTCGAAGCACTTCAACCCCGCAGCGAGAACGCATCCACGGTGTGAGACCCGCAGCGACTCCTTTGCGTTCTGCTCGACGATGAGAATCGCGGTGCCGGTCCTGTTGATCGCGATGATCCGTTCAAAGATGGTCGCGGTTAGGTTGGGGGCCAAGGCCGCCGAGGGCTCGTCGAGCATCAGCAAACTAGGATCGAGCATCAGCGCCCGCCCCATCGCCACCATCTGCCTTTCCCCACCGCTCATCTTGCCGACTCGCATCCTCTGGCGCGTGATGAGCGACGGGAACAACTCGCAGATCCGGTCGAGACGCGCGCGAGAAACGCGGCCGCCGATGAACACCCCCATCTCCAGGTTCTCGCGCACCGTAAGCGAGGGGAAGACGTTCTCGACCTGCGGCACGTACGCCAACCCCAGCCGAACGATGCGGTCAGCGGAGAGCCCCGTGATCTCGCGTCCTTCGAACTCGATCCGGCCCTTCGTCGGCTTCAGTAGGCCGAAAATCGTCTTCAACAGCGTGGATTTCCCGGCGCCGTTCGGACCGATGATCGTGATGATCTGCCCAGCTTCTACGTCGAGGTCGATGCCGTACAGGACCTGCATGTCGCCGTAGCCGCTCTCGACTTCCCTAACGCTCAGTAGCGACATGCTGCCCTCCGAGATACGCGTCCAACACGCGCTGATCGCGCTGGATGGTCTCAGGGCTCCCTTCCGCCAGGACCCGCCCTTCGCTCATCACAACGATGGGGCTGCAGAGGCGCATCACGAAGTCCATGTCGTGCTCGATCAGAAGGACCGTCACTCCTCGTTCAGCGCAGAGCCTGCGAACGGAGTCGGCCAGTCGCTTGAGAAGCGTGCGGTTCACGCCCGCGCCGGGCTCGTCGAGCAACACGAGGCATGGATCTGCCATCATGGTCCGGGCGAGTTCCAGGAGCTTCTTCTGTCCACCCGAGAGGTTGCCCGCCAACTCGTCAGCAACACGGGTCAGCTCAAGGAACTCCAGCACCTCAAGGGCTTTCTTCCGGGCAGAGGTTTCCTGCTTACACACCGCGCGGGGGCGGATAAGCGGGTTCCATATCCGCTCGCCGAGTTGCCTAGGGAAAGCAAGCATCAGGTTGTCGACGACGGACATCTCCCTGAACTCGCGCGGGACCTGAAACGTTCGACAGATTCCAGCACGGAAGACTCTATGCGGCGGTTGGCCGGTGATGTCCTTGTCCTTGAATCGAACGCAGCCTGCGTCCGGCTTGATGAAACCGGTGAGCAGGTTGAACAACGTCGTCTTTCCTGCGCCGTTGGGTCCGATGAGCCCGGTGATCGTCGCCGGTTGGACCGAGAAGGCGCAGCTGTCGACGGCCTTCAGCCCTCCGAATCGCTTCGACAGCCGGTCAACGTAGAGCACGATACCTCCCAGCAAAGAAAACCGAAAGCCATGTCTGGCTTTCGGACCGTGCGACCTAGGGCTCGTCGGAGCCGCAAGCCGCACTACAACGTGATAACGAACAAGCCCGTACTGCCTAGCGGATGCGCCACCTCCAGGAATCGCTCGTGTTGTGTCGTCGACATCATTAGCTCACTCAGCGACCATCCTATCGGAGTGCGCAACTACCGTCAAGGCACTGGCGCAGCCTGCTGCAACTCGCTCTGCTTCTCCTCCATTTCCACACGAGCGACGGTCTATGATCGAAGGCGCCACAGCTGGCTTCGTGCGCACGCAGTTGAAGTGCGAAAGGGGAGAAGACGGCAACGAGTCGTGAGCTCACTCTGATTGTCGCGCTGTTGTTGACGGCGCTCACCGCGGCCGCTCAGGATGCGCCGATGGGCCTCGAGGACGCTCTCGCCGTCTTCCAGGGCGATCGTGTGGTCGTCGAGTACACGAGCGAGGGCTGCACGCAGCTCGTGGCTGCGGTCGAGGCTCTCAAGGGCGCCCTCGGCGTTCCTGGGAACCTTAACGAGGAGAGCGAGCGACAGGTAGACGCGTTCTTCGCCGCTCCGGAAGAGCGCGATCTGGTCGTTAAGCTCTCACAGGCCTACTTCATGCTGGGGGTCATCTTCGCGAACGGGCGGGACGAGGAAGCGGCCGCCTACCGGAAGGGCAAGCACTGGGGTCTCAAGAGCTTGCGAACGTATGCGAGCTTCGAGGCAACTGAGAAGAGAGATGGGTTCCTCGCTGCGGTGGAGCAGAACACCAGCGTGCCCGCGCTCTACTGGGCGAGCCTCAACTGGCTGAGCCTCGCCAACTTCGATCGGCTGGCGGCGGTGTCGTCCGGCGTCGTGAAGAAGACGGTCACCATGCTCGAGCGGGTCCTCGAGCTGGATGAGACCTACGACTGCTACGGCACCTACCGCGTCCTCGGGAGCGTATGGGGCGCGCTCCCTTGGTCTCCGTTCGGCACGTATCGGCGAGATCTCGAACGGGCGCGGACATACCTCTGCCGCGTGGTCGACGATCCCCGTGTCTGCGGCGACCTCTCCCTGGGCCCCGTCGACCCGACCTGCATCGAGTATCTTGGCAACCGCCGCGTCTTCGCCGAGTTCTACCTGATGGAGAAGGGCCTGTGGGCTGATGCAGTGCGGGTCCTTCAGAGCATCATCGACGCACCCATCGGTCAGACGTATCGGCTCTTCAACGCCAACGCCCAAGACGACGCCCGCCGCCTCCTCGCCGAGGTGAATAGACACCTGTAGGCATCGACGAAGACGTGGGCTCGGCTGCTAGAGAAGCCTGGCGAACTCGTCGCGAGTCAGTTCGCAATCCGCAAGGATCTTGGAGAAGAGCCCTGGGCCTACGGTCTCGCCGGCATGGATTGGGATCACTGTCACGCGACCGTCTGGATGCCGGAGGATGTGGTGGCTGCCTCGGACGCGGACAACAACGAACCCAATGGTCAGGAGGGCAGCTGTGATCTCCTCGCCCGTGAGGCTGGGCAGCCTTGTCATGAGCAGACGGTGATCTTCTGGATGCCGACGAAGTCAAGAGTCTCGGCCTCGGCTCCGCCCTCCTCAAGGCAGAGCTGGATGGCCTCGCGGATCCTCTCGATCACTAGGTCGAGCGACTTCCCCTGTGTATGGCAGCCTCGAAGCGAGGGGACCGAGGCGACGTAGTTGCCCTCGGAGTCCTTCTCGATGATCACGTTGAACTCGTTCTGCATCCACATCCTCCTTCGGCGAACCCCGAGCCATTATACATAGCAGTCCCGACCAGTCGGCCGCTGTGACACATCGGCGCTGCAGGACTCAGTGCACGAGCCGCCCTCAAGCTCCACGAACCCAACGAGCCAGAAGAGGTCCAGAAGGTCGACGGACCAGACTTCGACCACGAACCGCGCACCGCGAACCACGCCTTCGGCCGCACCCACAGGTCACATCCCACGAGCTACAAGCGGCGCCGAGTCACGGCAAACCCAACGAACCCAACGAACTCAACGAACTCAATGAACTCAATGAACCCAAGGAGTCGCCAAGAGCCGCAGATCGCCGAGTAGCCTTATACCTTGATCTGGCTTCCCGCGGACACCTCGACGAAGTGGTCGCCGTAGGCGTCCCGCAGGATGACGGTAGCCGCATCGCCGGTGCAGTGGCATGGGGCGATGCGCTCGACGCCGAGACGAAGTAGCTGCTCGGCGACGTAGCGAACACCGGCTTCGTCGGAGCGGAAGAGGTGGAAGCCGCCGACGATGAGGGCCAGCGGTCGCCCTGCAAGCTTCGTGGCGAGGTCGGCGACGACCACGATGCCCGGGTGGGCGCACCCGGTGATCAGGGCAGGTCCCTCGGTCCCGTCAACGAGGAGAGCTTGCTCGCGGATCCTCCGACCGCACCGGCCGGTTGACTTCACGCCGGGGCAGATTTGCTCAGGACCTCTGACCGCGATGACCTGGACTCCGTCCCTTCGATGTCCGGCGAAGCGTCTGGCGGAACCCGCCTCAACGTACAGACGCAATCCCTTGCGCGTGACCGAAGATACGGCGCCGATGTGGTCGCAGTGTTCGTGGGAGAGCGCGAGCGCGCCCAGGGTGCTCAAGTTGCAGCCGAGGGCGCGGGCGTTGTGCTCGAACACGAGCTTGTCGGCGCCGGTGTCGAACAGGACCGACTCGTCACCCACGCTAACCCACGCAGAAAAGCCCCAGCCGGGGCGCATGTCCCCCTGGGCGCGGTTGTCGTAGAGAACCGAGATCGTTGCCACGGGACCTCCTTGCCTCGCCCAGAGCCTAGTTGGAGCACGGTCGTTGCGCAACCTTTCATACGGCTGGCGCACCCATTCGACAAGGCCCCGCGACTCCCTCGCCTATCTGCCGCGACTTCACCGATATCCGCTCACAGGCAAGCGCCATGATTGGTTCTGTCGCTTTGGAGAACGGAAACGAATGGAGTGATCGGACATGAAGAAGAACCTTGCTGTAAGTCTTGCGATCGTGAGTCTGGTCGTCGTCGGTGTTGTCGCGTTTGGCGCAGGTGGTCGAAGAGGAAGAGGGAGCGGCGCGGGGTCGGCGCCTGCGACGGTGCTGCCGGCGGACGTTGCTGCGGCCGTCCTCGCGGCGCTCGTGGGACCGGAGGGCGAGTACGCGGCGTACGCAACGTATGCCGCAATCATCGAGGAGTACGGAAACGTCCAACCGTACGCGGACATCATAAAGGCCGAGGCGCGGCACATCGCGGCGCTGCAGAAACCTCTGGATCGGTATGGGGTTCCGTCCTCGCCGGTCAATTCCTACCTTGGTCAGGTCACGGCGCCCACGAGCTTGGCCGAGGCTGCGCAGGCCGGGATCGACGCGGAGAAGGCAAACGTGGAGCTGTATGAGCAGCAGATGGCCGCCGTGGCTGCGTACCCCGACATTGTCCGGGTGTTCACCAACTTGCAGACAGCGTCGCAAGACTCTCACCTGCCGGCGTTCGAACGGGCTCTGGCGGACGGAGGAGCCGCCTAACGCGAAGCGGCACGTGAGTCAATCGAAACGCGGCGTCCGCCGCGATCCCGTGCGGCGTCCGCGGTCTGCTTCGACAGCGTTCTCAGGATGGTGGGGACTGCCTGCGGGCTCGCGGCGCGGCGCTGGGCATGCGACTATCGTTCTGTCTGGAACGCGAGGAACCGCTGCCGCAACAGGCCCATCCGCTGGCAGACCGCCTCGGACTCGCCCTTGATGAAGTCGTGAAGGATCGCGCAGGTCTCGTACGTGTCGCACGCGGCGCAGTTCGGAACGCCCTTCGCGATCGCGCAGTCGCGGATCTTGCATTTGGCGCAGTACTTCGCGAGGAATGGCTGATCGGGCGGGGTGCAGCCGAGACACACCCACTCCTGCGCACTGTACGCGCCGTTCCAGTACCCGCCCGCCGCCTTCTCCAGCAGGCTCATGTCCGTGTTGACGGTTCCCTTGTACGCCGAGCACTCCTCGCAGTTGATGCCGCAGTATCCGAGCATGCTTCCTCCTTGGGCTCTCATGCACATCTAACCACCAAACGTCGTTACGAAGGTATGCTATCTCGAACAGCCTAACTTGTCAAGGGTCGAGCGGTGGGTAGAATCGCTTTGGACTATGTCGATAGCGAAGGGTGAGATTGCCGGACTGAAGCTGATCGGCGGGGCGCTGTGCCTCGACTTCGCCAACACGTCAGGCTGGCGGCCTGATCCGGGCGACGAGGAGTATCTCCGAGACTTCGAGGACCTCCTCGTCTGGTCGGAGCATGCCGGCGCACTCGATGGGGCGGAGGCGCGTGCGCTCGCGCGCACCGGGAAGACCGAACCCGAGAAGGGCAGGACCATCCACCGCCGTGCGGTCGCGCTGCGCGATGCCGTGTACCGGATCTTCTCCGCGGTCGCGGCGGACCGCCGCGCGGGGGCCGGCGACGTCGATCTTCTCAACCGGATCATCGACGACGCGTATCGGCATCTCCGGCTGGTGCCGCGCGGCGCAGGCTTTGCCTGGGAGTGGTACGGGGTCGAAGGCGCGCTGGAGCTTCCGCTGTGGAGGGTCGCGCGGTCGGCGGCCGAGCTCCTCGTCTCCCCCGAGCTTGAGCGAGTGCGCGAGTGCTCCGGCGACCGCTGTGACTGGCTGTTCCTCGATGCGAGCAAGAACCGGAGCCGGCGATGGTGCGACATGGCGAACTGCGGCAACCGGGCCAAGGCGCGCCGCAACTACGAGCGTCGACGCGCTAACGCGGGTGCAATGCCCATGCGAAGGGTGGAGAAGCGAGAGACGTGACCACGCCTGCGCCCCTTCCGAGCGTCTTCGAGATCCTGAAGCCTGCGGTCGGCCCCAGTTCATCGCACACGCTCGGCCCGATGTTGGCTGCGCGGGACTTCGCTCTGGAGGTCGCACAGCTCGCGGCGGCCGACGCGCGCGGGCTCCGGATCCGCGTCGAGCTGTACGGAAGCCTTGCCTTCACGGGGCGCGGTCACCTGACCGACCTTGCCGTCGCCGCGGGGCTCGCGGGGTACGGCTCGCGGGAGCTTGCGAGCACGAGTCTCGAGGCGGTCGCGCACGCGGTGAGGGACGCAGGGCACATCCGCCTCGACGGCCGCGAACTGCTGTTCGACCTCGATCGAGACGTCGCCTTCGACGTCGACGCGAAAGATCTGCCACACCCGAACACGATGCGCTTCTCGCTGCTCGCTCCCGACGGGACGGTGAGCCTTGAGGAAACGTACTGCTCCATCGGCGGCGGGCGCGTCACCGGCGGACGCCTCGGCGAGCTGAGCGAGCATCGGGGGGCGAAGAGGGCGGTCTCGATGTCGCGGGTCCTCGCCGAGTGCGAGAAGGCGGGCATCGACCTCGCCGAGTACGCCTATCGCTTTGAGGAGACGCAGCATAGCCACGCGCGCGCGGAGGTCGACGCGTACCTCGACGAGATGTGGGCCCTGATGCGTCGGGCGATGGAGCGAGGCCTTGCCGCAGAGGGAACTCTCCCCGGCTTCATGCGCCTCGAGCGCCGGGCCCACGGCCTCTACGCGCGCTTCCTCGAAGCGCTGCCGCACTTCGACATTCTGTCGGCCGAAGCGTCGCTCGCGTCGATCTGCGCGATCGCCGCCGCCGAGGAGAACGCGGCCGGCGGTGCGGTCGTCACGGCGCCGACGTGCGGGTCTTGCGGCGTTCTCCCGGCGTGCTTGCGCGTTGTGCAGGAGAAGATGGGCTCGTCGGACGCCGAGATCCGTCGTGCGCTCCTCGTTGCGGGGCTGATCGGGGCCATGATTGCGACGAACGCGTCCATCTCGGGCGCCGAGGTCGGTTGCCAAGGCGAGATCGGCGCAGCGAGCGCGATGGCGGCCGGCGCGGTGTGCTCGCTCCTCGGCGGCAGCGCCCGGGACCAGGTCGACCGCGCCGCGGAAAGCGCCCTCGAGCACTACCTCGGCCTCACGTGCGACCCGGTCGGCGGACTCGTCCAGATCCCGTGCATCGAGCGGAACGCCGCCGGCGCGGTGTCAGCGCTCAACGCGGCAAGCCTCGCCATGATCTCGGGCGGCGTCGATCGCGTGTCATTCGACGACGTCGTGG
>Ga0209609_10001349_pt1 | contig 14215 bp, 12 predicted proteins | sample LakKivw325mmetaG_FD_184136 | JGI IMG/M metagenome (GOLD analysis project Ga0209609, IMG submission 184136) | Anoxic lake water microbial communities from Lake Kivu, Rwanda to study Microbial Dark Matter (Phase II) - Lake Kivu water 325m metaG... | ecosystem: Environmental > Aquatic > Freshwater... | reverse complement strand
CACCCCTCCCTTATCAGGGAGGGAGAACACTTCTCCCCTGACAAGGGGAGATAAAGAGGGGTTATGTTCTATTTATGCAACAATATCTTAAAGCCTTAAGATATGTAATGCGCAAGGGCGTCGACCGGCCAGATCGCACTGGTGTTGGCTCGCGTGCGGTTTTTGGGCTCCAGATGCGTTTTGATTTAACTAGTGGCTTTCCAGCAATGACTACCAAAAAACTAGCCCTTGAGTCAGTGAAAGCAGAACTTCTCTGGTTTTTAAGTGGCAGCTCCAGGGTTCAAGACCTGCAAAAATTAGGCTGTCATATTTGGGATGCTAATGCACAAAGCTCCTATTGGAAACCCAAGGCAAGATTTCCAGGCGATTTAGGCAGGGTTTATGGTGTACAATGGCGCAAATGGCGTTCACCCTACCAAAAAAACCCCATTGATCAAATTAGCCGTGTTATTAAAATCCTTAAAGAGAATCCCCACGACCGTCGTTTAGTCGTTACGGCTTGGAATCCTGCAGAGTTAGAAATGATGGCTCTCCCACCTTGCCATATGATTTTTCAATTTTTTTCTGTTCAGGGCAAACTTTCTTTGCATATGTATCAACGTAGCTGCGATATGTTCCTAGGCGTGCCTTTCAATATCGCTTCCTATTCTTTATTTTTGCATATGGTGGCGCGCATTGTGAACCTAAAACCTTGGGAATTTGTTCACACCTTAGGTGATGCCCATATTTATCTCAATCATTTTAAACAGGTCAGGGAGCAGCTCAAAAGGAAGCCATACAAATTGCCTCGTCTTTGGCTGAATCCTAAAATTCGCGATATTGATGATTTTAAAATGGAGGATATTAAGTTAGTCAATTATAAATATCATCCCGTCATTTCTGCTCCGATGGCAGTCTAAGAAATTTCTAATTCCTAATTGACCTAATTTTTAAGTAATGTCTAATGTCTAAATCAAAAATGTCTAAAATGATCAAAACAATAAGTTTAGTCATTTGGGCATTAGTCATTGGTCATTTTTTTAGGTTTAGAAATTAGACAATTAGTCATTTTTTATGCTTATCTCTATCATTGCCGCAATCTCTGATAATAATGTAATCGGTTATCAAAACAAAATCCCCTGGCACTTGCCAGCGGATTTTATCTATTTTAAAAAAATAACTTTAGGAAAACCAGTGATTATGGGCGCGAAAACCTATCTTTCTATTGGTAAACCTTTACCCGGTCGCAAAAATATCATTTTAAATCGTGAGCCAGGATTTCAAGCGCCGGGTTGCATCGTTGTCTCTTCGCTTGAGGAGGCCTTAAAGGCAGCAGAAGGCAGGGAAGAAGTAATGATTTGTGGCGGGGCTTCGGTTTATGAACAATTCTTAGCGCGGGCAAATAAACTTTATTTAACTTTTGTGCACCACGAATTTCCCGGTGATACTTTTTTCCCGCATTTTAATAAAGAAGAATGGCAAGAAATAAAGAGGGAAGACCATAAAGCAGACTCCACAAATCCTTATCCTTATTCTTTCGTGATCTTGAAAAGAAAACCTCTCCCCTGATAAGGGGAGATAAGAGAGGGGTTACAGATTCTATACAATCTCTTTGAAAATTTAGCATCTCCATATTTAGCTGGTCAGTAAATTTGAGCAGTTTTTTGTTTTTGCCTTTCATCTTGTTTTTTGCTAAAATAGAAACAGAACTCATAAAATTATTTTCCCCCTGATAAGGGGGAAATTAAAGGGGGTTATAAAATATTGGATTCTGAAAAACCCTTTTTATATCTCTCTCTGCCTACCTGCCTATCGTTAGGCCGGCCGGCAGGCTTATCAGGGGAGAAAATCTTATGTCCAACCATCATCCTATTATCGGTTTAGAAATCCACATCCAACTTAAAACCAAGAGTAAGATGTTCTGCACGTGCGATAATGATATTGAAAATAAGCAAGCTAATGAGAATATTTGCCCAATTTGTTTAGGGCACCCAGGGGTTTTACCCGCAATTAATAAAAAAGCCGTGGAATGGACAGTGCTCACGGGTCTTGCTTTAAATTGTGTAATACCTAAAGAAACTAAATTTGATCGCAAAAATTATTTTTATCCCGATTTACCCAAAGGTTATCAGATTTCCCAATACGATATGCCAATCGCAGTGAATGGTTCTTTAGAAATCAATAATCATAAGATTAGAATTAAGAGAGTGCATCTTGAAGAGGATGCAGCAAAAAATTTACATGCTGAAGATAAAAGCTACAGTTTAGTTGATTATAACCGTGGGGGCACGCCTTTAATGGAAATTGTAACCGAACCAGACATTATTTCCCCTGAAGAAGCGGGTAGTTTTTTGCGGGAGTTGCGCCTCATTATGCGTTATTTGGGAGTTTCTAATGCCGACATGGAAAAAGGGGAGTTGAGATGTGATGCCAATGTTAATATTAAGCTGGGAAATTCCAAAACGCCCATTGTGGAAATTAAAAATCTCAATTCCTTTAAAATGGTGGAGAGGGCATTGGCTTATGAAATAGAAAGGCAGATAGATGAGTTTGCCGTTCTTAAAAAGCAAAAAGGTAAAGTTACGCGAGGGTGGGATGATCGCAAAGGAATTACGCGGGAACAGCGGGTAAAAGAAGAAGCGCACGACTATCGTTACTTTGCAGAACCCGACTTGCCGCCTTTAAGACTGAAAAAGATTAGAGAGGCAATGCAGGCAAAGATGCCAGAACTTCCGTTTGAAAGAGAAAAGAGACTTAAGGAGGAATATGGATTGGGGCCTGAAGATATTAGTGCTTTGGTAAATAATAAGGCTTTGGGTGATTATTATGAAGAGGTAGTTTCTGAAGCAGCCGCAGAAAACTCAAATCAGAAAGTATATAAACTTGCGGCAAACTGGGTAGTTACAGAATTACAAAAATTATTAAGGCTAAACAAAATCGGCGTTAGTCATTTAAAAATTACGCCTGAAAATTTTGCCGAATTCATAAATATTGTATCGCGGGGGGAGATTAATTCTTCCGTAGCCCAGATTGTTTTAAAAGAAATGTTTGAAAGGGGAGCAGATCCTTCTCAGGTGATTACTGAAAAAAACCTGGGGCAGGTGAGCAACACAGAGGAATTGGATGTTATTATTAATGAAGTTATTAAGGAGAATCCTAAACCCGTGGAGGATTTTAAGAGCGGCAATGAGAAAACCTTGATGTTTCTTGTGGGGCAAGTAATGCGCAAAACAGGCGGTAAAGCTAACCCGCAAGTCGTACAGGATTTATTTAGGAAAAAATTAATATAAAAAGCTGTGGACAAATTTACTATAGTTATCCCCAGCTTTTTGTTTTTACCTTTATCTAAGCCAGAACGAAAATACTTGACAGTTTTATAAAAAAGGTTAAAATAAAAGCAATGTGTATCTAATAATAAATTCTTTTATGAGGCAAGGAGAAGAAAAATTGCAAAAACCTATTTTTAAAAGAATTTGTTATGTTTTCCTGTTTCCGAAAACCCACTAAATAGTGGGTTATTTTTTTATTATTGCTCTTTTTTAAAATTTTTTTGCCCAGGGAGGCGGGGCGAAAGGATAAAAATGCCAGTTATAGAGGCGGGTAATGACAATGGCGAAGAGTTAATAAAAAACAGTTATGATGGGGAGGAGGACCCGTCAATACCAATATCAGATAGTTTTTTGGATCTTACCAAAGAAATGATTGCTGAAGCAAAGACGAATGCACTATCGCGTCGTACTGCCCAGCATGCCAGGCTTTGGTTAGAAGGAAAAACAGGACGGACAGGAGAAGAGGATAAGGCGTTGTTTCTTTTGAGACAAACGCCTTACAGAGTTCTTATATAACGTTAAAAAACAAACTTTTGGGGTATATAATTCATTTATACCCCTATTTTTATTTTCTCTCCTTCTGATATGCGGAGGGGTTGGCCTGCCCTCCGAAGCCCGCAGGGCGTAGGTAGGGGTGGGTTACTCGATTTGTAATTTGATCTATAACCCCTCTTTTATCTCCCCCTGCCTACTGGCAGGCAGGCTTATTAGGGGAGAATTTTTTTTATTTCTAAAAATTCTTTTATCAATTTTTCTGCTTCTCTTTTATTTTTCACCCAATGAATCCGGTTATCCCTTTTAAACCACGTCATTTGGCGCCGGGCATAATGCCGTGTTTCAATTTTAATAAGCTTAATCGCTTTTTCTAAATTGATTTCGCCATGCAAATACATTCTAATTTGTTTATACCCAAGAGAAGACATTGCAGGAAGATTGTCACTAACTACATATTTTTTTAAAATCTTCTTCACTTCACGAACTAATCCTTCTTTGACCATTTTATCCACGCGCTTATCAATGCGCTTATATAATTCTTCTCTAGGTACAAGAATTCCAATTTGCAGAACATCATAATGCGGTTTTTTCTTTTTCTGCAAACTAGAAAATGATTTGCCAGTCATAATGCACACCTCTAACGCACGGATTAAGCGCCGTTTATTTTGGGGATCAATTTTAGCAGCGCAAACCGGATCTAATTTTTTTAATCTTTTATACAATTGTTCCTTACTTTGTTTTTCTAGTTTTTCACGCAAAATAGAATCAGGTGGTACGGAGGGAATAGAGAGGCCATCAATAATGGCGCTGATATAAAGCCCTGTACCGCCTACTAAAAACGGAATTTTGCCATGGGAATCAAGGACAATCTTTTTGACAGCTCTTTGATATTGTGCTACTGTATATTTCTCATTTGGTTCTACAATATCAATCATATAATGAGGGATGTTGTGGAAATGAAGCACCTTTTGCCCTTTGAACAATTTATATTGCCCGCCAATCAGCTTTCCCGTGCCAATATCTAGACCTTTATAGATTTGGCGCGAGTCAGCTGATATGATGTAGGAATGTGGAATTTCCTTGGCTAATGTTAAAGACATCTCGGTTTTCCCCGAAGCAGTAGGACCAAGGATGACAATGAGTTTTTGGGTCATATCTTTTAATAACCCCTCTCTCTTATCTCCCCTTGTCAGGGGAGAAACGCACCCCCTCCCTGATAAGGGAGGGTTGGGGTGGGTTATTATTCTGAAAAAGGAGAATAAAAATGGACATTGAAGAAATAAAGCAGTTTTTAGTAGAAGCGGAAAGTAAAACCTATGTGGCGGGAAAAGAAGGCGATGTTTTTAAGACTGAACTTTCCCTTTCCTTGCCTCGGGAAATAGTTTATGAATATCCGAAAGTAGGTTTTTCCAAGCCGGATTTGCGATATATTGACAGATATTTTGGCGGATTAAAGTTCGCCGGTCAAGAGGTCATATTTAAAAATTATGACGTTCCAGTGTGGGGGCGCAGTTATTATGGTGTGATTTCGCCGACTAGCGATTACACCAAAGAAATGATTTTAAGTTTAGTCAAACAGGGACGCAGCAGATTTATATCCAATCTTTGGGGTGGTGCCGCAGAGTGGCAAAGTCTTGTAGGGAATAATTTTATTTTCGTAATTCGTTTTCCAAATCCAAACAATGCATCTCTTGGTAACTTTATTTACCATGAATGGATATTTCCTCTTTGTGAATATCAAGATATGGATGATGAATGTGAAGAAAAGGTTTTATTTCATCGTGTCTGCACCGGCGGCATAATTGAATAAAAGGATCTAATATCTTTTCCGCAAAATTTTTAAAAAAGATTTTGCGGATTTTTTATTTCTACGCCACCTTGGTGGCGGTTAAAAAAATAACCGCTGTCAAGACAGCGTAGAAGTTCCCTCTAACCCCCAGGCTCCAGCTTTAACAATTTTCACCTTCACAAATATCCCTCCCTGATAAGGGGAGATAGGGGGGTTATTAAACCTCACATTCTTAAATTTTCTAGTTTTCCCAAAACAATAACTTTTTGTACATCTTTCTGCTAATACATCTAATTCTTCACCGACTAATTTTTTATTCTTTTCTTCTATAATTTTTTCCAATAGTTTATTCAAAATAGTATAGCGGCGTTTTTTTTCTTGGCTAGGGATGTCATCTTTGAACTTTGCTGCAGCCGTGCCCGGACGAGGGGAGTATTGGGCAATGTAAGCCATATCAAATTTCACCTTTTTCATAACCCTCACCGTGTTTTCAAATTGTTTTTTAGTTTCACCAGGAAAGCCAACAATCACATCTGTAGAAATTGCTACGTTAGGAATTTTCGCCTGAATTTTTTTAACTAAATTTAAGTAGTGCTTCACAGTATATTTACGATTCATCTTTTTTAAAATTTCATCATCACCTGATTGTATTGGTAAATGAATATACTCACAAACCTTTTTGCATTGAGCAATAGTATTGATTAATTTATCCGACATATCTTTTGGATGCGATGTAATAAACCGAATCCAAAAATTTCCAGAAACTGCGTCTATTATTTTTAAAAGCCTCGGAAAATCAATCGATTTTAAATTTTTAGTTGTAGTTTTTAGTTTTTCATTTTTAAATTTTAGTTTAAAGCGATAACTGTTCACATTTTGTCCCAACAAAATAATTTCCTTATACCCATTTTTCACTAAATCTTGAACTTCCCGAATAATTTTTCCCGCTGGTCTGGAAATTTCGCATCCGCGGGCGTAGGGGACAACACAATAAGCGCAAAAATTATTACAACCCGTCATAATCGGCACATAAGCCGAAAATGAATTCTGATGCTTGGGTCTTATTTCTAAATAAGATTTTTCAAGGAGGCACAATTTTCTCTCCTCACTTTTCCGAATAACGTTAGCCAAACTGCCGATTTTGTTAATGGGAATAATATCGTGCACTTTATTTCTTAACATCTTTTTGTCTTTTTCTAAGATGCAACCTGTGAGAACAATTTTTACTCCTTTTTGTTTGTGCCATTTATCAACTAAAGCATAAACCCGATCCATTGCCCTTTGGCGTACACTACAGACATTGGCAATTAAAATGCCTGCCTCTTTTTCAGAGGATAAAGTAAGCCCTGCTTTTTCTAAAATTGCAATAATTCGCTCTGAATCAGATTGATTCATTTGGCAGCCAAAGGTTTTAATAAAATATTGTGTCATAGTTAATAATAAAATTGAGGTTTTCTACCTCAATTTTATTCTGCCTTAATTTTCAATCCCTGTCTACTTTTAAGGTGAATCTTAAGGTTAATAATTTTAGCCTTTGGTTTTAATTTTTTCCAAGATGGTTTCAAGGAAAACATCTAATCTCATCTTTTCAATCTTCTGTGATCCGCGAGTGCGTACGGCAACCATTTTGTCTTTCTCCTCTGTATCACCAATTACTAAAATATAAGGAATTCTTTGTTTTTCAGCATCATGAACTTTGCGATTCACCGAATCTTTATTCTTATTAATCACCGCGCGAATATGATGGAGAAGTAGGGAGCGGGCAATATCTTTGGCATAACCGCGATGTTTTTCTTCAGAAACAGGTAGGATCGCGACTTGGGTAGGAGCAAGCCATAAGGGTAACATTCCTCCATAATGTTCTATTAAAATCCCGATGAAACGTTCAATAGATCCTAAGACAGTACGGTGAATCATTACTGGGGTTCTTTTCGTGCCATCGCGGTCTATATAGAATAAGTGAAAAGCTTCAGGCATTGCAAAATCTACTTGAATTGTACCGCATTGCCAAGTGCGGCCTAAGGCATCTTTGATATGAAAATCAATTTTTGGTCCATAAAATGCTCCCTCACCCGGATTTACTTTATAATCAATCTTTTTCTCTTCCAGGATCTCGCTCAAAGTGCCTTCTGCCTTGCGCCACATTTCTTCTGTGCCAATAGAATTTTTAGGGCGGGTGGAGAGCTCAATATGGTAATCCTTAAAACCAAAGACATCATAAATATGAGTAATTAAATCAATTACTGTACCCACTGCTTCTTTTACCTGTTTTTCTGTACAAAAAATATGGGCATCATCTTGAGCAAACTGGCGCACTCGAAAGAGGCCATTAAGGACTCCTCCTTTTTCATAGCGGTGCACCACTCCCAATTCTGCCATTTTCAAAGGTAGATCGCGATAAGAATGCATTGTTTCGTTGTAAATCAAGAGACCTCCTGGACAATTCATTGGTTTAACTGCAAATTCTCTTTTGTCTATCTTGGTAAAATACATATTTTCCTTATAATGATCCCAATGGCCAGAGGTAAGCCAAAGTTTTTTAGAAAGAATAAGTGGGGTGCTCACTTCTTGATATCCAACTTTTCTGTGTTCCTCACGCCAATATTTAAGAATTTCTTGAAATATTACCCATCCTTTTGAGTGCCAAAAAACCATACCCGGCGCTTCGGGGTGGAAACTAAATAAATCTAACTTTTGCCCCAATTTACGATGGTCTCGTTTTTTTGCCTCCTCAAGATTAACAAGAAATTTTTTAAAGTTTTCTGGTTTATTAAAAGCCGTACCATAGATTCGCTGTAGCATTTTATTTTTTTCATTACCCTTCCAATATGCCCCTGCAATTTTAAGTAGCCCAAAGGCCTTGGATTTTAGTTTTCCTGTTGATTTTAGATGAGGGCCTCGGCATAAATCAACAAAATCACCAATTTTATAAAGAGAAACTTTTTCCTCACCCTTCTTTTTTAGATCTCGAATTAGTTCTACTTTATAGTCTTGTTTCAGCTTTTGAAACATCTTTAGAGCGGCCTCAATATTCATCTCTTTTCTTTCAAATTTTAGATTGGCTTTAATTATTTTTTTCATCCCTTCTTTTATTTTAGGTAGATCTTCAGGGGATAGAGGCTGCAGGAGCTCAAAATCATAATAAAAACCATCATGTATTGCCGGGCCAATACCAAGGCGCGCTTCCGGAAATAATTTTAAAACTGCAGCCGCTAAAATATGGCTTGCTGAATGGCGCAAGGTGGAGAGTTTGAAAATTTCTTCTTGTTCTTTACCTTGATTTTTGTTTTTCAAAGGCATATTTGTTTGAAATTATTATTTAACTTGAATCTCAAAATGGTCTAGCATTGATGGTACCTTATGCACCCAGAATGGTTTAAAATAAACTTCAGCCTCTCCTACGTCATCAAAACGTTCAAAATATTTTTTCACTTCATAACGATCCAAGCCAACTAACTCTTGTTTTTTGAAGAGATCCGCTGATATCTTGGCACGTGATTCGCCTTCAAGGTGGGTCGCAACCAGGGCAGTCTTTTTCTCTAAATCATAGGATTTAAGCTTGTAATTAAAAGTATCCCATTTAATTCCTAAGAATTCCTTATCGCGAGGAGCGTCATTCTTTAAGTGTCTTTGAGCTAGATCTTTTAATTTTTCTTCATTACAAACAAGGACGACAGTCCTTACCTTTGCTTTTATAGTGAATTTATCCGTTTGCGTTTCTGGGTTCACTGAAGAAGAAAATTCCAACAACTCATTTTTTATTGCTCCCTCTAGGATCGTTTCACTAGAAGATATTTTCTGGTGAAGGGTAACAAGGTTTTTAGCATAAAGATCATCAGCCAGCATATCCAAAGATTTATCAATAGTTGAACCATAAACATAAGGAACTTCGGTGTAGCCACCGGTCATTGGGGTATAAGATTCTGCATAAAGTTTATCCCGCCAGCCCTTCCAAACATTTACTAGAGTAAAATGCTCTGGTCCAATATTACCTTCTTTTCCTTCTTTGTCCGCCGTAACCTCAATGTTCACCTGGCCACCAGCAGGAACCACAATTCTTTTATCTGTACGGAAAAGGATTCCCGAATCAGAAAGTAGACGAGTTTTAGGGAGAAGGGGCTGATCCTTGTCCCGCTTATTAAAAACAGTTACAAGGCCATGACTGTGCCCATCCACCCCCTTTGTATCATTAGTAGTCACCAACCTTGATTCCTCTGTTTCTAGAGAAAGAACTTTACCCGGTATGACGTTTTCCATACCAGGATTTTCCTGCATCTCCGCGTCAAAATTAGTTTCAAAAGTTACCTTTTTTGGCGCAATTGTAATCGTGGCTCGTGAAAGGGTAATATAAATAATCGCTCCTACTAATCCCGCGCTTAAGAGAATAAAAAAAAGATAAAGTTTCTTGTATGATTTTCCTGATTCAATTTTCCCGAGGTACATAAATACAATCTTGAATGTTAAACAAAGTTATAATATTTCTTATTTTTTATTTTTGTTTGATTCTTTCGTCTGTTTTCAATGAGAAACAAGAAATAAAAATGGAAGAGATAAATTTGAAATTTATTTAGGACTTGAAATAGAAGATCTATTCAAGTAATCTATCCAATTTTTCTTAAGCCATTTTTTTGATGCTTTTTCCAGGATACCTAAATTTCTTTGGAAAAGTTCACGCCGGACAATTCCGCCCTCGTGGGGATAGTGATATAGCTGATTTCGTGGTGAAGAAAAGCCATGGACGTAATGCGCTATTTCGTGGGCAAGGGTTGCGATTATTACATAGAGCGGAATCATCTCATCTCGAAAATGGCCATTTAAACGGATAAAAGTAGTCCGGCTTCGGCGATCATATTTAATCGAACCTAAAACACGTTTGTTACGGCGTGAAAAAAATACTAGAATTTTGCTTTGGATTGGAACATCGGAAAAATATTTTTGCCATAAAATCCGTGTCATTTTAAGAAGAGATCTATTGTCGCGCATGGGGATCGTCTCTTATTATAGAGAAAAATGATGTTTTTAGCAATAATTTAATAGTAACTAGTAATTGGTTGCTAGTTACTAATTCCCAGTTACTTTTATATTTTCTTCCCCTAAAAATTTTTTTAATTCCTCTGTCAAATTTTGTTGCAGATCCACTTTAAATTCAGTTTTGATTTGTTCTGAAGTGGCTGGACTACCGTTCTTGATAGAGAGATAGACCGGGCAGGAGCCGGGGTGAGAAGAGAGGAATTGTTTTAGCTTTAATAAAAAGTCGCGGTTGGCTGCTTGGGGCAATTGAATTTGGATTTTTGAGCATTCTTCTCTTGTTACGAACACAGAATCCGGATGTATCTTTTGCTCTTTAATTTTCTGTTGAAATTGTACCAGCATTTCCTCTGTAATTGGTGAACCGCTCTCTGCTAGCAATTTCAGCTCACCGTCTTTATCAGAAATTTTACCTGAAAGGAGAATTACTTTATTTTCCTGCCAGAGGGTAGGGCTTTGAGCTAGAAGGCGGGGAAAAACAAGAATTTCTATTTTAGCAGATAAATCCTCTAAAGTTACGAAAAGCATAGGGTCACCTTTGCGGGTAATAATTTTTTTGATTTTTGTGATTATGCCTCCCAGCATCACCAGATCATTTCTCTGTAAAGGATCTAAAGTCCGAATAGGTGTAGTTTTGTAAGCAAGATATTCGCGATAATCCTCAAGAGGATGATGGGAGACATAAAGACCTAAAAGATCCTTTTCCCATTTTAATTTTTCTGTTTTAGATGCAGCAGCGGCTTCCCCAAGGCGCAAGCCTGAAAGATTAGCGCGGATGGTAGGGGAGAGATTTCCAAATAAATCACGTTGGCCAATAGCATTCGTGCGACGATACTCGCGAGCATAATGCAAAATTTTGTCCACATTGGCAAGCATTTGATTACGTTCGCCAAATTTGTCTAGCGCTCCACATTTCACCAAACTTTCTAATGATTTCTTATTTAAATCTTTATCCTGCACTCTTTTTACAAAATCATCAAGATTTTGGTAGTGGCCATTTTCTTTTCTTTCTTTGATTATTTCTGCAACAATGTTAGCTCCTACATTTTTGATTGCAGAAAGCCCGAAGCGGATTACTTCTTGTTGATCCTTTTGTCGAACAACAGTAAAGTTGGCAAAACTTTCGTTAATATCCGGTGGCAGAACCTTAATCCCCAAACTTAAACATTCATCTACTTCAATGGCGATCCGGTCAGTATCCCCCTGATCAGAAGTTAGCAGAGCGGCCATAAACTCGGCAGGATAATGAGCTTTTAAATAGGCAGTTTGGTAGCCAATCAAGGCATAACAGGCTGCATGGGCGCGATTAAAACCATAACCTGCAAAAGGTTCAATAAAGGAGAAGATTTTTTCTGCCAGGGCCTGGGTTAGTCCATTTTGCTTGCATCCTTGAATAAATTTTTCTTTTTGTTCAGCAAGTAGTTTTGGGATTTTTTTACCCACCGCTTTGCGTAAAATGTCAGCTTCTCCCAGTGAAAAACCAGCGAGATCTCGAGCGATTTGCAGGACTTGTTCTTGGTAGACGGCTACGCCATATGTTTTTTCCAAAATCGGTTTGAGTTTGGGATGTAAATAAGTAATTTCTCTCTTTTTATGTTTTCCCGCAATATAATTAGGGATCCATTCCATGGGACCAGGACGGTAGAGAGCAACCATCGCTATTATATCTTCAAATGTTGTAGGTTTAAGCTCTTTTAAATATCGTTTCATTCCCGAGGATTCTAATTGAAATACACCAGTAGTTTTGCCTTGGGCAAGTAGTTCAAAAGCCCGCAGATCATCCATCGGGATTGTTTTTAAGTCTATCTTCTCCCCGCGGATTTTTTCAATAATCTTTAATGTATTTTCTAAAATAGTTAAGTTTTTTAAACCTAGGAAGTCCATTTTTAGAAGACCTGTGGATTCGATTGCATGCATTTCATATTGGCTTACAATAGTTTGGTCAGAAGCAGAAGCATACTGACGGGGTGCAACTTCGTCAATGGGATCTTTAGTAATTAAAACACCGCAAGCATGGGTAGAAGCATGCCTCGCTACCCCTTCTAATTTCTTTGCAGTGTCAATTAATTTTTTAACCTTCTCGTCTTGCATATAAGCAGCCTTTAATTCTGGGATGGTATTAAGGGCCCGATCTAATGAAAAAAACATTGGGATCATCTTGGCAATCTGATCGCAGAAGCTGTATGGATAACTCAAGACCCGGCCCACATCCCTAATTGCTGCTCGTGCTGCCATTGTACCAAAAGTAATAATCTGGGTTACGTGATTTTGGCCATATTTTTGACGCACATAGGAAATCACTTCATCACGTCTCGTATCTGCAAAGTCAAGGTCAATATCGGGCATAGAAATTCTTTCGGGATTAAGAAAACGTTCAAATAGCAATTCATGCTTGATCGGATCAATGTCAGTAATATTAAGAAGATAAGAAACAAGGGAACCTGCTGCTGAACCTCGTCCAGGCCCAACGACAATATTGTGGTTCTTGGCCCAATTTACAAAATCTTGAACGATCAAAAAATAAGTAGCAAAGCCAGTTTTGTGAATTACAGATAGTTCGTATTTTAGACGTTCAGTAACGGCAGCCGGTATCTTTTGATAATCTGTTTGGTAATGTTTTTGTAAACCTGTAAGACAAAGTTTTCTAAGATACGAAATGGGTGTGGTCCCGGCTGGGACTTCATAATGGGGAAGCTTGGTTTGACCTAACGTAATATCCAAATTACACATCTGTGCTACTTTGTCCGTATTTTCAATAGCTTCGGGGACATCATGAAAATATTCCTCCATTAGTTTAGAAGGAGTAAAGGAAAAATCTTCACCTGCCATAGAAAGAGGACGATTTTGATCCAGAAGAGTATTCTTGCTTTGCAAACAAAGAAGTATTTCTTGAGCCTCTGCATCGCTTTTTTCTAGATAATGAACATCATTAGTAGCTACTAGTGGTATATTATTTTTTCTAGCAATTTTAATGATCTCTGCATTCACGCGAGCTTGTTCAGGAATATTAGGATGGTGTTGGAGTTCAAGGTAAAAATTGCCTGTGCCAAAAGTATCTTGGTAAAAAAGAGCATTCTCCTCTGCTTTTTTAAGATCACCGTTTAGGATAGTGGTAGGCACTTCTCCTTTTAGGCAAGCTGAAAGTGCAATGAGACCTCCCTTGTGTTTTTTTAAAAGATCACGGTCAATTCGCGGTTTGTAATAGAATCCTTCTAGATGTGCATGGGTTGTGAGTTTAATCAGGTTTTGATAACCCTGTTTATTTTTGGCAATTAAAACCAAATGATATTGTTTGTTATCAATATTAGGTCGTTTATCTATCATTCTATTATTTGCCAGATAAACTTCTACGCCAATTAAAGGTTTCAAACCTTGCGCTCGTGCTTTTTCATAAAACTCAATTACGCCATACATTACGCCATGGTCAGTTAAAGCTAGAGCCTTCATTCCATTTTTAGAAGCCGTCTGTATAAGATCATCAATTTTCACTAAACCATCTAAAAGGCTATAGTGAGAATGGGTATGAAGATGAGTAAACATAATTAAAACAAAAAAGTGAAAATTTTACGTTGCATTATTTATTAATATTAATATC
>Ga0209609_10001348_pt1 | contig 14218 bp, 11 predicted proteins | sample LakKivw325mmetaG_FD_184136 | JGI IMG/M metagenome (GOLD analysis project Ga0209609, IMG submission 184136) | Anoxic lake water microbial communities from Lake Kivu, Rwanda to study Microbial Dark Matter (Phase II) - Lake Kivu water 325m metaG... | ecosystem: Environmental > Aquatic > Freshwater... | reverse complement strand
GTAATAGGGACAACAATTTTCTAGCTGAAGAAGGCGAACCGGAGCATAATCCTGAGGAAGCAGCCATAAGGATGTGGCTCAGGGTGTTCGTCACCGTAAGGTGGGTTACCATCCTGGGCATCATCGTTGCTACCTTAATCGCGTCAAGGGTATTGCATATTGGGTTTCCAACCCTCGCAGCGTATGGAATATGCGTCTTTGTTGCCTTGTGTAATCTGGCGCTGTTGTTTCAGGCACGGAACCTGGAAAAAGTGCCGACTGGCTTGATAATCCAGAAGGCTAGAACCTTTGGCACCATCCACCTCCTACTTGACCTGGTAGCATTCATTGTGCTTCTTCATTTTACCGGGGGAATAGAGAACCCCTTCGTCTTCTACTTTGTGCTTCACATCATCGGGGCTAGCATAATACTTCACTACAGGGTAGTTTATATGTTAGCTATCGCGAAGATTGTTGCGGTTATGCTGCTGGTGGGCTTGGAGTATGCCGGGGCAATACCCCATGTCAATTTAGTAGGCTTTGCTGACCCTACGCTATACCAGCAAGGAAGCTATATCTTGGCGGTTCTTATTGTCTTGGCAACCGCCCTGTTCGCTACCGCCTATATGGCTACATCCATTTCCGGTGAGTTAAGGAAGAGGCAGCGGGAGGTGGTGCAATTGAGCCAGCGCCTTCTTGAGAAGAGAACTGGGGAACTGGAGCTGGCTTCCATTGAGATAGCCAAGCTGGAAGAGGAGAAAAGTCGGTTTCTTCGCTTTCTGGGAATAGCCGCCCATGACCTGAAAGCCCCGCTTACTGCAATTCAAGGTTTCTTCTGGGTAATGTTAGGTGGGTATTCTGGCGAACTCACTGAAAAACAAAGAAACATGCTGGAGAGGAGCAGCTACAGGATTAAGGAGCTGCTGAATTTGATTAGCGACCTGCTAGATATTCCACGCATTGAGACGGGGCAGATTGTCCAGGAGATGAAACCGGTTTCTTTAAGACAGATAATCAAAGCTTCTTTGGGGGACTTGCGTGACCTGGCGAAGCAAAAGAAGCTGAAGTTAAAGGTAGAATTACCGCCGGGTCTGCCTAAAATTTATGGCTCGGCTCCCAGGCTCCAGCAGGTGATAACCAATCTGGTGAATAACGCCATTAACTTTACCCCCCACGGCAGGGTAACCCTTAGGGTAAACAACGGGGATAGCGAGATACGGGTTGAAGTTACTGATACTGGGATTGGCATCCCCCCCCAGGACTTGCCCCGGATGTTTGAAGACTTCTTCCGCGCCAGCAATGTGGAAACGAAAGGAACGGGTTTAGGACTGTCCATAACTAAGAGGATTGTGGAGGCTCATGGTGGCAAGATATGGGTTGAGAGCCCCTGTCCAGAGACCAATACCGGGAGCAGGTTTACCTTTACCCTGCCCAAGAAAAGTAGAAGCTGAACGGAGGTGAGGGTGATGAAAGCGGGAACAAACCTGGAGAAGGTGCTGGAAAGCGGAAGGTTTGCCGTTACTGCTGAGGCAGGTCCACCCAAGGGAACTAGCGCTGCGGTAGTGCTGAGGAAGGGCGAGCTACTTCGCCATTGCGTTGACGCGGCTAATGTCACCGATAATCAAACTGCCATCGTGCGCATGTCTAGCCTGGCTGGCTGTGTGCTTTTGAAACAGCAAGGCGTTGACCCGGTCATGCAGATAGTCTGCCGAGACAGAAACCGGATAGCCATTCAAAGTGATATACTGGGTGCCATAGCTTTGGGCATCGGCAATATCCTCTGCCTTTCCGGTGACCATCAGAAGTTTGGTAACCATCCCACTGCCAAGAACGTCTTTGATATTGACTCCATTCAGTTGATTCAAACCTTGAAGAATATGCGTGACGAAAAGAAATTTATGTGCGGCGAAGATATCTCAGGGGAGGTGCCGTTATTTATCGGGGCGGCAGCCAACCCCTACGCCGACCCCTTTGAGTTCCGGGTGGTAAGGCTGGCTAAGAAGGTGAAGGCAGGAGCCGACTTTATTCAAACCCAGGCAGTCTACGATGTAGCCAAATTTGCCAGGTGGATGAAGATGGTTACCGACCGGGGGTTGGATATGGAGGTACATATTTTAGCCGGGGTGATACCCATAAGGTCGGTAGGCATGGCGCGCTATATGAGAGACTATGTTTCCGGGGTAAGCGTCCCCGATGAGATAGTCACCAGGATGGAGCAGGCTAATAACGCTAAGGAGGAGGGGGCGAGAATAGCCATTGAGATTATCGAGCAGCTTGAGGAAATCCCCGGAGTTCACGGTGTCCATATTATGGCAGTAGGCTGGGAAGATATTGTCCCTGAAATCGTAGAGCGGGCTGGATTATTGCCCAGACCTATATTATAATCTGTGAAGGAGGATACATGCGGGAGAAGATATTAGTAGTTGATGATGACCCTGATATCCTGGAGGCGTTAACCATGATTCTTGAATCTCAAGGCTATCAGGTGGTTACTGCTCAGGATGGGGTGGAGGGTCTGGCTAACCTGAAGGCGGAAAAGCCTGACCTCATGATTCTTGACCTGCTGATGCCCAAGATGGATGGCTTTGCTGTCTGCAAAGAGCTCCAGGACCCCAGGTGGGCAAAGTATAGAGTTATACCTATCTTAATTCTAACCTCGGTGAGAGAGGAAGCCAGCCGCCGTCGCTACGAGCTGGAAACTGGACTGGAGCTTGACGTGGACGACTATGTAGAGAAACCTATCTCCCCTGATGTCCTGCTGGAAAGGGTGGGGAGGCTTATTAAGAGGAAGGAGAAGGTCTGAATTTAGCGGAAGCGCCTAAAGGGGTGATTAGGAAATGGGAAAGATAGCCAAAATCCTTCTTGTTGACGATGATATTGATTTTGTTGAGGCAACAAAGGTTATTTTGGAAAGTAAGCCCTACGAGGTAATCGTGGCTTACAATGGGGATGAGGGATTGCGAAAGGCAAGGGAGGAAAAACCTGATTTAATCCTCCTGGATGTAATAATGCCAGTTAAAGATGGATTTACCGCTGCTGAGCAGCTTAAAAAAGACCCCCAACTTGGCAAAATTCCAACCTTGATGCTAACCGCTTTTGCCGTCAAGGGCATAGAAACCTCAATTCCGGTTAGCCGAGGCTTCACCCTTGAAGCCGAGGATTATATTGACAAGCCAGTTAGCCCTAAGGAACTGCTAGCCAGGGTGGGGAAGCACCTGAAGAAGGCTGGCTTTTAAACGCCGAGGGCTCGTAGCTCAGCGGCAGAGCGGGCGGCTCATAACCGCTTGGTCCCAGGTTCGAATCCTGGCGAGCCCAGTTAACCAATTAAGTCAGTTTACATAACATTGGAAAATTAATTGCACAATATAGAAAACAGATGAGAACCACTTATCCCGAAATCCAGCAGGTATTGAATTTATTTTATTGCTGGTAAACGGCGAATCTGCCAGTATCTTCATAGAAATACCAAGTTCTGAGAAAACCCCGCCTAACACCCAAACTATCAATACAGATTTTTGTTACTACCCAAGTGCCTTGCCCGATGTAAGTGGCTGTCCAAGATAAACTTTTACAAGCATACTCATAACCTGCGGGTATTTCGGGGCTAAAATCCTTCGCAACGGCAATAACTTGGTCGGTGGTATATTGGGGAATATCAGGCTGAGGATTGGGGGCAGGTTCCGATTTGGAGCAAGCCACTAGAGACACAATTAAGAGGGTAAAAACTGTTAAGAGGAGAATGGCTTTTATAATCAAATCATAACAACCTATTTCAATTTGTCAAGATTAACGCACCAGAATCAAAATCTGGGCGTCTTTTCACCCCGGTCAATGGGGATTTCTTCCTGATAAATTGTTTATCAACCTCACCCCCTTAATCTTACCCCACGAAATCAGGATTTCGTGGGGACCCCTTTATCCCCCTCTCCATAATAGGGAGATGATTCTTAGCATGAGGGGGAAGAGAAGAAAGAGGGGTTGACACCCCTCTTAGACGCCCCGTTAAGTTAGTCTCCTTCAAAGGGGGCAGGGGGATAGGTTGCTAAATAAACTCCCCTTAAAACTATTGACAGTCCGACCAATGTGTGATAAAATTATTTATGGCGTAAAAATTACGTCATATAAATTAAATGACATATTGGAGGCAAGCGGTTGTCTAGTGGTATTCTTCGCCCCCAAGCAGCCATGCTGACCCTTTACGGCGACTATCTCCTTAACCGTGGAGCCGAGATTGGCATCGGTAGCCTGATAAAGCTGCTCAGCAATCTTGGTCTGTCCCAGCAAGCGGTGCGGTCAGCGGTGTCAAGGATGTGCCGCGCTGGCCTGTTAAAGGTAAGGCGGGTAGGGCGCAAGAGCTACTATTCGCTAACCGAGGAGGGGCATAGCCTACTGACCAAAGGAGCCCAGCGCATCTTCGAGCGAAAGAATGCCCATTGGGAGAGAACCTGGAACATCGTCACCTATTCTATTCCCGAACAAAGACGCCAGGCGAGGGATAGGCTACGCCTTGAGTTGACCTGGATGGGATATGGTAGCTTGAGCGAGGCTACTTGGATTTCACCTTATGACTTGACCAAAGAAGTAGAGGATTTAGTAGACAGGCTTCAGGTCAAGGATTACGTTCAAATCTTCCAAGCCAGAAGCCAGGGCTTTACCGACCCTAAAAAGATAGTATCCCTGGGTTGGGATTTAAGCCGGATACATGAGAAATATGCCAGTTTTATCGAAAAATACCAGCCCAAGCTAGAAGACCACCTGAGGCGTCTACGAGCCAGCGCACCTATTGAACCCAGCGAGTGCTTTGTGGAGAGATTTAGCCTAATCCACGAATACCGCAAGTTGCCCTTCTTTGACCCTGACTTGCCTACGGAGCTCTTGCCCGAGAATTGGCTACGACCCAAGGCTGCGGCTCTATTTCGTGAATACCGCGATTTGCTCGCCGATAAGGCTAATAAGTACTTTGATTCGGTATTTGGAGAGTACTGTAGGTAGTTATTGGCTAAGGCGAGGAACTTTTGAAAATTAATAAAAGGAGAAACGAGTGGAAGCATCAGAAATCTTAAAACAGTTTAGCGACGTCTGGGAGTTGCGGCATGAATATGCCAAGGACTGGAAACGGAGAACAGGAGGGAAGGTGGTTGGCTGTATGTGTACTTACGCCCCGGAAGAAGTTCTATATGCCGCAGATACCCTTCCCATTCGTATACTGGGTGGTCATGAGCCTCCTACCCTAGCCACACCACACATGTTTGACATGTGGTGTCCTTTCTCTCGCGATTGCTTAAATCAAGGGCTGAAAGGGAAGTATAACGATTATCTGGACGGGATAATGGAAACCAATGCCTGTCTCCATATGCGCCAGGCTTTTGGCGCCTGGGTAATCCATGTACCAACACCATGGAATTACTGGTTCGTTATGCCCAATGCAGTGCGCAGCCCCAGAGCCAAGACCTTCCTGCATGGAGAGCTTGCCGATTTCAAGAAGGCATTAGAGAAATGGGCAGGGAAAACTATAACTAACAAAGACCTGGACCGGGGAATAGATATCATGAACACTAGCCGGCGCCTGATGAAGCAGGTCTATGAATTCCGCAAGCAGGATAATCCGCCTATCACTGGCACCGAAGCTATGACCATGGTCTGGGCCAGCCAGCTTATGGATAAGAGAGAGCATAGTGAGTTACTGAAGCAGCTCCTCCAGGCGCTTCCCAAGCGCAAGCTTAACCGCAACACCGGGGTTCGGCTGATGAGTGTTGGCAGTGAGAACGATGACCGTCCGTTTATGGAGATGGTAGAATCAATAGGAGGCACCTTCGTTATTGAGGACCACTGCACCGGTTCAAGGTATTTCTGGGATGAGGTTGTTCCTAATAAGGACCGGCTTCAGGCTATTGCCAACCGATATTGCGACCGCATACCCTGTCCCAACAAGGACTGGGGAATAGAGGACTGCTCTAGAGTACGCTTTCCACATATTCTACAACTGGCTCGTGACTACCGGGTTCAGGGGGCAATCCTGATTCAGCAGAAGTTCTGTGACCCCCATGAGCTTGATATCCCAAGCTTAAGGCGGTATCTTGAAGATAATGGCATTCCGTGCTATTTCCTTGAATTTGAGGTCACTGTTCCCGTAGGCCAATTCCGCGTCAGGGTAGAGGCGTTTATGGAGCAGATAAAGGCTGAGGAGTTGTTTGCTTAAAAAACTTTTAGATTAAGGGGGAAAGAAGATGGCAAAGTATAAGACCAAGGGTTTAGATTGTTGGGGTCGAGCTAAAGAGTTGAGGATGAAGTATTATCAGGACTATATGGAGGCGCATAAACGGGGGGCTCTGCGTTGGGAGGGTGGCGCCTGGAGTTTTGACGCTATTCCCCAGGCACTAGAGGGTGAAGTGCACGTTCTTACCGAGGAGCCCTATGGAGCCAGCGTTGGAGCTAATCCTGAACTGCAGGTTAAATATCAGGAGGCAGCCGAAGGCAAGTGGGGCTGTGCCCGAGACCTATGCGCCTACCTGCGTAACTACTGGGGGTCTATAGTACTTAATGAATTTGCCTTCGGTGGAGAATGGCCTAAGGCAGACTTCATCTTTCAGAACCACATTTGCTGCTCGCATGCCAAGTGGCTTCAAGTAGCTAGTGAAATGGAGGGCGGCGATATACCCTTCTTCTGCTTTGACGTCGGGGTCGGTGCCTTCGATAAAATAGGCGAGCGACAGATAAACTATGTGATGGAGCAGCTCTACGACGGGATTGAGTTTGTGGAGAGGGTCACGGGGAGAAAGGTGGACGATGAGAAGCTCATCCAGAATGTCTACAATACCTATGATTCTGCCTGCTACTGGGCAAAGACCTGCGCGCTCAACCAGGCTATCCCGGCGCCACTGGACGAAAAGACGATGTTCTCGCTATATGTGCTGGGAACCCTGGAAAAGTCAAACAAAGACATCGCCCACTTCTATAAGAACGAGCTTTATCCCGAGGTGAAAGACCGGGTGGCTAACAAAATCGCCGCTGTGGGCGACGAGCAATGCCGGATGCTGGGTGATAGTCAGCCCCCGTGGGGTTTCCTCCGCATATTCCGCTACCTGGAGAAGTATGGCGTGGTCTCTATAGCCAGCCTTTACACCTTCTCCCTGATTGGGTGGTGGGAAATAGATGACAAGGGGAAAGTGGTGCCTTATCCCACCCTTGAGGAGCAGGGCATAACCATTAAAGACCGAGACCATGCCCTGAGGCTGCTAACTGAGGGTGAGCTTAAAGGCAAGCTTATGTGGGCGCCGTTTTATGGAGCCAAGTACAAGAACGACATCGTAACCAAGATAGCCAAACAGTGGAAGTGTGATGCGGCGATAATACACCTTAACCGGGGTTGTGAGGGCACAGCCCAGCACCAGATGGAGATGAAGATAGCCCTGCAGAACATGAGGCTACCGGTGATGACCTTTGAGGGTAATATGGCTGACGAGAGAGAGTTTGACGAAGGCCGAACCACGAGGCTTATTGACCTTTTTGTCACTGAGACCTTGGGACTCAAGAAGGTGGCTGATTAAATAGACTTAGAGAAAGGGGGAACAGGATGATAGTCACAGGAATAGATGTAGGCGGCAAGAATGTACATGCCGTTATCACTAAGAATGGCACCATGTTAGCCAAGGGGGAGGCACCATCCGGCATTAACAAAGGCGAGGCGGCGGAGAAGTTGTATGACGAGGTGCTCAAGCAAGCCGGGCTGAAGCGGCAAGATGTTACCCGAGTGGTAGCTACCGGCAGTTCTGGCTCAAGGGTTGCCTTCGCTGACGGCGTCATCCCCGATGCTGCCGCTGATGCCCGAGGAGTAATTCAGTTTATCCCCTCGGCAAGAACCATCATTGATGTCGGGGGTGAGGAGGGTAGGGCAATGAAGATTAGCCCCGAAGGAAAGGTTCTCGACTTTGCCATTAATGAGAGGTGTGCTGCTGGTACCGGCACCTTCGTTGACACCATGGCTCGGGCGCTGGAGGTACCGGTGGAGGAGATGGCTAAGCTGTCAATCAAATCGACGCGCTCCATCCCGATGAATGCCCAGTGTGCTGTCTTTGGGGAGTCTGAGGTGGTTTCGCTGATTCATCAGAAGACGCCAAAGCACGACATTGCCCGGGCTGTCCACGATGCCATAGCGGGGAGGATTGGCTCTGTTGCCCGTATTGTCGGGCTGGAGGATGACATAGTCATGGTCGGTGGTGTGGCTAAAAATACCGGCTTCGTGGAGTCCTTGAAGCAGGCCCTCAGTGCCGAGGTTAAGGTACCGAAAGACCCAGAATATATTGGTGCCTTAGGTGCTGCTGCCGCTGCCGTCGCCGGAGTTCTTGAGGAAAAGGTAGAGGCAAAGGTTGTAGAAAAGAAGACCATCGAAGAGGGGAAGGCTTAAATACTAAAAGGAGGAAACAGCAATGGTTGAGGCCAAGAAAGTGGAATACTGGAGATGGCCGGAGACTTCGTGGGTAAATCCGGGCATTGACTGGCGAAAGGGGAAGTTTATTACCGGTGGGGTTGACGTTGGCTCAGTTAGCTCGCAGGCAGTAGTCATGGTTGATGGTCAGCTTTATGCCTATAGCAATACCCGTACCGGTTCTGACAGCCCTGAGAGTGCCTGGAAGTGCATGAACATGGCTCTGGAAGGTAGCGACCTTAAAGTGGATAACATTGACTATTGCATCGGCACCGGCTATGGAAGGGTAAATGTCCCTATGGCTCAGCAGACGATAACTGAAATTGCCTGCCACGCCAGGGGGGCTAACTTTATGTACGGTCCTGAGGTGAGGACAGTGATGGACATGGGTGGTCAGGATTGTAAGGCTATCCGTTGCGATGACAGGGGCAAGGTGCTAAAGTTCATGATGAATGATAAGTGCGCCGCTGGAACCGGGCGGGGGATGGAGGTATTTGCCGACCTCATCAGGGTTCCCGTTTGGGAGATTGGTTCCCGTTCCTTCCAGATTGACAAAGAGCCACCCATGATAAGCAGCACCTGCGTAGTATTTGCCAAGACCGAGGTCGTTGGCTTATTGCAGGAAGGAAAGCCTGAGAATGAGATTATAGCCGCTTATTGTGCTGCCATGGCTCACCGGATAACAGAGCTGCTGAACCGCCTCGGTGTGGAGGAGAAGTTTGCCATTACCGGCGGTATAGCCAAGAACATTGGTGTGGTAAAGAGGCTGGAGAAGGAAATAGGGTTCAATACTGTGGAGGCAGTGTGGTATGACCCAAAGATGCGTGAAAAGGGTCTTCCCTTTGACACCCAGATCGCTGGTGGGATTGGAGCTGCCCTGTTTGCTAATGCTATGCTGGAAAGAGGCAGGGTGAAAAGCGCGAGAAAGGCGTAAGAAGTGTTAGCCAATTATGGTTTCAAAGATGGGTCAGGTGATTGGTTCCTTGCCGTTGACACTGATAAGTGTGATGGCTGTGGCAAATGCGTAGAGGTTTGCCCAGCCAATGTCCTAGAGGTCGGCGAGGATGAATATGACCCCTTCCGGGATGAGCCGGTGGTCAAAGTGAGACATGAAGAGCGTAAGAAGCTCAGGTATTCCTGTGCTCCCTGCCGACCTGGCTACGGGGAGAAACCCCCACCCTGTGTCGCCGCCTGTGAGCCTGGAGTTCTATCCCACTCAGATGGATGGAAGCGACTATACGGGAAGAAATAATCCTGTCCTACCCGGCAACCCTTTGAGGCAGAGGTAAGATGACGAAATTTGAGCCAAAGATAATAGCTTTTCTATGCAATTGGTGCGCTTACCGAGGCGCTGACCTGGCTGGGACTTCCCGCTTTCACTATCCGCCGAATGTGCGAGCCATCCGCCTTATGTGTAGTGGCTCCCTTGACCCGGTCTATGTCCTTAAGGCTTTGCTTGATGGAGCAGATGGAGTGCTCATTGGAGGCTGTCACCTGGGGAATTGCCATTACCAGGACGGTAATTATAAGGCTATGCGTCGGGTGGAGGTTTTGAAGAATGTCCTCCGTCAGGTCGGTATTGATGAGGAGCGTGTCTGGCTGCGCTGGATTGATGCCAGCGAAGGTGGACTGTTCAGCCAAACAATACAGCAAATGGTGGACGAACTGCGGGCAAAGGGTCCCAACCCGATGCGGAAGCCGTGGCAGGTCTGGCAGGAAACAATAGGCTGTCAGCCGCCCGGTATTGAAGCTAAGCCCAAAAAAGAGAAGGTAGCATGAAAAAGGTAGGAGCTGTTTTGAAGACAGAAAAAGACATTCTAGGTGCGTCAAGGGATTTCCTGACCAAGCTTTTGACACAAGGGCTGGTTGATTATTTGCTGGTGCCTCTGGAAATTTCGCACGGTCGGACCCTGGCTCAGACCTTAGTAAGTAACCCGGCTCATCTTGACAAAGCTAACCCCTTCTCCCCACTGTTGCCAGTGAGCTCGGCCAGCATTGTCTCCCAGCTCACCATTGACCATCCGGGAAAGAAGCTGGGGGCAGTAATGAAGCCATGCGAAATTCGGGCGCTCATTGAACTGGTCAAGCTGGGGCAGGCGAGCCTGGAAAACGTCACCATCATCGGGACCGATTGCCTTGGAACCTATGAAGTGGAAGACTACGCCAAGCTGATAGACAAGATGAAAGGCGTGGTGGGAAAGAAGGGGGCAAAGGTGCTGGATGACATGCGCCAGAGTATAGCTGAACCTGATGCCAAGCCCCTGCCTATCTCTCTACGCCCAGCATGCCGAATGTGTAACTCTTTTACTCCCCTCCTGGCAGATATAACCCTGGGACTGTTCGGGATGCAAGACGGGGTTTTCTTCAGCCTGGAGAGTAAACTAACCGAGAAACTCGGTTTGGAGATAAAGGAAGCCACAGACCGCCAATCGGCTATTGACCGGTTGCTGGTTAGCCGCACTAAGGCACGGGAGCAGGTCTTCGCTGAGTTTCGTGGCAAGATGGAGACCATCGTTGACTTTGCCGACTGTCTGAACACCTGTATCATGTGCTACGCTTGTTCCTCCGCTTGCCCGCTTTGCTACTGCCGGGTGTGTTTCTTCCGCACCGATACCTTTGAACCTGAATCGGAGCGCTACTACCGATGGGCAGACCGGGAGGGGGCATTACGAATGCCTACAGAGATACTCCTTTACCATCTCACCCGACTGAACCATGTCGCCATCTCCTGCTGTGGCTGTGGAATGTGCGAGAGTGCCTGCCCCCGAAACATACCCCTGACCACCATCTTTCAGACGGTGGGTGACGGCTTGCAGAAGGCGCTCAATTATGTTCCCGGCAGGAGCCTGGAAGAAGAGATACCGCTGGCTACTATCCCGGAAGTCAAGGTTTAACTACCATGGCAGTGATAAATCCGTTTGCCGAAGCCGCCGAAGCGGTAATTGAGGCTGGGGGAGAAGCCCTTAAGTCCTGCTACCAGTGCGGGCTATGCACTGGCGCCTGCCCCTGGAATCTGGTTCGCAGCTTCCTTACCCGAAGGCTGATTCACGGAGCTCAGCTTGGTCTAGTCGAGCTTGAGAGTGAGGATGTCTGGCTTTGTGCCACCTGTGGTGCTTGCGTGGAGCAATGCCCCCGCGGGGTGGAGATTATTGACATAATGAGAGCTCTACGCCGCATTGGGAGTCAGTGGACAGCAAGCCCCAAAAGTCTTAGAACGGTAATGGTAAGCCTGGGGACGGTGGGCAACCCAATGGGGGAGGCACGGGAGAAGAGGGCGGACTGGGCTAAAAACCTCGGAGTAAAGACTTTTGCCCCCGGCACCGAATTCCTCTATTTCCCTTGTTGCACCCCAGCTTATGACCCACAGGCGAAAAGGATAGCTTTGGCTACAGTTAATGTCTTAAATAAAACTGGGGTTGATTTCGCAATCCTGGGACAGGAAGAGAATTGCTGTGGGGAAAGTGCCCGTAAGGCAGGGGAGGAGGAACTGTTTCAGAGATTGGCTCAAGCCAATCTTGAAACTTTTAAACGCCATAGTGTTACCAAGGTTATCGTCTCCTCACCTCACTGTTACCACACTTTTAAGAATGAATACCCCGCTATTGGCGGGAATTTTGAGGTGCTCCACACTACTCAACTCCTGGTGGAATTAATAGAGAACAAGCGACTGAAGCTGAAGAAGTCTTTTCCCAAAAAGGTCGCCTACCACGACCCCTGCTACCTGGGGCGGCATAATAAAATATATGACCAGCCAAGAAAGGTGCTGGAGAGTATCCCAGGACTGGAGCTGGTTGAGCTTGCTGACTGCCGTGAGGAAAGTGTCTGCTGTGGGGGCGGTGGAGGAAGAATATGGATGGAGACCAAGAAAGGGGAGAGGCTCTCCGACCTTAGAATAGAGCAAGCCATTGAGGTAGGCGCCGAGGTACTGGCTGTTTCCTGTCCTTACTGCTTAATTAACTTTGCCGATAGCCTCCTCACCATGAACAAGAAGGGCGTCTTACAGGTTAGGGATATCTCAGAGCTGGTCAGCGAGGTAATTTAGATGGAGAGAAGAATCGGGGTTTATATTTGTCACTGTGGGGCTAACATCGCCGCCACGGTTAATGTGAAAGAGTTGGTGAAGTTTGCTGCCACCCTTCGTGGTGTGGTGGTAGCCCGCGATTATATGTTTATGTGCTCCGACCCGGGGCAGGAACTTATCAAGAACGATATTAAGGAATACCGGCTAAACCGGGTGGTAGTGGCTTCCTGCTCACCTCACCTCCATGAGCGTACCTTCCACCGTGTCTGCCGTGACGCCGGGCTAAATCCATATCTCTTTGAGATGGCTAACATCAGGGAGCACTGTAGCTGGGTTCATGAGGATGGGGCTACGGAGAAGGCTAAGGAGCTTATACGGGCAGCGGTGATGAGGGTTTACTATCACCAACCTCTTGAGGCGATGGAGGTGCCCATCAATCCAAATACCCTAGTCGTTGGTGGTGGCATTGCTGGCATTCAGGCGGCTTTGGATATTGCCAACGCCGGCTATAAAGTCTACCTGGTGGAACGTGAGCCATCCATTGGTGGGCACATGATTCAGCTTGATAAGACCTTCCCCACCCTTGACTGCTCCGCCTGCATCCTGACCCCCAAGATGAGCGATGTTGGCTCTCATCCCAATATTGAGCTTTTGACCTATAGCCAGGTGGAGGAAGTCTCGGGCTGTATCGGCAATTTTAAGGTTAAAATCAGGAAAAAGGCACGTTACGTGGACGAGGAAAAATGTACCGGCTGTGGCGTGTGCCAGGAGAAATGTCCCTGGAAGGTAGATAGCGAGTTTGATGCCGGCTTAGCTAAGAGGAAGGCTATCTATACACCATTTCCGCAGGCAGTGCCCAATATACCCGTCATTGATAAGGAGTATTGTGTCTATTTTCTCAAAGGGACGTGTCGTGCCTGTGAGAAGTTCTGTGTGGCTAAAGCCATCGATTTTGAGCAGAAGGACAAGCTTCTTGAAATAGAAGTAGGCTCAATCATCCTGGCTACGGGCTATGATGTCTTTGACTCAAGCGTCATTTCCCAATACGGTTATAGGAGATACGATAACGTCATCACCGGATTGGAATTTGAGCGGCTTTCCAATGCCGCTGGTCCGACCGGGGGGCAGATTGTGCTAAAGAATGGTCAGCCGCCGCAGAGTGTCGCCATTATCCACTGCGTTGGCAGCCGGGATAAGAACTACCACGAGTACTGCTCCCGGGTCTGCTGTATGTACGCCCTCAAGTTTGCCCATCTTATCCAGGAGAAGACAAAGGCTGAAGTATATCAGATGTACATTGATATGCGCTGCTTTGGTGAAGGGTATGAGGAGTTTTATGAGCGGGTTAGCACCCAGGATGGGGTAAAATTCATCCGGGGCAAGGTTTCTCAGGTAACCGACCGAGCTCTGACTGCTGAGGAAAAGGGAAAGCTCGTTGTCTGTGTTGAGGATACGCTTTTAGGCAGCTTTATCCGTGTGCCGGTGGACATGACCATCCTGTGCGTTGCCCTCCAGGCGAGGGCAGACGCCGACAGGGTAGCCAAGCTCTTCTCTATTGGTCGCCGAGCCGATGGCTTCTTCATGGAGAGGCATGTCAAGCTTGAGCCGATAGCTACCATGACCGATGGAGTATTTATTGCTGGATGTTGTGAGAGTCCCAAGGATATACCTGACACCGTAGCCCAGGCTAAAGGGGCGGCTGCCGAGGTCTTAAGCTTACTGGCTCGGGGCAAGGTTGAGATTGAGCCTATTATTGCCTTCGTTGACGAAGAGGTCTGCTCTGGCTGTGGCTT
>Ga0209609_10001343_pt1 | contig 14238 bp, 8 predicted proteins | sample LakKivw325mmetaG_FD_184136 | JGI IMG/M metagenome (GOLD analysis project Ga0209609, IMG submission 184136) | Anoxic lake water microbial communities from Lake Kivu, Rwanda to study Microbial Dark Matter (Phase II) - Lake Kivu water 325m metaG... | ecosystem: Environmental > Aquatic > Freshwater... | reverse complement strand
GAGTCCGAAGACCGAAATCCGAATGACGATTGAAACCCCGATTCTCCGCTTGGTTATCTGCCGGCATCCGAGCTTCATCATTTGTCCCGGTGTTAGCGCTTGACCGGGGCAGTGTCCGCGCTATGTTATAGCGTGCGAGAAGCCAGTCCGAACCCGAGACGTGAAAGAACCTAGCTTGCGATTGCAGGAGGCAGGAAAATGACGGCGTCCAGGAAGTCAGAAGAAGGCGTGTCCAGGCCCAAGCAGAAGAAGACAAAGCAGATCGGGATGACGCAGTTGCTCATCGCCGGAGTCGGGGTTGTGCTCGTAATCGTTCTTGCGCTTCTGCTGTTCGGCGGCGGCGGAAAGAAGCCGGCAGCGAAACCCAAGGCGAGCGCGGATTCGCTCGGCGAGTCAGGTTATGCCCAGAAGCCGAAGCGGGCCGCGGTCCATCGCGCGGCCAGAGCCGCGGTGGCAAAGCGGGATGAGGAGAGAGCCAAGCGCCGGGCGGAGAAGCTGGAGCGCCGCGAGGAGGCCCGGGCCAGCGGCGGCCGGACGACCCGGACCCCCACTGGCGGCTATGTCAGCGGCGGGACGCGCGTTGCCACCGCCCCGAGTGAGCTTCGGGCGATAATCGACGACGGTTCCGGTACCCGCGCCGCGCTGGTTGGCGAGCGGCGTCTTAGAGCCGGCGATGACATCGAAGGCCGCCGGATTGTCGAGGTCTCAAACGACGGCGTAAAAGTGGAGTACCGCCAGAGTACGTATACGGTCAAGGTCGGACAGAAGGTTTACTAGCAGTACCACATCGAGAAGGCGGCGGCAGCAGGCTGCCGCCTTCCGCGTTTTTCACTCCCGCGGCGGCCTCGCACCCGATATTGAACCACAGAGAGCACAGAGACGCCAGGAGTCAGCGAGCAAGGCCCGACTTTCACAACCGACTTCTTGCCTCGGTGGCTGGTCCTTTTAAGTTCCGGCGCGGTGCTTTGCTTGTTCCGGCCGGCGGAAGCGGGTACAATCTATCTGATTCGGTCTGACCGACCACAAGGAGTACAATGTCAGTGACCAGGTTTGTCCTGTTCGTACTGGCGGCATGGACGGCAGCCGCCGGCCTGCCCAAGATCTTTCTGCCCGTTTCCGAGACCGGCCCGATGACAATCGAGCTCGTACAGGGCTACACATTTGACCCGCTCGAAAAGACGCCGACACTCCCGCCGAACCTCACCGCTCCCAGCCTCGCGGGAGACTATTCCTACTGCCTGATTCAGTTCCCGGGCCCGATTCGACCCGAGTGGAAGCGGGCGGTCGAGCGCTACGGCGTTGAGTTGCTCTGGTACGTCCCGCGCTACGCTTTCGTTGCGCGGGTCGCGACCGCGGCAATGGGAACCATCGCGGCGCTGCCCGAGGTCCGCTGGCTCGGCATCGACCAGCCCGCATACAAGCTCTGCCCGGGTTTGCAGAAGGCCGAAGGCAGGCAGACTCTGATTGTCGTGTTCCACTACCAGGAAAAGGAGCAGGCTCTGCTCGGCCAGTTGCGCGCGCTCGGCGCCGACAACATGACAACCGAGTTCAATGCCTGGAACAAGAGCGTGAAGCTGGACGTCGATGCCGCAGAGATACCGGCAATCGCACAGCTTAACGGTGTCTACTGGATCGAGCCGTATTCACCGATGACGCCGGACAACGCCGACGTGCAGTGGGTTGACCAGCACGGCTATTCAGCGTCGGATACGACCCGGACCATCTGGCACAAGGGTATTGACGGCAAGGGCATGCTGGTCGGCATTATCGACGGGCCGATTAACATCGCCCACGACCAGTTCCGCGATACGGTCAACAACACGCCCGGACCCAACCACCGCAAGGTCGTTGCCTACCGCGGCAACCAGGGCTCGGACGAGCACGGCACGCACACGACCGGTACACTCTGCGGCTCGGACGACGAGGTCGGCGGCTCGTCGATTAACGATGGGCTGGCCAAAGGGGCGCGCGTCTTCTTCCAGAACGTGAACAGCCTGCCCGGTGCCTGGGACATGAATGTCTGGTTCCGCGGTCCGGATTCAGGGCTGGACGTTGGGGTCGACAGCCTCCGCGTTCTCAATCACTCAATGAGCCAATCCCGCAAGGACACGTTCAACACGTATATCTTCAGCGACATGACCGCGGACCAGTTCGTCTGGGGCCATCGCAAGTTCCTGCACTGCAATTCGATGGGCAACCGTGCTGTAAACGAAATGGGACATCCGGTCAATGCCAAGGACATCATTTCGGTGGGCGCGACCGGCAACGGCACCTCCTGCCGCGACATCGCCAGCTACTCAAGCCGCGGGCCGACCGCTGACGGCAGGAGAAAGCCGCAGCTCGTGTCGCCGGGGAGCAACGTCATGTCGGCCGACTACCAGAACCCATCCGGCTACAAGGTGCTCGGCGGCACGTCGATGGCGACACCCAACATGACCGCGGCAACCGCTCTCATCCGTCAGTACTTCCGGCGCGGCTTCTACCCGACCGGCGACACCCTGACCGGGACGCCGACGGAGATATCCGCGGCCCTGAACAAGGCGGTCGCCATCGTCGGTGCGGACAATGACATCAGCGGCTACACCGTACCGGACAACAACGTCGGCTGGGGTCGCATCGACCTTGACTCATCGCTCTACTTTGCCGGCGACACCTCGAAGCTCTGGGTGTGGGACGATACGGTCGGGCTTGAAACCGGGGATTCGATTCTCATCCCGGTCAACGTGACCGGCAACGTGAAGCCGTTCCGGGTCACGCTTTGCTGGTCCGACTACCCGGGCACGATGCGCGCGGCCTACATCTGTGTCAACGACCTTGACCTTGCCGTCTACACGCCGACCGGCACGCCATATAAGGGCAACGTCTACTCCGGCGGCCATTCGGTCACCGGCGGTAACCACGATTCTCTCAACGTTGAAGAGTGCACCCGCATCAACGGCCCTGAGGTCGGCACCTGGAGTATCGTGGTCAGGGCTCGGAACGTGCCGCAGGGCCCGCAGCCATTCGCCCTCGCGGCAATCGGCGAACTGGGAGAAGCAGCGGAGTTTCATGACGTCGCCGCTACGGGTATCATCGCGCCAGGCGACTCGGTGGATTCGGGCGCGACGGTCACGCCGCTGGTAAGGGTTCGGAACTACGGCACGTCGGAAGAGACATTCAGCGTCCGGCTGGTTATCGGTGACGACTACAGCGACAGCGTGCAACTGACTCTGGCCGCGGGCAACGTTGATACGGTCAGCTTCGCGGACTGGGATGCTTCAGTGCTCGGGACCTATGCCGTGACCTGTTCGACCGGGCTCGCCGGCGACACGAATCCCGGTAACGACGCAGTCAGAGAATCGGTCGCGGTCCATCTGCCGTCGGGCATCGAAGAGGCTAGCGGCCTGCCTCACGTATTCAGACTCGACCGGGCCGCACCCAACCCGTTCGGCAACGCCACGGTGATTAACTACGCGCTGCCGCGGCTGGCTGCGACGCGACTCTCAGTCTATTCAGCCTCGGGCGCGCTGGTCCGCAGGCTCGCGGACGGCGTGCTCAAACCCGGCTTCTACTCGGCAGCTTGGAACGGCACGGACGATGCGGGCAGACGCGTTCCGTCAGGCGTCTACCTCTACCGACTCGAGGCCGGAACCTTTTCAGCCACCGGCAAGGTCTTGCTCAGCCGGTAGTCGGTACTTCCTTCCGCAGTCGGTGCGGCTGTAGGTCGCGCTCGGGACATTCCTCTCGTCCGTCTCCCGAACCGCATCTGAACTCGCATGCTGTAGAGACAGCATGATTTGAGGGCGGCCTGAGATCCTCTTGACGCCGGCTGGATGCCCTTCGACTAGACCGCGAGGCGATGGCAGCCTTGGTCTAGGCATCCGCGGCTACCGTCTCCCGAGAACAGCACGCACCCATACACTCGTAGGCACCAGTTCGATCCCTATCAGTGCAGAACGAGGAGGAACGGCGAACATTCCACAGGTGTCCCGCATCCGTATCCTACGCCGCGCCACCCATGCTGCTAGGAGCTACGTCAGGGACCTCGGCGCAGCCAGTGGGCTCGAGCGGAGGCCCAATGCTAGGTCTGCCCTTGACTAGGTTTTCATTGACAGAATGGGGTCTTCTACCATAATGTAGCTACTCAGACAGGCAGGGGCTACAGCCCAGAATCGCAGAGGCCAGCGTCGCTGGCGATGGGGTCGGCGTGGGCCCTGCGAGCCATCGGTTCCTGGCGCGGTCTCTCGCGCCTGCGCAACTCGGTTAGGCTGAGCTCAATCAGGACAGACCGAACACAAGGAGGGTCTAATGTCTCGTCGTTCCTGTCTGCTAGCCCTGGTTTGCGTGTTTGCCTCGGTTCTGTTCGGGGGGGTGCTGTCACCTCAACTGGACAGCATCATTCGGAGTGCCCCACCCGACACATCCATCTCCGTGATCGCCACCACTGTTCTTCAAGCCGACCTGAGCATCCTTCCTGTCGACAATTTCGCTCCTCGCGCTGTCGTCTACGATCAGAAGCTGGCCTACCTGCAGGAAGCTGCCCAGGAAGCACAACAAGAACTGCTCGTGTACCTAGGCTCGCAGTCGCTGGTGGCGAACGTCAAGCCATTCTGGCTCTTCAGTCGCGTTGCGTTCAAGGCGCCGGTGGACGTCATACTGACGGTCGCTGCCCGGAACGACGTAGCCCAAGTGACTGATGACTTTTTCAGACCTGCTCCAAGGTTGACGGAGTCCAGTCTGTCGTCGAACCCAGAATGGAACATCAGCAAAGTCCAGGCCGATGCGTGCTGGGCGCGCGGCATCAGCGGCGACGGCATCGTGGTAGGGATGATAGACACCGGTGTCGATGCTGACCATCCGGCATTCGGCGGCCGCATGATCCCTTGGCCCCGTGGCTGGCATGATGCAGTGTATGGCTCGCACGAGCCCTCAGATGAGGGAGCTCCATATTGCCATGGGACGCATGTAATGGGGATCATCTGCGGTGGAGATGGGGAGGGTTCTTTCGACCATGACATCGGCGTCGCGCCAGGAGCCACTTTTGTGGTCGCCAAGGCAATGAACTCGGAGGGCGGTTACGACTCATGGTTCCATGAATGCCTACAATGGATGGCTGGCACTGGCCGGCCGGACGTCCTCAATAACTCTTGGGGAAACAGCGTAAGCCGCACAGACACGACGTTCTGGGGCGAGATCCAGAACCTGCGTTCGCTGGGAATCGCCTGTGTGTTTGCAGTTGGCAACAACCCGCCCATGCATCTTTCACAAGTACCCGGCAGCTTCCCCATTGTTGTCTCCGCAGGCGGACATCAACGACAACGTCCCATCCTTTTCATCTGTCGGGCCCGCACCGAATCAATCGCCATGGAACAACTCGTCGTACTGGCCGAGACCCGACTGGAATCTCATCAACCCGTCTGTGGCCGCGCCAGGTGCTAACGTCACATCCGCTTGGAACGGAGGCGGATACCAAGCAAGGGACGGGACCTCGATGGCTGCGCCGCATGTTGCCGGCTGCATCGCACTCATGCTACAGAGGGCTGGAGCAAGCATCACTCCCGATCAAGCACTCAACATCGTCGCCAACACCGCTGATCACCCGTCTCAGGGCGGGAGCTATCCAAACAACAACTACGGCTGGGGGCGGCTCAACTGCCTCGCCGCAGTGAGCGCGACTCCTAGGGTGATTGCGACATCCAATTTGGGAGGCGCCATCAGTCCCATCCAGGGCAAGCATATCGCGCGTCGGCCAGGCACCCAAGAACTGCACGTCGTCTACCACACCACCAGTGCCGTGTACTGGCTGAAGTCCTCCGATGGGGGATTCACGTGGAGCGCCCCGCTGTACATCGCCGCGGGGAAGGATCCATGCATCAGTCTCGATTGGCGTGGCACTCCGTGGATTGTCTACGTTCGGGACAACAACCTGTATTGCTCTGTCCGGCGATCGGATGGCACTTGGCACGAGTGGCTGCTCTACGATGCGTCGACGCTCGACGTAAGCGATCCGTCGTTCGTATGCTCGAATTGGAGCAACGATGCAGTACCCTGGCCGCCGCCTGCGTGTGATATGGGTTACGCTACCTTTGTCACGAGCCCGCATTGGAAAGGGCCGGGTACGGAAACGAATGTCCGTTTCCTTGCCTTCGACACGCTGTATTCTCAGAGCGGCATGTACAACTACGGCGTACCCTACATAACGGAAGATGGGCATTGGTCGAGGCCCTGCATATCGCGAACCCCGGGAGATATAGTCCATTTGACCTGGCAGAAGTATGATGCGAGCCAGGATTGGCGCTGTGTCGAGTATTCCACTTCCCTGATGTGCCCGGATTTGATCAGAGCGCATGGTATCCCCCCCTTCACCCAGAGCGTCAGAATCTCCGAGTGGTCAGTTGAAGGAGAGGGGACTGACCCAACGAACGATGCGTACTCCGACTACGTGACAGGCGCGTGGCGCGCCGGTGCGCCCTCGGGTGTCGGCAAAGTGAAGACGAATAGACACACTGCCTACGATTACTATTACAACTGGAATGGCGTCTCGCAATGGAGTGAGGGACAACTGGAAGCAGGATCGTGTGCCATGAACCGGTGTGCCGCGATATGGAGGCAGGTATTCACTAGTGGCGTCGGGGACATTGTGTGCCGGTTTGCGGAGGAGTCGCATCCGTCGAGGCTGACCTATGGACCGGCCAACTGCTCCTATCCTCAGTCTGAGGTGAAGGTGGCGGCCTCGTCCGGCGACGATACGCTGTACACGATATGGACGCAAACCGGTCAAGGCAGCTACGCCATCTGCTTCGCGAGACTCCTTCACCGACACAGCGGCGGCAACGCGTTCTACAGAATCGTGTGTGGCCTACCGGAGCAGTCTCACTACTGCGTATACCGCGATGGTGGCAATTCTGCTCCCGATGGCTTCTCCTACGACTACGGTCTGTCGTCTCTCACCTATCGCTTGAGTTATCTGGACCCCCTCTACAGATACCGCATTCGCGCAATCATATATCACGAGGGATCGACGTCGATGACAGAAGAACTCGCGTTCCAAGTAGACAGTACCGTGGTACCTGGTATAGCCGCGACTGCGCCCCCAAATCAGCCAGTGGAGGTCTTTCTTGACACCCCGCCCAATCTCTACAGGGACGCAGTGGTGGACCTTGTTGTCAATAGGATAGAAGGGGACTACGCGGCCATGTCGTTGATCGAACTGGAGGAGTACGAGCCAGATGATACTCTTGGCGGCTCGGGCGCGCAGAGCGCAACTCACGTCAGGCCATTGCTTCCGCCAACCATCATCGGAATCTCGCCCAATCCGTTCTCACGTGCCGCCACTATCCGGTATCGGCTCTCCGACGTGGGGATACCCTCTCTCACGATACTTGACATATCGGGTCGATGTGTCCGGGAAGTCAATTCCGCTGGGCTGGGGACCGCGTCGTCAGGAGTCCACACGTTCGTCTGGGACGGTCGCGACAACGCCGGCAAGACGATACCTGCGGGGATATACTTCTGTCGGCTTGAGGCCGGTGGATCTCACACGACCGCGAAGATATGTCTGACTCGGTAAGGAAGCACCACATGCTGAGGGGTGGGGCAACCCGCCCCTCAGTGTTGTGCTGCCTTGCGATAGCGGTACTTCCCACAGTGGGGTTCAGTGCTCGAGCACAGGAACTGCACCTGAAGCAGGTAGCATATCTCAACCGTGGGCTCTACTGGACGACAGGTCGGGTTGTTCCGTACAACCCCTCTTGCGAAAGCAGCCCGATCCTCGTCTTCAGAGGCAAGATACCCAACACGTGGAACGGTGTGTACTTCTATCAGTACGTTCCGGTTAACCGCTTCCGCCTCGTGAAGGTGGACACCGGCAATATGGGGAGTGGTCTCGTACCGGGAAACATGGTTCCGTGGGCTGCGGGGGACGTTGACCAGGATGGCCGCGCTGAACTCCTGGCGAGCAACGGCGAGTTCTTCGCGGACAGCTACTTCTTGCTGGCGGCCCTGTACGCGAGACCGTCTCAGAGCGTGTGTCCGGATTCCCTGGTCTGGCGCTTCCGCTATGACTCGACTGTTGCGTACGACTGCGAGCCATTCTACATGGAAGACCTGGACCAGGATGGCGCGACTGATATCACGGTCTATTCGGAGTTGACCGGTCATCTCTACGTCCTAGAGCACGCTGGCAGAGATTCGTTCCGACTGGTCTGGTCCGACACCGTGGCCGGGTACGCGTTTGCGTTCGGGGATCTTGATGCAGATGGGGCGCAGGAGTTCCTGACCGCCACCAACGACTATGACAACCGGGTTGTGATATTCAAGTGCACAGGTGACGACCGGTACGCACTTGTTGACTCGGTGAGTATTCACCTACCGAACGGTCAGGACGTCTTTGCAGCACGGAATCTGGATGGTTCTAGCCGCTCGGTCGCGTTCGTGTCATTCATGGACAACATGAGCGGCAGCACGTACCTGTACACCTGTGAGCCGACGCAGGTAGCCAAGGGGTACGAGCTATTCTTGGTTGACTCGTCAACCTGCCTCGCCGAGTGGCACGACGCCAGGAGTTGTTGTGCCGATCTGGACGGTGACGGCATTGAAGAGGTCTTCTGGTCATGCGGCACTCACATTCTGGGATACCGCAACACCGGTCCGCACCAGTTCGAACAAGACTGGTACTGGTGGAATCAGGACAGCTCCTCCTGCAACCTGACAGCCTACGACGTGAACGATAACGGCTACGACGAACTGATAGTCAGCGGCAGCGGGCGGACGTTCGTCTTTGAGACCGAAGCGATCCAGGTTCTCTCACCGAACGGCGGCCAGGAGCTCGACCGCGGCGATACCTGCCCAATTCGTTGGCGGGTCATCAGCCCGCCAAGGTGTGACTCTGTGTCTCTGTTCCTGAGGTCGGACACGACTACGGTCAACGGCTTCTACCGACTGGATACTATCGCGCACGGCTTGAGCCCGACCGAAAGCACGTACTCGTGGGTCGTGCCCGACACATCGCTAGATTCGGCTAGGATCACAGCGGTTGCCTACGGACCGGGCTGGCAGTTCGACGAGTCCGACAGCACGTTCGCGATATCCCCGGAGGCCGTCGACGAGCGTGCCAGCACAGCGCCGCTGGTGTGGTCTCTGTCGGTTAGCCCCAATCCAGCGCACGGCGCGTTCGGTGTGTGTCTTGACGTACCGCGTGACTGCCACGCAGCAGTCCGCCTCTATGACGTCGGCGGCCGGCTGCTCAGGTCGATCATCGCTGGCCGTGTAGCCCCGGGGCGCTACGAACAGAAAGTGTCAGTGGGCATTCTGCCGGCGGGCGTCTACTTTGTCGAGGCCGACGGATTGGATGGAAGAATGGCGGTGAAGGTGCAGCTCAGCCGCTAGGTTCGCACCTCCAATGCGGACCGGGGCGGGATATCCCGCCCCGGTTCGGCTTGACAGCGATGAGTTTCCGAGTAAATATGTCGCAGGCGCAGAATGCTCGGTTGCTTCATTCGGTCCGGCGTACGGCCACGGTTCACGGGCCGCCGGCATCGACGGGGCAGCCACTCTGGCCGGCAAGCATCATGAAGAAGCTGTCGCTGTTTGTGTTACTTCTGACCGGCTGTCTGACGTTTGACAGTGTGACTCAACCGGCCGAGGTGTCGGTCGGGGAGAACTTCAACGTCACGGTCGAAGGGACCAATGACTCCACCACCTACAACGGGACTTCGGTCTGGCTCGGTATGACTCTGCCCGATTACGTCGTGGTCGACAGTGTCCGCTACAAAACAACTGGCGGCGACGAGGGTGTGGTGACCGAGCCCGATTCGCTGATGAGCAGTTGGCTGGAGCAGGACCGGCCGCCCGACAGCGGCATGCACTCGACCGTCTTTTCCTTCACGCCGTCGGCCCCGGGCAGCGGCACCTTCAAGGCGCAGGTCTACCTGTGGGCGGGCGACTCTGCGTCGCCGGGGCAATATCTGGTTGACTACTACATCGGGTACTACTATTTCACCTGGACGATTGACGACAGCGTGCTCGACCAGCCGCTGGAAGTGACCGGTCTGGGGACAGCGGGGACGCGCGCGGCCATGCCGGTCCGGGCGGGCAGGACATGGCCCAGCCTGTTTCGGGACCGGCTGAACATCGCGGTGCCCGAACCGGACGATATCCGGATTCTCGACGCCGGCGGGAGGCTGGTCAGGTCGCTGCGCGTCGAAGGGAAGGGCTGCTGGGACGGCAGGGGTGAGCAGGGGCGGCGCCTTCCGGCCGGCGCCTTCCTGATTCGCGGGCGGCAGGTATCGAGCCGGGTGATTCTGGTTGACTAGACTCGTGTGGGTCTCGCAAGAGCAGACACTGCGCCGGGGCTTGCCTTGCGTAACCGGTAGCCGGCGAGCAGCAAACGAGAGCGATGGAGGTCGTCTAAACCAACAGGAGGTAAGTTTGAAGTCCTGCATTATCGTGCTCGCGGTCTGCCTGCTGGCGTTGCCGGCAAAGGCCGACTGGGTTCCGTTGAATTCCGGCACGGCCACCGATCTGGACGGGGTCTGCTTTCCGGTTGACGCGGTCACCGGCTACGCAGTTGGCGGCGGAGGACTTGTACTCAAGACGACCGACGGCGGCCTGACCTGGGACAGCCTTCCCGGTGACCTCCAGGGCTGGCAGATGGCCGTGGAGTTCCCGATGGACGCAATGACCGGATACACGGTGGCGTCAGGCGGGAGAATCGCCAAGACGACCGACGGCGGCGCAACCTGGGTGAATGAGTCGTCGGGCGTTACTCTTGACCTGCGGGCAATCAGCTTCCCGGTCGACGCCGAAACCGGCTATGTCGGCGGCGGTGACGTTGGCGGAGGGGTCATTCTCAAGACCACCGATGGCGGGGTGACTTGGACGCAACTGCCAGCGAACCAGGGCCAGCCCATTGCCACCATCGATTTCCCGATGGATGCAGCGACCGGATATGCCGCCGGTTGGGCCGGAGTGCTGCTCAAGACCACGGACGGCGGGAATACCTGGGACGTGCTGTCGTCCGGTGTTGCCAATGACCTGAACGGGCTTTGCTTCCCGGACGACCCGGTCACGGGCTACGTCGCGGCATCTTCGGGGCTTGTACTCAAGACCGATGATGGCGGGTTGAATTGGATTCCGAAGCCGACCGGCACCATGGAGTTCCTGTCTTCGGTCGGTTTTCCGAATATCGTGACCGGAACCGTGGTCGGCGCGTCCGGAGCTGTCTACAAGACGACCGACCAGGGCGAGAGCTGGTTCCAGCAGCCCTCCGGCACCTCCGTGTTCCTCAGCGCCGTTCAGTTCCCGGTTGACGAACTGACCGGCTATGCCGTCGGCCGGAACGGGACGATAATCAAGACGACCGATGGCGGCGGCGGAGTCGAGGAAGTGGCGAATGGCGATTGGCGATTGGCGAGTAGCGCTACGATTGTCCGTGGCGTCCTCAATCTGCAATCTGCAATCTGCAGTCTGCAGTCTGAGATTGTTCTCCTCAACGTCAACGGCCGGCGGGTGATGAACCTGCACGCCGGCCCGAATGACGTGAGCGGCCTCACTCCCGGCGTCTACTTTGTTCGTCCGGCGTCGAGCGTCACCAAGGTCGTCGTGACGAGGTAGAGGTTCGGAATACACCGGCGAGCGATAGAGTCTGCGACCAGGCGGCCTTCGGGCCGCCTGGTCCATCTCGACCGGGCGCGGCATACGAGGCCGACTCCTCCGCATTGACGCCGGAACGGAGCCTGTTACAATTGCCCGGCGGCCGGCATCCTTGCCTGTCGCCTGACCCGAATGCAATGAGTCGAGAGACATAAGGAGAGTGCGATGCGCGGCAACTACCTGTTCCTGGTTTTGATGCTCTCAGCGGCACTGCTGCCTGCCCTTGGCCGGCCCGGCCCGGCCGGCGTCGCGGCCGGACTCGCCGACTCAAGCGGCTGCCGGCTGATTGGCAACTGGCCGTTCGGGCCCTCGTACGCGGTGGCGCGAGACACGGCCCGGGACCTCGCTTTCTGCGGCTCGGGCGGGGGCATCCTCCTGCTCGACGTGAGCGACTCGGCCAATCCTGCGGTGCTCTCGGAGGCAATCCATACTCCGAACGCGGTTGAGGGCATTTTCTACCAGACTAACCGGCTCTACGTCAGCAACGGCTTCAATGGCCTTGACCTCTGGGACGTCTCGACGCCGGCAAGCCCCGTCCACCTCGGCCGCGCCCTTTTACCCGGATACGTTTGTGGCGTGTTTGCCCGCGGGTACTACGTCTTTGCCGCGGTCTACGATTCCGGCCTGTGCGTGGTCAACGACTCAGACCCGCAGAATCTCCGGATAGTCGGGCGGTATGCCACACCGGTGCCGGTATGGAGCGTCACGGTCGCGGGGGCCTACGCCTTCCTGTCCGGTGGTGACTCTCTGCTACGCGTTGTCGATGTGTCCGACCCGCGGAATCCGGTCGACGGCGGCTCCTGCGTCCTTCCCGGTGTTATCTCCGACGTGACGCTGCAAGGCCAGTACGCTTTCGTTGCGGTGGGCGACTCCGGCGTGTGGGTGGTCGACATATCCGACCCGGTAGTACCGCACGAGGTTGCGCACTGCGTTACACCGGGCAGCCTGAACCGTCTGACGGTTGAAGGCAACTTTGTCTATGGTACGAACTACGAAGGCGGACTTCACGTTGTGAGTGTCGCCGACCCGCTCAACCCGGCCGAAGTCGGCTACTGGGCGGCACCCAGCCACTGCTACGGCGTAGTCGCGGGTGCGGGCACTGCCTGCGTCGCCGTCGAGGCAGCGGGGATGAGCGTGGTCAGCGTTGCCGACTCGGCCAATCCTCACGAGGTAGTGCGCTTCCGTACACCGGACTGCACCAGCGGTCTCGCGCTCGACGGCGACCATGCCTTCCTCGTCGGCGAGGCGACCGGACTCAGTATCCTCGACGTCTCGAACCCGGCGATGCCGGCGCACGTCGGACACTGCATGCTGCCGGGCTATGCCAAGTCGGTAGACGTCAGTGACGGCTATGCTGCTGTAGCGGCAGGCGACGATGGCTTGCGCATTATTGACGTCTCCGATGTCCACAATCCTCAGGAAGTCGCGCACTGCGACCTGCCGGGATTTGCCGAGGCCCTGAAAATCGTCGGCGGCGCTATCGGCGTGGCCGACGGCTACGCGGGACTGCGCATAATCGACGTCACCGACCCGCTCAGCCCGAGCGAGGTCGGGAGCTGCGCCATCCCGGGCTACGCCACCGGCGGCACCGGCGACAGCAACTACGCCTACGTCGCGGCCCGCGACTCGGGCCTGCGCCTTGTCTCCGTCTTTGACCCGACCAGCCCTTACGAGGTCGGCCACTGCCTTGTGCCGGGCGCTGCCTGCGATGTGGCCGTGCGCGACAGCTTCGCCTACGTGGCCGCGTTCGACAGCGGCTTCTGCGTGGTCAACATCGCGGACCCTGCCTTGCCGCACGTGGTGGGACACGTCGGCCTCCCCGGTCAGTCCGAAGGAGTGTCGCTCAGCGGCAGGTATGCCTTTGTTACGGCGCGCTACGGCGGAGTGCGTGTCGTGGACATTCTCGATCCGCTGATTCCAAGCGAGGTCGGCCACTACGACGATCCCGGCTCGGCCTGCCACTCAGTAATGGTCGGCAACTACGCCTACGTAGCCGACTGGGACGCGGGCCTCCAAATCTACGAGTTCTACGGCGGAGCCGCGGTCGAGGAAACGACAAAAGGTGAACGCGGAACGCTCAACGTCGGCGCTACCATCGTCCGCGGCTCCCTCAATCTACAACCTGCAATCTGCAATCTGAAATCTGGAATTGGCTTGTTGGATGCCACCGGCCGCAAGGCCCTCGACCTTCATCCCGGTGCCAACGATGTGCGGGCGCTGACGCCGGGGGTGTACTTTGTCAGAGGGCCGGGGACCGAGGACGGAAGACCGGGCGTCGTCCGAAAGGTCATCCTCACGCGCTAGCGCGGCCGCACGTTGGGGAAAACACTACCCAAGCTCCGGCCACGCACGAGCACGGGGAGACCGGGAATTGTGACCTATTGCTGCTCTTGGAAGTGGAGGAGAAGCCTTTGGCACAAGTTCGGGAATGAGCGAGTCAGGGAGGAGGCTGGGCAGGAAATGGCACCCCCTCGCCGGTGCGGTGCTGTTCTCTCTCTCTCTCTCGTAACGCACGAGGAACTAATGACTTACATCAAGTGAGATGAGTGTAAGACTATCGTTGACTCCATGGCTGCCGAAACTATAGTAACTGCACTTGAGCGCCGG
>Ga0209609_10001342_pt1 | contig 14239 bp, 16 predicted proteins | sample LakKivw325mmetaG_FD_184136 | JGI IMG/M metagenome (GOLD analysis project Ga0209609, IMG submission 184136) | Anoxic lake water microbial communities from Lake Kivu, Rwanda to study Microbial Dark Matter (Phase II) - Lake Kivu water 325m metaG... | ecosystem: Environmental > Aquatic > Freshwater... | reverse complement strand
ACTGTATACCATCCGTCGGGCGAAAAGTCCGCTGCAAGGATCACGCTGTACACCATAGAGTTCATTCACAATAACAGGTGAACGTGGTATAATAAGCCCTCAGAGGCAACACACCAAGTTAGGGGGGCTGACATACTATGATCACCGAGAAGCATTTGCGTGACAATCCAGCATTGATCAAAGCCTTCACCGGTCTGGCGGAGGAGGTCTTCTGGCAGTTGATCAGCGATTTGAAAGCCAAAATGCCGGAATATGAGCACCAACGCCATGAACGGCCTGATCGTCAACGAGCTGTGGGAGGGGGGCGTTCTTACGATCAGCCGCTGGCGATTCGCGTCATGCTGGTCTTGACCTATATGCGGTTGCATATCCCTCAGGAAACGGTGGCCCTGCTCTTTGGCGCCACCCAGTCGGATGTGTCGCGTGAATTGCGGCGGCTGTTGCCCTTGATCGCTCAGGTCCTCCCTGTACCAGAGGTATGGACCATCGTGGATGAGGACGAAGAGCCTCTGACGGAAGGGGAAGTCTTAGCTCTGGCGCAATTGGCCGATGGACGCGCTCTGGTAGACGCTACAGAGCAAGAGGTCTACCGTCCCCAGGACAACGAGACGCGCAAAAGGTACTATTCGGGCAAGCAGAAAGCCTTCGTCCTCAAGACGGAGTTTGTCACCGATGGGGAGCACCATATGGTGGCCATCAGTGAGGCCGTGCCAGGGGCTAAGCATGACAAGAAACTCAGCGATGAGCTCAAGACACTGGAACGCCTGCCCGACGGGTGTGAAGTAGACGCGGATAAGGGATACCAGGGCTTGGACAAACAGGTGACCCTGGTCACGGTGTGCAATCCAGAGACGGGTGAGGAGCACCAAGTCCCCCGTTTGCAGGTCAACACCCCCTTCAAGAAGCCGAAAGAGGGAGAATTGACAGAGGAACAAAAGGCCTTCAACCGTCTGTTGGGCGCCATCCGCGTACGCGTGGAGCACTGCATCGGTTGGGTCAAGAACTGGGCCATTATCGCCACCCGTTTCCGTTGTGCGCACTCGATTTACACCCTGATCATGCAGGTGGTCTGTGGCTTGGTCAACCTACAAACCGAGCGTTGGCAGACCGCCAAGGCCCAGGCTGTCGCTTGAAACTCAGCCAACCCAACGATTCCCAGCTAGGTTCTCCTGGCTTGCTCTGACGATGCAGTAGGTACGTTACCGGCCTGCTTTGTGCCCCAGTGTCATAGATAAGGAAGAGCCTTGATAACCTGATTGCTCCGCAAATCAGCGCCAATCAGGTGGCCCAGAGGCTTGTGTAGGCACCTCACAGGCTTTCTCCCCCTCTGGGTATCTTATTGTGCATAAACTCTAATAATAGTGAGAAGAATGATGATGTCCCCAAAATTATGCCTACGACAAAAAAGAGAACTATAGCCCAAGCTTCGTCTACTTGAGAGGAAATCCGGAAGCATTCCAAAGCCCCCGGTATCCCTATCCCCACCAAAACATTGGGGGGCAATTTTCCCAGTCTGCTCAGGATCACATCGGTAAGGCGCTTTACTTGAAGCCTCCCCATGAGGAACGACGGAAGGATTCTTACTAATAAGTCTTCCAGGCCTTTAAGTCGCATCTTTATCATCTTTCGAGCTTGAGCTCAGGACTATCACGCCAGGGGCATTCCCGTTCAATGGGTTTCCATGAATTTATCGGCTCTATCCATGAACTTGTAAGCTTTGTCTATGAACTCGGAAGTTTTATCCATTAAGCTTCTGAGTTCATATGGTAATGGTTTGCCATGCATCGCCATCGTTATAGCCGCTATTGTAGCCATAGCCCCAAGAAGAGCAATATATTGATCGGAGATCCCTGTTGGGTTCTTGAGGCTTGTCATTTTGTTTACGAGTGAAAATTTCAAAAACGCAAGTACAACAGCGAGTATGGATGAGCCAACTGCTATCCATCCCAAGATGTCGAAGATCATGGGTGAGTTGGTTACATACAGAAGCATAGCAAGGGTAATTGTCCCCCCTATGCCGATAGCGCTCACTATTGGAAAAGCCTGGGAAGGACGACCTCCGTTGGTTTCCTCCTCCTCTAGGGGCGGTTCACTCAGGATCACATCAACAGGACGCTTTTTTTGAAGCTCCCCCTTGAGGAGAGGCAGGATCCTCTCTAAATCTTCTGGGCTTTCAAGCCGGGATTTTTCCTTCATCATAGCCCCAGGCAAAGTAATGTCTGCTTCATGCTACCAAACGTTTACAGCGATCACATGCTTATTGTATCACGCTTAGGGAAAGATGTCAATCGCCGAGTGAACTTTCGAGCACTTCGTTGAACCAGACCACCACTTGTCGCAGGCGGCGGCAGAGGGTGGGCGGCCACCAGATGCGCAGAGCCACAGGACTCAACTCCAGCGTGACGGGACCCTGATAGCCATCGGCTGCCAGACGGTGGAGGAGTTCGGCCAGGGGCAATCTCCCCTCGCCAGGGAATTGGTGGCGCTTGAAGTAGGTGTGAAGTCCAAAGATGTCGGGGAGGGGGAAGGACACTGCCACGTCACTGAGATGCACGTTAACCAGCCGGCCGTCGTAGAACTGATAGGCCTGTTGGAGGAGATGGGGTAGGGAGCCAGCGTGGGCTGTATCCAACACCAGGGGCAGATCATGGGTTTGGGCAAAGGCCCGCAGCGCCCCTGGAGTGGTCAAAAGGCGCTGACCACGAGGGGATGGAGGGGGATTCTCCAGCGCCAGGCGGATGGGGGTTCCAGCCAGGGCACGCTGTCCCATGTGCAAGGCATTCAGAAAAGCCCGGCTGTGGGGGTGCTTCCACTCCTCGGCATCCGGCGGATGGAACACGATGACGAAGGCTCCCAACTCTTGGGCTAAAGCGATCAGTTTCCGCATGGCCGTCCTGTCATCCTGCCATCCAGGCAGAGGGAAGAGGGGAGGGTGCAAGCTGAAGATGGTCAGGCCATAATCGTCGGCCAGACGTCTCACCTCTGCTCCGCCGCGCCACAGTACCTCTGGCCCCACGACCAATTCCACCCCCTCGAAGCCGGCTTCCCGGGCCAAGTGGAAGGTCACATGCAGGGGGTAGATGTAAAGCGATCCCGTGGACAGGCTAAGCTTCACCGCGTCTCCTCGTCCTGATAAAGTCCTTGCTCAAAGATGTAGGCCTCAACCTCCTCGGGCAGGTAATACTTGATAGGCCGCCCCTCCCACACCCGCCGTCGCAGGTCCGTGCCAGAGATCTCCAATAGCGGAGCCTGGATCATCCGCACTCGCCGAGAAAGGCCGGGCAGCAATTTCTCCAGTTCGGCCAGGTGGAGGGGATTTCCAGGCCGGGGGGCTACTACCAATTGGGCCAACCCGACGATGCGTTCCGGATGGTACCAGGTGTGCATTTCCAGCAGCGAATCGGCGCCGATGATGAAGTAGAGTTCCGCCTCCAGCCCCCACTCCTCCTGAAGCAGGGCCAGGGTATCTGCAGTGTAGCAGGGGCCTGGGCGCTCCAGGTCCACTCGTGAGATGTGGAAGTGGGGATTGGAGGCCAGGGCCAGCTCCAGCATGGCCAGTCGATGGTGGGCTGGGGTGATCACCTCACCCAGTTTGTGGGGTGGCTGACCAGCGGGCACGAAGATCACCCATTCCAACTCCAATTGAGTACGTGCCTCCTCGGCGATGGCCAGGTGGGCGTAGTGGATGGGATCGAAGGTGCCCCCCAAGATTCCGATGCGCATAGATCTCCTCATCCCCTGGTACGCTGGTGGTACCGCCCCAGAAGCTCGAGGAGGGCCTCCTGACTGGCCTCCCGCTGGCGCTGTTCCGCCCGCTGGCGAAAAGCCGTCAGGCGGCGGAAGATCTCCGCCTGCACCTCCTGGGGATGGGGGACGTAATCAAAGGTGAAGCGCCCGATCTCCCCCGCCGTCTCCAGCCAGACGTGGCCGAAATTGAGGAGGCGATAGATGAGGCTGGGCTGATCGTATCGTACGTCCTGAATTCGATCCAGCCGCGTCTCCCGTCGCTCTTCAGCCAGCAGGGGCACCTTCTCGATATCCACCACGCGCTCATCGGTGAGCACATAGAGGTCATTCCACCAATCTAAGGCCCGCCAGACCACCCAGATGGAAATCCCTGCCAGGGCCAATCCGAAGAGCACATCTAACCAGGGTGAATACACGAGCAGAGTCGCCGAGGCCAGCCAGATAGAGGCTATCACCAGGAAGACAAGCGCAGGCTGCAGCAGCACTGTCAACAGCACCCACCAGTGCTTGCGCCAGACCATCTGGTTCTCGTCAAACCGTGGCTCGGCCAGGAAGAGTCTTCGCAGTACCAGGCCCAACTGCTCCCGGCGGAGCCTCTCACTCTCCCAGCGCAGTTGCTCCGCCTCAGGAGAAACCGTAATTTCCTTCCGTGGAGGGAGCCCCAGCACCTCCCGGATCTCCCGCTGGGGATCCTCCTCAGGTGGTGCCGCCTCCCTCCGCCGGGCCCCCCCTATCAGGGCCTGGATCAGGGCCTGCGCCTTGCGCGGCTTTCGGATGCCAATGAAACGCACCGTGCCCAGTGTTCCCGCCGTCTGGTTGACCACATCGCCAAAGTAGAGCAGGTTCTGCCACAGGCCGCGCATGTGGACCGTGACATCCTGGATCATCTCCAGGGGAGCCTCGTCCCGCCGCAGACGGATGAGGGGGATCTCGTCAATGTGGACGACCCGGCGATCGGTGACGATGAACCGGTCGTTGCTCCAGTCCAGGATCCGCCAGATGACCCAGCCACATCCGGGCGAAAGAAAGAGAATCCAAAGGAGAGCTCTCATCCCCGCCAAGAGGGGATATCCGATGGACTCGGCTAGACGGGTCAGTACAAACGCTATCAGGCTCAAGAGGAGGGTGAGCACCACCGGAGCCCAGACCCACTGGAGGAGCACGAACCAGTAGCGTCGCTCGAAGAGATATACCTCCTCATCAGGGAGCTGCCCCGGAAACCGGGGACCTTCTATGGGTTGGCCGACCAATGCTTCCGCTGCCATCGTCTCTCACATCCCTACAAATTCGCCTTTACCTGCTCCGCCGCACGCTGGGTCATGCCAGGCACGGCCGCCAGCTCCTCGATGGAGGCCTGGCGGATGGCCTCCAGGGAGCCGAAGGCCTTCAGGAGCGCCTGCCGTCGCTTGGGGCCGATGTCGGGGACCTCCTCCAGCGTGGAGGCCACACTGCGCTTCTGGCGCAACTGGCGGTGGTAGTTCACCGCAAAGCGATGGGCTTCATCGCGCACCCGCTGCACCAGAAACAGCGCAGGCGATCCCCGCTCCAGAAGGATGGGCTCCGACTGCTCAGGCACGAAGAGCTCCTCCTCCCGCTTGGCCAGAGAGGCAACCGCTACATGATCCAGCCCATATTGGGCCAGCACCTCCTGCGCCGCGCTCAACTGCCCTCTGCCCCCATCAATGAGGATCAGATCGGGCAGGATGGACCAGGAGTCCTTCTTTCGCCCGGGCTGCTCGGCCAGTTCCTCTTCGATAGCCACCCGCTTGAAGCGCCGCTCCAGCACCTCCTGCAGGGCTGCGTAGTCGTCCATGCCCTCTGCAGAGCGGATGCGGAAGCGGCGGTAGTCACTTTTGCGCGGCGCACCTTTGACGAAGACCACCATGCTGCCGGTGGTCTGAGCTCCCTGGAGGGTGGAGATGTCGTAGCCCTCAATGCGGGTGGGAGGCTGTGAGAGCCCCAGGGCTTCCTGAAGCTGGCTCAGGGCCTCGACGCTCTTTTCCTCCTCCATGAGCCACTGGCTTCGCAGGTGGGCCATCGTCTCAGCCGCGTTCTCGGCAGCCATCTCCACCAGTTCCTGCCCGGCTCCCTGGTGGGGAACCTGGAGGGCCACCTTGCTGCCCCGCTTGTCCCGCAGCCAGCGCTCGATGATCGTCGCTTCCTCCACTTCGTGGGGCAGCAGGATCTCGGAGGGTACATAGGCTGCCTTGTCGTAGAACTGCTTGACGAAGGAGGTGATTACCTCTCGCTCATCTTCCTCCTCAGTGGCCTCCAGCAGGAAGTACTCCCGGCCGATGAGTTTCCCCTGGCGGATGAAGAAGACCTGCACGCAGGCGTCGCCGTCGGCCCGGGCCAGGGCGAGCACATCCTGATCGCCCCCGCTGGGGAAGACCACCTTCTGTCGTTCCGTCACCCGGGCGATGGCCTGGAGTTGGTCGCGCAGCCGAGTTGCTGTCTCGAAGTCCAGTTCCTCCGCTGCAGCCCGCATCCTGTTTTCCAGGTCAGCGACGATAGGCTCTGCCTTCCCCTCCAGGAAGAGGCACACCTGCTCGATCATGGTCCGGTACTCCTCCTGGGACACGGCGCTGATGCAGGGGCCAGCACAGCGGTCAATGTAATAGTACAGGCAGGGCCGGGGGTCATCCCCGGTGATCTGACGGGTACAGGTACGGTAGGGGAAGATCTTACGCAGCAGGTCCAGCGTCTGATGGAGAGCCTGGACGGAGGTGTAGGGGCCGAAGTAGCGGGCCCCATCCTGGATCATGTAGCGGGTGGAGAATATGCGGGGGAAGGTCTCCTGCCAGGAGATTTTCACGTAGGGATAGCGCTTGTCATCTTTCAGGCGCACATTGTAGCGAGGCTGGTGGTGCTTGATGAGCGTGTTCTCCAGGATGAGGGCCTCGACCTCGGAGTCGGTGATGATGAACTCCAGGTCGTGGATGGCTCTGGCCAGGCGTTGGGTTCGGGGAGAGTATTCGGCCGAGGCGTGGAAGTAGGAACGAATGCGGCTTCTCAGGTTTGCGGCCTTGCCCACGTAGATGATCTTCCCCTGCTCATCCTTCATCAGGTACACACCGGGCCGGGTGGGGAGGCTATCCAATTGCTCGCGCAGGTAGGGCCTACGCTCCAGGGAATCACTCACCTGTGCCATGATATCGGCAACCCTTCGGACACGATATTATGCAGTGATCCCATTCACCGGAAAGGCAAAATGCGCACCCTAGACTTGGCCTCATCCACGGTAATCAGCGCACCCTTTTCCAGCGCCGATTCGTATTGCCGTAGTATTTGCACCAACCTGCTTCCTAGGCTTTGAGGCATAACGTCTTGAGTGCGAACCTGAATGACACTCGGTCCCTGAGCCCGAGTGGTTGCCAACAATGTCCCAAAGTCCAGATCGTGGGTAAAGACAACGTACCCGTTTTCACGTGCCCATTCCATAATGGTCCTATCCGTTGCACGAGGGTCGCCTACTATTGACCAATGAAACGCCTGCCATTTGTGTTTCTTGAAAACTTCAACCCAATCTGGGGAGAGGTTCATATCAATGAGCAGCTTCATGCGGTCACCAAAGGCAGTTCTATTTCTTCGGCCCGCCAAGCAGCATAAGCAAGCGCTTCACGAATATCCTCTTCTTCCAAATAAGGATAGGCTTTCAGAATTTCAGCTATGGAGTATCCTGAGGCGACAAGTCCAACAATAGTTCCAACGGTGACACGCATCCCACGGATACAAGGTTTACCGCCCATTACATTTGGGTCAAAAGTTATGCGCGTTAAGTTTCGCATGGCTCATTCTCCTGCATACAAAGCAAACCATCTCCCTCTGATGGCACACTATATGTACCTAACGATTATTGTACCACAATCAGCATGAGGGGACAAAAAACCGGCGCAAAGGCTTCCTGCGCCGGTGAGGTTCTCGGGGTAGAAGTTAGGCAGTGGTGGGAAGGGCCTGCCGCCCCACCTGCCCCCACAGGTGAGCCGAAATCAGGTAGGCCCAAAAGGTGGTGAAGAGGACCCCCACGAAGCAGAGGATAACCCCAAATCCCGCGAGGATGGAGGTCAACCACCCCACCAGGATGGCGACGATGTAGTTGCCAATATTGGCTGTGATCAGGCTGAAGATCTCGCCGAAGCGGAAGGCGGCCATGAACTCGCCCGATTTGGCGTAGCGGATCACCGTCGCGGGGAAGACAATGGCCACCAGGAGCCCCCACAACCATGAGATACACTGTACACAGAGGGCGACACTCCTCACAGCATCCCCGCCCCGATTGCCCGCCACCGCCGAAACGAAGCCCAACAGACAGGCCAACAGGATGACCGGCAGCATATACACCATCGCGGCCACAGTCAGGATCAGACCTTTGACGAATTTGTCCCCCAGATCGCTCCATTCCGGAAGTGGGCGGGGCTTGTCCCTCATCACATTCTGGACCGTCTCCACTGCGTAGCCAACCAGAAAGGGAATGCCGATCAGGAAGGGGCTGAGGAGAACGAAAAGCCCGCCGATGAGAACCTTCACGATCCAGTTCTCATCCTCGAAAACATAGCCGAAGGCCTTGCCGATGTCCATGTTCACTCCTCCTCGCTGTGTGAAGATGGGTTACTCGAATGAACACTTCAGCCTGGGCTGCTTCATCAGAGTTCTTGGTTTGTCACCTCCCTCCCTCTGCCAATTGAAGTCTGGAACTCGTCGTCCGTAGGCCCCCCTTGCTAGAAAGCTATATGGGCACAGTGCGCAGCAGGATCTTGGCATCCAGCGCGGGTGACCAGTTCTCGACGTAGTAGATGTCCAAGAGCACCATCTCGTCAAAGGGGAGCTCGCTTCGGCCACTTACCTGCCACAGCATGGTAAACTCCCGCTCACCGCGCCCCACCCGTGCCTGGGCAAAGGCCCGGCGCAGCGCCTCCTGGACGTCGTGGTTGATGCGGGCGTCCAGCCAGCGGTCAATCGTGCGTTCTTTCAGCAAATCGGCGGCGATCTCCTGGTCCACCCCGGCGGCCAGGGCGCCCAGGAAACTGCCGACGACCGTCGTCAAAGCGGGCATCCGTTCCTTCTTGCTCCCGGGCAGTTGCCCTGGGGCAGGGGCAAGCCCTGCCCCTACGCCGAACCATACAGATAGCCGTCAATCTTCTGCAGAACGTCGTGCAAATCCGGCGGATCGGCCGGTTCCACCCGATCCTCAATGTGAACATGATAGGGAAAGTTGGGTAAGTCAGGATGATGAGGTGCATTGTCGTAGCGGAAGATCAGGCTGCCATCGGCACGTCGGTAGTGGTAGGCATAGTGTACTTTGACAACGACGAATATCCTGGCTACCAGCGCTTCTTCTACCTGCAACAACGAGCCATCCCAGAAACGCAGCCGCGCTGAGAACCTGCTGGTACGACCAGGCACATCCGATCTGTCGAGGATATGCAGTTCCTCTACTTCGGTCTCGCGCCGCGAATGAATAGTGGCATATAACCTGTCCAAATAGCGACTCAACTGTGGTATCATGCGAGAGCCGGAATAGCGAATCTTTCCATGGCCGAAAGGGCCTTGTCCAATTCCTCTCTCATTTCACGATATATCTCATAGTCTGAAGCCCAGTGCATGACCTCTATATCGTCGCCCATTTCCCCCCGCTGGTAGCGTTCGTAGAACTCAGCCGAATCCATGTTGTACTTCTGCTCCATAACGGCCAAATGCTTCACAATCTCCACAAAGTCATCCATGGGACGACTCTTCTCCCACGCCTCACGTAGGATGCGCCGGAATTCCTCAGTTGACTCCGGCCAGGTGTCTTGGGTAAAAGTTATCGTTGGCATCTCTATATAGCCTCCTTCATTTGCCCAGCAGTGAAGGTCCACTCCTCTCCGTCAAACGCTTTCTGGCGACGATTATACTTGACTGCCCCCAAAGGGCAAATCCACCGCCACCTATCACAGTTGCGAGCACCGTAAGCACAGGTCTAATACGCCCCTTTGCCGGAGAGCCACTTGGGCACAGTGCGCAGCAGGATTTTGGCATCCAGCGCCGGTGACCAGTTCTCGACGTAGTAGATGTCCAAGAGCACCATCTCGTCAAAGGGGAGCTCGCTTCGGCCACTTACTTGCCATAGCCCAGTGATGCCCGGTCGCACGGCCAACCGCTTCAGATGCCAGTCCTCATATTGAGCTACCTCGGCCGGCGTGGCCGGGCGAGGGCCCACCAGACTCATCTCCCCCCGCAGCACGTTGTACAGTTGGGGCAGCTCATCCAGGCTCCAGCGGCGCAGCGCACAGCCCATCGACGTCCGGCGTGGATCATCCCGAATCTTGAAAATGGGACCGCTTGCCTCGTTGAGATCGGCCAAGGTTTCCTTCTCCCCCTCGGCCCCCTGACGCATGGAACGGAATTTATAGATGGTAAACTCCCTCCCACCACGCCCCACCCGTGCCTGGGCAAAGAGCGCCGGGCCAGGCGAATCGAGCTTGATGGCCAGGCCGATCAGGAGAAAGAGGGGAAAGAGGAGGACCAGCCCTCCCAAGGCCACCATCAGATCCAGCGAGCGTTTGAAAGCCCGCTGCCAGAGGCCAATGGTCGGCTCCCGAAGGCCGATTACGGGGACGCCCCCGATATTGTCCACGTCCACCCGGGAGAGGGCTAACTGGAAAAGGTCGGGGACAATGCGGGCCCGGACCTGCTCCCGCTCGCATTGATCCACAATGGCCAGGATCTTGCGGTGATAGGTCCAGGGCAGGGTGATGAGCACCTCATCAACCTGTTTCTCCTGGGTGAGGTGGGGCAGGTTGGAGGTTCCACCCAGTGCGCGGAAGCGGCCTATGTCCGTGCTGCCCCGCTGCGGATCATCGTCCACAAAGCCCACTACCTGGTAGCCCAGTTCGGGTTGGGCCACGATGTGGCGCATCAGCGTGCGCCCAATCTCCCCCGCTCCAACGATGAGGATACGATCCACGCCGATCCCCTTGCGGCGCAGATGGGCCCACAGCCAGGCCTTCCCCAACCGGCTCAGGCTCAAGAGCAGCACGATCAAGGCGCCGACGTAGAGGAAGATGAGGCGCGAGTAGGAAAGGGGGCGGTAGATGTAGGCGATGAAGACCAGGAACACGATGCCGGTGGTGGTCCCATTGAGGATGGCGTAGGCCTCGTCAAACCAGGAAGCCCCCCTCCGTTGACGGTAGACCCCCTCTATGCGATAGATGACCAGCAGCAGGATGGTGAGCACGATGGCGAAGGGGATATAGCGTTGAAAGGGAGCATAGTAGGCCTCATCTACTGCTCGGAACCATTGCAGTTCGTAGCGAACCCAGTAGGCCAGAACGAAGGCCGCATTGATGAGCAGGATATCTACCAGCACCAGGCCCAAAGTGAACAGCTTATGGTAGCGTTTGAACATCCTTAGTCCCTGCTAGGGCGCAGCGATAGACATGGACGGTCTCCTCCGCAGCCCGTCCCCAATGGAAACGACGTGCCCGATCCAGCCCCCGCTCAGCCAGTTCGCTCTGCAGATTGGGCCTACTCAGAAGCCGGGCCAACTCCTGAGCCCAGGCGTCCTCATCCAGAGGATCGAGCAACAGCCCTGCATCGCCCACCACTTCTGGCAGTGAGGCCGCATGAGATGACAGGACCGGTGTACCACAGGCCATGGCCTCCAGCGGCGGCAGGCCGAAACCTTCGTACAGGGAGGGGTAGACGAAACAGGCAGCGGCGTTGTACCACAGGGGCAACTCCTCGGGGGGTATGTACCCTGGGAAGTGAACACTGCCCCTTACTCCTAGCTCCTCCACTTGAGAGAAGAGGTCCTCACACCTCCACCCTCTGGCTCCAGCCAGGATCAGAGGCGGTGGATTTCCCCCAGCGGCCCGAAGTCGGGCGTAGGCGCGCAGGAGCAGGCTCAGGTTCTTGCGCGGCTCCAATGTCCCTACATAGAGGAGGAACTGCTCCGGCAGTCCTTTCTCCCGTCGGAAGGCCGATACCTCTTCAATCGGCAGGGGATGGAAGCGCCCCTCTACCCCGCAGTACACCACCTCAATTCGCTCTGGCGGGACTCCCAGCCAACGGGTGATGTCTGCCTTGGTGTGCTTGGAGATGGCGATGACGCGTCGGGCTCGACGGGCCGAAACTCGGGTGAAAAGGCGCAGGTAGAATCGGTTCCCCGGCCGAAAGGCCTGGGGGTAGCGCAGGAAACTCAGGTCTAAAATAGTCACCACCAAGGGACAGGGGCTCGCCAATGGGCCGACGAAGGCCATGGCGTGCAGGAGGTCTATCCCCCTCCGCCACAGGGCCCAGGGCTGCACGAACTGCTCCCACAGGATGCGCACTGGCGGATGAACCGTCGGCAGCCAGGACACCTGGAGGTGCAGAGCAGGACTCAGGGACTGATAACGGCGCTCTCCCAGAAAGGCCGTGTAGCGCAGCGATGGGTCCACACTGGGCAAATGGTCCAGCAGGTGGTGAATGTAGGCGTGCGCCCCGGCTCCTCGATAACTCCCCTCCAGAGAAAGCAGGTGAGCATTAAGCCCAATGTGGAATCCTTTCCCCTGTAGCTTGCTCATGCTGTCTATTATAGCATAGAAGGCCCAAGATGTCACTCCATCATCTCCAGATACACCTCATACGTGGCCACGGCCACCTGGGCCTGAGTGTAATGGGCTAGAACGCGGGCCCGCCCGCGGTGGGCCAGCTTCTCACGCAGACCACTGTCAGCCTGGAGACGAGCCAGTGTTGAGCGCAGGGCAGCCGCATCCCCTTCGGGAAAGATCAGCCCCGCCTCCCCAACCACATGGGGAATCTCCCCTGAATCGGAGCCCACCACCGGGACGCCACAGGCCATGGCCTCGATGAGCACCCGCCCGAACTGCTCCTTCCAGTTGGGGCGTGTCCGCGAGGGCAGCACCAGGACGTCCAACTGAGGGTAGAAGTCCGGCATCTGAGTGGAGGGGACCAACCCCTCGAAGGCCACCTGGCCGGCGATGCCCAATTCCCCGGCCAGCGCTGCCAGCCTCTCTCGCTCCGGGCCATCGCCCAACACCCGCAGCCTCCACTCCCCTTCGAGTCCAGTCACAGCTTGTAGCAGTAGGTCCACCCCTTTCTCTTCCACCAGCCGGCCCACGTAGCCGATGATGAAGGGTTGCAGGTGACAAGTTACAGGTTGCAAGCTTGAGAACCGGAACATCTCGGAGTCAATCCCAAACTGGGGGATGACGCGGACCGGCCCCTGGTAGCCTTTTGTCCGCAGCACTTTGACTGCTTCCGTGTTGCCGGCCAGTGCGACATCGGCGTGGGCCAGCACATAGCGTTCCATCCAGCAGAAAGGGGGCGGGTAGCGGCGGGCCAGGTTCTGCCAGGTGAAGAATAGCGTCTTGGCTCCTACCTTAGGGGCAGCGCGGAGGGCCAGAAAGGTAGCCAGGTTGTAGGGCTCCTCATCTATGTGGAGGATGTGAGGGCGAAGCTGGCGGAGGATCCGGCCCAGGCCAGGGTAGAAGTGGAGGTGAAAGTGGCCACTGAGGACTATGGGGATGACGCGCAGCTCATAGCCTGTGGTATGGACCCGCTCCAGGTGCGTGACCCCCCGCTCGTCGCGCCAGGAGGAGGGCACCAGCACCGTGAGAGCTACTCCGGGCAGACGGGCCAACTCCTCCAGCTTTCGCTGATAGGCACCTACCAGACATGCTTTGGAGAGCATCACCACTCGCATGTTTGGCACCTGCCAATTGACATGCCCGGCTTCCATGCTATAATAGCAGCGATCTGTACGAGACATTCAATGTACCCTTCTGTTTCAAGGGAGAGGATGGAATCCTGATGCATAGATTGTACTTTCTGACCGCTCTTCTTCTGATCCTGCTGATAAGCTGGCCAGTCCTGGCCGCTCCACCGATGCAGGGGGGCAATCGGCTCCAGAACGGCGATTTCGAGGGCGGGTTCACTCAGCGGGAGGCCGGCGAAGTTGTGGTAGCTAATGGCTGGGAGCGCTGGTGGCAGGAAGGAACTAAGGAACAGCAGGAGGACGGCTACCTGAAACGTCCGGAGTATAAACCTGATTCCTCCCGGGCGGGTGGGATTCAGCAGAAGTTCTTCAACAACTATGCCACTCACAATGCGGGAATCTATCAACGGGTATCCGTGCCGAGGGGCAGCAAGCTCACCTTCACCGCGCGAGTGTACGTGTGGTCCAGTGACAGAGACGACTATGGCCAATCTGCTAGGCCAGGCAACTACGTGGTGATGGTAGGAATTGACCCCACCGGTGGTACCAACCCGTTGGCCGGCACCGTGGTATGGAGTCCAGCTCGGATGGAGTACGACCACTGGATTGACCTGCGCGTAGAGGCCGCAGCTCAGGCAGATGCGGTGACCGTCTTCCTTCGGGGCACAGCGGAGTACCGGGTTAAGAACAACAACTCCTACTGGGACGACGCTGTCCTCACCGCCGTCGAGCCAACACCTACACGCGTGCCGCCCACGGCTACACCCCCGCCCACGGCCACGCCAACGGAAA
>Ga0209609_10001339_pt1 | contig 14268 bp, 11 predicted proteins | sample LakKivw325mmetaG_FD_184136 | JGI IMG/M metagenome (GOLD analysis project Ga0209609, IMG submission 184136) | Anoxic lake water microbial communities from Lake Kivu, Rwanda to study Microbial Dark Matter (Phase II) - Lake Kivu water 325m metaG... | ecosystem: Environmental > Aquatic > Freshwater... | reverse complement strand
CAAGGGATTAGGAATCCCCTATTCTATCCGGTTGAACTACGAGGGCTCAAAAAGCGGCTAAGTTTAGGTTTTTTCGAGGGAATTTTGCAAGATATATTCACCATCCCTAAATGTTCATTTGATTATCCTTAGCAGGTGTTTATATTTTTCACATGCATTCAAATAGGAGGACTTGCGGATTGAAGAAGAATCTCATGGTTGGCGGGCTGGTGCTGTTGCTGTGCATCGTTAGTTCAACCCAGACAAAACCTGATACCGGCACAGGCTGGAAACTGATTTGGCAGGATGAATTCAATACCCGACTGCTCGATCCCCAAAAATGGAACGTGCTTCTGCGGGAAGAAAGCAAGCACAACGAGTTGCAGTACTATCTGCCAGACGAGGTCCGGATAGAAAACGGATGTCTGCGCCTGCGTAGTCGCCAACGGGATTACGGTTCCAAGCATTACACCAGTGGACGAGTCGACACGCGCTCAAAATTTGCCCCGACTTACGGTCGCTTTGAGATTCGCGCCAAATTGCCCCGCGGTCAGGGACTCTGGCCGGCACACTGGCTCTATCCGCAGGAGCGCAACTGGCTGATGGAATACACCATGGAACAGGCCGTCGCCAACGGCAAAGAACGATTAATACCCGAAGATCGACCCTGGTATACTGAAATTGACATCATGGAATTCCTGGGGCATGAACTGAACGTAGTTTACGGCACCCTGCATTATTGCTCCTACGATGGTCAACGCCGAACCAGCTCTGGCACCTTGCGTAGCAACGTCGATTTCTCGCGGGATTTTCATATTTTTGCCCTTGAGTGGGAACCTGATTCCATCCGCTGGTACGTTGATGGCAATTTGATCCATGCGACCACCCAGGGCATTCCCCATACTCCGCATTACCTGATCCTGAATACTGCCGTCGGCGGCGGCTGGCCGGGTAATCCGGATTCAACGACGGCTTTTCCTCAATACCACGATATTGATTATGTCCGGGTTTATCAGCGTTCCGGATATTTCAAGCAGAATTGAATCAGCACCGAATCGCGCCAGAGCTCAGCAAAACTCTGTCAGCATTGCTGTGCAGGTTATTAGAATTTGCGGCGGCAAGGCGGTATCCCGGTAAGCCTGCGCAATCAGTTGGGGATTATCACGGAGTCGGTTGAAATCCGACTCCCGGCATGTGATCAGGTTGCCGAGCGCTTCTTTGATCGCCATTCCGAGAATAATTTGTTGGGCACCGCGGGCAAAATAACATTGGGGACGATTGAACTGCTTGGGAAATAATGCTCCTAAAAATTCCTGACGATCCGGGTAATATTTAAGCATGATATTCAGACGAGCTTCCTTTTCCGGCTGTTGCAGGGAGGCCACCCAATCGCCGAAATCAGGCACATTCGGCAAACCTTTCAATTCCTTGCTTACGGTAGTCAGTCGGGTAAGGTAATAGTCCAAAAAACGCACCAATTCCGTGGCCTCCCGGGCGACCACCAAATGCACGGGACGTAAATAATTTTCGACAGAATATACCTCCAACTGGTCATTGCGGAAGATATTTTTCAGCTGGGCATCACCCACCGATTTACTTGCCAATAATTGCCGGAATTGCGTTTCCGCCGGCAAGCGATCCTTGTAACCTGCCTGGAAATGAAAATGCGGACTCGAAGCGCCGGCTAAGGCGCCGTTGAAAAATATCGAAAATCCGTACAAGTTACTGGCCACCTCAGTCATCTCCTGAAAACGTCCCCGAATCGTCTGAGGCGCATGTTTGACCGCAGCGATCGTCAGGTCACCGGGCAACGTAATCCCCGGATTGGTCAGAACCATGAAGCGATTGTCCTGAATCAGGACACCCCGTTGCCCGATGTCAAGATTACACAGAAAACATTCATTAGCAGGCATTTTTACATCAGGTTGTTCAAACGTATTCGCAGTGAGGCTCTGCGTCCGCGTGACATTCAGCATCAACCTCAGCGGGATTGATTGCACGGTCAGTTCCACGGCTGTTCCCTGCTGGTAGGTTTTCAAGTTCCGGATTAAACGCGGATAGCCATGGCGCGGATCTGCCTGCTGGGCAATGAGCGCCAATATCCGGTCGTTGTCATCCACGGCGGAAGATGCGCTACCCGTCTGCCGGAAATAGGCGGCTAATTCTGCATCGGTCAAATGACGCTGATGGATATTCATTGACAATTCACACGTAATGAGCCCGAGTAGTCATTCGTTTCAGTACCCGACCCGTTTATTGTTCTGGTGATAGTAATGATTGCTGAGTACGATATGTTTGAGTTCTTCGATGATCGCCATTTTGAAGGCGTACTTGGCGTAATTTTTACGAGTCAGAACCGCGAGATCGATGTTTTCACTGTCGGTATTGGCGCCATGGCGGACCGCGACGTAGTTGGCATCCTTGAGATTACGTTCAATCATGAAACCCTGTTTCAGTAGTTGGTCGGAGAGCGCCGCGTCTTCACCGTAAAGCAGTTCCGGATAGCCGCCGGCGGCGATGACGGCTTCCTTGCGATAATAGCGCGGAGCACCGGGGCCGGGAATGCACATCTGCAGGAGCGGATTTTTCTGCCGCACAAGATATTCGTCATGGGTCACAATCTGATTGTCCAACGTCAATTCCCCAGTTTGTGGATCACGGGCCGCAGTCTGGTAAATTCCGATTATCGCCGCGGCACCGTTTTTTTCAAACTGGTGCAGGATTTCGGTCACCGGATCGCCGATCAAAATATCGTCGGAATCGAGCTGTCCGATGATGCGGTTCTCGGCCATCTGCACCCCGTAGTTTCGCGCTCCGCCCAACGTCTTGCCGAACACTTTGAAAAATTTAATGAGTTTCGGATATTGTTCGACATACGGTGCGACGACATTGGGAGTTTCATCGTTGCCATTGTCAACGATCAGGAGCTCGATAGGAATAAAGGGTTCGACACGTTTGCGGACTTCGATGATAGAATCGATGGCGTAGTGCAGGAGTCGCGCCCGGTTGAACGTCGGCATGACAAAGGATATTCCATTGCCGAGTCGTGGATCGGTGGGCACTTTACGGGAGAAAAAGGATTCAGGCAGGAATGCTCCGATGTCCTGCAGGTATTTCTGAAAGCTGATTGGCCCCCACTCAAAGCGCGCGGGATCGTGAATGTACGCAAAATGGCGTTCCAGCCTGCCAATTCCCTGGTTGACAAATTGCTCCTGCAATCCCTGTCCCACATAAAACGGCTTCCCCCGCCGAAAAGTATAGCTGGGCGAGGCAATGGTAAATATCTTCCCGCCCTGGGCCAACACCCCCATGCGCACGGCGTAGTCCCAGCCATAAAACACTTCGGTGTCGAACGTACGATCATTGAGATAGTCACGGGTGACACCCAGCAACGACCCATGGCAGAAAAAAACCGGATTATTGGCGCGTCCCGGAATGATGATATTCGAGGGATCATTCCCCGGCTTTAGTTGCATCACAACTGCCGAATCTTCGCGTTCCGTAAGATATTCGTAGTGATTGCTTAGAATGAGCCCCGCCCCGGTCACTTTGGCGGCGTCAGCGAATGCCCCGACCGTTCGCGCGTCGACCTTTACCAGATCGCCGGGAGTCGTCAAGAAAAGAAGATCAACGTTCAGCAACCCTTCAGCCAGCATCTGTCGCACAGCATCGGCGTAGTTTTTATACAGCCCGTGCGTTACGCGGATACGTTTGGATTTTTTCCCAAATCCTTCTTGCAGATCGGTTTCACCCTCCGCGGCAATAATAATCCTTAGGCTGGCGTCGGTGTTGTCCAAAGTATAGTTGACCGAGGAGCGGAGCGGTTCGAAACCGTTCGGGTCCTTTGCGCTGGTAAAAAACAAAATTGCCATTTTCATCGCACTACCTCATCTCATTGGGAGAAATTTACTCTGGGCATCATGTTCCACTTCCGATTCGATCATTTTAATACCTGCATGCGGCAGACACTTTGTACACCATGAACTGATTGTAAAACGCTCAGATACAGACCGGAACTGATTCCGGCTGATCCGCTGACCGACCAGGTAATTCCATATTCACCGGCTCCGAGCCATTGATCAAATAATTGGTCAACTAACTCCCCTTTCAGGTTATATACTGCCAGACTATAGAAATCCGCCTGCCCGATGGCGATGCGGATTTGCGTTGTGGAATTGAATGGATTGGGATAATTCGTGATCAAATCGTGACTGAGGATTGGACCCAGCGGACGGCGGGGTGTACTGACCAATGTCAGAGTATCACGTCGGAAAAAAGTATAGCCTACCCCGCCCTTATCGAACCAGGAATGCGACAGGCTTTCCTTATTGAAAACATAGGCATAGCCGTTGCTTTTGGCCGGATCATGAACGATGGGTCGGCCGGCTTGATCAAATCCGGCTAACATCATCAAATGCCCGGAATACAGCGGCTTACCGACCGACATGGCAATGCGTCCGCCGGCATTTAGCACTTCATAAGCCTGACTCCAGGTGCGGTATTGTTTCACCGCCCCGTCCAGACCATATTCGGCAGCGTTTTGAACCACACGCGGCCAGATTCCGAAAATTCCCCAGTAATCGTCGTAAGTGTCGCGTGCAAACTGTACTGGCTCGACTTCTATGCCGTAACTGCGGAGGATCATCGAGACGGATGTGGGTGAACAGATTGAGCCTCCGATCTCTGGATCGAGCCCATACTGATAATAAAAAGTTGTCGGCAAAAAAAGCGCGGGAGGATTGTCGCTCAGAATCGCGCTATAATTCAATTGCCCGGTGGTGACCGTGTCGCTCATAAAAAAGGAGAGTTTGCGAATAGTTGGCGAAGGTGTCGTCAGGGCATTCCGCCAGAGGTCGACTTTGAATTGCCAGTGCTGAAAGTAGCTGTTCAGTTCGACTTCATCAATATTTACCCGCCCGCCGCTAAAATACGTCTTGCCGTAGGAATTACCGTAATTTTTATGCCAGTAACCGACGGTCAGCCAGTCGGACCACGCCGTGCCATTGAAAAAACGCATGAAGACTTTAAAGTAGGAATTGACTTCTTCCGCCGTGCCGTTCCAGGATGGCAGTCCGTAGTTAAACGGTGCAGACGCGGTTTGCACCGGCAGAATCAGATAGCCATAGGTCTTATCGTCACCGAGTTGTACGCTTTTTCCGTCGGGCGTAGCCTGCACATTGTAAACGACCTGCGCCCGGGCGAGCAGTGAATCGGAGCCTTCAAAAGTATAAAATTGGTCAGGGTAACCCGCACCATAAACGAGGCGGATGCTGACTATTATGGTCGCCCACAAACCCCAAATATTTTTACTGGAAATCAAACGCGGTAACAATTCGTGCGGTGGATCCTCACTGCTGTTATTTGTCGCTTAGTTAATGAACGTAACATAAGATAACCATTTTAACCCTGATTGGCAATTCAACCGTGCCACTTTGAGAATTCCCGGATTGTTTTTATGTTTCAACCAGATTCAAAGGAAAGGTGTTATGTTTAAAAACAGAAACAAACTGATATTTATTCTGATCTTAATGCTAGTCGGACTATTTCTGCCAGCCTGCCAAAGGAAACCGTCCGAAAAAATCGCCTGGATTTACAATTTGGACAGTGCCCTGACACTGGCCGATCAGAGTAATAAACCGCTGATGATTGATTTCATGGCGGTCTGGTGTCCGCCCTGCAAAGCGATGGAAGAATCCACCTTCTGCAATCCGGCGGTCATCACCAAATCACAGGCCTTTGTCACGGTTCGTATTGACGTTGATCAGCAACCGGACGTCGCCAACAAATATAACGGCAACGCCCGTAAATACGGCGGTAAAGGCATTCCCAATCTCCTTTTCCTGAGCGCGCAAGAGGATACCCTGCAACACATCGTCGGTTACTACTCGCCGGCTGATCTGCTCGCGGTCATGGATTCCGTACTCGCGGCTTTTTCGAAATAGTGATTAACAATTCGGGCGGCTGGATTTTGCGGTTAAGGCGCGCTCTATCGCACCAACAGCATTTTATGACGCTGAGTGATTCCCGGCCCGCTGATTTCGCAGAAGTACACCCCAGAGGGCAGATTGGTGGTCGACCATTGAACGGCATGGGCTCCCGCGGGTAGCGCGCCGTTCCCAAGCTCTTCGACGATTCTCCCGGTCAAATCGTGGATGGTCAAACGGACGCGGCCTGTCAACGGCAGGACGAAGGTAATCGTTGTGCTCTGATTAAACGGGTTGGGATAATTCCAGATGACGGTAGGTTTACGGGGCAGTGGATTTTGCGGATTGACCCGTACCGCCGATTCTGGCAAAAGGTAAAGGAGCGCATCGTCAATATGTCCCCGCCAGTTGCCCCAGCTGTGTCCATCGTGAAATTCACGGAAACAGTACTCATAACCTTTCTGCGCCAGAATCGTCTGCAGGTTGTGGACCAGCGGGATTAATACCGACAAGTCGTAGGTACCGATGTCCAGGTAGAATTTCAACGCCAAAACCGGATCATTGCTGAGCCGGGTGGCAATCGAAGTCTGGACATTGCTGGAAAAAGCGGCGACTCGACCGAACACATGCGGATAATTGATACCCATCCATAGAGCGATGTTGCCACCGTTCGAGGCACCGGCTACCACCCGTTTGGCCGGGTTGGTGGTCGTGCGATATTTACGATCAACCCACACCATGACCTCATTGACAATGAAATCGGAAAACTGCACCTGCTGATTGCCGGCGTATTCCGCCGTCCGATTGACCGGTGGAATGAAAACCCCGATCAGCGGATCAAGTTTTTTCTGCCAGATCAGGTAGTCGAAAACGTTATTCGCATAGGCCAAGGTAACATATTCGAGTCCGTCATGAAACAGCACCACCGCGCAGGTGTCCCCACTTGAGGCATAATTGGGCGGCAGATAAATCCTGACCTGGCGCGAATTACCCAGCACGACACTGTAAAATGTTGTATCGAAAAAACTGCCGTGGGGTATTTCAGGACGGTAAGTGATCTCATCCGGAGCAACATAGCGGGGCATCTGTAACTCCGAATTCGGACCAAAGCCACCCAGGACGGTATGCGGGTTGCGGGGATCTAAAATCCATTGTGAGCCGTTGATGACGAATTTATAGTCCAGGCGGGCGTCATTTTCGTATTGCCGTCCGGCGTACCAGAGATTGGTGCCGTAAATCAAATTCAAATGGTCAGCCGACGTGCTCCAGCCATTGGCATCTCCCGCAAGTACAACACTATTGGCGGTGCCCCGATAAAGGAAGTAGACCTGGGTCTCATTTTCAATCAGCGGCAGGGCCGGATGCGCATTGTAAAAACTGTCCGCGAGCGCCTGTTTCTCAGCGATGGGGAGAGCATAAATCCGACTGAGAAAAGCGTTGAATTCCTGCGCCTGCAGGAGGATCGCGGAAAATAATACTCCGGCTATCCCGATTATCAGTAATGCCGGCGATTTGCGGTGGTTCATTTAGTGGATTTACCTGCGGGCTGTTTTACCGGTTTACAGCCGCCCTTTAAAAAAACGTCGAAACTGACATTGGTCTTATAGCACTCACTCTGCACATACTTCAGCAGATTGAGAAATTTGTCCTTCTCGATATAACCGGGGACGACGCCGAGGATTTCCGAGGTTTCGGTGAGAAAGGCAATCGAAGGATAACCGGTCACCTGAAAAGCCCGGGTGAGTTCGCGGGCAGTGAAGGGTTTGCCCTGAAAAGTCATCTTTTCACTGGCATCTTCGGCATTAATTCGAATCGGGACAAAATGCTCGAATAGAAATTTTTCGACTTCGGGGTCGGAAAAAGTTTTCTGATCCATCACCTTGCACCAGTGACACCAATCGGTGTAAAAGTCAATCACGACATGTTTGTGCTCTTTCTGGGCTTTGCTGAGCCCTTCCTGAAATCCAAACCAGGGACGGCCGGCATAGGTCAGCACTGTTAGCGCTAACAGATTTATCGCCACGACAACAGACATTTTTTTCATTGATACTCCGCAATTAAGGTTACTGTTCACTGACTTGGAGTCCGGGATGCGGTTTTGGTTGCAGGTGCAATCTCAAAGGTTGTATTCGAAAGTAAATTTCAGGTGGCGCGGTGCGCCGATATTGCGCTCGACGGTCACATAATAATACTGGAACAGGTTTTCGATGCTGATATTGACGGTCAGGTTGGTCTGCGGATGCAATTGACAGAACACGCTCACCAGATGAATCGGCACGCGCTGATCGGCGCCGGTGATTTTATTCTCCTGAAACAACTGCACGGCCTTGATGCGGCTCAGGTATCGGTAATCAATTCCGGCAACGATCTTTTGGAATAGGCGTACCTGTTCCGAAACGACCAGCGTATGGTTGTGCCGGTAAGCCAGGGTGACGTCCTTCGTCAAATCGCGGGGATCGAGATAAGTATAGCTGATCTTGCTTTGCAGGGGAAGTGAACGGGCCATCCAGTCGGCGTTGATCTCGACGCCATTGATACGCGCCTGCGTGACATTCAGGAAATGAATCTTATAGTCGGAATAATCAACCAACGGCTCAATTAACTTCTTGTACTGGGCGGAAAATACAGCGACGTCCAGGTTGAACCACGCTCCCGACCAGCAGAGACCGATTTCCTCCGAAATACTCCTTTCCGATTGCAGATTGGGATTCGGCTTGACTTCGAATACATACTGCCGCGAAGCGGTGTATAGCTCGGCAATTGCCGGAGCACGAAACGCCCAGCCAATCGACCCACGCAGAGCGAGGTTGGCCTGTGGACGATAGGTCAGCCCAAATTTGGGATTGACCTGCGTCTCCGTTGAAAGACTGTCAATGCGATGGACATCCAGGCGCAAACCGGCTGTCATGGTCAACGCCGCCCGTGGATTGATTTCGTCCTGGATGAAAAGCGCGGCGTCGTAGCCGTGATGCGTGCCCCAGATATCGGCATCCACCTGATTATACTTGATTTCAGCGCCGCCGGTGAAATAGTGTCGGGGCAGTGGACGGTAATCGAGCTGTCCTTCCAGTGAAACCGTGCGGGCTTTCGAGTAATCGTCGTTGTTGTAGAAATCGTTGAACATATCAGTGTAGAAATAATTGCCGCGCAGAGTCAGCGATTGCCGGGGCGAGTACATTTTGACATAACTCGTCGTCCACTGGAATTTGTGGCTGTCGAGGTGATCCGATTTGGTGTTATCGGGCGTATGGAAAGGCTGAGAAGCGTTGCGCCACTGCGAAAAAGAACCATGATCGTCGTCAATGTAATAAAAGCGCGATACCAGCGCCCGACCTTTGGCCAGGTCATAATCTATTTTGCCGTCGAAGATATACTTATGATACCAGCCGTTCTGATGATAACCATCGGAATTGTTCTGGCGGAAACCCAGTTCCAGGCCCAGACGGTTGATTCGACGGCTGTGGAAAAGGCGGAAGTTATCGGTCATCAGCGGATCATCACTAAAGACCTGGCGCGCATCGGTGGGTTTGGAGTAGAACCCTAAGCCGAGCAGGAGTTTAGTACGCGGTCGGGCCGGAATGCGGTTGGTGATCAGATTCAGCACACCGCCCATCGCGCTCGAGCCATAGAGCGCCGAACCGGGGCCTTTCAGGATTTCGATGCGTTCCAATTCATCCACCGGCAGGGCGTCCCAGTAGATAGTGCCATTATCGAAGGAGATCGCCGGAGCGCCGTCCACCAACACCAGTACGCGACTGCCGGCGCCGCGGGCGTAACCGCTACTGCCGCGGATGTTGACCTGCCCATCCATGATCTGGATGGCGGACTCAAGCGGCAGGATTTCGTCAATCGTCGCCGGCCGGCGCTGAACGATTTGGTCGGTGGTCAGGGAAGCGATCGAAACCGGGGCATCCATTTTACGCGTCGCCCGCCGGGCGCCGGTGACCACGATTTCCGGAGAACTGAGCGCTTTGCGCTTCAGGTGAAAAGTACACTGCACCGGTTCCGGCTCGGTGATTACCACCTCCTGCCGCACCACCTGGTAACCAATCATCTGCACTTCCAGCCGATACTTCCCCGGAGGCAGGTTTTCGATGCGGAAGGCACCCTGCTGATCGGTAGCGGCGCCCCAAAAAGTACCCGGTATCAGCACATCCGCCCCCGGGAGAGGCGCATTGCTTTCGGCGCTGTAGACGAAACCTGTCAGGTCAGCCGTCTGGGCGCACAAGATCGGTGTCAGGAAACTTGACAGAATAAAAAGTTTTAAGATCACACGCATGGCCGGCTCCTCTTCCCTGACACTCAAAATGGCAACTGCAGGTTGTAGTCAACCCGGATGTCAATTCCGGCAGTGATCTCGTCCTCGAAAACGCCGACCGTGCTGATGGGTAAAAGCGAACCCGGCGAGACGTAAAGCCCGATCGCCGAAAAGTACTCCGGATGCCGGACCAATGAATCGCGCGGCATGAACATCACGGTCGTGACAGGCACCTTCAGACCGACCACGCCCGCTAAATAATTGCCCGACCTGATCTGGATGAAATAGTCCTGCTCCGCCCTGCTCGTATCGAGCGGATCGCCGTAAGTGACGATGTGCGCGAAAAAGGAGTCAATCGATGTGTATAATGGATATTTGAATTCCGCCACCACAACCACCGCCCCGTAGAGCGAATCCGGCCAGCTGATCTGCTGGGTGACGGAATCCGTGGGCAGATAGATTTTGCCTTCGAAACCATTGACCGGATCGAGTCCCTTTTCGCACCCGCCCAGGCCGACTATGGCCAGTATTACCCAGAGAAAGCCTCTGCCCATTGCTCCCGATAATTGCTTCATTGTGCTACCCATCTCCGCAAAAACAGAGGCAAATTATTCGTCCCTGAAGACAAAAGCAACAGTTTTTTCACGAGCCAGAATGGTGCCGCCGACCAACAACTGACTCCCTTATCCGATAGTAATTCAGTGGTTTGAAATTTACCGGTTTTACCTTAAAATTCAGCGTCAATCTGAATTCAATTATGTAAGACAGGATGACCGACAACCTGCAATCAACCGAAGAAAAGAAAAAATGACAAACTTGCACTCAATCACCGTACTGTTAGCGGTACTCCTCTTCAGCACGGCCTGTGAAAAAGAGGAAGTAGTCGTCGAAGCCACCGAAGTGTGGCAGTACATCATGGATAACGACTCCACCAAATACGGCCAGGCGACTTTCGAGAAGCTGTCGGACGGCACCATCACGGAAGACGCCCAGTGGTACTTCCCCTATCAGGATACGCTGGTTACCTGTATTTTCGAGAATGGAACGGTCGTCGTGGCGGACACGTTAATTTCTATCACCGCCCAGGGCATCGCCACCAATCCCCGCGCCCCTTCCGGCTACCAGAGTTCCGCTTTCTCGATCAATGTCAACGGTAGTGCCAGGGATGGACACTCATCCGGCACGTGGACCATCAATTTCGCCACCTATGGCTGGCCCTCGCCCCTGCAGGGCACTTTCATCGGCACACGCACCAGCGGTAGCGGGATCACGAAATAACAGTTATATAGTCTGACACCTGCAAAATTCCATATTGAAATTATATGTTTTCCTTTGTATAATTGAACCAGATGCAAAATAAACCCGGGCAAACGGCGAATCTGAATTTAATCAGCACTATTTCACCAACCGGATAAACATGACTGGAGACAAAAGGAAGATGTACGCCATAATTCGTCCCAGTGAATTGGAATGGCCTATATCATACCATTTTGGGAGTAATAAACGAAATGCGGTGTTACAGTAGTTATATGTTATAGCCAGCTCTTTAACAATTAAGAAGATGTTCAAAATAAAAAGTATATTAAAATGGGTTTATGAAAATCATCATGAAAAGGATTAATAATGCCCGAAGCTAAAACTAATAATGGAGCAAATTTAGGATTCGAGAACGAGCTCTGGCGGGCAGCCGATGCTCTGCGCTCCAATATGGACGCGGCAGAATATAAGCACGTCGTGCTCGGACTTATTTTTCTAAAGTATATTTCAGATGCCTTTGAAGAAAAACACGCTAAATTAGAATCCGAAAAACCAAAAGGTGCCGACCCCGAAGACCCAGACGAGTATCGTGCCGTGAACATTTTTTGGGTTCCACCTGAATCTCGCTGGCAATATCTCCGCGGACGAGCGAAAGACCCGAAGATCGGAAAGATTGTTGACGATGCGCTTCTTGCCATCGAAAGAGACAATCCGACACTCAAAGGAGTTTTGCCAAAAGACTACGCTCATCCCCGACTCGATAAACAACGCCTTGGCCAACTGATTGATCTTATCGGGAACATTGGTTTGGGTAGCAAAGAGAATCGCTCAAAAGACATTCTCGGACGTGTGTACGAGTATTTTCTCTCTCAGTTTGCAAGTGCGGAGGGCAAAAAAGGCGGACAATTTTATACGCCTCGATGTATTGTTGCTGTTTTGGTCGAAATGCTTGCGCCGTATAAAGGACGCGTGTACGATCCATGTTGCGGCTCCGGTGGTATGTTCGTGCAATCCGAAAAATTTGTGGAAGCTCACGGCGGAAAGATTGGAGATATCAGCATCTATGGTCAGGAATCCAACCACACTACGTGGCGGCTTGCAAAGATGAATCTTGCCATCCGCGGCATTGACGCCAATTTCGGCAAGGAACACGCCGACACATTTCATCGCGATTTGCATCCGGATCTCAAAGCAGATTACATTCTTGCCAATCCACCGTTTAACGACAGCGACTGGCGTGGCGAGTTGCTTAAAGATGACAAGCGCTGGAAGTTCGGCATCCCACCCGCTTCCAATGCAAACTTCGCCTGGGTTCAGCATTTTATTCATCACCTTGCACCAACTGGACTTGCCGGCTTTGTTTTAGCAAACGGTTCAATGTCTTCCAATCAATCGGGTGAAGGTGAAATTCGCAAGGCAATTATCGAAGCGAACCTTGTCGATTGCATGGTGGCTTTACCGGGACAACTTTTCTACTCCACACAAATTCCCGTTTGTTTATGGTTTATTGCAAGGGATAAAAGAAACGGCCGTTTCCGCGATCGGCGGGGAGAGACACTTTTTATTGATGCGCGCAACCTTGGCACAATGATTGACCGCGTGCACAGAGAACTTACAGAAGAAGACATACAAAAGATTGCAGGCACCTACCACGCTTGGCGAGGGGATATTTCCGTACAGGCGAATAGCAATTCGCCCCAATATAAAGACATCCCCGGCTTTTGTAAAAGTGCAACGCTCGATGAGATACGCAAGCACGATTATATACTCACGCCGGGACGCTACGTTGGTGCCCCTGAGGTAAAAGACGATAGTGAACCATTTGACCAAAAAATGGCGCGTTTAACTGCAACACTGCGAGAACAGATGGAGCAATCCAAAAAGTTAGATGAAACGATTTGGGCGAACCTGAAGGACATTGGGTATGGCAGTTAAAAAGAAAACCAGTAGCATTACATCTTTAACCCTTTCTGTGCTTGTTGATGCTATTTGCAAGACGGACAGATTTATCGCCGCACGCATTGGAAGAGCTGTCAACATCGGAATTACAATTCGTAATTGGATCATCGGATTCTACATCTATGAATATGAACAACGTGGAACCGATCGCGCCAAATACGGAGAACGACTTCTTGATATTCTCTCGGAAAAACTCTCCAATGCAGGTATTTCTGCTACAGCGCCCCGGACATTGCGCCTATATCGACAGTTCTACATTAAGTATCCACAGATTCAGCAGACACTGATTGCCAAATCGGAATGGCTGGTTCCTTCTGACGAGTTATGGCAGACACTGTCTGCCAAATCAGTAGAAAAGACAAACAGCATAATTATGGGAACAGCGTCTGCACAATTGAGAATACCTGAATCTAAACTCGTTGAGTGTCTTTCATTCTCACATTTTGCTGAGTTGGTTCAAATTGATGATCCACTTAAACGCTCCTTCTACGAAATCGAATGCATACGCGGGAATTGGTCGGTGCGTGAACTCAAACGCCAGATCGGCAGTCTTTACTACGAACGCTCCGGACTCTCAAAAGACAAGAAGAAACTTGCGGAGCTTGTGCGGAAAGGAGCGGAAAGCGCAGAGCCAAAACTTTCAATCCGTGACCCGTATGTGTTTGAATTCCTCGGCATCAAATCTAAGGAAGTAATGGCTGAATCTGATTTGGAAGATGCACTGCTCGACAAACTGCACGATTTTCTTTTAGAGCTTGGACACGGCTTCTGCTTCGAGGCGCGGCAAAAGCGCATCCTTATAGGCAATAAACCGTGCTATGTAGATTTAGTCTTCTACCACCGCATATTGAAATGCCACGTATTGATTGAATTGAAAGTGGCAGAGTTTAC
>Ga0209609_10001338_pt1 | contig 14272 bp, 16 predicted proteins | sample LakKivw325mmetaG_FD_184136 | JGI IMG/M metagenome (GOLD analysis project Ga0209609, IMG submission 184136) | Anoxic lake water microbial communities from Lake Kivu, Rwanda to study Microbial Dark Matter (Phase II) - Lake Kivu water 325m metaG... | ecosystem: Environmental > Aquatic > Freshwater... | reverse complement strand
TCAAACTGATTGAGGTGGCGAAAATGACGCCGTCGCTTTGTTCTTTTTGGCATGCAACTTCATTTTACAAAGTTGCATTTCAAAAGAGAATTTTTAGATATCTTGTGGAGTTTGTTATTTTAGGAAAGGAGGATTTGGAATGCCCAGGAAAGGCAAAAAGAAATCAAAAGGTATTACTACAGAGATCACGGATTGTTCTATTAAAATCGGCGAGTATGAAATTTCTTTTGAGAATCTATATAATTTTATTGCCCAACCCAATGCTCGCCAAACTATTAAGACTATAGATGGTAGGGAGATTAAGTGTAAAATAGGATATCCTGTGGCCGGTGTTAGTGACATTACAATAGGAGATTATAAAGTTCTTTTAACAAATTTTGTTGCTTTAATAATGGAAATTATCCAGCACGAATTAGAAAAGCAACAGGGCATAATACCCTCACATTTAAAGGCGTTGATTACTCTTTTATTGGATCAGCATCTTTCTATGTATGCCCATTAACCCACTCACCTTTTTATCTATTTTAGGTGAGTTTTTTGTTCATTTTTACTATATCACTAAAATTAAAAAAGTGCTAAAATAGAGGTATGCAAGAAGCAATTTTATACGAAAAATTGAAAGATAAGAAGGTGCGTTGCAATGTTTGCAGCCGGCGCTGCGTGATTTCCGAAGGTAGATGCGGCTATTGCGAAACACGGTTAAATAAGGAGGGTAAGCTTTATACTTTAATTTATGGTTTAGCTTCTTCTGTATGTGTAGATCCAATTGAAAAGAAACCGGTATTTCACTATCGACCTGGCACAAGAGCTTTGTCACTCGGCACTTGGGGCTGCAACTTCCGTTGTGTCTTTTGTCAAAATTATGACATCACTTATGTTAATGGCAAAGATTTAGAAAAGACTGCTTCGGAAGTTGGTGAACAAAAAAATAGTTCAGCAAGATTACCGAGGAAAGGCATCCTACAGCCTAATCTTGTGTCGGAATTAGCACGAAAAGAGGGTTGCCAAGGTATTGCTTGGACTTATAATGAACCCACAATTTGGCTAGAATATACTCTGGACGTTTGCAAGCTTGCTAAAAAGGCAGGGCTTTACACTGTTTATGTTACTAATGGTTATATTACGCCCGAAGCTCTAGACACTATTGGTCCTTATTTAAATGTCTGGCGCGTGGATATAAAAAGTATGGAAGATAAGTTTTATCAAGAGATTGCTAAAGTGCCAGCAGTCTCCCCTATTTTAGAGAGCACGATGCGGGCGAAGAAAAAGTGGAAAATGCATATTGAAGTGGTAACCAATATAATACCAACCCTAAATGATTCAGATAATAATTTAAAGAAGACCGCAGAGTGGATTTACAAAAATCTGGGCCTAAAGACACCTTGGCATATTACCCGCTTTTTCCCTTGTTTAGGCTTAAAACATCTTCCAATAACACCGATTGAAACCTTAGAGCGCGCCGAAGAGATTGGGAAAAGGGCAGGTTTGAAGTTTGTCTATTTAGGCAATATTGGTGGTCATCCTGCTGAAAATACTATCTGCCCCCATTGCGGCAATTTGGTTATTGAAAGAGTAAATTATGAGGTAGACTTGAAAGGTTTAGACAAAATGGGACGTTGCAAAAAATGCGGGGAGGATTTAAATATTGTTTTGAAATAAAAAAGATAGAAGAAAATTTTAATTTTATGATTTCTTTTGCTTGTATTTCGCCTCATCCACCACTTCTACTACCAGATGTAGGTTCGGTCAAAGACCGACAAAAAGTAGGACAAACAATTAAAAGTCTAGACTCGTTAGGAGAGAAGTTAAGGGTAGTCAATCCCGACTCTATTATTATTTCTTCCCCTCATCCGGATTGGGGTTTTAATGTCCCTTTACATTTTTTAGCTCCTCATTTCCAAGGCGAGACTAAACCTTATTTGATGAATATGGAACCACCTAAGTATTATTTTGAACAGGGTAAGAAAATCTTTGAGGAAATAAAAAAAGATAAAAAATATGCTTTGATTGGTTCAGGAGATTTATCCCATTGTCTTAAAGACGACGGCCCATATGGTTTCCATCCTGATGGCTCTAGATTTGACCAAGCGCTTATTGATTATTTAAAGAAAAAAGACATTAGAAATATTTTAACCTTAGATGAAAAATATCCTGATGCAGGGGAATGTGGATTGAGGTCTTTTTGTTTTGTTTTAGGTATTCTGGAAGCATCAGAAATTGACTGGCAGCCAGAGATTTTATCTTATGAAGGGCCTTTTGGAGTTGGTTATTTAGTAGGAGATTTTAAACTAAATTCATAATTTCTGATTCATTATTCCTACTTCCGATTTATGAACCCATATTCTGTATTAGCAACAAAGGCTTTAAAAATTTATTTAGAAACAAGGAGGGTTATGGAGACGCCGGCAGATTTACCTAAAGAAATGCAAGAGAGGAAAGCAGGTGTTTTTGTGACGATTGAAAGAGGTCAAGAATTGTGCGGCTGTATTGGCACATTTTTGCCAATTTATGCGAATATTGCAGAAGAAATAATTCATAATGCTATTGCTGCGGGCACAGAGGATAACCGTTTCTTTCCAGTAAAATTAGCAGATATAGAGAATCTGAATTTTACAGTTTCTATTTTATCGCCGCCAGAAGAAGTGGCCGGGTTAGATGATTTAGATCCTAAGAAATATGGCGTGATTGTAAAAGGTGAGGATACTTGTCGCCGAGGCCTTCTTTTGCCTGATTTGCCAGGTATTAACACAGCAGAAAAACAAGTAATGATTTGTTTAGAAAAAGGAGGGATTAATCCAGAAACAGAAAAGGTTTCTTTGTATCGTTTCACGGTGGAGAAATATGGATGATAAGTTAAGGTCATGTGACGTGTAACGTAAAATGTACTCCTTGAGTTACAGGTTACAGGTTATAAGTCATATATTTATGAAATATGTCCAAGTAGTTCCGATTACGAATATTCCATTAGGTAAAAATCAATTTTTTACTTATCAAACTGGGGAGGAGGATATTAAGATTGGCCAAGAAGTAGTTGTCCCTTTCCGGTCTCGCAAGATACGAGGAGTAATTTGGAAGGAAGTTCAGAAACCTCTTTTCAAAACTAAAAATATTATCAGGATACAACGAAGAGAACCTGTTTTAGATCAAAACCAGCGGAAATTGGCGCTTTGGATTTCAGATTATTATTTTTGTTCTTTAGGTCTTGCAGTTAAATTAATGCTTCCGCCGCAGGTTAAAAGGAGTAAAGATATCTTATTCTCTAGGAAAATTCGCGATGTAAAAGTAAAATTAACAACAAACCAAAGTAAGGTTTTAAAAGCAATTTTAGACTCTCCTAAAAAAATATTTTTACTTCATGGCGTGACAGGTTCAGGTAAAACCGAGATTTATTTACGGCTTTGTGAGAATATTTTAAGAGATGGCAAACAGGCTATTGTTCTTGTGCCGGAAATATCCTTAACCCAGCAAGCCATTGATCGTTTTAGCGCACGTTTTCCAGGTAAAATTGCTGTAATCCACAGTCGTCTGACCAAAAGTGAAAGATTGGGCGCGTGGGAGAAAATTAGAAATGGAGAAGCACAAATTGTTATTGGACCACGCTCTGCTATTTTTGCACCTTTTCGGGATTTAGGTTTAATCGTTTTAGATGAAGAACATGACTCTTCTTTTAAACAGTACGATCAAAATCCTCGGTATCATGCTCGTACAGTGGCCTTGGGGTTAGGAAGGCTTGCCCATTCGCGAGTGATTTTAGGTAGTGCCACCCCCTCCTTGGAGAGTTATTATGCAGCAAAAAAGGGTATATTTAAATTATTGGAATTGCCCCAAAGGATTAATAAGGAAGAGATGCCTAGCGTGGAGATTGTAGATATGCGGGGCGAAGCGCGAAAGGGCAGTCGTTCCATTTTAAGCCAAAAACTGAAAGATTCTTTGAACAAAATTGTTGTTCAGAGAAAACAGGCTATTCTCTTTGTAAATCGGCGGGGTGCAGCAAGTTTTGTTTTTTGCCGTGAGTGTGGTTTTGTTTTAAAATGTCCACGTTGCGATGTTTCCTTGACTCATCACATGAGTATTTTCTCTCGCCTTCTTTGCCATTATTGCAATTATAGTATGCCGTCACCTGCTTTTTGCCCTCATTGTAAGAGTCCTCACATTCATTATTTTGGATTGGGAACTGAAAGGGTGGAGAACGAAATTAAAACCTTTCTGCCCCAGGCACGGACTGCGCGTTTTGATCGCGATGCCACTGCTTATAAGGATGCTCATCGGAACCTTTATTATGATTTTTTAAATCATAAAATTGACATTTTAATTGGTACTCAAATGCTTGCTCAAGGCTGGGATTTGCCAAAAGTGGCCTTAATTGGTATAATCGCGGCGGATGCAGATCTTAATTTACCAGATTTTCGTTCTAGTGAACGTAGCTTTCAACTTTTAACTCAAGTGGCAGGACGCACGGGGAGGGGTAAAGAGCGAGGATATGTAATTTTACAAACCTATAATCCTAATAATTTTATTATTCAGGCAGCAGCACAGCATAATTACCAGTTATTTTTTAAAGAAGAATTAAAGGCTCGTCAAGAGCTTTCTTTTCCGCCTTTTACCAAAATAATCAAACTTATTTACCAAGGCTATAAAAAGGAAAAGGTGGAAGAGGAAAGTTTACGTTTAGTTGAAATTTTAAGATGTATGGTAGCGAAGAATAAGCTTGCAATCAGTATTTTAGGTCCTGCCCCTACTTTTATTCCCCGTATACGTAGACGTTATCGTTATCATTTGATTTTAATGTTTCCGTTAGAAAAATGGGCAAAAAGATCATCAATTCTAAAGCTAGTACCTGAAAATTGGATTATTGATATTGAACCGGAAAGCCTACTATAAAAAAGTGAAAAACGTAAAGTGTAAAGCTTAAAGCTTATTGAAATTTATCATTAAATATGGCTATTTTACGAATTTTGACTGATCCAGATCCTGTTTTGCGTAAAAAATGTGTCGAGGTTATTGATCCCAAAGATGCTTTTATTCAGAGGTTGATTTCGAATATGCATGATAGTTTAGAAAAATATAAAGGAATTGGTTTAGCCGCTCCTCAATTGGGAGTAAATAAAAGGGTAATTCTAGTGAAACTTTGGCGAGAGGAATATATTTTAATTAATCCTCGTTTAACCTCTGTTTCGCGGGAAAAAGAAATGGGTGAGGAAGGTTGCCTTTCCTTGCCTGGGGTATTTTTAAATCTAGAAAGATCAAAAAGGGTGCGGGTAAAAGCCTTGGATCAAAATGGCAAAAAGGTCAGAATAAAAGCAAAGGGATTGTTGGCACGCGTTTTACAGCATGAGATTGACCACCTAGATGGAATCTTGATTAAAGACCGTTTATAAAATCAAAAATCAAATATCAAAAATCAAAATGACAATGCAAAATTCAAAAATTTTTAAATCCAAATTTCAAAATCCAAATGTCAAATCAATTTCAAAGCTCAAAATCCAAAAAACTTTTACTCATTTATCATTTGGATTTTGATTTGACATTAGCCTGCCCGCTTCGCTTTGCGAAGCAAGGCGGGCGGGGATTTTAGATTTTGGATTTAATTTTTATATGCTTAATCAGAAACCCAGGATAATTTTCATGGGTACTTCAGCCTTTGCAGTACCAATTCTAGAGAGACTTATGTCTTCTAATTTTAATATTGTTGGTATTGTATGTCAGCCTAACAGAAAACGAGGCCGAGGTTTGAAAATTCAGCCTTGTGCAATCAGGGCATTGGCTGAAGATTATAACATAAGACTTCTTCAGCCAGAAACTTTAAAGAACAACGAAATAATTAAACAGATTAAAGATCTGAATCCTGATCTTATTATTGTAGCCTCGTACGGCCTTTTTATCCCCCAAGAAATTTTAAAAATCCCCTCTCGGGGGTGCTTAAATATTCATCCCTCATTGCTTCCTCACTATCGGGGCCCTTCCCCTATTCAGCAGGCTCTACTTAATGGAGATCAAGAGACAGGCGTTTCTTTGATGGTTTTAGATGAAGAAATGGACCATGGCCCTCTCGTTGCTCAACATAGTTTGAAGATTGCTTTGGATGATAATCAAATTACTCTAAGACAAAAATTGAGTATTTTAGGAGCCGACTTATTGGTGCAAAATCTTTTACCTTATTTTGAGGGTAAAATTAGACCCTTTGCCCAGGATCATCAAAGGGCAAGTTTTACTAAATTACTGAAAAAGTTAGATGGTAAGGTAGATTGGAGCAGGGGTGCTAGAGAGATAGAACGTCAGATCCGAGCTTTTGTTGGATGGCCAGGCAGTTTTGCACTATGGGAGAAAAAAAGGATTATTATTCTGGCGACGGAGGTTTTGGATGGCGACCGCTATCGGGAAAATAACGGCGAAGTTTTCAATATCAATAGCGAGATTTGCGTTCAATGCGGCCAAAATATTTTAAAAATAAAAAAACTCCGCTTGGAGGGGAAAAAGGAGGTTACTGGAGAGGAGTTTTTAAGAGGATATCCGAAAATTATAGGGGCGGTTTTACATTCATAAATTTTTTGTCAATTGCTTCATTGACTAATTTATCAGCAATCTTATTTTTTGTGCGGTTGATATGGATAAAAGAGACTTTTTCAAAGTAAGTGGTCAGGGCCAGAACTTGATTAAATAAAGGCTTTAGGGCCTTATTTTTTATTTTGTAAAAACCGTTTAATTGTTTGGTAATAAGTTCAGAGTCTAAATAACATTTTATTTCTTGACCATCTAGACTGCGAGCTTTTTCTAGGGCAAAGATTAAGGCTTCATATTCTGCCTGGTTATTAGTGGCGTGGCCAATAAAATGGCTGAATTTTTGACATTTGCCATCTTTATTACAAATGACTACACCGATGCCCGCAGGGCCAGGGTTACCACGCGCTCCTCCATCGCTATAGATTGTGAGTTGTTTCATATTTTATTTTTGAATTGATAATCCGAGGCTTTTAAATCAATAATTTTGAGTTCTATTTTTCTTTGGCCATTCCATTCATTGACGAGGATTTCATAGACCAAGTCTATGGTGTCGCTGGGAAGGAGTTTTGCAACCCATTCCCCCAAACCAAAACCAATTGCTTCTAAATAATGTCCCTTCTTGTCTTTCAATTTTAATTTTAAATGTTTTTGTTCTGCACCGGCACTGCGGATTTCTACCACTTGTATCTTTTCGGCTAAAAATCGCGGTATGGGATTAGCTTCACCAAAAGGTTGAAATTTTTCAATTTGTTCAAAAGTTTTTTCGTTAATCTCCGAGAGATCAAGTTTTGCCTCAATGTAGAGGGTGGGCTTTAATGCTTCCAAACCTATTTCTTGGCGCGCTATTTTTTCTAATTTTTGATAAAAAAGCGAAATTTTAGTAGTCTGCAAGCTAAAACCGGCAGCAGTCTTGTGCCCACCGTAGTGGATCAGAAACTCTTCGCATTCAGTCAGAGCCTTGGTAATATTAAAATTTTCCACACTACGCGCTGATCCTGTAGATTTTTTTTCTCCTCTTTCAATAATTAAAGTAGGCTTTCCATACTCATCGCAGATTTTACCCGCTACCAGTCCAGCAATTCCAGATGACCAAGTGGGATGGCTCGCGAGGAGAATTATTTTTTCCTCTATTGCGCCAATTTGTTCTTTGGCTTGTTCCAAAATATTATTGGTTAATTTTTGACGATCGCGATTAGTCATTTCCAGTTGCAGGGCTAATTTTTCTGCTTCCCCTTCTGATTCGGTAAGAAGGAGATGATAAGCAGTATCAGCATGTTTTATTCTTCCAGCAGCATTAAGGCGTGGTGCAATTTGGTAACCAATATTATAGGTGTTTAAAGGAACGAGCTTTGGTTTTAAACCAGCTTGCTCATACATTTTTTTTAATCCTAATCTTTTACTTTGATTAAGAATAATTAAACCATATTTAACAAGGGCACGATTCTCATCTAATAATGGTGCAAGATCTGCAATAGTGCCGATGGCTACTAAGTCAAGAAGCCATTTTTCAAATGCTTCCCGTACTAGCGGCAGTTTATCATTGTCTTTTTTAAATAGCGCTTGAGCGAGTTTAAAAGCAATGCCTACACCAGCTAATTCTTTAAAAGGATATTGGTCGTCTTTTTTTCTTACATTTAAAATTGCATTGGCGCGAGGAAGTTCTTCGGGCACTTCATGGTGATCTGTAATAATTACATCTATCTTGAGTCTTTTCGCTTCGGCTACTTGTTGGATGTTAGTGATGCCGCAGTCTACGGTGATGATAAGATTAATTTTTTGTTGTTTAAATTTTTGAATATTTTTTTTGTGTAGACCATATCCTTCTTTCTGGCGGTGTGGGATATAAGTTTCTAAATTTTCCGCTCCTAAAAATTTCAGAGTTTTATAAAGTAAGACAGTGCTTGTAATACCGTCTGCATCATAATCACCATAAATCATAATTCTTTCTTTTTTTTGAATAGCTTTAAAAATGCGATCAGTGGCTTTTTCCATATCTTGAATTAAGAAGGGGTCATATAGACCAGTGTGGTAATCAGGGTTTAAGAATTTTTCGATCGCATTTTTGTCTTGGAGATGACGATTGTAGAAAAGCTGGGCAACGAGGCTGTTGGATTCGTCAAATTGATATAGAAATTCCTTTGGCGCCTTCGGTGCCAATTGCCAAGTTTTTTCCAGAAACATTTTATTTAGAGGATATTATGTACCAGGACATCCGGCATAGTTTGGCGTTCCTCCTTTTATGCCATAAGAGCTACCAGTTGTTTCCAGGACGGTTTTAAGGCAGTAGTTTGAACAATAAGTTCCGCAAGTACCGTCAGGATCAAAGTAGTAACGATTAGTCGCTGAATTTAAGGGATCGCAAGGAATTTTAGGAAGAAATCCTTCAGTTACTAATTTGCCGATATCGTTGGTAGTTGTATTACAGGGACTCTCCCAGCCACTAAATGTATCGGATGGATAACCATTATATTTATCATAATACATTTCTAGAGCAAGACTGATTTGTTTGAGATCAGATTTCCTTACTGCATCCCGTCCTTTTTGTCGGGCACCATTTACCGATACGGCTACTATTGTCGCCAGGAGCCCAATAACGGCAATAACAACTAATAATTCGATAAGGGTGAATGCCCGCCTATACTTCAATCTTTGCGAAATGCTTTGATGGGCACAGTAAGGTTTTAGTGGATAGATTCTCTTTTTATTTTTGATCTGCATATTTTTTATTAATTAAATCTATGCCTTTTTCTAATGCTTTATAATTTAATTCTTCTAATTCTGGCTTATCTTTGAATTTGCTGCCCAATTGTTGTTTAATTGTTTTTTTAACGTTTTCTTTTTGGAGGATAGGTACAAAAGGAAGAATAGCTCCTAGAACAACAATACTCAAAGTTTGGGGCATAAATTCTTTATTAACAATATTAGTAGCATCTATTTCTGTAATAGTATTTTCGCTAGGAAAAATATTTTTGGGAACAAGTGAGCTATTGGAAATAATTTTAGTTTGAGGACTGATATAATTTTCGGATCGTTTAATTGAGCGCTCACTCAAAACCACTAGAATATCCGCTTTTCCAAATTTAGGATAGGTTAATTCTTGATTAGAAATTTGAACAAAGGCAATAGAAACTCCACCTCTTTGTTCTACGCCAAAATTAGGCACATAAAGAGATTTTAACTCTTGATGAAAAGCAGCTTCTGCTAAAATTTTGCCAGTGGTTTGCACACCTTGGCCGCCTTCGCCGGCAATCAAAATTTTGGTATTTTCCAAGTTCATTTATAAAAAGTTATATGTCTATTTTAAATATTTTGCGGGTTAAATTCATTGCTTGCCCTGTACCAGCCGAACGTTAGCGAGGCTTGGTTCAGGGCTTCATTGTTCGATTGTTCTATTGCTAATATGATTTTCAATGCTAAACAATCGAACAATAAGATCACAGTTCTCCTATGGGGAAATGTTCTTGCATTTTTGCAAGAAATTTTATTATTTCCGTAGGAGGTATTTTCCAGTTAGTGGGACAAGGAGAAAGGATTTCTAAAAAACTAAACCCCTTATTTCTAATTTGATATGTTAAAGCTTTTTTAATAAATTTTTCTGTGAGATCTAATTTTGTCGCAAGACTGCGCGCGACATAAGCATGAGGATTAATGGTTTTGACTATTTCAGGCCCTTTCAGAAAATTTGTTTTTTTACCATAAGGCGTTGTCTCGGTAATTTGACCAGGCATAGTTGTGGGAGCTTGTTGGCCGCCTGTCATAGCATAATTCGCATTATTAATTACAATTACAGTAATGTTATCATCGCGTATAGCGCTATTGATAAGGTGTTGAGCTCCGATAGCATAGGCTCCTCCATCGCCCATATAGGCAATCATAATTTTTTTTGGTTGTGCCATTTTTAATCCTAACATTACTGGGGTGGTGCGGCCATGGTGGGTTTGAATTGTATCTATATCAAAAAAATCCCAGGCAAGGAGAGAACAACCAATATCTACTCCCAGAATACTCTGGTTTTGAATTTTCATTTCATCAATAACATTACCCAAAGCGCGCAGAGCCATTAAATGGCCGCAGCCAGGGCAGAATTTGGGGGGCTGGGATTCGGGTTTCCAACATTGAGGATATGAATTTGAAGCCATATATTTTTAAGGGAGACAAGGTGCTGGATAATCTTGACGCGTAGAGATTGACCAAGAGTCGTGATAGCGACAGTCAATTAAAGATGTTTGACTGTTCACGCTATCTGGTCCATGATAATCTAAAATTTTGTAATCTGTGCCATTTGATACATAAAGATATGTTCTATAAGCACTGCAATCCTGCGAGGGGTCTTGAGGCAGTTTAGCTATATATTCACCTATACCAGGAATCCAGTCTGTATGGCTACCATATGATGGGCACTCGCCCCACCAGTTACCTCCTGTAGAAGGATAGGAATTATTTTTGTCGTAATACATTTCTACAGCGAGCTTTAATTGTTGTAATTCGCTTACTCTTTTGGCATCTCGCGCTTTAGCTCGTGCGCTGTTCACAGCAATTGAAATAATAGTGGCTAAAAGACCAATTATAGCAATGACAACCAGTAATTCAATAAGAGTAAAAGCTCTCTTTGAATAAGACATATAAATGATATTAGCTGATGAGCTTTCCTATTTCTTCCACCTCAAATCCCATGCCTGGTTTGCCGAATTCTTGGATGGGTATATCCAGACCATAAAGATTTTGACGGACAATACTGGCTAGCTGGCCAAGGCTTGACTCTAGAATATAGATTTGTTTGGCTTGTCTGACAATTTCTTGTATTGATTCTTTAGGGAAAGGGTTTAAAGTAATAGGTCGAAAGAGACCTACTTTTTCGTTTTTTAATTTTATTAGTGCTTGTTTTGCAGCGGCAGCGACAATACCATAAGCAATAATAATTTTTTCAGCATTGTTGCAATGATAAGCCTCGTATTCCGATATTTGGGGCGTGATTTCATTAAAGGCTTTTTTAAGATCCAGATTTACCTGCAGGATTTCTTCTTCTAAATTGAAGCAATTTCTTAAATTTACATAATTTTTTTTCACTGAAAAACTGCCAGTGGGCTGGAATTTTTTGATTAAAGAATTATTTTTTCCTTCACCCAAATAGGAAACAGCCGGAATTAATTGGAATCCTTTTTCTTTAGGATCCCAAATTTCCACCTCGCCTTGCATTTTGGCTAAGTATCCGTCGCCTAAAATAAAAGTAGGAAAATGATATTGCCAAGCCGTATTAAAAGCTTTAATGGATAAATCATAAAGTTCTTGCAGGGTCGCTGGGGCGTAAACAATCCGTATTCCCTCACCATTTCCACCATGACAGGTTAAAATAAGTTCTTGCTGAGAATAAATTACGGTGCCAGTGGAAGGGCCACCGCGTTGCATAATAAAAGTAACGGTTGGTAAGCGCATCGCTTCGGCCATAGACATTGGATCCTGCATTAAAATATTGCCCGGGCCTGATGTGGCAGTAAAACATTTTTTGCCCGCGAGGACAGCACCAATCATCGCAAAACCAGCAGCCATTTCATCTTCAGCTTGTAAGAATTTAATTCTATCTTTTTCGTCTTTTTCTGAAATTTTTGTCCAATAACTCATTATTTCAGTAGTAGGGGTGATAGGATAGCCAAACATAATTTCGGCTCCGGCGGCAAGACAGGCTTTGACAATTACTTCATTTCCGATGATAAATTCTTTTTGCATTGTAATTTTAATCTGCTTTTTAAAATTTGAATCCTAAATTATAAACATTGAGCCACTTATAATTTTTGGCATTAACTCTGTTAAACATTTGTAGGGCAAATTTAGAGGGGTTAACGGTGCCCAAGAGCATAATTCATACCATAACCATCTAAGTTAGCACACCCGGCATTTTTGGAGGCGGTATAGGTTGCCGTATCTTGGGCACTGGGATTTTCCAATCTGGCGTAGACATAGAATCCGCTTCCGCATTGATATTTCATATATTGGGTACCTGAAGAGATAGATGGATCGCGAGGAGCTTGCCTGAATAGACCTGCAGAGATAAGCCCATTGGCTATTGATAGGACATATGATCCGCCTTGGTAATTAAACCAGCCGCAACTGCAACCATTATAACCAGTGCCGGGGATTATGTAGGTTTGATTTTGGTCATAATAAAGCTCCATTGCCTGGACGATATTGGCAAGATCAGCTTTTCTTTTGGCATCCCTCGCTTTGACTCGTGCGCTATTCACTGATGCAGCTATGATCGTGGCTAAAAGACCAATGACTGCAATTACAACTAAAAGTTCAATCAAGGTAAATCCCGCTGAAGTTTTACGGTTTTTACCCATGTATTTTAGGGGAGTAAAAGCGCGAGGTTTGTTTTTCATAATTTTATTATTTTTTTGTTTTTCAAGAAAAGGTCATTATTCGATCGTTGATTTTTCAAGAGTTTAAATGTTTAAGCATTGCTTTTTGACTGTCTGGGCGATCATTTTCTCTTCATCAGTTTTAATCGCCATTATTTTTACGCCCGCTAATATTTTTTCCAAACCTGCACAGATGGTATTACGGGTGATCGCTTCTCCTGCGCCAATTTGACCTGTAAACACTAAAGCGTCAATACCGTTTAAAATAGCAAAATAGGCGCCAATGTATTTTTGAATATGGTAGATAAAGATTTCAAAGCCAAGTTTAGCACGCCATTTCCCTCTCTGAACTGCTTTCAAGAGATTTAGATAAGTTTCATATTCTGTTAGTCCTTTTATTCCACTTTGATGGTTTAAGATGTCTTCCAATTCTATTTTATCATGTTTCTTAAGCAGATATAAAATTACTCCTGGATCCAAATCACCAGCACGCGTCATCATTGTTAAACCTTCTAGAGGCGTAAAGCCCATACTGGTATCTATGGGCTTACCTTTTTGAATAGCAGTTATACTACACCCTCCCCCTAAATGAACAGTAATAATCTTCAATTCTTCAAGAGGTCTTTTTAGTTTTTTGGCAGCCTCAAGCGCGACATATTGATGAGATAGACCATGAAAACCGAAACGTTGGATATGTTGCTTTTTGTAGAATTCCCAAGGGAGGGCGTAGATTTTAGTATGTTTGGGAAGATCGGTAAAAAAAGCCGTATCAAAACAAGCATAATTTGGAATGTTAGGTAAATATTTTTGACAGGCACGTATTCCTGCAAGATTAGCGGGATTATGAAGGGGGGCGAGACAATTATATTCTTCTAACTTTTGCAAAATTTTTTCTGTAATTCTGGTAGATTTTTTAAAAATAGGTCCGCCATGCACTACACGATGGCCGATTACTTGAATGTCACGTAAATCGCCAATATTTCTTAAAGCCTGTTTTAATGCTTCTTCGTGATTTTTAATATTCTGAAAATTACCTTCATTAAGAATGCGTAAGGAAGGTGTATGAAAAAGTTTATATTTTAGGGAAGTACTACCGGCATTGATGACGAGGATCTTCATAAATTAAATGTAAAATGCAAAAATCAAAATGTAAAATGATCATCGCTTCGCGAGATCTCGCGAAGCGAGACAATGCAAAATCGACCAAAGGTCGTCCCGAACGAAGTGAGGGATCCCGTGGGTCTTTCTCTAAACTACGGGACGGCGGGATCCTTCAGTCGCTTCGCTCCTTCAGGATGACACAAAGTGTCATTTTGACATTTTGATTTGCCGCGCCCGACTTCGCCTTGACTGACATTCAGGGTAACCCCTTGTTAAAAGTCTAGCTATTTTGTTAAGATTGAACATTTCTAACT
>Ga0209609_10001336_pt1 | contig 14274 bp, 18 predicted proteins | sample LakKivw325mmetaG_FD_184136 | JGI IMG/M metagenome (GOLD analysis project Ga0209609, IMG submission 184136) | Anoxic lake water microbial communities from Lake Kivu, Rwanda to study Microbial Dark Matter (Phase II) - Lake Kivu water 325m metaG... | ecosystem: Environmental > Aquatic > Freshwater... | reverse complement strand
TAGTATTGGAAAATGATGTCAAGTTAGTTTGGGACAAAACATTGTTGAGATTCCTTGGCATAAGCCAGTGATAGTATCGATGAAGAGCAGGTGTATGCAGTACAGGTGCATCAAATGCTGCTTGAATACTGAGATGCCACTGACCAGCTCTGATATCGCACGGATAAGAGACCTTGGCTTTCCTGAGAATTTCTTCGTCACCAAAAGGAATGGGCAACGGCAACTCCAGAATCTCATGGGAAGATGTGTTTTCCACAACGGTCAGCGATGCACCATCTACAATGATCGGCCTGAGGGTTGTCAGATCTACCCCGTCATTTTTAATGTAGATGAGGGGAAAGCGATGCTCGATAGTGACTGCCCACATCACGGAAAGTTCCAACTTACACCAAGCAATTCACTAAGAGTCATCAAACTCCTTCGGGAATTGGAAAGAAATGAATGACTCAGATCGAAGGAATTGTGAATGTGGAGGCGTCAGGATCGCATTAGCGACCGATGAGGTGGATGGGCGGTATGAGTGACAGTAGATATTGTATTCGAGCGGCGCAGCGCATACTCGACTCTACACTCGCTAGATTCTTCTCTAACAAAGGCGCCATCATCTAGAGGCTGTATAGACCAAACGCAAGATCATCTATGCAATCTTGTAGGAGAGAAGAGGAGGTTGAGAGTGCTTTACAGACCAAGTTCATAATACCAAAGTCTATAGCTGGCCGTCTGGACATATAGATACGGATGGTGGTTGAGTTATGTTCACTCACACAAGCATTCGAACCAGCAACATGGAGAGATCTATTGACTTCTACACTAGGATTATGGGATTGAAGCTCTTGAGTCGACACCAGATACCGCAGAACAATGCAGAGATCGTCTTCCTCCAAGATCCTGAGGGGAAAGGAGCTAAACTCGAACTGACCCTCTACAGGAATCAGAAAAAGTTCATCCAAACAGAATATCAGGATCGACTATTTGACCACCTCGCTTTCGAAGTCAAGAACATGGACGAGACCATCGCCATGATGCGAAGAGAGAAAGTTACAATAACGGATGAGCCTTTCAGACTTAACTCGGCGGGGCCTCTGATAGCTTTCGTCGAGGATCCAGATGGAACACTGATTGAGCTAGTCGAGCGGAAGTGAGGACGGACATATTGTGCTAAAAGGTTAAGCCGACTTCGTTTTACGCCACCGAATCCACACCCGCGTGAATTAGATGAGCCTGCACATAAGAGAGCAATGTAATCTAGCGGATTAAATCCTGATGCTCTCACCAAAGGACGCACACACACAAAACGCACGACGAACGACGATCATGTTGGAGGAAGAATCCTCCAAACCACTTCTTCTCTAGCCTATCCTAGGCAGGAGAAGTGCTCCTTCTCAGTCTTCATTTTCTGCCAACATATATTCCGTATCCCCAGTAGTCGTATATGTTCTTTGGCGTTTGCATTTCCTTGATTGCACTTCTGTAGGTCGGATTTGTAATGATAAGATACCATGCTCTTAGGATTCTTTTGAGCCCAATCAGTCTTATCCTATCAAAGAAGAGGCCTAGAAAGCTGAGTTTGTAGGATCTCACTACGATTTCTCTTAATCCAGCGTTTTCCATCAGCTGTTTCCAACCGTCAGGAGTTAGAATCTCAGCTTGCCACTCAGCAGTACTAGAGAAATGTTCAACCAGTTCTGCCGGAGGCGGTACTATCCAAGTCGATTCATTAAGCCCGACGTATCCTCCCGTTTTCGTCACTCGCACACACTCGTCTATCGCCTTCTGCTTGTTTCTCACAAATGCCAATACTGACTCGCAGATGACTGCATCGAAAGTGTTGTCTTCAAACGGTAGGTTTGTGGCGTCTGCTACTCTGAATGCAATTTTGCTCTCTACACGCTCTTCTCTTGCTCTCTCCTTTGACCAATCCAGCATCTTCTCAGAGATATCTATGGCAACTACTGTGCAATCATGCTTTTTCGTAAGAAGGCAAGCGGTTCTCCCAGTACCGCAGCCGATCTCCAAGACGTGTTTGTCCTTGCCTATTTGGCATAGCTCAATCAACTCGTTTGTTGCCTTAGAACCACCATCGTGCTTTGTTACCCCAACAGCAGCCTGGAATCCCAAGTAGTCAATTTTTTGTTCTGAAGACGCTTCTTGTGGTGCTTGTCTTGCCATGGTCGTTTTCCACTATCCCCGCTATCCGATATCGCAGAACGCCAAAGACACGCTGCATATGACGTGCGGTATAGGCGTTATGCCATGGAGTACGCGTTAAGGGGGGCCTGGGGAATTCTTTCTCCAGTGTGCGTTGGGGAGAGGATTAGTGTGCGGGGGCCCCTGGGGAGACAAGCACACATAGTTCAAATTTCGATGCTCTCACTAGCTATGGATCATCGCGCTCGGACCCGACGGAAACCATTACAGCTTTGTTGAATTCTTCCAACTCAACAAAAATTATTCTTCAGACTCTTTCTTCCTTCAATTTAGTGGCCAGTTCCCTTGCATATTCTTTTGTCCGGTCGATTTCGCCTTCTTTAAGCGGTCCCTTTTGCCCCAACACAACGGCTTTCAGAACTGGCAACAGTTGGTTCATCTTCTTATCTCTAAGTTTTTCCGAAATCTTTTCGCCTGCGCTCCATCCTTTATTCTCAATGCGCGCGCGCTCGATGTTCTCAGGATTTTCAGTGTCGAAGGCTGTGAAAGGCTTGTTCATCCATTTCTCACTCTTCACCTTGCCCAAGAAACTTCTGATTGCAAAGCTCATTGTGCCAAATCGGGTTGGAGAACCGAGAACTAGGAAATTGTAGTCCTTTGCGCTTAACTTCCTTACGTCCTTAACATTGAAGAGGTCAACTTCTATTCCAGACTCTTTCAGTGTCTCTGCAATCGTTTCTGCGATTGTCTTGGTGTTTCCGTAGGAGGTGTCATAAACAACTATGCCCTTCATCTTCAACCCTCCCTTGTAGATGCGCGCTTTCTTCTCCTAACATTTGTTCTCCAGTAAGATAAGATAACTTCAAGCTACGCATCCAACCCACCTTTGCTTAGTATTAAAGAAATTTAGAAACTTATATGCAATATAGGTGTGTGCTCACCAGCTATGGCACCACCACCATGCATGGTGAGTGACGACGACGCATAGCAGGTGACAACCACCAAAGCGCGCTAGGCTTCTTTGAACTCGGGTTGTCTGGGATTGTTCCAGAACCATTGCATTCTGGGCGGCTCGACATCTATCTGCCAGAGCAAGGCTATGAGTTCGCCCATGTGGTAGAGTTGCTCTGTGAATGACTGGAAGAGAGACTCCTCTACAGAGAGATTAAAGGTCTCACCTGATGAGATGGTAAACTTCACTCTCCTTCTGAGCTCACCCTCCCCAATACTCTTGAGGTAGAAACTCGTCCTCTTCTCCACTTCGTCCAGATGATCGGTTACCATCTGCATGTCTGTGTATTCTGAAGACTTTCTGCGCGTATAATCAGCCGCCTTACCAGGAATGACCCAGTTCACAATCCAATCCTCGTTATCGATAATGTGAAGAAGAATGTTCTTCATACTGTGAAAGCTTCCTATCCTATCCTTCTCCACCTCCTCCCACGGTAGCTCGGCAAGCTTATTAGTGAAACGACGCCGGACACGGGACGAATAGTTGTAGAGCTCCTGAATAGCTAGCAATCCACACACTTCCTCGATCCAAAGGAGTGTCAGGATTCTTATCTATCTTTGGACAGATGTGGCGGTGAGTCCAACAAACAAATTATTACTATGGATGCTTACTGCAGCAACTGGAAAGGCAAACGAGTGATCAGTATATCATACAATATCTCGTCGTTCAACAATTTTTCTGCGGTAAAGCGGCAATCTTTGATGTGAGTGCCTCAGATCGGGGTCTGACTGGTGGGGGTCCCTTGGTGAGCGACGACGACGAAAAGCAATGGCTGAAAATACATTGAATCATCTGTCTCAAGCTCGCCCACCAAACAGTTGATCGAACTCTGCGATCCCTTCTCGCGCGTATTTACAAATGAGATCAACAAAGTCACGAAGGCAAGTGGCATCTAATATCTCGCCCGGTATGGTTGTCTTGCTCAGCTCTCTCTTACCTTGCAAGGCTCTCCTCATAGGAAGATCAAGAGCTCTAGGCTTCAATTCAGTGGGAGCAAACAATTCGAGGCCATAGAACACAGCGGCCAAGAATGCCAATTCCGCGTAGTCTTTGCGAAGTTGGAGGAAGCGTCGCCGCGAGGGCTCGTCAAGCTGATCTGCCTTACGGAAAATACGGGAGTTTATAGGTTCGGTATATTCCACCAAGGCGTCTACTTCCTTTCGCAGACGTGGCACCATGTAATTCTCGATCCAACGACCCACGAACAACTCTTGAAATTCGTCCCAAGTCAAAAGTCGAACGTTGGTCTTAGCAGCAGCCTCAAATGCACCTGATTGGAATCCCGCGGAAGATATTATGAAACCCCAATTGGCTCCGTAGTCGCCTACTACGGTTCGAAAATCACGAACGGCCGACTTTGGAACCGCAGATTGCCAGTGTTTGCATTCACATAGATAAATTATTGGCGGTTTACTGTTAGAATCTACAGCATAATCATCTACTTTTACGTTGCCGCGAACGGTCCTAATCTCCTTGTCAACTTCTGCGTCAAGGCCACATTCTTCAAGAATATTTTTGACCTGACATTGCAGGTCTTTCCAGTCTTTTGGAGATGATCGATTGATAGGTGTCAAGGGGTTCGCGTTTCTAGATTATGCCAGAAGCCAAGTTCTCACCATCTAAGCCCGCCACCAATAGGTTGACTCGCTTCGCTCACTTTCCGTGCGCATGGAATTCTTAGCTTTTCCTCTTGGGCAAGAAGTAAATGAACCATACAAACCAGACGATCCAGATGGCCTGAAGGTAGTCGCCGTTGATTAGTCCCCTTATTCCTTGAATACCCATGAAGCCAAGGAACCCTAACATCCAATTCTCTCGCATACGAAATGCCTCCTAGCAACCACCGTTGAGCTCACATATGAACGTTCGTCGTCACCACAGCTGGTGAGCACACACACACACACACACACACACAAAAATATGATGGCTTGCTACGCTCGCCAGAACAAGAAGATCGATGTACGCACGAAGAATGCATCTTATGGTGGCAGGATCTTCTCAGAGGAAACGGCGTCTTAGAATGATGTTTCCATTTGCTCGTACTGTAACCTCACATGTTGCCCACACTGTGAGTCTCGATTCTACCTCAACTCTGATCAGGCCTATGTTGAAAACAGCGATACCTCCTGTGAGCCCCAGGTTTGCCATTTCGTTACCCATGTGATAAACACGAAGGCGACCGGTCCATGTTGAATACTTAAGGTGAAGCCGCTCTCCATTTGGTAGCTCAACCCATGCTTCTGCCATTCCTACCGCCTTGGAAGCCATAAAACATATTCTGGGTATAATCGGTCTTCAAGCCAGTTCCAATATAAGAACGGACTTCTTACCTATATCCCCGATAGCTGGTTAGCGACGACGACCTATTCCCTCAGGAAAGTCACCAGAACGTCGCGCTACTAGTTGTATTCAATATACACAGGAATGGACTGTGTGTGTCATATCTGGTGAGCACACACAGAAATATTCTTTGGTGAGCACACATAGTTTGCTGCTCCGATTTTTTCGTCAAATTCATTAGAGCGTAGGTTAGGCGACGTATCGTTCTATCAGTTGTTTACTGACTCTTTCCATGTATTCCTGACGGGCGTCCTCAGCTGAAATCTCACTGATCGTCCTGTCATCGTTGAGAAAGTCATTTATTGTCTTCACTACATCCGGGTGCATTTTTCGATTACTTATGTCCATGACTTGGTAAAGGATCATTGAATTAAGTGCTGTTGAATATGTGGCGTTGTGACCTTTCTGTATGAGAATTGATTGCAGAAGCCTAACATAATTATCCATGATTGGATGGAGCGCAACAGTTTTCCTCACTATAGTCATACTATATCACAAGTAGGAAAAGCATACTATCATACTATAAACTTTTCGATGACTAGCGCAGCGGGCCATACAATTGGTTTGATTGGTGGTGTGGTGGTGCCCACCGGCTACGTCTCACACAATAGGGTATTCAACACACCTCAGGCAAAATGCAGTAACTTAACTTAAATATTGCTCTTATTCTCTCTCAAATCGGTAGCTAGTTACCCAACGGAAAGTTTCCGATCCTCCGCCCACATAATAAAGAGTAACATTGTGGAATAGGAGTCCTTTCTCAATATTCCATGACACAACATTGTATCGAACGTGTTCAGTAGTAATGGTGCGAATGTGAGCAGTGTAAGTTATTTGGGAGATTATAGGTATTGGACTTTGGCCAGCATGCTGAACTATGTTTGCGATCAGTGGAAGACCGAAGGCTGCAAGCAAACCTATTATGATTAATAATGCTATAATAGTTGTGGCAGAAGATCCCTTCTTTTCATGATTGTATGCTATGGGCCTCTGGTAATGTGGCTTAAGCGTTTGAGGTGGCGTTAGTGTAGCAGGTCTCGCACCAGCATAATCTGTCATCATCTCTTTAGTAACTGTGTACGCTCTCCCACAAGATGTACAGAAATCCCGATAGCCAACATAAGGTACGTTATTAACTCCAAGCCGAGCTGAACAGTAGGGGCAGTATGGCCCGAAACGCTTTGGTTTTTCTTCTAATGCTTGAGCTTCAGCCATGAATTTCTTCGCGAGCTCTATGTCTCCCCGGTCAAGAGCTTTGATGGCACTTCGTAGAAGTTCCTCTCTAGTAGGCAATAATCCTTCACTAGGACTATGGTAGAATTGGAAGTGTAAGCTTTAAGGCTTATGTGACACGCAACAGTTCCCTTGAACTTTACAGTTGATAGAATCTAACCGGTTATTAACGTATTTTCTAGGCGAGCCATATATTATGGTGTGTGTCCATAGCTGGTGAGCATACACTGACAGGTCTCCAAATTACAGGGAGTTGAGAATAACCCTCTACCGCCATACTATCCTGCACAGTATGTCGGTGCAGCATAGAGCTTTCCGGCTTGGATCGTACATCATGCGACTCTTACAGTTGGGGCATTTGTAGAAGCCTTCCCAACCGCAGCCCACCAGATTCGAACAAGAAAAGTCTCCAGACTCAGTATAGCTGAGCTTACTTCCACATTCTGGACATTTGTAGTCGACTGGGTGGTCTCGCATCCAAAGTCTAGCTTTGAGTTTTCCCGCCTGTATTCTTTCGTGGTCTAACCAACCGTCGACTTTCCGAATAATATCCTGGGTTAAGGAGCGGAAGGGATCATTTGGAAAAAGCTTCTGCCAACTCTGTTTGCGTTCTTGATAGTCGTCGGCCAACAATTCTTTGTGCACGAATTCTTCAAAAGTCAATCCGAGGCGTTCCAAGTGTCGCCTTATTTCGCTTAGTTTTTCAGGATCTTCGGATAGAACCTTCTCAACAAAGCCTACCATTTTCTGCGGATCGTGCGAAGCCTCATATTCATCCGACATTCGCTGATATTTCCAGGCTTTACGCCGATGATGATTCCTCTCAAGCTCCATTAGGTATTTCGCTTCGGCAAGCTCCTCTTGATATTTCGCCGCTTCAACTTCACTCTTCAACTTCTCAAGCTCTTCATCTGTGGGAGGTTGCGAAGCCTTTGCTTTGACCTCTGCATCCTCAGCTTTCTTGAGCTTTTGAAATTGGCGGAATAGCGTTGACTTTGGTGTGTTCAGCCTCTCTGCGGCAGACCGTATAGAAGTCAGTCCCCGCTTCCAATCGTCATATAGCTGCTTTATTCTGTCTTTCTCTGGCTCTGAACTTGCGCCATTCTGTCCCATATGTTTCACTTTGTCCTACGATGTCCTGCTATGTTTCATGCGTTCCAGCTGTCCCAGACGCTTTCTGGTTAATTCAAAATATTTTTTTCATGTGTAGAACTAGCCGATTTTCATCAGATTCTAGTGTCTCTCTGTCCCGATTGTGTGAGATGTCCGGTACAGAATTATCGGTACATGCTGCCTTGGCGGGTTCCTGATTCGAAGTTACCCACGATGGTTCGCATAGATTCTCACGAGTCGTATACCAACTTCCTCGAAGAGTTTATTCCATTCATTCAAGCCTGACTCGATACGTGCTCGATTATAGTCCACCCGTTGACAGTCATCCCCTAATACCCATTGTAAACGGTTGGCTAGATCCGCCTCAACTGGCGGGGTTACGTGAATGTAGAAGTGCAACCCCTTGCGACGGCTTCGACTCATCATGATGGAGAGGACTCTGAGTCTGTGCCATTGACAGACTGTAACTGCTAACTGTGTGAAGTCGCCTATCCAATGCTTGTCTACGTGACAATCCTTATCGACTTTTAGAACATTTACGCCGTCCACGCTTTCGACGCCTCCTCTTTGAATAACTTAGCTCCCACCTGCCAAGTGGGTAAGCTCGCCATCTCTTGCCTCGATACAGCATGCTGCGGCCTTCAATCCTGATTTTACTCTCGCTTTTCTTGGCAGGTTCTTCACGTTCGAAGCTAACCCTGATTTTGCGTTTCGGAATCCATTTTTTGATTCGACGATATACCAGCCTCTGAAAATATGGAACGCCTCGCTCGGCCAGTTTTCTGCGGACGTTTCGAATCTTGCCTGGTCGAGCAATTGTGAAATGTAACTCATACTCTTTCACGCCTCTTGATATCTTGTCATACCATGTGCTTGCGACAGTCATACGGTAGGTTCTGACTTTTCTCATCGCAACAACCTAGCGGAGCTAATCGGGTTTTCGTCGAAGTTCACCCAGTTCATCAAATGCAGAATACGTTGTACATCTCGTGAGTTTACGGATCTTCGGCCCTTGTCCAAAGCTGACGCTTGCAGGAGAGCCTGGAATTGTTTCTGTAGGCGAAAACCGTAGGTCCGCTCGGCCTTAGCGATGGTTGCGGTTGAGGGTAGAATTGCTTGCGCATATTTCCGTGGCAGCTTGATCTCTTTATCCTGTTTTGGAATACGCTTTAGTTCGATGTCGTACTCCTTGAGGTAGTCTAGCCCGAGGATGTAGTCGAAGACTTTCTTGACCGTCTCCATTCCGTAACTATAGCTGAAGGGAACTATTCGGGAAAGAAAACCGATTCGACCCCAACTATGACGTTGATCACGTAACTCCTGACCTGTGATGGCTGAGATGAGCCCGCATTTCACATGTCTCTCAGAAGTCCTTCGCATCGCATAAGTTGAAGCAGAAGAAATTCCTTCCTCAATTAGCTGATTCATCATTGTAACGAATGTTTTGACTGTGGATTCTTTTCGTGAAAGCGGCTTCAGAAGGTCTGGGATTATGATGTGTCGTATCTCACCCGCTTCAATCTTGGGCAGGTAGTCCCGCTCGATACCAAAGGCCGTAACATCGGTGAGGTAGGCCACGTTTTTGTTGACGATGAACTTCTTCATCATCTCTGTTTTGCCGGACTCAGGTCTTGCTATGATCAGAAGACTGTTAGGCTTCTCAACATTCTTGAGATACGCCGTGTACAGTGTAAGTGTGATTATGTCTGCTAATGCTTCAAGATCTTTCGAATTCTACACCTCCCACTGGAGGGGGGTTGTTTCTGGCAGAAGTGTCCCATCAGTGATGGGTGATTTCTCCAGGCGAAATGCCCCACCAGAGTCGTTGATATGAAAATAAGAGATGTTGGACTTTCGAACTGCATTCTACTTCACTGGGCTTACGGTTCGCTTGCCGCTGTCGCTGACTGTTACGTCGATCTTCTTCTTGAGCCATTGATCAGTTTCATCGCCAAATGCAGCTATCAATCGGGCAAGGTTGGTGCTTCTCGAAGTCTCAGTCGAGTATGGGACAAACAGGCTCTTTGTTTGGCCTTTGGCGTTTCCAACGACGATTATTAATGCCGTGCCGAAGCGGGTTTCCTGCGGGGGCTTCACGTTTTTGGATGGTGTACCGTCCTGACTGTGTTATTTGCTCAGGGTATTCAGTTATCCTAACTTGAAGTCTCGCCATTTAGTGTTCACCTCCTTTCCTGATTGTTAGACGCAGAGCTTTTTTCTCAGGCTCAGAAAGGTAAGCCATGTTGCCTAGTGCCTCAAGAAGGAGAACCCTTACGGTGTCTGATCTCGTCGGATCTCGTCTCTTGCGTCTGACTTCTTCCAAAAGTTCAAAGAGCGACTGTGGCAGGGAAATCGTTGTCGCTTTGTTCAATTGCCTTCACAGTCTCTAACAGTACCCAACAACCTTATATTCTCATATTGTCGAGAATATCCTATTCTCTGATAATAGCCCTTTCGTGATAATATGGACAGACTGACGTTTGAGGAGTCGAAAACTCTTGCACGTGTGTTTGGCGAGCCGACTACGCAGAAGACAATAGTGCTATGGCTTTTCCGTGAACCCGGCAAGAAGTATGATGTTATAAAGGAGAAAATGAAAAGCATTCCTAAACCTTACAGAGTTCCAGACGCCTCTCTTTATCGACAGGTTGACAAACTCGCAAAATCACATTTTCTAGATATCATCAAGAAGGGATCTATGACGCTGAGAAAACCCGTTGACATCAATGAGTATCAATTATCGTTCCCGAAAGGGATACTGGCCTTGGCGATCTACGCATACGTACTATACCTGAGCCCCGATACTTCAGACACTCTAAAGAAAAAGCTAGAGTTGGCAGGCTTGGCTGAAATGGTGGAGTTGCCCTTTTGGCGACCATTTCTCTTTTTCCTAGAATGGCATCGAGACACAGGCATTGACCTAAGCCGCGCCAAAATAGAACCGTTATACTACAGCTTCACTTTCTTTCTCGCTATGCTGGGTCGGCTGGAAGAAATCACCGAAAAGGATTTTGACACACTCGCTGACATGATGCAACTACTGGGCTTAGGCCCGCAGCAAGGAGGAAGAATTACGCTTGAGGAACTACGCAATCTGAAAAGCAGGTTTCAGCAAACTCATGAGAAAATGCGTGCAATGGTAAGAAGTCCCACAAGCTCTGAGGCCAAGGCTTTGCTTCAGAAGCTGAAATCTATGAAAGAACCTTAGAAGGTGACTTGCTTGAACTGCCTACATCTCTCTGGTTATGGTATAAGGATCAAACTAGGCGATAAGCGGTCAAAATCAGAGCTCGTAATTACCGACGGCAGAGAAGACTCCAGGGAAGGCTCAACATACTCATTCAGACCAAGAAAAATCCCCTACGACTCAATAATCATTGATGGTCACAGCGGCTACATCTCTCTTCAAGCTTTCCACTGGCTATCCAAAAACAAGATTCCAGTATTCATCCTCAACTTCGATGGTAGCTTGATCTCTTCTATTCTGCCACCCATGCCTGTTAAGGCTGATTTGAGGGCCGCACAGCTTGATGCCTCTAGGAAACCTGAGAAGAAGTTCAAGATTGCCTATGAGTTGGTGAAGGCTAAGATTCAGAGAACCCATGATGTCTTGAAGTGGCTTGCAGACAGGTACGACATTGAAGACAAAGTAAGAAGAGTCAAGAAGGAGTCCCTAAGCCTCTCAAAGACTAGAACCCTGAAAGACATCAGAATAGTTGAGGGCAGAGTAGCCCTACGATACTGGCAGGCCATACAGTCAGTCATTCCCGAAACCTTTTATTTTCAAGGTCGAATAACTAAGAAGCACCAGTACAACGCCTCAGACCCAGTCAACCTAGCCCTGAACTATGCTTATGGCGTATTAGAGGGTGAATGCCGCAAGGCAATTAATACGGCGGGTCTAGAACCATCAGTTGGCTTCCTGCATGACTTCGCAGACTACCAGACTAAGCAGTCATTAGTCTATGACTTGCAGGAACCCTTCAGATGGATTGGTGACATAGCCACAATACAGGCTTTTGAATCTGGCCTATTGGATATGAAGGATTTCTATTTCATGGGTGATGATTATCGCTATCACTTTGAGGCGGATGCAAAAAGACGATTTCTGCAGCTTCTGAAAGATAGATTCAATTCTCCTACCCAGTACAAAGGCAAGATGTGGCAGTGGGATACAATCATTCTAAGCAAGACAGAAGAACTGGGACGGTTTCTAATTGGAAAATCACATTCTCTAGACTTCACTGAGCCTAAACCCAGTCTGATGAGAATCGATAACTTGAAGTTCCGTAAGCAGATTCTAGAGTTATCGCAGAAGCAAGCTAGAGAACTAGGAATAGGCAAGAGCACGCTTCACTACTTGCGTGAGAACGCTCGAGATAACCATTCCTTCAAAGTGTATGGCAAGGTTCTACCGAAGCTCATCGGAAACTCAGATCATACGATTGACCATGGATGCGAGAGATAGGAGGCTCTCGTAATGGAAGCACGTGCTGATTCATCAAAGGAAAAGAAGGAAAGAGATATCGAACGCGTCCTGTTATTGCGAAAAATGTATGATGGGGTGACTATTCTGGCAATTGGAAGAGAACTCCAAGACTCCTATTGCCTGCAATTCAACGAATATGGTCATGATAAGAATCACAGATATTATGATGAGAAGACCGCTGCACAATCTGTTTCTAGGGCAATTTCTGATGACGGGAAACTCATAGCCTTTGCCCAGAAGTACCAGGACAAACTCAGACGATACTGGAATTTCTTTGGCAAGTTCTACACCTACTATGCCGACAGAGGAGAGTTGAAGCTTGAAAGTCTATGGCCTTCCTTTGAACAGAAACTCAACAAGGTCTATGCTAAACATAGAGCGGCGGCCTCTGCCGTCTTGAAAGCATACATTGAACTACGGCATGATTATGACACTTCGAGTGCCTGTGACTACAATCAGTTGGAATACCGTGCTAAAGAGTTGGCTGGCAAGGGGTGGAAAAAAGCTCTAGTGGCTCTGGAAATCGAAGGAATCGTAGAAAAGCGCGGCAGTAGCAGAAGGCCCGGAGAGAGAAGCATACCTCTGGAGTTGATACCACTAGTGGAACAAGTACTGTCAGGATGGGCTGTCCCTTCAGCGCTCTTAGAATCTGGAGCCGAAGAAAAAACGACCAAACCAGACGAGCGCGAAAAAACATGGGATCTGTTCATCTGCCATGCTAGCGAAGACAAAGATGAAGTGGCTAGACCTTTGGCTGAAGCTCTTGAAAAGAGGGGGCTGAAAGTCTGGTATGATGAATTCACCTTACTCCTGGGAGATAGTCTGAGGCGAAAGATCGACGAAGGGCTTGTCAAATCTCGATACGGGATAGTTATCATGAGTCCGATTTTCTTCAAGAAAGACTGGACTCAGAAGGAACTGGACGGCCTTTTTGCGCGCGAAAGAAATGGAGCCAAAGTTGTCTTGCCTGTCTGGCACCGAGTTAGGGCCGAAGATGTTGCTCGGTACTCTCCTATGCTTTCTGACAGAGTTGCAGTCTCGACTAAGGATGGTCTAGAGAAAGTAGTAAGTGAGGTTCTGAAAGCGATTGGATACACCGCGCCTCGCGAGGACAAGACTACCGCGACTCAGGTCTTGGGTAACGAAAGTGAATTATATAAAGCGCTCCAGAGGGCCGTGACGAAGGAACCTGTCGCAATAGACATCGACGATGATATGAAGAGGATGTTCTCCGAATATGCCAAGACTTTCACCCCTTCGCACTTCTCTGTTCTGGAATTCCTTGACAATCCACGTCAATATGGTGATCGTCACGGAGTCAAATTCGGGAGCTACATGGCAGGTGGCGTGTCAAGGATATTGGAGGAAGCCATTCCGGAACTGAAGGAGAGACGGGAGTTCTATGACCAGCTCGTCCGAGACCTCTATGGGAAAGGATTGGTCAACATCGACGAGAAGGGAATACATATTCTCATGACAGAAAGTGGAATGTTTGCGTCACGAACAACCGAAAATGGGAGAAAGTTCTTGGAATTCCTCACAAAGCGGAACATGAACGCATCTGCTTAATATTGCCAGTTCAGAACTTGGCCGACATCATCATCAAATGAAGTTTAATAGTCAACGTTTTCGTCTCGTCGTCGGCCCTAGCTGGTGAGCACACACATGAATCGATTCTGCGAGCGTAGCAAGCCATCATATTTTTGTGTGTGTGTGTGCCACAGCTGGTGAGAGCATCTGAAATTGAACCGTTAGAGCAGGTTATTTTCTTGTGTGTGTGGGTCCCTTGGTGAGAGCATCAAGATTTGAACCGTTGAATCATGGATTTTTGTGTGTGTGCCATAGCTGGTGAGTTCAAACTAAAGAAAAAAGGGGGTTGGGCTACCATTTGCCGAAGCCAGGACCAGCAGGGCTGACATAGGTTGCGCCTTCTCCGCTG
>Ga0209609_10001335_pt1 | contig 14283 bp, 13 predicted proteins | sample LakKivw325mmetaG_FD_184136 | JGI IMG/M metagenome (GOLD analysis project Ga0209609, IMG submission 184136) | Anoxic lake water microbial communities from Lake Kivu, Rwanda to study Microbial Dark Matter (Phase II) - Lake Kivu water 325m metaG... | ecosystem: Environmental > Aquatic > Freshwater... | reverse complement strand
TAACGGAACATTGCTCAAGGCCGGCGTTCCCATGGACTCTCGGTTCGGCGGCATACTGCAGATTAGAAACGGACAGCCCCTTCGGTTCGTAGAGCTGATTCATTACGCCGGCTCTTCACTCGATCCCTCAGAGGTCTTCATCAGAGCCGGTATGACCGCAGTGAGTGACGCGGCCAAGACGGGCAACGGCAAGATACTGGCGAACTTCCGCGAAATACCCGCTTTGTGCTATCCCATTGCTGAAGAAGTTGTCTCAAAATTAAAAGGAGCCGGGCTGGGTGGGCTGATGATAATGGGCAAGACGAGCGAGCCGGTTTGCGAAATACCTGTTGAAATAAACAGGATTGGTATGATTTTCATCGGCGGCCTCAATCCCGTGGTCGCGGCTGAAGAAGCCGGCATACAGGCTGAGAACTATGCCATGAGCACTGTTATGGAGTATAAAAAACTGAAGAAATTTGAGGAGGTCATGCGTTGAATGAGGTAAAAGTCATACCCTGTCTCGATGTCAGGGAAGGCCGCGTAGTCAAGGGGGTGAAGTTCGTTAACCTCAGGGATGCCCGTGACCCCGTGGAGGCGGCTGAAGCTTACTGCCGGCAGGGCGCCGACGAGCTGGTCTTCCTCGACATAATGGCCAGCGCCGAAGATAGGGGAACCAGAATGGAATGGGTCAAAAGAGTGGCTGATAAGGTTACCATACCGTTTGCTGTGGGTGGGGGCATCAGGAACACCGGTGATATGAAAGAGTTATTCGACATCGGCGTTGATAAGGTTTCCATTAACACCGCCGCTGTCAGAAATCCTGACCTGATAAAGGAAACCTCCAAAAGGTTTGGCAGGAAGAGACTTGTCGTTGCCATCGATGGCATTAAAAATCCGCCCAATAGCGGGCGGCCGCGACTCGAGGTGGTGGTCAAAAGCGGCATGGAAACGACGGGACTGGAAATAGTCGACTGGGCAAGAAGGGTGGAAAAACTGGGCGCCGGCGAGATTTTGCTTACCAGCAAGGACGCTGATGGCACGAAGGAAGGATACGATTTGGAGATGACGAAGGCCGTGGCCGAAGCCGTTGGAATACCGGTTACGGCATCAGGCGGTGCCGGCACATTGGAGCACCTGTACCAGGCCGTAGCCATAGCTAAGGCCTCGGCGGTCTTAGCCGCTTCTATATTTCACTTCGGCGAAATATCCATACCGGAAGCTAAAAAATATCTTAAGGAAAGAGGAATACCAGTCAGAGGTTAAACCTTAAAAGTTAAAAATCAAACGTTATAATCAAACAGTAAAGGAGAAATTAATGAACCTGCAGAGACCAAATGCCAATGAAGCCACCAGAACGGCCAACCGTTCCAGAAGCGTGGTGCCCGGAAGCGGCTTGTGTTCCCGCTGCCTGGACGGCTGCACCGGGAACTGTGAAGTTTTCAAGGCTACTTTCCGCGGACGCGAACTAATCTATCCGGGACCGTTCGGTGAAATAACCGCCGGCGGCGATAAGGAGTACCCCGTTGATTACTCGCATCTGAACATCCAGGGCTATGCACTGGGTGCCAGAGGCCTACCCAAGGGAGTGGTCGGCGACCCTGATACGGCGCTGTTCCCGCTGGTAAATACCGAGACGGAGTACGGCTGGGATATAAAAGTAAAGATGAAGGTGCCCATTTTCACCGGTGCCCTTGGCTCAACCGAAATCGCGCGGAAGAACTGGGAGCACTTTGCAGTCGGCGCGGCCATCAGCGGCGTGACGCTGGTTTGCGGTGAAAATGTCTGCGGCATCGACCCCAGGCTGGAACGCGATGCCAAGGGCAAAGTCACTTTTGCCCCGGACATGGACCGTCGAATCGAGGTCTACCGGCGTTATCATCAGGGCTTCGGCGAAATGCTGGTGCAGATGAATGTTGAAGACACTAGGCTGGGTGTTGCCGAGTATATTCATAAAAAGCACGGTATTGAGACCATCGAACTTAAGTGGGGACAGGGCGCCAAGTGTATCGGCGGTGAAATAAAAGTTGGTTCTCTGGAGCGGGCTCTGGAGCTGCAGAAGCGGGGCTATATTATTACACCGGACCCGTCTGACCCAATAAACCAGGCTGCCTTTAAAGAAGGCGCACTTAAAGAGTTTGAGAGGCACAGCCGGATGGGCTTCATAGATGAGGAAGGCTTTTATAACGAAGTCAAACGCCTCAGGAACATCGGATTTAAACGCGTCACCCTGAAGACCGGCGCTTACAGTTTGCGCGAGCTGGCCATGGCCATAAAATGGGGTTCGAAGGCAAAAATAGACCTCCTGACCGTGGACGGTTCTTCCGGTGGCACCGGCATGAGCCCGTGGCGAATGATGGAGGAATGGGGCATACCCAGCCTCTATCTGCATTCGGCCGCGCATGAGTTCGCCAAAACGCTGGCCGATAAAGGCCAGAGGCCGCCTGATTTGGCATTTGCCGGTGGTTTCAGCAGTGAGGACGGCGTATTCAAGGCACTGGCTCTGGGTTCGCCTTTTACCAGGGCGGTGTGCATGGGTCGGGCATTGATGATTCCGGGCATGGTTGGGAAGAACATCGCCGAATGGATGAAGGATGGCAAGCTGCCGAACACGGTCAGCCAGTTCGGCTCCACACCCGAAGAAATCTTCGTCTGCTACGAACAGGTGAAGAATATCGTAGGCGCTAACGAAATGAAGAACATACCGCTGGGCGCCATCGGCATCTTCAGCTACTCCGACAAAATCAAGGTCGGCCTGCAGCAGTTGATGGCCGGAGCCAGGTGCTTCAGCGTGCCGGCAATCAGCCGCAACGAGCTCATGTCGCTAACCGACGAATGCGTCAAAGTCACCGGCATACCTTACCTCATGGATGCCTACAAGAAAGAGGCAGTAAAGATACTCAACAGCTGAATATAGCTTATTTCAAATACAGCGGGCTCCGAGGACATCGGAGCCCGTTTCTTTATTTCCAAGAATTACACTGACGAACCTCTTCGTACTTCTTGATGATAAGAAAGTGACATCGTAAAATGGAGCTAGTTTACGCTAAGGAAGGTTATCATGAAAGTGGTTGGCATATGCGGGTCTCCCAGGCGTGGTAATACTGAATGGATACTCAGAAGATTGCTGGAAGTAGCTGCTAATAATGGAGCAGAACATGAGCTTATCCTGCTGAGGAAGAAGGATATCAGAGGTTGTAATGGCTGTTTGGCTTGTGAGGTGGGAGGAAAAGAACGAAGAGGCGTTTGTACGATTCGGGACGATATGCAAAGCATTTACCCTACGTTGATAGACGCCGATTGCCTTGTTTTTGGGACGCCTGTTTACTTTGAGATGCTGTCGGGATTGCTTAAAAACTTCATAGACAGAACCTGCCCAGTCTGGCCTCGACTTGAACGAAAGCTGTTTGCGGGCATTGCTGTGGCAGAAGAAGGATGGGGTAAAGCGGTCGATAATCTAAGGACGTATTGCACTGTCTGCGGTATGCGTTGGGGTGGTTATATCACGGCTTTGGCAAAAGCGCCTGGTCAGGTTTCTGAAGATGTAATTGTTGAGAAAAAGATTCAGCAATTGGCGAGCAAGCTTATTAGGATGCTTAATATCTGAGGTTGCACTTTTGGGCGAATTTCCCTGCCTTGACTAAAACTGCCGTCTATAATAAATTGAAATTACTATGACAACACCACCATCACCGAAACCGCCATATATTAAGAAGGTCGACCAGATAGGTGATATAGCCGTCTGGATTGTCGATGGCCCTTACATCCGCGGCCATGTTGACGAGGAGTTCACCAACTTTGGTCAGCACTACGCCTTTGAGTATATTCCTGTGAACGAGTTCTGGATCGACCGCGAGGCAGCCCACGATGAGACCCGGTTTTTTATCGATCACCTGCTAGTTGAACACAGACTGATGGCAAAGGGTATCCCTTACGATAAGGCGCTGGTGCTGGCGGATAAAGAAGAACGGAAGGAGCGGCGGCGCGCCGGCGATATCGCCAAGTTAACCCATCACGGCAAAGAATTACCCGATGCCAGTGAAGTTCACGAACGGCTGTGGAAAAAGCTGGAGAACGGCGTCACCGTATGGGTGGTCAACGGCCGATTGGTCCGCAGCGCCTTCGATATCGATTTCACAGAAGGCGGACATGACCACGTTTATGAGTTCGTGCCGGAGAACGAGGTGTGGATTGACGATGCCATTGAAGAAGAAGAACGCGGCTTCGTCCTGCTGCACGAGCTTCACGAACGGAACCAGATGGCAAACGGCATGCCTTACAGCCGGGCGCATGAAGAGTCCAGCAGGATAGAGTACCGGTGCCGCCATCATCCCGATGAGCTGCACGATGCTCTGGCAGCAGATGGCTGGGAATAGGCCCTGATTAGATTATCTCGTTGTAGATCCCGATCTCGGCGCGACCGTCCAGCATCGAGGCGATGGACTTAGAAAAATCCTTGAAGTATTCCGTCGACATATGAGATTTGAAGGCGTCGCCGCTTTCGTATTTTTCATATACCAGGAATTCGTTTGGAGAATCGGTTTTACGGTGGACGGTATAGACTGCTGTGCCCGGCTCCTTAACTACCTTGTCCATTAGTTTCCGAAATTCCTTTTCCAGTTCATCTCCTTTGCCTTCGACTGCTTTAAGTTTCGCAGCCACGCATAGCATGATAGTTTACCTCCCTGAACGATTTAACGAAGATATTGTACTTTAGCCGCCCGCGATAAGAGGCAAAAACGATATGGTATCTCCGTCCTTTAATACCCTGTCCTTTGTAGCCACCTCATGGTTGACTGTTATCAACGCCATGCCCTCCTCCAGAGGAAGGTCGGGATAACGTTGCCTTACATAGTCCAGGGCGTCCTGAACCTTCGTATTTCCATTTATGGGCATTTCCAGGCTGTCGGTATCGGTGATAAGACGCTGCATGCCCAGAAATTTAACTGAAACTACCATTTGCTTACTCATTTATATAACTGGCCGAGCAGTTGCCTGGCCTGCCTGTCCATGAGGCCGAATTTTTCCACCGTCTCCGGCTTTGGTATACCGTCCGAGGTGAAGCCCTTCTTCTCATAAACTATATCGCATAGATGCTGGTATGTCTTAATCCTTTTCTCCATTAACAGCTTATGCCGCTCCTGTGCGGTTTCCGGCATTTTATTACCGGCCAGCTCCTGCTGTAGCCATTCGTCATAATATTCGGCACGGGCTTCATATTCATTGAAATATGCCGGACCTATCGCCCTCCAGGGTATCTGGTCGCTGGCGCGTGTCCCTTTACCGTGACGCAGGTTGATTAGCTTTTGAAGTATGTACAGCCTTTCTGAATCGTCTAAGATATCCTGCAGTGTTTTATGGCTGCCCGTTGTGGCATTTAGATAAGCTACATAGTATTCCAGTGTGGGAACATTTTTTGACGGCTCCGGTGTGCTGGCCGCCTCCGGATTTCGCACATCTATCCACGGTAGCTTGCACAGTCCGGTGGCGTTGAACCAGGTGCGAATTAAAGGAAACCACTTAAGTGCGTTAGCCTTGTCCTCCAATGACGGTATTTCCTTATGGACCTGGTCGATGAAAATGAGCCAGGCTTCATCATGCTGTGGACCTTTAAGCGCAAAGCCGTAGCCGCCTTGCTGGGCTAGTGACTCCTTGGTGATGTACATGGAGTACTCCAGCCCCTTTACCTCCATGCCGAACTTGTTCAGCTCGGCCATAACATCTTCCTGAGACTTCCCGTTTCGGACGGCATATCTCTCGGCCACCCACTTCTTGCCTCTGGCTACGCCCTGGCCGGCGATTGTGCCGAAGCCCTGACCGTTAGCGATTTCGTGCAGTACCCTGTTGGCCGCCTCCATATTGCCGAATGTAAGCTCGTAGCCGATGTCAGCGGCTGTTAAAAAGTCGCGCTGGACGCATTCCATAAAGAAGCTGATAGATACGCCCGTGGAGATGGTATCGAGACCGTATTCGTCGCAATACCAGTTGTACTCCATGACAAACTGCGGGTCGAATATACCCATCGAGGAGACAGCGCCGATGGTTTCGTATTCAGGTCCGTCAACGTTGACTGCCTCGCCCGCCTTCGGGCCACGTGTCAGCTTCACATTTTCGGCACCCTTGGCACAGGCCAGATTGCAGCCATAGTAGCAGCCATCGGGAGTCTTTTTATCCAAATATTTGTCCAGGAAGACATCGGCAAAGATCTTGGGCGATTCGGGGCTTTGCCCGTACTGATAATTGTTGATGGGGAACAGATGGAATTTGTCCATATACTCAACCAGGCCGGTGGTTCCCCAGGTAGATAAATTTAGCTGTTGCGTGTCGCACTTGGAGACGACCGCCTTCAGCTTGGCGCCGGCCTGGCGTACACCTTCTTTATCGACAGCATTATTGGCATTGACCTTTGTCAGGTTTGAGCGGGCAACAATGGCGCTAAGCCCTTTGCAGCGCATGACGGTTCCGGTGCCGCCCCTGCCGGCCTGCTTGGAGCGGAGGCGCTTTCGTCTGACATCGAAGAAGAGGCTGTTCACAATGCCGAACCGAGCGCTGAGTGCACCTTTGCCCGCGGTTACTGCAGCCAGAGAATCGTTTATTTCTCCGCCGTTGAATTCAGTAATCAGCTTTTCGCCGTAAGAAAGAGCGCCATCGTCTGTTTCTTCATCATAGCCGGGTGCGGAAGCTATGGCAATGGTTCCACCGTCGCTATCAATCAGGATGACTACGTTCTTCTTGGATATGCCGGTAACAGCCAGGGCATCGAAGCCGGAGCGCTTCAAAATCGGACCGAAATGGCCGCCGATGTTAGAATCGATAAAGGTATCTGTTAACGGCGAGATGGTGCCGACGATGAACTTTCCGGTTCCGGGAAATGCCGGCTCATTGCCCAGCGGGCCGCTGGACATTACGAGTATATTGTCAGGACTGTCGAAGTGTGTTTCCCTCGTGGTGCCGTCCCAGATCAGCTTCAATGCATAGCCCCGGCCGCCGATGTATTTGCTTTTAAAATCCGGCGGCAGCTTCTGGATGGTGATTTCCGGCTTGGTCAGGTCGAGCCTGAGTATGCGGTCGGTGTAGCCGCCGACAACTCTGGCCGGTTTATATTCAATTTGGTGAATTATTTTCATACAGGAATTGATTTTCTGCTGTTTTTAGCCAGGAATTATGGCATACGAAGCGATATTATACCTGTTGCTTGCCCAATGAGCAAAGATTATCTGTTGATTGCTCGCAGCGTCTGTTCGAAATGCTGGAGATGGTCTTTCAGGTGTCTTACATAATCTATCATCAGGTCTGAAAGAGTTTTTTTATCCCCTTCCGGATTTTTCCAGCGGTGTTCCAACTTACTTTCATCAACTACTTTAATTATGTTGTCGATCAGGATATTATATTGCTTCCACAGTAACATTAAGTCAGAAAAGTTCATTTCATTGTATCCCGCAATCTGAATCCATTTCGAATTATATTTTCCGAAACCGGGGAATATCAGCTCATCAACAATCTGCAATCTGACGAATCGCTGATGGTTATTGCATGCGGAATCGATTAAGTGTCCGATAATCTCTTTTAAAGTCCAGTTATCGGCACCGATTCTTTTTGAAGTGATATCGTTGTTCAGGTCTTTATATTTCTGGTAGAAGGCGTCTACGGCTGAATTTAGTTCATCATATATGTGGTTCATATAATTATCCTTTCTGGCACAGCCTATTTTGTGGCTATTGTATAAGGCAAATAAAAATTCATCAAGGACTGCCCGGCGAAGTAACTTATCAAACTGACGACTATCATGATAAAATGGGCACAAAATTTTTGGAGGTAAAAATGGCGATAAAGAAGGTTTGTGTTATCGGGTCAGGAACGATGGGAAACGGCATCACCCAGGTAGTGTCTCAGGCCGGGTATGAAGTGACAATGGTCGACGTAAAGCAGGAGTTCATCGATAAGGGAATGGCTGCTATCAAGGCCAGCCTGGGCAGGTTTGCCGAAAAAGGCAGGATCAGCCAGGCTGATATGGATAAAGCGCTGGCACATATTCATACCTCCATCGACATGAAACAGGCGGTCAAGGACGCCGACTATGTCATTGAGGCGGTGTTCGAGAGGGCCGACGTCAAAATGCCCGTATTCCAGCAGTTGGAGGAACTGTGCCCCGAGGAAACAATACTGGCGTCGAATACTTCAAGCATACCGATCGGATTGCTGGCATCAGCGACCAAGCGACCGGATAGGGTCATTGGTATGCACTTCTTCAGCCCGGTGCCCATGATGAGGGGACTTGAAGTAGTAAAATCGCTGCTGACTTCGGAGGAGACTTTAAAAGTCAGCCTCGAATTCGGTAAGGCGATAGGCAAAGAAACTGTGGTGGTCAAGGACTCTCCCGGTTTCGTCACCAACCGGCTGCTGCCGCTTGTTATGAACGAGGGCGCAAAGTTGCTGCAGGAGGGGCTGGCCTCTATGGAAGATATAGATAAAATCTGCAAGCTGTCCTTCAACTGGCCTATGGGCCCCTTTGAGTTGAGCGACCTGGTCGGTATCGATGTCGGTGTGGATTTGCTCGAGGAGATCTTCAAGCAGACCGGCTGGGAACGGTACAAGCCGGCGCCGCTGCTCAAGCGGATGGTGGAAATCGGCTATCTGGGCAGGAAAGCGGGCAAAGGTTTCTATACTCTGTTCGGCACCGCGAAATAATACCAGAGATTTAGCGAGTGAAAGTACGCTTGGGCGGTTTATCGCCGACGGTGTTTCTGAGTATGCCGATGCCTTCCACCTCCATCTCGATGATGTCTCCCGGTTGAATCCATCGGTTTAGCTCCAAGCCGCAGCCACCATCCACCGTCCCCGAGCCTAAGAAGTCGCCGGGATATAGCGTCTCCTCCATAGAGGCAAACTCGATAATTTGAGGCCAAGTCCAGTAACTGGTGCCGCTGTTATTGTCCGACCAGACCTCACCGTTTATGCGAGCAGTCATGCGCATATTTTTCGGGTCGACTTCATCCGGAGTCACCAGGCACGGCCCCATGACGCTGCAGAAGTCCTTACCTTTGACTGGACCGAGACCGCCCGCCAGCATCTCCTTTATTTGAATATCACGCGCGCTGATATCGTTTAAAATGGTATAGCCGGCGATATATTCTTGAGCTTTTTCCCGTGGTATGTTCTTGCCCTCTTTACCGATGTAGATGCCGTATTCCAGCTCATAGTCGAGCTGATCGGTATAGCTGGGCCAAAGGATGGTCTCCTCAGGGCCGATGACAGTATCAGGATTGCCTACGTAACATATTGGTATCTCGTACCAGCCCTTATCGAGCTGCCTCTTGCCGGAGAAGCTGGCGTGTCCTTCGAAGGCCAGGTAGTCTCGTATGGAATGTGGGCGTGGCACCGGGGCCTTCAGTCGAACCTCAGTTGTATCATAAGTAATTTTTTCCCCTCGTAGCCCGGAAACAGGTGCCCTAGTCTGCTTCTTTGTTACGTAATCTATGGTGGTCTGTGCTGCTTCTTGTCCTGATTGCCCGCTGCAGAAAAAAGCAATCATGTCTGGCGGTATTATTGCAGCAGCTGTTTCGTAAGCACGGCCGCTGTCGTGCTTGTCTGCCAGGTAACTTGTATAGCCCATGTTAAGGTCAATGATTTTATCACCGTGAATAGCTCCGATGCGAAGCATCAAGCCTAAGGCTGTGGAAACTTCAAAGGTGACCAGCTTCATATCCCTGCCTCCAGGGAAACAGCTTAACAAAATTCATCAGCGACTGGCAAACTACAATTGTAAAAAAGTAAAGAGCAGCATAAAATACGAAACTGCCCAATACAAAACAAGGAGACAAAAGATGGACTTTCAGTTGACCGAAGACCAGAAGATGCTGAAAAAGATGGTTCACGATGTTGCGGAAAAGGAATTTAGACCGAAGGTGTCGGAATGGGAAGCCAAAGCGGAGCATTTGCCGCTCGAGTATGTGAAAAAGCTGGCGGATCTGGGACTACTTGGCCTGTGCCTCCTGGTTGAGTACGGTGGGCAGGGACGCTCTGCCTTTGAGGCCATTTTGGCAATGGAGGAATTGGCCAGGATGTCGCCATTGTGTGCGTCGCCTGTATTTGAGTCTAATGTTGGGCCGGTCAAGGTAATCGAGCAGTTCGGCACCGAAGCACAGAAACAGAAATATATACCGCCTGTCTGTACCGGCGATTCGATGATTTCGGTTGGCATGACAGAGCCGGAGGCGGGGTCGGCACTGACGGACCTGACCACAAGGGCGGTGCTTAAGGGCGACCATTATATTGTCAACGGCATGAAAAGGTTTATTTCCGGCGGCGGCGTCTCAGATGTTTATGTGGTATATGTCAGGCTTAGCGAACAGAAGGGCGCTAAGGGTATAGGCGGACTGATTATCGAGAAAGGTTCGCCGGGTTTTTCTTTTGGCAAGCAGGAGCAGTTCATGGGCCTGAGAGGAATGGCCAGCTGCGACCTTATCTTTGAGGACTGCCGTGTTCCCAAAGAGAACCTGGTTATTAAAGAGGGCGAGTTTAGAAAGTTGATAACGGCCTTTGACCTCGAGCGCTGCGGCAACTCGACCATGTGCCTCGGCATTGCACAGGGAGCGCTGGAGGAAGCCATGGCCTATTCGCAGCAACGGAAACAATGGGGCAAGGAGATATGCCAGTTTCAGGCTATACAGTTTATGCTGGCTGAAATGGCCATGAAAGTCGAGGCCGCCCGCCTGCTTATTTATCGGGCGACAGCCAACGCGGCTACGGGACTACCTGTCCCACTGGAAGCCAACCTGGCCAAGTGCTTTGCCAACCAGATGGTGAGAGAGGTCACGGGAATGGCGCTTCAGATACACGGCGGCTACGGTTATTCCAAGGAATACCCCGTGGAGCGGATGATGCGCGACGGCTGGGGTTGGGGTGTAGCCGGCGGCACCATCGAAATCCAGAGGATTACCATCGCGTCACTTTTGCTGGGTCGCCGGTTCGACCAGAGAAGGTAAAAGGAATTGATATGAGAGAATGTAAAATAGAGCAGAATAAAACGAGCTGCAACTGTACCTGCGAGCCGTGTTCCAGAAAGGGCATTTGCTGCGAATGTATCGCCTATCACAAACGGTCAAGTGAACTGCCGGCATGCTATTTCCAGGCTGATGTGGAGAGGACCTACGATCGCTCCATCGAAAGATTTATAGAGACCTACCGAAGAAGAGGCCGACTGTAGCCCACCTCAGTGAAGTGTGATCAAGGGCGGTTTATACTATAAATGCAGCCGCAGTAGTCCTGCCGGTATAGCTCCCACTTTTTGGCCAGATGTATTGCCCGCTTGAAGCCATCCTTTTTCTTAAAATCCCTGACTATAAATTTCCGGCCGCCGATTTCCTGCCCTATTTCATTGATCAATTTGGCGGACTTATGAGGGCTGATGGTTAACGTGGTGGTAAAGGCGTCGGCACCGCAGGCCAGCATGTAATCGTGTGTCTTTTGCAGCCGCATGCGATAACAGACCGGGCACCTGCGGCCGCCTTCCGGCTCTTCTTTTAGAGTTTCTGTCAGGCTGAACCATTCTCCTGGTTTGTAGTCACCCGCTTCCAGTGGGAAGTTCAATTCGTCGGCTACTTTGCGGGCGACGTCGAGCCTTCTCTGGTACTCTTCCGCGGGATGAATGTTTGGATTATAAAAAAAGCCCAGAACCTGATAGCCTTCTCTGGCCAGTATTTCCGCAGCGCCGGCGGCGCAGACTCCACAGCATATATGTAGCAGAACTTTCATGACGGCATCCTTTGGGCACGCATCAATATAAGCATTATTATAAGACCCAAGGCTAGGCTGGCGGCGCATGACAGAAACATGGTCTCATAGCCTCTAGCATCGGCCACAAATCCCATTATAGTCGGGCCGACGGCCATGCCTATTTGGAAGGAGCACGTGGGTACGGCCATGGATAAAGCGCGACCGCTGGCCGATGAAAAATCAGCAGCCATAGCTAGGCTGGCCGGCATGGCCAAGCCCATGCCAACGCCGAATATGACGCCTATTGCTATAAATTGTGCCAGGCCGTGAAAGAAAGGGAAAAGGGAAACAGCTACGGCGCTTATGCCCACACCGCCCCCTAACAGCAGCTTCCGGTCGATTTTATCGGCCAGCCTTCCGGATGGGGCTCGGAGCAAAGACGAGCTGGCGTAAACGCCCGTGATGATGGCGCCGGCATCGGCTTCAGTCATGCCAAAACGCTGTCCGTAGAGCGGAATGTAGCTGCCGATTGTGCCCGAGCCTAGGGCCACCAGCAACGGTGCCAGCATGACTGCAATCGCCAGCGGGTGCCCCAGCCAGCTCCACGGTGAGACACTGACTTCGGGAGTAGACACGGGCTCATGTGCGATGTCGCGGAGTCTGGAAAAGGCAAGCGCCAGGCCGATAAAGGAAATAGCAGCGCAGCCATAAAAGGCGGCATTGGTGCCGAACCGGCCGGCCAGGAAGCCGCCGGTTATAGGCCCCGCCATCAGTCCCAGTTGCAGCGATGCCGTGTACCAGCCGATAGACGTGCCCCGCCGGTTAGGTGGTGTTAAATCTACAACCAGAGCGATGGCTGCGGGCAGGAAGGCGGCGGCACCGAGGCCGTGGATTGCCCTGACGGCTATCAGAAGTCCAGTATTGCTAGCCAGCGGATATAGCAGCGGAGCCAGAGTGAAAACGATTAATCCGCCCATAAGAAGTTTGGGACGGCCGAATTTGTCGGAGAGCATGCCGAATGGAATAAGAAAGATAGCAGTAACGTAGGAAAGCGTGGCTACTATAATGCCCACTTCTGAGACAGGCGCACCCAGTTGGGCGGCATAAAGAGGTATCACCGGAAACATGAAGCTGAATCCGGCGTAGCCGACGAAAGCCACGACGTACAGGCTTATCAGAGTGTAGGCTAACGAGTTTTTCAATCAAATTCCTTGGCCATACACTTTAACATAAAAGGCTCCCGCTGCAAAAACATGAACCGCACCGTTTGCACTCTGCGAGAGCCGAGAGTGTATGGTAGAATAACCTGGCTGCGATGAAACACGGCAAAGTCTATCTGGTGGGCGCCGGGCCCGGTGACCCTGGCCTGATTGCGGCAAGGGGGCTGGCATGTCTCAGGAACGCGGATGTCGTCATATACGACCGGCTGATAGAGGATAGCCTGCTTGAACAGACATCACCGCGGAGTGAAAAGATATACGTGGGCAAAGGCCGTGGCTGTCACGCTATGGAGCAGAAAGAGATAAACCTGCTTCTGATAGAAAAAGCGCGGCAGGGCAAGACGGTCGTCAGGCTGAAAGGCGGCGACCCATTCGTACTGGGCAGGGGTGGCGAAGAGGCCGAGATTATGTCTGCCAATGGTATTTCTTTCGAGATAGTGCCTGGCGTGTCGTCAGCTTATGCCGTCCCTGCTTACGCAGGCATACCGGTAACGCACCGTCGATTGGCTTCTTCGTTTACCGTGGTAACCGGACACGAAGACCCGGAAAAATCCGAGTCGAGCATCGACTGGGCCAGGATAAGTACTGGCAGTGATACGCTTGTATTTTTAATGGGCATGGGCAATTTATCCCATATAGTAAACAAGCTAATGGAGAACGGAAGGGCGCCGTCGACTCCGATAGCGGTGATAAGCCAGGGCACCACCCCAAGACAGCGGACAATAGTAGCTTCTCTTGGAGACATCAGTTCACGTGCCCAAAAAGAGGGATTTGAGCCGCCGGCGGTGATAGTAGTTGGTGATGTTGTCAGGCTACGCGAGCAAATTCGGTGGTTCGATAACCTGCCTCTGTTTGGCAAGCGGGTCCTGATAACCAGAGCGGAACACCAGACTAAAGAGTTGAGCCGGCTGCTACTGGAACGCGGAGCCGTACCCGTAGAAATGCCTGTTATAAAGATATCTCCTCCCGGCAGCTGGCGGCAGCTGGACGGGGCTATACAGAACCTCAAAAAATACGACTGGATAATCTTCACCAGCGTCAATGCTGTGTATATATTCTGGAAAAGGCTGGCAGCAAAAAAGCTTGATGCGCGCCACTTCAACGGAATTAAAATTGCAGCCATCGGCCCGGCCACCGCTGAGGTCCTTGAGGTCAGAGGTCTGCGCCCCGATTACATCCCAAGAACATACACCAGCCAGGGTTTACTCGCCGGACTTAAAAAACAGGATATTGCGGGCAGGCGAATTCTCCTGCCGCGTGCAGATATAGCCGGCAATGAACTAAATGATGGACTGGTTAATCTTGGCGCTAAAGTCCATCAGGTGACTGCATACAGTACGTCTACCGTTACCAGGCCGGCGACGCAGGC
>Ga0209609_10001332_pt1 | contig 14287 bp, 10 predicted proteins | sample LakKivw325mmetaG_FD_184136 | JGI IMG/M metagenome (GOLD analysis project Ga0209609, IMG submission 184136) | Anoxic lake water microbial communities from Lake Kivu, Rwanda to study Microbial Dark Matter (Phase II) - Lake Kivu water 325m metaG... | ecosystem: Environmental > Aquatic > Freshwater... | reverse complement strand
CCAAAGTCGTCCAGCGAGTTCTTGACTTTGGGTAACATAGACAGCGGCACCCCGATTATTTGAGCTAGTTCGCCGTCCCAAATTTTATCAATAATATTAAATAACAGGGTACGGGAGGCATTGGTAAAATCGGTGGCGTGAACCTGCCCCTTGGTCAGCTTCCAGATCAACCAGCTGTCAATCGTACCGAAAAGCAAGCGGTCAGTCGCTAACCCACCAATTCGTTGCAGAATCCATTTGATTTTCGTGCCACTGAAGTAGGCATCTAACGGCAATCCGGTACGGGCTTGAAAGACCGGCTCATATTTTTTCAGGTTCTCACAAATTGGTGCCGTCCGGCGGCACTGCCAGACAATCGCATTATAGACCGGCTTACCAGTCACTTTATCCCAGACAACGGTAGTTTCCCGCTGGTTGGTAATACCCACCGCCGCAATCTGCCCGCGGTAATTGCGGATTAAGCGATTCACGGTATTGACGACCGTCCGCCAGATTTCGAGGGGATCATGCTCCACCCAGCCCGGCTCAGGATAGTACTGGGTAAATTCTTCGTAAACCGACTGCACGATTTGGCCCTTTTGATCGTACAGAATTGCGCGAGTTCCGGTGGTCCCCTGATCAATCGTTAAAATATACATACCGGTATCCTGTTTTGGAATTACTCCAAAATTCCCTATTCCTGCCCCAACATCCGTAGTGCCTGGGCAATATTCAGCGAATTATCACCAATATTTTCCAAATTTTTTACCAAATCCATGTAGAGTAATTCGGATTTAACATTGGAACCTTTCTGGATGCGTTTGCGGGCTGATTTGCTAAGTGAGTCTCGCATCAGATTGATCTCATTCTCCATGTGGTAGGCTTTTTCGATTTCCTGGCTGTCAAATTCAATGCTTAAGTGATTTCGATACAAACCAAGAAAATCCTTGATCAGACTAGAGTAAGCCCGTAAATCTTCGCCAGCCTTTGGTTGAAAATCAATTGCCTTATCAAATTTCTTCTTACTCAACACGGTCAATTTAAAGATTGAATCCGCAACATTCTCCAGTTCATGCACGATCCGCATCATGGCATTGACAAGTCTGACATTAGCCTCGGAAAGTTCTTCCTGGTAACATTTAACTAAGTATTTAGAAATTTCTTCCTGCATCTGGTCGGTTAGTTCTTCCAGCTCTTTGACTTCCTCGAGCAGTTCCCCAATTTTGCGATCCGGCGCCAGGAAGGCTTTTAAAAATTTGTCAAACATCTTCTCGATTATATCACCCAGCCGGTTGACCTCAGCCCGGGCATTCAGAATATTCAATTGAACCGCATCTTGGACACCAGTACTAATATATTGTAACTGATAGTGGCGATATTGGTCATTCTCGGTCGGTTTGAAAAGCGTTTCAATCAAATTCGCGAATCCCCCCAGAAAGGGTAAGAACAACAAAGTGTTAGAAATATTAAATACCGAATGAAACAGCGCCAGATTCAGGGGCAGATTCACTTGCAAACTGGTATCCCATGGTGCCAACCATAAGACAAATCGGCAAAACTGCTGAAAAATTATTGCGACCCAGATAACTCCAATAAGATTAAAGAAAAAATGGGAGCGGGCTGCTCGCCGGGCATTAACACTGGTTCCGATCGAAACAATGAAGACTTTAATAGTTGTCCCGATATTTTGACCTAAACAGATTGCCGCCGCCGATTCAAAATCAACGTATCCCTTATATGCCAGAGTCACGGTGATAGCCATCGCAACACTCGAAGATTCGAGAATCGTTGTCATAACGATACCGACCCCAATACAAAGTAAGAACGTTACAAATCCCATATGTGAATATTTTGCAATAAAACACAGGGTTTCCGCATTGATGTCCGGGACTGTATTCTTCAGAAATCCAAGCCCCAGAAAAAGCAAACCAAATCCGACTAACATTTCTCCAAAATCGCGCCGGCGTTTATACTTACTCAGGATAAATGGAAAACCAAAGCCAACGATGGGCAAGGCAAACAAGCTGATTTCAGCTTTAAATCCTAAAAATGAAACCAGCCAGGTGGTTACCGTTGTACCGATATTGGCACCAAAAATGACTCCAATCGCCTGGGTCAATTTCAGTAAACCGGCATTGGTAAATCCGACCACCATCACCGTCGTCGCCGACGACGATTGGATAATGCCCGTAACCAAAACGCCGGTTAATACGGCTATAACTCGATTACTGGTCATGTAGTTCAAAGCAGCCTGTAATCGTTCTCCGGCAACCTTTTGAATGCCGTCACTCATCACCCGCATGCCAAATAAAAAAACGCCGACAGCTCCGATCAGCTGCAGTAAGATTCCGATCATTTGACCTCACCCGTGCAGATGTTCATCGTTAGTTGATTTATTATCAGTGGCTATTACCTAAATCTATGATTAATTAAATTCTCAGAAGATAAGATAATTCAGAGCCGCGCCAAAATCCAGTTGGTAATATCCTCCAAGACTTGTTTTTGTTCAGGATCGTTATGAATTTCGTGATAAAATCCGTCGTAAATTTTCAGGGTTTTATCAGCGGATCGGACACCCTCATACAACTCCTGACTACTTTCGGGATTGGACAACTTATCGGCGGAACCGTGCATGATTAAAATCGGCTGAGTGATGGCACTCATCTGGTGTTCAATGCGACGCATCGCCTGCAGCAATTCCCAGCCAGTTCGGGCTGGAATCTTGCCGCGGTAGTTTAGCGGATCTGCATTGTATTGTTTGACAATTTGCGGGTCGCGGGAGATCGAGTTTTCATCCAGCTTAGTAGTCTTCATGCGGGGCGCATATTTTCCTAAAATCGCGCCTATTTTAATCAGCGCCGGTGAAACATCCTGCCCGAATTTTACCGTAACTCCGGATAAAACGAGACCTTTGCATTCTGGATTATAGTCAATAACGTACAGCGTACTAATTGTGGCTCCCATACTATGCCCATAAATAAACAGCGGCAAGCCGGCACTGCGCGTCTTAACCTGTTTAAAGAAAATATCCAAATCCTGTAAATATTCGTCGAAAGAATTGACATAAATCCGTTCGCCGTCGGACTGTCCATGTCCGCGCAAATCGAAAGTTGCGATTGCCACCCTATTAGTGGTCAGGTATTTTGCCACATGTTCATAGCGCGAACTGTGCTCCGCCAGACCGTGGACCAGAAGCACTAATGCCTGAGGCGATTGCTCCGGATACCAGGACTGCATGAAAAGCCGCCGACCGTCTGCACCTTGAAAGAAGTCTTGTTGATGAATCATAGCTACTCTCCGCTATTCGCTTTTTTGCTCTTTTAAAACCGAGGTTACCGATTTAACTAATCCGGCAATATCGGACAGGTTCGATGGAATGATAATACTATTGTTGGTTTTGGCAAGTTTACCGAATTCATTCAGATACTGTTCGGCAATCCGTAGATTAACGGCATTCAAGCCACCTTTTTCATTGATTGCCTTGGCAATTTCCCGGATTCCTTCAGCGGTTGCTATCGCAACTTTGCGGATTTCCTGGGCACGTCCTTCCGCTTCATTGATGCGTTTCTGCATTTCACCTTCGGAGCGCGCGATCGCCTCCTGCTTATCGCCTTCCGCCCGATTGATTTTTGCCTGCTTCTCCCCTTCCGATTCGGCAATCATGGCGCGCTTCTCCCGCTCTGCCCGCATCTGCTTTTCCATCGCATCCTTGATACTCTGTGGCGGGGCAATATTTTTCACCTCGTAACGGGTTACTTTTACGCCCCAGGGATCGGAGGCTTTGTCAACCGCTTCAACGATTGCACTGTTAATCACATCGCGTTCCTCGAAAGTCTTATCTAAGTCCATCTTGCCAATCACACTCCGCATGGTCGTCTGCGCCAGCTGGGTCGAGGCAAACTGGTAATTATTAATCCCATAAGAAGCCTTGCGCGGATCCACCACCTGCATGTATAAAATTCCATCCACCTCGACCGAAATATTATCGCGGGTAATGCAAACCTGGGGCGAGACATCAATCGCCTGTTCCTTTAAAGTATGCTTATAAGCTACCCGGTCAATAAATGGTATCAGAACATGAAAGCCGGCTTCAAGGGTATTATTGTACTTGCCGAGCCGTTCCACAATAAAGGCAACTTTCTGGGGCACAATTCGGATTGACCGAAAAAAGATAACTAAAAGCAGAATAATTAGACCAATCAAGACAACCGTAAAAGATGACATAATTCCCTCCTCCTAAATTCTTTTGACTTTTAAAAGAATGCTCTCTTTCCCGACAATTTCAACCATTTCGCCGACTTCAATCTCTTCATCGGCTGCAGCCTCCCAGTTGGTCCCATGAAATTCAACTTTCCCACTTTTCTTCTTACCAATCGCCTGGACGACAGTCGCCCGGTGACCGATAAATTCTTCGACATCTGCAGCTGCGACATTCTTCTGTTTCTCGAATCCTTTGAAGATCTTGGCTGCCTGCCGGCGGAGAGCCAGCAATAATACGATTGATGAGACTAAAAAAATGAATAACTGCAGATTCAACGACAGTTTCGGTATCAATAAGACTAACAATGCGACAACCCAGGCACCAACTCCAAAAAAGGCGATAATCAGCCCGGGTAAAATCAACTCTAACAATAGCATTACCAGCCCCAGAATAAACCAGATGATTTCGGGACTAAAAAATTGTTTGATCGCTTCCATACTTACTCCTCATATTATTTTTTAAGGCTAACTTTACCACAAAATTGTGCTGCAGGCAATCATTAATTGTCCTGCATAATAAAAGGTTAAACAAAGCGGATGATAATTAAACGGATGACGAAACCGATTGATTGCCAGGATCAGGTCGGAAAGATAAAATAATCCTGCCCCGACTGCTATCAGCCCAACCTGTCCGCGACTAAAATCTTGTCCGAAACCGGTGGCAATTGCCCGATTCAGCATATAAGAAATTGCTAAAACATACAATAGTACCGGGACTTTGAATTTGTCCAATCCCGGATATAGATAGAGATAAATAGCCGCCGACAGAAATCCAATACTCAACAAAACATACCAGGGCGACATGTGCCAGCCGCTAAAAATTGAAAATGTGGCGGCATAAATTAAATGAACGACGAGAAACAGTATAAGCCCGGTTCGAAACTTATCCAACATTAAGGCAAGATCGCCTCCGAGGGACAGAATCAGTGCAATGAGAATCCACTGTGAATAAGCGCCGGAATAATTTTGCTTGTTTGCCCAGGAATAAGCTACCAAAAAGATAATCAGGATTGTGGCTAAAGGTTTCAGGAAATAGACCTGCCCCTTACGATTACTCAGCTTAGCCCGGATCAGGAAAATCACCGCCAGGATCAAAATCAAAACTGTAAGATAATAGATTGGATTCAAGGTAAATTAAATTTCTGAATATTTTACTAATTCCAAAAGAAAAAATCATATCCGCAGGTAAACAACCGTGGCAATTATCTGCCTTGATAAATTTTAGTTAACCGATTATCTTATCCTGACAACAAATTTGACTGTCCAGAATATCTAATTGCTTGTATATTAAACCGATAAATTTCAAATAAGGAGTTTATGATGAAAAGAATCTACCGCTCAAAAACCGATCAGAAACTCGCCGGGATTTGCGGCGGACTGGGTGAAATGTTCAATCTCGATCCAACTATTGTGCGTCTGTTATTCGTCTTTGTCACCATTGCGACCGGCATCGCGCCGTTGGTAATTACCTACATCGTCGGCTGGTTCATCATCCCGGAAGGCAAACCCGAATAATTCATGCTGGGCACCCTGATTAATGCCGGCAGTGTAATTGTCGGCAGCACGATTGGCTTGATTTTACATCGTCGTCTACCAGCGAAGATCACGACCATTGTCTTCCAGGGTATTGGGTTATTTACGCTCTTTCTGGGATTCACAATGGCAACGAAAACTAACAACTACCTGATCCTGATTTTCAGTATTGTGATTGGTGCAATCATCGGAGAACTGCTCGACCTTGATCTTATACTGAATCGCTTAGGCAAAGGATTAAAGGAAAAGGTCGGTTCGGACAATGCCAAATTCAGCGAAGGTTTAATCGCGGCATTTTTACTCTTTTGCATGGGATCTATGACCATCTTAGGCACATTCGAGGAGGGATTGGGTAATAAACCGAATCTGCTATTAGCGAAATCATTATTAGATGGATTTGCCGCAATTGCCCTTTCGTCCGGGCTGGGGATCGGGGTAATTTTCTCCGCCATCCCCTTACTGATTTACCAAGGCGGTTTGACGCTCCTCGCCCGCTGGTTAGGAGAATTCTTCAGCAACGTCGTAATTAACGAAATGACGGCGGTTGGTGGGCTGATGCTGATTGGATTAGGAATCAGTATTCTGGAAATCAAAACCATTAAAGTCGTCAATATGCTGCCGGGATTGGTAGTCGCGATCATCCTCGCTTATTTGTTTCTATAACGTTCTCGAGAATATAGGACTTGTAAATCCTGCCTTAAGTGATTATACTATGAAGTCATGAAGATTAGTACCCGACTTGATCCTGTATTTCCGATTAAAAAAATACTATTGGGATTGTCTGGATGAACGAGATAAGCTCGACTGCAGGTTGTCATTACTCGTTACCCGAAAATCCAACAATACTAAATTATTTTTCTTCATCAATTATCAAAAACAATGATCCATCATGATCCAATTGTCTGCAGGATCGGGTTCAATCTTTTGAGCTAAATAGAGGAATCAGTAGAAGAAGGAGTGGGATAATGAATACGGTCAATCAAAAATTACCCTGGAAGGAAAAAATCTGTTACGGCTTTGGCGACCTTGCCTCGGTGCTATACTGGCAGACTTTTATGCTGTACCTCACTTATTTCTACACCGACATCTTCGTAATTCCGGCAGGGGTAGCGGCAACCATGTTCCTGATCAGTCGAGTCTGGGATGGGGTCAATGATCCGCTGATGGGTATCATTGCCGACCGCACCAATACCCGGTGGGGAAAATTTCGCCCCTATTTGCTCTGGATCTGTGTGCCGTTTGCCGTCGTTGGAGTATTGACTTTCACCGTCCCCGACTTCGGGCTGACGGGCAAGGTGATCTGGGCTTATGTCACTTTTATTTTAATCATGATGTTATATACGGCAATTAATATTCCTTATACTGCCCTGTTAGGAGTTATCTCACCCAATTCGGACGAACGTACGGTCGTGGCTTCGGTAAAATTTATTTTCGCTTATGCCGCCGGGATTATTGTCTCGGCTACCTTATTGCCAATGACCAAGGCGCTGGGCAAAGGAAACGACGCCCATGGCTGGCAGTTGTCCTTTATAATTTACGGTATCGCTGCGGTGATTTTCTTCCTGATCACTTTTAGCGGAACCCGCGAGCGGGTGCAGCCGCCCAAAACTCAGAAATCATCAATTAAACAAGATTTATACGAATTAGTTACCAACAAACCCTGGTTGATTTTGTTAGCAACGACGATTACCTTCATTCTGTTCGTCGCAGTCCGCAGTAGCGTAACCGCTCACTATTTTAAATATGTAGTCGGTGAGCGCGAAATCTCGTTACCCTTTGTCAAAGCCAAAACTTACAGTTTCGAAACTCTGGTATCCGCCTTTAATGTTGTCGGGCAAATTGCATCATTAGTTGGGGTAATTTTAGTCGGCTGGGTGGCCAAAATAATCGGCAAGAAACGCGCTTTTATTTATATTTTTGTCATTGCCGTATTGAGTACTGCCGTATTTTACCTGCTCAAACCAAATCAGATAGCTTTGATTTTCCTTTTTCAAATTACCGGCTCGATCACCGGCGGTCCATTAAGTGTGTTAATCTGGGCAATGTATGCCGATACCGCTGATTACGCCGAGTGGAAGCGTGGTCGCCGAACCACCGGTTTAGTCTTTTCCGCATCTACCATGTCTCAGAAATTTGGCTGGGCATTCGGCGCATTTGTTTCCCTCAATCTTATGTCTCAGGTTGGCTTTCAACCTAATCAGATCCAATCGGCGGCGAGTCTGCAGGGCTTGATCGCACTTTTCAGTGTGATTCCGGCTGCCTTTGGTATTTTGGCAATCATCATCGTCTATTTTTACCCATTATCCGATAAACGAGTGGCAGAAATCGGGGCGGAACTAACTGAAAGACGTAAAGCAGCGGACCAAGAAGCTGCAGCTAAATAGTCATGATTAAATCGAAAGGAAATCCTGGAGTGCAAACAATCATTGGCGAGTCCTTGCCAAACCTTCCCTGGGAAAACCGACCGGAAGGATGTACCGATGTTCTCTGGCGTTACAGCCGGAATCCAATTATCAACTGGAATCCAATTCCCAAAGCTGCCCGAATTTTTAATAGTGCGGTTTTACCCTACCAGGATAAGTTTGTTGGCATCTTCCGTGCCGATCAGCGCAATGGGCGGGCAACTCTTTTTGCCGGGCACAGTGATGATGGCTTTAACTGGGAAATTGGTCCGGATCCGATTGATTGGCGCGATGAGAATGGCAATCCGAATCCAACCAGCTACAGCTATGACCCGCGGTTAGTGAAAATTGACAATACCTATTATATCGTCTGGTGCGACGACATGCACGGCGCCTCAATCGGCTTGGGCAAAACCAAAGATTTCCGGACTTTTACCCGTATGCCAAATCCACTGATGCCCTTCAATCGCAACGGCGTCCTGTTCCCCCGTAAAGTAAATGGGAAGTACCTGCTGCTCAGCCGTCCCAGCGACAGCGGTCACACCCCATTCGGTGACATTTTCCTGAGCGAAAGTCCCGATCTGATTCACTGGGGCAAACATCAATATCTGATGGGCAAAGGTGGTCAAGGCTGGTGGCAGGGCACCAAAATTGGTGCCGGACCAATTCCGATCGAGACGACCGTCGGCTGGCTGCTGTTCTACCATGGCGTTTCGACTACCTGTAACGGCTTCGTTTACAGTTTTGGCGCCGCCATTTTAGGTCTTGATAATCCGGGCAAGGTTCTTTATCGCACCCGTGATTATCTCCTGACCCCGGAAAAGTTATACGAGACCACGGGTTTTGTCCCCAATGTGGTTTTCCCTTGTGCCAATCTCTACGATGCCGCCAGTGGTCGGATTGCGATTTACTATGGTGCCGCCGACACCTGCACCGCACTTGCCTTCACCCAGGTTGATGAATTAATCAGTTATATCAAAGAAAATTCGGAAGTATTTTAAAGCATTAATGTCTGACTACGGGCAAACTTAACGGAGGATTCTTGCATGCAATTTGGTTATTTTGACGACGCAAGCAGAGAGTATGTCATAGAGCAACCGGACACGCCGCGTTCGTGGAGCAATTATCTCGGCTCGACCGAATACGGCGCGATCATTACCAATAATGCCGGCGGCTACAGCTTTTTCCACTCCGCCGCACAGGGCCGCTTTACGCGGTTGCGTTTCAACACAATACCAATGGATCAACCGGGACGCTATTTTTATCTGCATGACCGGGATAAAAAAGATTATTGGTCGGCTGCCTGGCAGCCGGTGGGCAAACCGTTAAATCAATATCACACAATTTGCCGCCACGGCACAGCCTATACGATTATCGAATCCCTTTATGATCAAATCAAATGCGAGACTACTTACTTCGTCCCGCTGAATCGCTATTTTGAATTCTGGCGACTGAAAATTACCAATCAAGATAAAATCAAGCGCCACCTGCGGATTTTTACGTTTGTCGAATATGCCAACAACTGGTATCTGTGGCAGGATCTGATTAACCTGCAGTATACCCAGTTTATTCTCCGTATGGATGTTATTGATAATATCATAGACCACGGCATCAATGTGCAGCTCCCGGATAGCAGCGGCGATTTCCAGCATCATGACGGCAATCGGCATACTTTTTTAGGAATCATCGGTGCCAAACCCAGCGGCTTTGATACGGATCGGGACATTTTTTTAGGTAAATATCGCTCCTATCATAATCCCGAAGTGGTGGAAAAAGGTGAGTGCATCAACTCGCTGGCAGTTGGCGGCAATGGTTGTGGTGTTTTGCAGATAGATGTTAATCTGGCAGCTGGCGAATCCAAAGAGCTGGCGGTTTTTATGGGCATTGGCAAAGCCGCTGTCGAAGGGAAAAAGATTACTCAGGAGTTCCGCAATTTAGATCAGGTCGAACAGGAATTTGTCAAGTTGAAGCATTATTGGCATTCACATCTCGAAGGAATAATTGTAACCACACCGGATGCCGAGTTTAACAGCATGACCAATGTCTGGAGCCCGTATAATTGTCTGATAACTTACAGCTGGTCACGCGCAGCCAGTATGGTCTACAGCGGCGAACGAGACGGTTTAGGATACCGCGATACAGTGCAGGATTTATTGGGTGTCTTACATTTGATTCCCGAAGAAGCAGGTAAGCGCTTAGAGCTGATGATTACCGGTCAGGTCGCATCCGGCGGCGCCATGCCGGTAGTCAAACCTTTTGCCCACAACCCCGGCCAGGAAATTCCTCCCAAAGAGGAAGAGTATCGCTCCGATGATTGCATGTGGCTGTTTAATACCATCCCGGCGTATGTTAAGGAAACCGGTGATATCGGATTTTTCGATAAGGTCCTGCCCTATGCCGACAAGGGTGAAGATACAGTCCTTGGTCATCTCAAACAAGCCATCGAATTTAACTTAGAACGGAGAGGACCGCATGGACTACCCTGTGGGCTGTACGCCGATTGGAACGATTGCCTCGAACTCGGTCAGCACGGCGAAACCGTCTTTGTCGCTTTTCAACTGCGTTACGCCCTGAAAACCTACCGCGAGATTTGCGAGATGTTAAACCGTCCGGCGGAAGTGCAATGGGCTGCCGAACAGCTGCAAATCTTGGATAAGAACCTGCAAAAGTATGCCTGGGACGGCGAATGGTACCTGCGGGCTTATCGCTATGATGGCTTGAAGTACGGCTCCCATAGCGACAAAGAGGGCAGCCTCTGGCTGAATCCCCAATCCTGGTCGGTGATCAGCGGGCATGCCTCACCAACCCGCGCCAAATCGGCAATGCAAGCCGTGAGAAATCGGTTAGCGACCGAGCAGGGTCTGATCATTGTCGATCCGCCATATGCCAAAACCGACCCTCGGATCGTCAAAGCGCCGCTATTCAATCAGGGGATGAAGGAAAACGGCTCGGTCTTCTCCCATACGCAGGGTTGGGCAATCATTGCCGAAATAATGTTGGGCAACGGTAATCAAGCCTATCAGTATTACCGCGCTTTCATGCCGGCTGCCTATAACAGAAAAGCCGAAATCCGCCAGATCGAGCCGTACGTTTATTGTCAATTCACTCACAGCAAATATAGCCCCCGCCGCGGGGCTTCCCGCCTGCCCTGGCTGACCGGTGCCGCTGCCTGGTCATATTATACCGCCACTCAGTATATTCTTGGAATTCAGCCGGATTACAACGGACTGCGGATTGTCCCCTGTATTCCCGCCGATTGGCAGGAAATCAAGATCACCCGCCGCTTCAGACAGAAAAATTTTACTATCACAATCAATAATAAAAGCGGGGTTCAGCAGGGCGTCAAAGAAATCGTCGTCAATCAGCGTAAAATCGAGGGCAATCTGATACCACTAAATATGATGGAAGCCGAGAATAAAGTGTTAGTAACAATGGGTGGATAACGAATGTTTTATCCACAATGTTGTAGCGAGTTCTTATTTATCAACCACATACTTACTTTCAACAGGACCTAAATAACTCGGTTTTAATCCTCCAGCATCAATCACAAATCTCTGGAATACTATCCCCGGGTCAACCATCCATATCTTTAGTGTATGTTTACCTTGTGAATTTACATGATGTGTTGAAATCCTGATTTTAATGTGATCTCCAACCGATTTCATCCACCAATCGGCATATTTATAATCTGGTATTAGTTCGCCTTCGTTCATGTTAACGATTTGAGGTTTTTCGTCGTCGATAGCGATAGCAAATTTCAGCCCGCCCTGCTTTTTAAAATCCTGAGCGGGTGAAAGATAAGTATGGACGGTCAGATCACCAGCACTAAATACAGAAAAATCATATTCCACTGAAGGTGCATTAGAAATTGATTCCTGTCTTTCAGCATTTACCGGTTCAATAATTATTGAAGAACCTGTTCTTCCAAGGTTAGGTACTACAGTCCAGAGTAAATCTTTTGTGTCAATTTTCCTGGTAAAATGACTTGCTTCGAATGCTATTGCTCCTTCGTTTTCGATAAACCCGGCTGCTTTAGGCATCTCATTTCGAATTGGAACCTGCACTGTATATTCTTTACCTGCGCCAGAAATAAGTATTTCACCTTTTATATCTCCTTTGGGGGCTTTATTCCAATCAATACTTACATATACTTTTTCATTGTACAGGGTGGTACCAGATTCTGAAGAGAGCTTTATCCAATTTTCTCTTGCCTTTATGGTGTAGTTTAATATTTCCTGACCACGGTTGACAATATCAATATAATAATTTTGATTATTGACGGGATCAAACACAGGCAATTCTTGACTGAATGACCAATCCGCCTCAACATCTAACCAACCCCATCGTGGAGTGGCTCCATATTCCAAAAAATATCCTAACTCTGCCGGCTTCTGAACCTGAACATAAGAAACAGCAGGCATCATATTTAAAGGCGGGTGATTCCAATACGTATAGCCAATGTGTGTTTGAGACATCATGTGATTCCACTTGCCGTTTTCCAGTTCATGATATTTTTGGGTGAGCAGTACATCTTTTTCAAATAACTCTTTTACTTTATCGGCATAGTAGTTTGCCGATGCTGCTCCACGAATACCATAATATTTGTTTTTGCCAGCGGCAACATACATTTCGTTCAGGTTTGCACACATTTCAATCGGGGATTGAACCAGCTGATAATATGCCGTTTTATATTGTTCGGAAAGCTGTTCATACACCGAAGTACTTTTTTTCAATAATTGGGTCCACTCATCAACAATCCTGTCGGCTTCGCGGTAGTTTTCGACACTGTATGTGCTAGCAGTTAGCATTTCGGGAGTGCGACGTGCATTATATTTTGTGTAAAGTGAAAGCATTTCGGCAATTTCCTTAGCGTATTGGCCGCCAAATTGTTGCTTTGCCCAGTCAACATAGTAGTCTGGCAAATCTTTGGCCTGAACAGCTTCAGGATTCCATGCATAATCAAAGAAAAAGCTAATGGGTAATTCCATGGGCTTAATATCGCCAACATTGACAATCCATATTTCCTTCACTCCATGCTCGTAGGTTAGTTTCATCTGTTCCCATACTCGTTCAATCTGATTTACGTTTAACCACCTGTATGAAATAGGTGCACCTACATAATCGAAATGATAATACATTCCATATTTAGTGGTATGGCTTAGGTCGGTTTTCTTAGGGAGATATCGGATATTACCCCAATTATCGTCGCTAAACAGGACGGTAATATCATCATCCACTCGCATACCCTTGTCGTAATAATCCTGTACTTCCTTGTAAATAGCCCAAACCTGTGGCGTTTCATTGGCCGGTTTTCCGGTTACATCAGAAATAATTTTGCGTTGGTCTTTGATAATTGTTTTCAACAGATCAACCGCCGTTTCTTCCGACATTTCATCATCACCATCGCCACGCATACCAACCGTTATTACTGATTCGTAATTTCCTACCCGTTCAAATCCGCCACGCCAAAATTCCTGTAGTTTTTCTTTATTAGTTATGTAATTCCATTCACCACCATTAAACAAACCCCATTCGTTATGGGCACGTGTCATCGGCTCGTGGTGCGATGTTCCCATTACAATGCCGTATTCATCGGCAGTTTTGGGATTTAACGGATCATCAACATAAAACATGGTTGGAAGCCACATGGAAGGCCACATAAAATTGGCTTTGTTGCGCAAAAGCAGTTCAAATATTTTTTCATAACATTTATGATTAGTTCCCCCAAACTTCTCTTTTGTCCAGTATCTGAATGCCGGAGATTCATCATTGATAAAAATGCCACGGTATTTAACAGCAGGGCTGTTTGAGGTATAATTACAATTTTCAATGTAAATTTCAGCGTGCTTTTCCACTGGAACATCAGCCCACCAATACCAGGGTGAAACACCTATCTTTTCTGAAAGAGTAAAAACCCCATACGCTGCACCACGCCGGTCGCTTCCAACAATAACCAGGGCTTGTTTTACACCCGGAAAAGGATTATCTATCGTTTTTATTATAAATCGCTCCCACTGGCTTAGGAGATTATCTATATTCAATTTCTTTTCTGCTACTAATTTTTCAATCAAAGGATTTTTACCTACTGTTGCAACTATAATTATATAGCTACC
>Ga0209609_10001331_pt1 | contig 14295 bp, 14 predicted proteins | sample LakKivw325mmetaG_FD_184136 | JGI IMG/M metagenome (GOLD analysis project Ga0209609, IMG submission 184136) | Anoxic lake water microbial communities from Lake Kivu, Rwanda to study Microbial Dark Matter (Phase II) - Lake Kivu water 325m metaG... | ecosystem: Environmental > Aquatic > Freshwater... | reverse complement strand
CAATGATAAATCTCAAAATCTTATCATTTAATTGCGTTTCCTTTTGTAAATCACTCAGCTTGTTTTCACCGCCGGAAAAATAAATAAACCCGAAATAGCCATTAGTTTCTTTTTTAATTTTATAGCTTAAAGGTTTTAATTGAGGAATCTGAGTATTAATGATTTGACCTCCTAAAGATTCAATTTTTTTAGTTATTTCGTTAAAAACAGCTTCAGCCTCTGACTCATTGAGATTAGAAGTCAGCCAAAATGACAATTCGTATTTTCTTGTTTCCATATTTTTAATCTTTTTGTATGCGTTTTAAAATTTCTTTTGTAGTTTGAATATTAGTTTTAAGAAATTCTACTGCTTTATCAAAACTTGCTCCCAACTTTGTATCTTCAAATGAATAAGTCATTCCTGAACGTTTAACAATATCTTTTTTGAAAGCAAGATTCAAAAGATCACCATAGTAAGAAATACCTTCATTATAAATGATGTCAAATTCAGTTTCTTTAAAAGGAGCGGCTACTTTATTTTTGACCACTTTAGCTTTTATCCGAGAACCAATAATTTCATCTCCTCTTTTAATTTGAGCTGTTCGCCTTAATTCTATTCTAACTGAGGCATAAAATTTTAAAGCTTTCCCACCAGGGGTAGTCACAGGATTGCCAAACATCATCATACCTATCTGCATTCTTGTTTGGTTAGTAAAAATAATAGCTGTTTTAGCTTTACTGGTAATGGCAGCTAATTTCCTTAATGCTTGACCCATCAGTCGTGCTTGAAGTCCGATATGCTGATCCCCCATTTCGCCTTCAATTTCCGCTCGTGGGGTTAAAGCGGCTACTGAATCAATGACAATCACATCGACTGAACCAGAACGTACTAAAGCTTCCACTATATCTAAAGCTTGCTCTCCGTTGTCCGGTTGAGAAATAAGCAAATCTTTAACTTTCACGCCAATTTTTCCAGCATAATCAGGATCCAAAGCATGCTCAGTATCAATAAAAGCTGCTCTACCGCCTTTTTTTTGCACTTCAGCAATAATGTGGAGAACTAGAGTAGTCTTGCCTGAAGATTCTGAACCATAAATTTCTATAATTCTTCCTCGAGGCACCCCACCAACGCCTAAAGCCAAATCTAAAGAAGGTGAACCAGTAGGAATGACATCAACATCTACTTTTCGCACTTCACCTAAACGCATAATAGCGCCTTCTCCAAATTTATCTTGTAAGCTTTTCAAAGTAGTTTCTAAATTATCCCCCGTTTCTTGTTCTTTTTTCACTGGAGTTTTAGCCATATTTTTAATTTAATATATTATTAGATTACCAATTTTTTGAATAAATTTCAATAGATCTAAAAAACAATGTTTTGTTTTAAAATTGTTTCTCTACCTAAAGAATTGACTGCTTTCAATTCTAAGATATTGGATCCAGGATTTAAAGTTATTTGTTCTTTAAAAAACCCATCCTCGTCAAAATTTATTTCTTTTTCTTGGAGATAAAGAATTTTACTTCTAATTACTTTACCAAAAATTTCCAAATTGGAATTTGAAGTTATTAAATCTTTAGGAGGGTAGTAAAGAATAATTTGAGCTGGCAGCAAAAATTGAGATAATTCAAACAGAAAATATCCCAAAATAAAGATAATGAGTGAAAACTTTATCAATTGACGAAAAATCAACGAGAAAACTTGGCTTAACCGAGGACGAGAAACTATAAATCGGTTGTAAGGAAGTAAATCTTTCTCTCCAGAAGAAATTTTCCGGCCGTTACTTTTCTGATAAAAATCTAAAATTTTATCTTCATCTAAATGAAGATAATGAGCATATTTTTTAATCATCCCTTTCAGATAAACTGGAGGTGGTAATTCTTTTTTAGCTGAAAGATAATTATCCTGTTCTATTGCTTCAAGTAGCGTCCTAACAATTTTTGAATCCTGACTAGCTTTTTCTAAAGTAATCCCTTTTTGTTCCCTAATATTTCTTAAATAGGCCCCACAGGAAATATCTTCTTTGTGTTTGGCTGAAATTTTAGCATCCATTTTTTTATTAACTAGCCTTGCTATTAGATGGTTTTTTCTTTAACGAAAACCTCTCTTGGTTTTGCTCCTTCTCCTTTTCCTACTACTCCTCTGGCCTCTAATAAATCAAGTAATCTCGCTGCTCGAGCATAACCGATTCTTAATCTTCTTTGTAGAAGAGAGGCAGAGGCTTTTTGAGCTTTTACTACCACCTCATAAGCCTCAGGATATAAGATATCCTCATCTTCTTCTAAGGTTTCTAAGTTAATCTGCTCTTGAGACGATGATTCTAAAATAAATCCTTCTAAATCAATACCTAAACCATTAGTTCCTATAACCTGAGAACTTTTATTAATCCACTCAACTAATCTATCGATCTCATTTTCTGTAATATAAGCTCCTTGAATGCGGCGTGGCTTTGAGGATTCTGGAGAAAGATAAAGCATATCACCGTGACCTAATAATTTGTCTGCTCCTGCTATATCAAGAATTGTCCGGGAATCAACTTGGGAAGCTACCTGAAAAGCAATCCTCGCAGTAATATTAGCTTTAATCAAGCCAGTAATCACCTCTACTGAAGGTCTTTGGGTGGAAACGATAAGATGAATGCCTGTGGCTCTCGCCATCTGAGCAATACGTATAATAAAAGTTTCTAAATCTCGGCCATAATAAATCATCAAATCAGCCAATTCATCAATAATTATCACAATATAAGGCAAAGGCTCTTCTTTTTTGTTGAGTTTTTTAATATTATAACCTTCAATATCTCGAGCCTGATAATTTGAAAGTAAATCATACCGTCCATTCATTTCATTAATAATCCAACGTAAAACCGGTAGGACTTTCTTGTTATCAGTAATTACTGGTGTCAAAAGATGAGAAATACCATTATAACGAGCAAGTTCAACTCTTTTGGGATCAATTAAAACTAACCTTAAGCTAGCAGGAGAGTTTTTTAAAAGAAAAGAGCTGATAATTGAATGAATGCAGACGCTTTTACCTGAACCAGTTGCTCCAGCAATTAGTAAATGGGGCATCTTGCTTAAATCAGCTAATATAATTTTCCCCTCTACGTTTCTGCCTAAGGCAAAAGCCAAAGCCGGTGTTTCTTTTTGGAAATTTATTTCTTTTAAAATATTACCTAATCTTACCAAAGCCACTGCTTTATTAGGCACCTCTATGCCAACTAAAGATTTTCCAGGAATAGGAGCTTCAATTCTTAGAGGATGAGCAGCCAGGGCTAAGGCTAAATCATTTTGTAAAGCAGTGATACTTGCCAATTTTACTCCTTCGGTTGGTTTTAAGGTATATTGAGTCACAGTTGGTCCAACGTTCACCTCTCCCATTTCCACAATAATACCAAAACTTTCTAATGTCCTTTTTATAATATTAGCATTGGCCCTAATATCACCAACAGTTGGTTTGGCGCTTCCACTTTCTAATAAATCTAGAGAAGGAACAACATAATTGCCTTGCACTTTAGCAGGAAAATGATTTTTTCTCTTTTCTTCTTCTTTAACTACTTTCATTTCTTCCTCTGCCTTTCTTTCGTCTTTTTCTGCCTTCTCCTCAATTGCTAGTGGTGCTTCGGGAGGATTAATGATTAATTCCCTTTTTCGTTTGAACAAAAATTGAGGAATCTTTAAGGAAGTATTAAAAGTCAAAAGTAAACCAGAAATTAAAATAGCTATATAAATAATTAAGGAAGCCCAGAGACCCAAAAAGTTTTTCAAAAAAGCTCCTGTTTCTCCAATCAAACCTCCAGTAGCTGGAGAAAAAAGTTCTAAGATAGAAAGACTGGAAAATAAAACCAAAAAAGCGCCGCTAAAAGTGGTTTTATTAAAATTAATTCTTTCTGTCCACGAACGGAAAAAATTAAAAGAAATAGAAAAAAGAAGCACGGGTAAAAGAAAATAACCCCATCCTAGAAGATAATCGAATATTTTAAAAATAAACCTTCCTAAAGAACCAGCTAAATTAAAGAAAATCAAAATCAAAATCAGAGCAAAGGCTAAAAACAAAACAGCTAAAATACTGTTTTTGATTTCTGGTTCTAATCGTAATTTTTCCTTCTGCTCTTCCTCAAGAACCTCTTCCTCTGGTTCTTCTATTTTTTCTTTTCTTCTTTTTCTCATTATCAATATTGTATCATAAAAAAGGAAGTCTTAAAAGCTCTATTCTATATAAGTAAAGTGAGCTCTTGTTTTTGAGACGAACTCAGGGGAGGGATCTAAAATTAACAGGTTCATTTATGAACCTGTTAAATAAAAAGGGAGAGGTGTAACATGCTCCTCCCCTGGTGAGATGAAAAAACAAGAGCGAACTTTATAAAATTACGTGTACCTATCTGCGACTTTTGAAGCACCATATGATTCTGGCTTAGTTTTTACTTCAAAACCAGACCCTCTCACCATGCCAATTATCTCTTGAAGCATAACTCGAGTCTCACCCTGGGAGCCAATATCAACATGTACTTCAAAATCAAATTTTAAATTTTTGTTTTGCGATAAATTGAATAAAACTTCACTAGCTAATTTTAAAGATATCATTACCTCTTTATAAATTCTATTTCTTAAATTAATTATTTTATTCTTATTGGTTATTCGGCGCCAAAAAAATCTTCCGCCATGACCAACTCGATAAATAACAATGGCGCTCACAAAATCAGTTGTCCCGTGATTAGCAGAATCAGTACCAATAATTATTTTATAGTGTTTCTCTGGATCTTTTTTAATAAATAAAATAACTTCTTTAAGAAGCTGTTCATAATTAAACGATTTTCCATGAGGAGAATAAAATTTATCCATGCGATTAAGAAATAATAAAAGGCAAAAGACCGGCAATTCTCGCTCTTTTTATGGCGTGCTTTAATTGTCTCTGATGTTTGGCACAAAGATTGGTTTTTCTGCGAGGATAAATTTTCATCTGTCCAGAAATAAAGCGCTTTAAAGCATCTGTGTCTTTATAATCTATTTTTTCTATATTCTGCGAACAAAAATAACATTGAATCATAATAATAAATTAAAATTATCTAACTGCAACTTGTTTTAAAGTAGCAATATCTTGTTCATACCTATCAGCAATCGCCATGACATTATCTCCATAGAAACGATAGCGAGTATTAGTAGAGCCAGAAAAATAAATCATCGCTGCTCGCCACTCTGCATCTCTAGTCTGTTTTGTTGCTCCCCAATTCGCTAAATATGAAGCAGCAGCAGTAAATGAATCCCTCACGTCCCAAGGATTAGGAGGATTATGACCAGTAATTTGAGCTACTTTATCTTTATAAACCAACCAAGTCCTAGGCATAAATTGCGCTGGCCCCATAGCACCTCCCCAACTGTTTTGACCGGCAATTAATCCCCGAGATGGAGAATTTATTGGACAAGAAATAGGGGTAATATTAGGGTCTAAGCCCAATTCTTTGGTAATTTGTAAAAAAGCGTTTCGGCTATCTGGCTTCATCACTACTTGCCAACTTTTTTCATAAGGATCACCAGGCCGGTTGCAAGTACCCACATTTTTCCCTAGATTAGACTCCTGGGTCAAAATCGCTAAAAGAAAAGCTGGACGAATGCCTAAACGTGAACTAATCCAATCAGCAATATCCAGGGCTTCTCCAAAAGTTACCTGGGTTTTGACACCGAGCAAATCATAGATTCTGCTGCGAATTTCATTGGCTTTTTGTCTTGAAGTTTGAAGTATCTGTTGATACTTGGCTTCATTACCCTCAGTAATATCCAGTAAATTTAATTTTTCTTTCTGGGTTTTTGCTAAATCGTCTTTCTGCAGAAGCTGCATGGCTAAAAGTGTTTGGGTTTCTTCCCTATCAGCGCCTAATTTCTGATTTTGATTATCTAAGGTAATTCGTAAATCCTTTAATTCATTAATATTTTCTTGAATTTTTCCCTGGATACTATTTAAAGCATTAGCATAATCAAAAAACTCGCTTAATTTATCAGTCCCTAAAAGAATTTCTACAAAAGAAGTCTGTTTTAACTGATAAAGGGTTTGAAGCAAATTAGCTAAATTTTCTTTCGTCTGACTAATTTTATCGGTTGTTTTAGCAATAGAAGCAATAGTCTCGTCTATCTGAACATTTAAGTAATTCAAATTAACATTAGTAGATTTAATCTGTAGATTTATTTTAGCTGCTTTTTGTTTTAATTCATTGATTTTATTTTGCAACGTCTGTTTTTCTTGCTGGGTAGTAGCCAATATTTTTTCATACTGAGCAATTTCTTTCTCTATTTCTCCTAATTCTTTTTCTAGCTTAGCTCTTTCTTCATCATATAAAGCTTCTGCCTCGCGAGGATAAAAGAAAATAGGTGCTGAAACATTCATCCAGCCTAGACTAAAAAAAGAGAAAGTTAAAATTAGAAACAAAAGAAAAATATGGTAAAGATTTTTGTTTTTTCTATCAAGTTTGAAGCAAAACTGCAAATTAAACTTAGAAGATTTAATCTTATCTGATGAATCTGGGGAATGAATATCGATAATTTTTTTACGAGCAAGAGATTTTATTGGCATATTATTTTTCCACTTTTTGCCCTTCATTTTTTTCTTCTGGTTTTACTTCGGCCGGTATTCCCTTAATTTCTTCTTCCACTTCACCTTCCTTCTTCTCTCCTTCTACTACAACCTCTTCGACTGTTTTTGCTTTTCCTAACTCAGCTTCTAATTCCTCTTCTGTGATAGGGGCACTAACAGTGATAACTGGCGTATTTTCTTTCACTAAAAATTTGACTCCCTCTGGTGATTTGATATCGCGGACATAAAGAGTTTTATCAAATTCATTCAAAGAAGAAATATCCACTTCGATAGAGTGGGGCAAATCTTTAGGCAAAGCCTCAATTTCTATTTCATCCATTGATTTAATTAAAATTCCTCCCATTTTTGTGGCTGGAGATTCATTAACAAAGATTAAAGGAATATGAGTGGTCACTAATTTATCCATTTCTACTTCGTAGAAATCAACATGCAAGGGTTGACTAGAAACATAATCTTTAGCTACAGCTTGAACCAATACTTTTTTTGTTTGCTCTTTGCTGCCTTCTTCAACAATTAGATCAATTAAATCAGTCTCTCCAGCTCGTTGGTAAATATTAAGAAATTCTTTGAAATCAATTTTTAAAGCTAAGGGCTTAGTCTTTCTGCCATAAACTATCCCAGGAATCAGGCCTTGTTTTCTTAAAACTTGATTCTTTTTGCCAAAAACATCTCTTTTTTGTGTTTTGAGAATAAATTTTTCCATAGTATTTTTATACTAACGAAAATTTGTTAAAAAAGCAACTCTTCGTTCATCTTAAACTGTCGCTCAAGAAAAAAGAGTTCGTTTATTAAGTCGATATATTATAACTATTGAAAAATAATTTGTCTTATCTTCTTAGTAATAGCTAAGGCTTCATCTCTTTGCCATACGTTTCTGCCCACTGCTACTCCAATAGCTCCAGCGCTTATAACTTTTTTAATTTCTTTTAAGAATTCCTCTTCTTCTATCTTTAGTCCGCCTGATAAAACTATTTTTGTTTTTCCTGCTGTTTTTATCACTTCTTTCATCGCTTCTTCTGAACCAGGATATTTAATTTTAATTAAATCAGCCCCTAATTCTAAGCCTATTCTGGCAGCATATCGCGTGATTTCTGGAGAAGTCTCATTTAAGACGGCTTTACCTCGAGGGTAGATCCAAGCAATAGCGGCTAATCCTAAAAAATGAGCTTTTTCCTGAATTTTTCCGAAATCTTCAAACATTTTAGCTTCCCATTCGCTTCCTAAATAAATAGTATAACCTACTGCTTGAGCGCCTAATCCTTTGGCATATTCCACGCTGCAATTAATGGCTGAATACGGTTCTTCTTGAGAACGAAGATTTGTTTTCCCGTTTATTTTCAAAATCAAAGGAATTTGTCTTTGATATTTGGTACCAGTATAATATTTTTCCGCGATTCCTTTTTGTAAAATAATACCCGTGTAATCGCCTTTAACTGCCAAATCCAAAATATATTCCGGATCAGAACTTTTCCCTATTAAATCTTTCGATCCATGCTCAAATCCATGGTCATAAGCCAAAAACATCGCTTTTCCATCTTTTAAAAACGGCTTTAAATAATTTTTCATCATAATTTTATTTTTTTTATGGACGCTTTTTTATTCATTAATCTTCTTATTTCTTTTAGAGTTAAAATGCCCTGTTTTGCCCCAATATATTTTATTACGCTTGAGGCGTTGATGGAGCCTGTCTGAATCGCTTCTTCAATAGTTTTTTCTTCAGAATTTTTTCTTCTTATAAAAACTGACACAAAGCCGGCAGTAAAAGCATCACCAGCTCCAGTCAAATCTTTAGGATGCTGGCTGATTTTTCTGTCAAAGGCAGGCATCTGGAATAAATATTTTCCGTTGGAGACGCTTACGCCATTTCTTCCCTTTGTCATCACAACAATTCCCTTAATCCACTGGTCCAATTTTTTAAAGATTAATTTTTCCTTTTTGGCCAGAACCTGGGATTTTTTATCATCCATTTCTTTTAATGTTTGCTGCTTTGATTTGCTATGGCTGGTATTTGCTTATTAAAGTTCTTCAGAAGACAACAGAAAAAATAAAAAAACAACAAATAAAATATCTTTTATTAGGAACAGGAATTGGAACAGTTGGCGGTTCCACAAATTATTTTTTATGGTACGGTATCCCCGTTCTTCCTTATGGTAATATTTTAGTAATTTTTGGTGTTTTATTGGTTGCTTTTGCTATTCTCAAATACCACCTTTTTGAAATTAGAGTTATTTTAACCGAAGTTTTGGTTGCAGTAATTGGTTTATTGCTATTAGTTCAAGCGATGACCGCTGAGAGTTTTACCTGGCAGCTCCTTGGATTCGGCCTTTTTATTTTATTTTGTGTTTTTGGCTATCTCTTAATCAGAAGCGTTATATCAGAGATTAAACGGAGGCAGGAAATAGAAAAAATAGACAAGGCAAAATCAGAGTTTATTTCTATTGCCTCTCACCAACTGAGAACTCCTCTGACGGCTGTTAAGGGGTATATTTCAATGCTCTTGGAGGGAACTTATGGTCAATTATCTGAAAAACAGGCGAAGTCGCTGGAAAATGTTTATCAGAGCAATGAAAGGTTAATGAGATTAGTTAACGACCTTTTGAATTTATCGAGATTAGATGCCGGAAAAATTGAATTCAGCCCGGAACCGATTTCGTTAAAAGAGATGATTTCTGATATCGTTGAGGAGCTGAAGATTAATGCTGAAAAGAAGGGTTTATATATGAAAATGGTAAAACCTCCGGAGCAATTGCCGAAAATTATGGCTGACCAGGATAAATTGAGGCAGGTGATTTTAAACATTGTTGACAACGCGATAAAATATACGAAAGAAGGAGGAATTACTCTTGAGTTAAAAAAAGTTGGCGAAGAAGAAGAAATTAAAATTTCCGATACCGGCGAAGGAATGGACAAGGGAGAATTAAATAGTCTTTTTCAGATGTTTTCCCGGGCAACGGCCGGCACTCAGCTTCATGCCGAAGGAGCTGGACTTGGTCTTTACGTCGCCAGGCAATTTATTGAAATGCACGGAGGTAAAATTTGGGCCGAGTCTCCGGGCAAAGGCAGAGGAAGCGCTTTTTACATCCAATTGCCAATTCGTTTAAACCATAAACTGCTAAAAACCAAAACCAAAAAAATTGCAAAATCACCAGATGATATTTTTTAAAATAACATAACGAAAGAAGCCCTTGACAAGGTTTCTTAGCGGAATATAATAAAGTGTCAGAGGATAAAATGGAAACACGAAATCATAAAATCAATTGGTCGTTTCCCTTAACTGGCAATATGACTGCGGGATATCTTTTTGTTGTTATTTGCACAAAAAGATTAGCCGGGAGGTTTCGTAGAAAAAGATGTTAGAAATCAAAAAATCAAACACCAAAATCTACTAAACCTCCTGAAAGCGGAGGTTTTTCACTAAATATACAACAAAACATGCCAAAAAAATTCTATTTAAGTAAAGAAGGATTAGAGAAGATAAAAAAAGAATATCAGGGACTCAAAGACCTTAAGCTTGCCAAGACGAAGGGAGAAATTCCTAAAATTTGGCATTCTGAAGATATAAATCCGGAATACCTTTCTTTTCAGGAAGATTTAAGTTTTTTGGAATCGAGAGTAGCCGAATTGGAATACATTCTCAAAAATGTTGAGTTAATCAAGACTCCTCCGAAAAATAAACAAAATATTGTTGACTTGGGAGCAACTGTGACTTTAGAGGAAGCAGACGGCCAAATTAATGAGTTTATGATTATTGGAACTCTGGAGGCGAATCCCGGTGAAGGAAAAATATCATCTGAATCTCCGGTGGGAAAAGCGATTTTGGGCAAGAAATTAGGCGATGAAGTTATAATTACTTCTCCGATAAAAGTAGTTTACAGAATTAAAAAAATTAAATATCATTTATCTTGATATAATTTTGAAATTTTATAAAAACTGTGATATGCTCAATATATTGAGCATAATTTTTTATGAAAGCGCAAAAACGGAAAATATCTAACGGGGCGAGAGAAATCCTTAATTTTTTAATTGAGGTTTTTAAATTGAAAGAAATGCCAAGAACAGGTTGGGTTTTAAGGGATGTAACAGATCCGGAAACAGTTGCCGAGCACACTTTTGGAGTAGCAACAATTGCCTGGCCGTTGGGCGAGAAAAGTAATTTAAGCGTCAAAAAAGCGATTAAGATTGCCCTTTCTCACGACCTTTGCGAAGTTTATGCCGGGGATATAACCCCCTTTTTTTATTATCCAAAGTTGCCGGAAAGTAAAGAAGAAATGAAGGAAATGTTGATGAAATGGTCTCGTCTTTCTAAAAAAGAAAAGGAGAAGATAGGAAAGGCGAAATTTGAAAAAGAAAAAAAAGCACTTTTTAAATTAGTAAAAAATCTTGAGCCAAAAATAAAAAAAGAAATTTTTTCTTCCTGGCTTGACTACGAAAATGGGTTGGTCAGAGAAGGAAGATTTGTCAGGCAATTAAATAGAATAGAAACTCTTGTTCAATCCATCAAGTTTTTTGGGACAAAAGTTGTTAAAAGCGGAAGCAATTGGTGGGAATGGGTTGAAGAAGTGGCTGACAACCATTCGCTATTGGAATTCTTAAAAGTTGTTCAAAGCAAATTTTACGGAAGAAAATTTAAAACCATCGAAGAAAAAAAAGAATTGGCAGGTATTTTGGATTTTCTTTTAGAGATTAATAAATTAAAAAACCTTCCGAGAAGAATTTGGCAGCTGCTGGAAGTAAAAGGTTCCTTAGAAACAGTGGCCGGTCATATTTTTTCAGTGGCTTTGATGGCTTGGATTTTTGGAGGAAAAAGGCCGGAACTGAATATGGGAAAACTTCTGAAAATGGCTCTTTGCCACGAAATAGCGGCAGTTTACACTAACGACCTTACCCCTTACGACGGCATTTTAACCGAAAAAAAGGAGAAAAAAGAGGTTTTTAAAAAATGGCTTCGTCTGCCGAGAAAAGAAAAGGAGAAAATTCACCTCGAGCATCACAAAAAAGAAAAAGCAGCTCTTAAAAAAATTACTTCGAAATTGGCAATTCCTTTAAAAAAGGAGATAATTCAACTTTTTGATGAATATAAAACTTTAAACACTGCCGAAGCCCGTTTTTTAAATCAGGTTAATGTGACAGCTGTTTTACTTCAAGCGCTTTTGTATTGGAAAAAAGATAAAAAATTGCAAATTGATTGGATGTGGGAATGGGCTTTTGAAAAGTGCGAGGACCAAATCATTTTAGATTTTCTCGACGCTCTGAAAGAGGAATTTTGCTCCATTGATTTTAAATAATGAAGAAAATATTTATTGGTACGTCAGGTTGGATTTACAAGCACTGGGATAGTATTTTCTATCCCGAAGATTTGCCGGAAAAAGGTAAATTAAAATATTTCTCTCAACATTTTAAAACTGCCGAAATAAACTACTCTTTCTACCGTCTTCCTCGGCCGAGCACTTATCAAAAGTGGTATTCGGAAACTCCGGCCGATTTTACTTTTGCCGTCAAGACCAGCCGATTTATTACTCACATTAAAAGATTAAAAGGGGTGAAAGAAGCCTGGGAGCAATTCATCAAAAATGCTTTGCATTTAAAAGAAAAACTCGGCCCAATTCTGTTGCAAATGCCGCCCAGTTTTAAAGCCACTGAAGAAAACATAAAAAGATTGGAAGACTTTTTAGAGGACCTCGGTAAGTTTAAGTTTGCTTTCGAATTTCGGCATAAGAGCTGGTGTGACCAAAAAATTTATAAACTTTTAAAAAAACACAATGCGGCTTGGGTTATAGCCGACTCCCCGAACTACCCCAAAGTCGAAGTAGTGACCGCCGATTTTGTCTATATCAGAATGCATGCCCCGTATATCAACTTCCAGCGCCTTCGTCGATTTTGTTCGAAGAACACTGGAAGTTGTATTACGGGGCATGGCTCAAAAATTTTATTTGCCTCAAAATATACGAAAAGAGAATTGAAGGATTTAGCCCGAAAAATCAAAAACTGGCTGAGGAAAGGTTTAGATATATATGTATATTTTAACAATGACGCAATGGGATATGCCGTGGAAAACGCAAGAACCTTGATAAAATATTTTTAATTTTTGCCTGCCTCGTAGCCCCGCCCTTTTTCAAAAGGGCGGGGTTTTGGTATAATCAAAAAATCATGAAGAAATTTTTGCTTTTCTTGATTTCTCTTTTAACTGGAATTGGGCTATTTGTCTGGATTTTAAAATATGTCGGTTGGCAGGAAATAAAAGAAGCCTTTTTAGTTTTCACCGGCTGGCAGGGATTGGTTATTTTCGGTTTAACTTTACTTATGGCCTTGATTGGTAATTGGAAATGGAAAGAAATTTTAAAGGGAGAAGATGTCAAAATTTCTTTTCGAGAGCTTTTCAAGCCTTATATAGCTGGATTTTCGATAATGTTTTTAGCCCCGATTTTGCTTTTAGCCGGGGAAGTGTTTCGAGGATATGTTTTAAGAGAAAAAAAGGAAATTCCCTGGTCAAAAGGAATGGCTTCGGTGCTTATCGACAGAATTTTAGAATGGACCGTTAATTTAACAATCATTTTTTTAGGAGTTTTATTTTTTCTTTTGATAATTGGCCTTCCGCCGATAAAATTATTGATAATTTTCGGCGGAGTTTTTTTATTTTTTACCGGCGGAATTGGCTATTTTTACTTCAAAACTTTCAAAGGAGAAAGTATGGTTAGAGCTATTCTTAAAGCTCTGGGATTATTTAGATTGAATCAGGCCAACTCGATTTTGGATATTGAAAAAGAAATTTTTAGTTTTTTCAAACTAAAAAAAATATCGATGTGGAAAAGTTTTGGAATTTCTTTTTTGAGGGCGGGAGTAATGTATCTTAGAGTTTGGCTTTTAATCGTCTTTTTAGGAAAAGAAATCTCATTTTTACCCGTTTTGTCTATTTTAGGTTTTACTTATTTGGCGGCAATAATTCCCATCCCAACGGCCTTAGGTTCTCATGAGGCGATTCAGACCTTTACTTTTAATTCTTTGGGGTTGGGAGCTCCTCTGGCCGCAGTTTTTACCATGATTATTCGGGGGGCGGAACTCATTCTGGCTTTAGTCGGAGTAATAATCTTATGTCGTCTGGGCGTCGGTTTGATAAAAAACAAATTACTTAAAAAAGTGGATAATTTTGCCAATGACAGGTATTAACAAAGTCATTAGAATTTTAATTGCCTCTGATTTTTTGCTTCAATCAGGCTGGGGGTTAATCGGCCCGATTTTTGCCATTTTTTTAACTAAACAAATTCAGGGAGGTTCTTTGGAAATGGTTGGGTTTGTCGCCGCTACTTATTGGGTTACGAAATCAGTTGTACAGCCGTTTATCGCTAATTTTCTTGACCTGAAGCGGGGCGAAAAAGACGATTTTCATTTTTTGGTCAGAGGTATGTATATAGCCAATCTGATTCCTTTAGGCTATGCTTTTTCAACTCAGCCCTGGCATATTTTTACCTTGGAATTTATTCACGGTTTAGCTATGGCTTGCGTTGTCCCCAGCTGGGCAGCCATTTTTACCAGACATATTGACCGGGGTCGGGAAGCTTTTTCCTGGAGCATTGAAAGCACTGGCATAGGTTTTTCCGCCGGTCTCGCTGGCGCTTTGGGCGGAGTATTGGTTAGTATTTTGGGATTTAAAGCGGTATTTATTTTGGTCAGCTTCTTCGGCTTAATTTCTTCTTCGGTTTTGCTTTTAATCCGTCATCGGATTTTTCTAAGAGATCATTTTA
>Ga0209609_10001328_pt1 | contig 14303 bp, 9 predicted proteins | sample LakKivw325mmetaG_FD_184136 | JGI IMG/M metagenome (GOLD analysis project Ga0209609, IMG submission 184136) | Anoxic lake water microbial communities from Lake Kivu, Rwanda to study Microbial Dark Matter (Phase II) - Lake Kivu water 325m metaG... | ecosystem: Environmental > Aquatic > Freshwater... | reverse complement strand
CTGCTGTTGAGTGTGCTCTGCTCCTTTCCCCCTCGGGAAGTCCACCTACTGCCTATCATACCTGCCCTGGCCATCCTGATCGCAGTAGGTATCTGGCTGCTGGCCGAAGTGGTCCGGCCTGTGGTTGGCCATTGGCTGGCCGACGTGGTTGGCGTGGGGATCACGCTGGCCATCATGGTGCTCGGGCTGCATACCTTCTTCGTCGTCATGCCCCAGCAGTACACACCGGAACTGGAGCATGTCATGTTGTGGACAGCATGGGCGACGCCACGTGAATCCAGTGTGGTGTTTGTGGTAAATGACCCCTATCCTCCCGATTGGAGGAATGGGTGGATGGAGCGGTTTGGCATGGGAGATCGCTTTCAAGCTGTGCCAGCCGGGGATGTCTCTCATGTGGACATGCAGGCGTTATGTCAGCCGGAGTGCAGTGTGTTTTTCCTGCCGGCGGATCATGACCGGTTGCTACCCCTGCTGGTTCACACGCTGGGTCAAGGCAGGCTGCGCAGGCACACAGATCGCGATGGCAAGGCCATCGGCTACTCCTACACGCCTATCGTCGGCAAACCATGACGGATTTCCGCTCAACGGCATCCTCATCTCCGAATATGCGACCGCAGTTCTGGCAGGGCAGCCGGCTGGCGTTGGCCTGTCTGGCCTTTCTGCTGGCCATCACCGGCCAGCGGCTGCTCGATGGGCGAAGCCACTGGCCACTGGGAACTGGCCTCTACGGACTGGCCCTGCTCCTCTTCCTCCTCGGCAGTGGAGGAGAGCGGCCTCAGCTTGAAAGGGCTGAATCGCCGGCCCCACCCCTCATCGCCGAGAAACGAATACGATGGCCCTTGGCCTGCCTGGCCCTGCTGTCAGGGGCCATCACCTTCGCCACGGCGGGGAGAAACTGTTTCCGCTGGTACACCATCGTCGCCTGGGCCGGGGCCTGCGTCGCTTGGCTCCTGGCCTTCGCCGAGCGGCCTCACCGTGCATCAGCCAGCCGGCGATGGCTAAGTGCGGAGGGGCTCTCACTCAACCTGAAGTGGAGGCACCTGGCGCTGCTGGCTGTCCTCCTTTTGGCCGCCGGGTTCCGCTTCTACCGGCTGGATGATCTCCCCGGCGAGATGACCATTGATCACCCCCACAAACTGCTGGACGTCCGTGACGTGCTGCGGGGGCAGTACCGTATCTTCTTCCCCCGCAACACCGGGCGCGAGCCCTTTCACTTCTACTACACGGCGGCGCTGGTCTGGCTCTTTGGCCTGCCCCTGGGTTTTCAGACCTTGAAGCTGGGAACGGTGCTGGTGAGCCTGGCAGCGGTAGGTGGGACCTACGCCCTGGCCGCCGAGCTCTTCGGCCCCCAGGCTGGGCTTTTCACTGCTGCCTTTCTGGCCATCAGCAGATGGGATCTGGGGATCAGCCGCATCGGGCTGCGCTATCCCTTCGCCTCGCTGCCGCTGGCCATCACCATGCTCTTCCTCTTCCGCGCCCTGCGCACAGGCAGACGAAACGACGCTCTGTGGTGTGGTCTGGGGCTGGGGCTGGGACTTTGCGGCTATTCCTCCTTTCGGGTGGTGCCCGGCCTCGTCGTGGCTGCTATGCTGTTGAAGGCCCTGCTCGACCGGGAAGGAGTACAACAGATGGGGCGACGACGCTTCTGGGCCAATGCCGCTCTGACCCTGACCCTGGCCGCACTGGCCTTTATGCCCCTGGGCCGCTACATGGCGGACAACCCAGACATGTTCTGGTATCGGGTCCTGACCCGTACGTCCGATCTGGAGCGCCAGCTCCCCGCCAATCCGGCTTCTGTGTTTCTGAGCAATGTGGCCCATAGCCTGCTGGCCTTCAACTGGCGGGGGGACATTGGGTGGGTGCACCTGGTACAGTGGCTTCCCTTTCTGGACCCCATCAGCGGCGTCCTCTTTGTCTTGGGTGTGGGAACGGCTGTCTGGTGGCTGTTGCGCTATCGGGACTGGCGGAGTGCGTGCCTGCTGCTCGGTCTGCCGGTGCTGTTTCTGCCCTCCAGCCTCAGCCTGGCCTTCCCTATAGAGAACCCTAGCTCCAATCGCTCCAGCGTGGCCATCCCCCTGGTCTTCACCTTTGTGGGATTGGCGCCGGCCCTGCTGCTTCGAGCAGTTCAGGGGAACAAAAACCGGGTAGCGCAGGTGGCCCTTGCCCTCTGTCTGACCCTGCTCCTCGGCGTGGCTGGGTACTTGAACTACCAGAGCTATTTCGTGGAGTATGCCGCCCTGTTCAACACCCGTGCCTGGAACGCCTCGGAGCTGGCCCAGGTGATCAGGGGCTTTGCCGCTGCATGTGGCAGTCTGGATCAGGCCTACATTGCGCCCTGGCCCTATTTCGTGGATGGGCGGGCGGTGGCCTTTGAACTGGGGGATTGGGAGTGGTATAATCTACTGGATGATCTCACGGGCCTGCCGGAGCAGGCCGCCCAGCCGGGGAACAAACTCTACCTGGTCCACCCTTCGGATCGAGGAAGCCTGGCCAGGCTGCAGGAGGCATATCCCCAGGCCCAGGTGCGCCGCTATATCTCCAAGACGCCGGGCCACGATTTCTGGATCGTCTTCGTGCCGGGAGTTGGGCAGTGAGAGGGAAGAGCACATACGATCTCCAATCCGATTTGGAAGAACTGCTCTGTGGCTTTCGATGGAATGTTGTGGGCCTGCTTCTGGAAGATCACAGGGTGGTTGATGTGCCTGCGGAGAGCCGTGCTATCTCCGCGATCTTTGAGAAGTTGGTTGTCGAGCGGATCAAGCCCCTAGCGGAGAATTATGGCTGTGGATTCGAGCGTGGAGGGGGAAGGGAATATCCCGACATCACTCTGCTGGACATTCCTGATTTTGAGGGCAAGATCGCCATTGACGTGAAGACCTCCCGTAAGGAGAGCGCCAATCGGATTCGGGGCTTCACCCTGGGGACCTATCTGGGCTACTTTCGCACACCAGACAGGAAGGTGGGCACCATTCTGTACCCCTACGGAGATTACTCCCAACATTGGATTGTGGGTCTGTGCTATGACTATGAGACGTACCAGCGGGAAGCAGGCGGCGTTGCCGAGGAGAGCTTTCGCATCACGGATATCGATCTCATCGTACAGGAGAAATGGCGCATCGCCTCGCGTCAGACGGGGAGTGGCACAACCAAACACATGCGCTCCATCACCAACATCGAGGACTTGAAAGCTGGGCGTGGTGAGTTCTCATCCGAGGAAGAGTTTCTGGAATACTGGCGCAACTATTGAGCGATGAAGAGCAATTCTGTGGCCTCTTGCTTGCTCAGCACGTATTGATAGTTACGACCATTTAAGTCTACTACATTGCCTTTGTACTTTCTCAGTAAGCCCAGCATCTCATCAACCGACGGGATGCCTCTCTTCCGATAGGAGACCACCAAGATGCTCTCCTGAAACTTTTGGAATAGCCCATCAAAGGCCTCACGGATTTGATGCTTGTCAGTCCACACCGACCGGTCGTTTTTCATCCTTCGGTGTTTACTCCGGTAGTCAATGCGATCTTTCCAGTGATCATAGTCGGCCAGGCCCTCCAGGAAGTGATAGTAGCCCAAGTAGTCCGTCGGCGATCCATCGGCCGAGATGTAGGGTGTATCAATGTAGATCAGGTCATATTGGCCGGGGATCTCAAAGGCGTCGCAGTTCAGTGCCCGATTGGGCCGACCATTAGAGAGAACCGCGCCATTGGCCTCGGCGACGAATTGCCGAAACCAGGTTTCAAAGGGCGTATCCCAGGTTGTCTTGTTCCCAAAGCTGCGCTCCACATCGGATAGGCGCAGATACAGATTCTTACGGTGAAAGAGATTAAAGGGCCGCTTGATAATGCAGGCCTGGAAGAGGGCGAAAAAAGCAAGCGCTTGTTTGTAGGGGTTCTCTAGCCGCCAGATATTGCTCACAACCATATCCAACCAGCGATTTTCCTCGTCGGTGAAGTAGATGCCCTGGAAGGTGTCCTGAATGAAAGTGGGATACTCAAAATCATCGTGACGAGCGAGCAGCCAATCCACTTCCTCCTCGGATAGGCGGGTTTCATCGTTTTCGACCAGGGCCAGGCCAATGTAGTAATTGAACTTCAATAGGTCATTGTAAGTGACCTGCTTGCCCTTGCCCTTTAGCATGTGACTGACACAGCCGGTCCCACCAAAGGCATCCAAAGCAGTATCGAATTCCAGTCCTTGGATATTGTCCCATATCCAGTTCACGAGCTTGAGTTTGCTGCCTTGGTAGCGCGTCGCGGGGAAGACCGGGACATCGAAGAGAGCTAAAGTCGGTTGCGTAAGCCAGCGGGTTCTGGTATTCACGCCTTCTCCTCTCCCAACGTGGTCTCAATCTGCATCGCTTCACCGAGGGAGTACTCGGCGCAGCTTTCCCGGAGAATGTGAAGATATTCCTCTCCCTGTGCCTCAGATGAAAGGAGAGTTTCCAAATCCTCCAAAGGAATAATGGCCGCCTTGGGGGTGTCAAAACGTTTGATCACGTAGCGGGTACCCCGACTGGACACATCGTCCAGCAACTGGCCAAAATGGTTCTGGGCCTCGGTCGAAAGGATAAATTTCATGCTCATCTCTTATCCTTGTCTATGGTATAGGAATTAGCTAACATCAACAATTATACCACACTTTCGCAAACTTGTCAAATAGCTGCTGAGCACCAAAAAGCAAAGGGAAGCATATCGTGAGTGAATCCATTGACCTCCTAATACACCGGCAGAAACCCTCAGTCCTGGCCCTGCGCCAGGGCCTTTCAGGCTCGGCCGTGACCCTGGCCCTCATCGCCATCCTCCTGGTGGGAGCCTACTTCCGGGGGATAGGCATCTTCACCTGGGACAACGATTTTCACCTCCACCCCGATGAGCGCTTCTTGACCATGGTGGAGGCGGCACTGGAGTGGCCCAGGAACACCGGCGAGTACTTCAACTCCGCTGTCTCACCACTGAACCCCTACAACAGGGGCTACGATTTCTTCGTCTATGGCACATTACCTCTCTTCCTCGTCAAATGGGTCTCCCTGCAGGTGAACATGACCGATTACTGGCACGTGCACCTGGTGGGACGGGCGCTGTCAGCGCTCTTCGACCTGGGCAGTGTGCTGATGATCTTCCTGATCGGCGCGAGGCTCTACTCCCGTCGGGTGGGACTCCTGGCCTCTGCCCTTCTGTCTGTGACGGTGCTCCACATCCAGAGCGCGCACTTCTTCACCGTGGAAAGCTTCACGACCTTCTTTACCTGTGTTTCCCTTTATGCCATCATTCTGGTCGCGCAGCGTGGCGAATGGACCGACTACGCTCTGGCGGGGACAGCCATGGGGCTGGCCATCGCCTGCAAGATCAGCTCCTACACGCTGGGGATCATCCTGGCCCTGGCCGTGGGGCTTCACATCTGGCGGGCGATTCAGGCCGGGAATCGCAATGGTTTGGGGGAGCGACTGATCGTGCGGCTACTCGTAGGGGGCCTGCTAGGGGCACTGACCATCCGCGTTTTCCTCCCCTACGCCTTTGAAGGGCCCAGTATTCTGAACTTCACCCCCTTGGCCAAGTGGCTGGACAATATGAAGGCCGTGCAGGGGATGATGAATGGCTCCGTTGATTACCCTCCCAGCCACCAGTGGACCAACCGCATCCCCCTCCTCTTCCCCGGCAAGAACATGGTCCTGTGGGGGATGGGCCTTCCGCTGGGGATCACCGTCTGGTGCGGCTGGGGGCTGGCGCTGTGGGAGTTGCTGAAGCGACGCAGGATCGAGCACCTGCTGCCCTGGACCTGGGTGACGATCCTCTTTCTCTATCAGGGCAGCCAGTTCGTCAAGAGCGTACGATACCTGCTGCCCATCTACCCATTCTTCATCCTTCTCGGCGCTTACTTTCTCGATCGAGTTGCAAGTTACAGGTTACAAATTAGAAGTTGCAAGTGGAAACTTTCAACTTTCAACTTGCAACTTTCAACACTTTTCAAGATCATGGGCCTGGTCCTGCTGATCACGGTTCTGGTTAGTACACTTTTATGGGCCTTCGCTTTCACCCGCATCTACACCCGGCCCCACTCGCGGATACAGGCTTCCTACTGGATATATGAGCACGTCCCGCGCGGCTCGGTCATTGCCAACGAGCACTGGGACGACGCACTGCCCCTCAGTTTCCCCGACAAGAACAAACAGCAGTACTACCCGGTCGAGGAACAGATGACCATGTACGACGAGGATACGCCGGAAAAGCTGGAGAAGGTCCTGGACCAACTGGAGCGCATTGACTACATCTTCCTCTCCTCCAACCGGCTCTTCGGCTCCATCCCACGGCTGCCCATGCGCTACCCCATGACCACGGAGTACTACCGGCTGCTATTCAATGGCGAGTTGGGCTTTGAGCTGGCGGCCAAGATTACCTCCTTCCCCAACCTGGGGCCTCTTAAGTTCAATGACGAGGGATCCGACGAGGCCTTCACCGTCTACGACCACCCCCAGGTGCACATCTTCCGCAAGACGGAGGGATTCTCTAAGGAGCGGGCTCGGGGGTTGTTGGGCAACATGGACTGGGAGTCCATCCAGCGCCTGAAACCCATTGAAGCCACCCGGGCCAAGAGCGGACTGATGCTCTCCCCCAGCGACCGGGATGTCTACGCTCGATCGGGCACCTGGTCGGCGATGTTCCACCCCCGTGACCTGGCTAATCGGTTGCCAGTGGTGGCCTGGCTCCTGGCCGTGGAGCTCATCGGCTTGGCCGCCTTTCCTCTGGCCTACTGGCTCCTGCCCTCCCTGGCTGATCGGGGGTACCTGCTCTCCAAGTCTCTGGGCGTCCTGCTCTTGGCGTGGATCAGTTGGCTGGCGGCCAGCCTTCGGATAGGCTCCTACAGCCGGACCGAAATCGCTCTTTCATTGTTGGGGTTGTTCCTCCTGGGAGCTGTCCTGGCCTGGCGGCAATGGCGGGGGATGCAGAGCTTCCTGCGTGAGCGCTGGCCCCTACTGTTGGTGGGCGAGGCCCTCTTCCTGGCAGCTTTCGTCTTTTTCCTGTTCATCCGCATGGGCAACCCTGACCTGTGGCATCCGGTCACCGGCGGAGAGAAGCCCATGGACTTCGCCTATCTGAACGCCGTGATCAAGAGTCCCTACTTCCCGCCCTACGACCCCTGGTATGCTGGCGGTTATATCAACTACTATTACTTCGGTCAGGTGATCGCCGCCACGCTTATCAAGCTGACGGGGATCGTGCCCTGGGTGGCCTACAATCTGGCAGTGCCCCTCTTCTACGCCCTGGCCGCATTGGGAGCTTTTTCGGCGGTCTACCACCTGGTGCTATCCAGAGGGCAGGCCCTTTCCCCTCGAGCGGTGGGCTATGGGCTTTTGGGGGTGCTCTTTCTGGGGGTGATCGGCAACCTGGGGGAGGTTCGGCTGCTGGAGCGGGCGCTGCACGAACTGAGCCCCCTGAACTTCGTCAGCACCATCCCCGGCCTGGCGATGCTGGTCAACGGCTTGGCGGGACTGTATCGGGTGATCTTCGAGGGGCAGCCCCTGCCGGTGCGCACTGAGTGGTGGTACTGGAACGCCACCCGAGCCATCGCTCCGGGTCCTGGTGAGGTGGGCCCTATCAACGAGTTCCCCTTCTTCACCTTCCTGTATGGCGACCTCCACGCCCATCTCATCGCCCTGCCCTTCGCGCTGCTGGCCGTGGCCCTGGCCATCGGCTGGATGCGCCAGTGGAGCAGCGAGTCAACACGCCCCGCTTATCACGTGACTCCGAGTGGTCTGATTCGCACCGCTCTCATGGGGCTCTGCGTGGGCGCGCTGTGGGTCACCAACACCTGGGATTACCCCACGTACATGCTCGTGATGCTGGTGGCCCTGGCCATCGGCCTGTACACGTCTACTTCCCGCTTAGATCGGTCCATGCTATCCGCTTTCGGCTGGCGGGCCTTAGTGTTGATCACGGTGAGCTATGGGGCCTTTCTGCCTTACCACGCTCACTACGCCCCGGGCTACACCTCCTTCGGGCGGTGGAGGGGTTCCTTGACCCATCTGGAGGATTACCTGATCATGCACGGCTTTTTCCTGTTCATGCTGACCAGCTTCCTGTTGGTGGAGATCATGCGGCGGGAGCGGAGCAATGGTCCGGTGCACTTGCTGCGGCTGATCTTGGCGCGTCGGGATCAACTGCCGAGGCTGGTGCGCCTGTACGAGGTGCTGGTTAGGGAGCGATCCCCCTGGTATCGGCTGGGGCTGTGGGGCCTGATTGTGATCCTGTGTCTCTCGATGGTGCTGAGCGTATTCGGCCTGTGGGTCTTTGCCCTGAGCCTGCCGCTGGTCACCCTGGGCGTGCTGCTCCTCTTCTGTCGGCCCCAACAATCCGCCGCTCGCCGCTTCCTTCTCTTCGCCCTCCTCCTGGCCTGGGGGCTGACGCTGGGGGTGGAGGTGATGGTGCTGAAAGGCGATATCGGCCGCATGAACACCGTGTTTAAGTTCTACCTTCAGGCCTGGGCGCTGTGGGCCCTGGCGGCGGCAGCGGCGCTGGCCTGGATCGTGCCCCGGCTGCGCCGCTGGGCAGCGGGCTGGCCCTGGTGGCGGGCAGCTTTCGCCTTGCTCCTGGCTGGCTGTTTGCTCTACCCCCCGCTGGCAGCCCAGGCCAAGATCAACGACCGCTTCGACCGCGCCATCGGTCCTACACTGGACGGCATGGCCTACATGCAGACGGCAGTCTATCAGGAGGAAGAGTCCACCCTCAAACTGGAATGGGACCGCCAGGCGATGCGCTGGATGCTGGAGAATATCCCAGGTTCACCGGTGGTGCTGGAAGCCAATGTCCCTGAGTATCGCTGGGGCAACCGGGTCTCGATCTACACCGGGCTGCCGACCGTTGTGGGCTGGAATTGGCACCAGCGTCAGCAGCGGGGCCACATCGCTGGCGATGAGGTGACCAGACGGGTAAGGGAAGTCGAGGAGATATACTCCACTGGCGATCTTATCCGTGCTCAGCAGCTCCTGCGCCGCTTCCAGGTGAAGTATGTCTACCTGGGCGAGTTGGAGCGTGCCGTCTACCCCGCTGACGGCCTGACCAAGTTCGAGCGTTGGGCGGAGGAGGGGTTCCTGCAGGAGGTGTATCGAAATCCAGGGGTGGTGATCTACAAAGTTGAAAGTTGAAGGTTGCAAGTTGAAAGTTCCACTTGTAACCTGTAACTTGTAACTGATAATTCTGGAGTCCGTTGTTCATGTTCGCTGCACTGCATTGGTGGTTGACCATCCAAATACTGGGCCTCGTGGCTCTGCCTCTGGCCTACCGGCTCTTTGACCGCCTGCCGGATCGGGGGTACGGATTTGCCAAGCCGCTGGGGCTCCTGGGCACCAGCTATACCCTGTGGCTGTTCACCACACTGGGGTTCCTGCGCAACCGGTGGGGAGGGATCTTCGGCTGCGTGCTGCTGGTGGGGGCAGGGGGATGGTGGTTTTACCGGCGGAATGTAGGGGTAAGGGCAGACCTTGCGTCTGCCCAAGGGCAGGGGCAAGCCTTGCCCCTACGCGATTGGCTGATCCAAAACCGCCGGTTGATCCTGGTCAACGAGGCCCTCTTTGGACTGGCCCTTTTCGGCTTCGCCCTCTTCCGGGCCTACAATCCGGAGATCACCGCCACGGAGAAGCCGATGGAGCTGGCCTTCCTCAACGCCATCCTGCGCAGCGATGCCTTCCCTCCCCACGACCCCTGGCTCTCTGGCTTCGCCATCAGCTACTACTACTTCGGCTACCTCATGATGGCCCTCCTGACCCGTCTCTCCGCCCTGCCCTCCAGCATCACCTTCAACCTCATGCAGGCCACGATGTTCGCCTGGACGGTCACAGGAGCTTTCAGCCTGGGGTACAACTTAGTTGCAAGTTGCAAGTTACAAGTTGCAAGTTCAAGGGCAGGTGTTAGATACGGATTGCTGGGGGCGGTGCTGACGGCAATCATGGGAAACTTAGAGGGGTTTCTGGAGGTGCTGCACGCCAACGGGATCGGGTCGGAGGCCTTCTGGTGGTGGGTAGATGTCAAGAACCTGGCTGAAGCCCCTCGAAGCCTGACTTGGTACCCCACCGACACCTGGTGGTGGTGGCGCGCCTCCCGGGTGATCCACGACCGCACGCTCCTGGGCCAGGATCAGGAGGTGATTGACGAGTTCCCGGCCTTCTCCTTCCTCCTGGGCGACATGCACCCCCACGTGCTGGCCCTGCCCTTCCTGCTTTTGGCCTTCGCCCTGGCGCTGCAACTCCTGTGCGACCAGCGCCCCCTGAGGGAGCCACGACTGGCCCTCGTGGCCCTGCTGCTCGGCGGGTTGGGGTTCCTCAACACCTGGGACTTCCCTTTGGCCCTGGGGATCGCAGCAGTGGCCTACGCACTAGGCCAACTGGCCTGTCACTCAGGTCCGACCCGCGAGTGGCTGAAGGAAGTTATTTCCACAGCAATCGAGCTGTTTCTAATCGGAGTGGTGGCCTACCTGCCCTTCTACCTGAGCTTCCAGTCACAGGTGGGGGGCATCCTGCCTGTCATCTACAACCGCACCAAGCTCCATCAGTATGGAATCATGTTCGGCCCCTTTCTGGCGATCATCATCGGCTTCCTGCTGGTGGAACTGGGGGCTGTGTGGAGGCAAAAGGGAGAGCGATGGGAGTGGGTCATCGGGCTGGGCGCGCTGGGGGCGATAGGGTTCTGCGCGCTGCTGGGGCGCTGGCTGCCAGTGATGCTGACCGTGCTTTTGGCCGGGGGCCTCTTCGTGGGTTGGCGGCGGCTGCGAGGGGCCTCGGAAGAACTGCCCACCTCTACCCTTTTCACCCTGCTCCTTTTCCTGGTGGGGCTGGCCCTGACCGTGAGCGTGGAGTTCGTGTATCTGAAAGACACCTTCGGCACGCGGATGAACACGGTGTTCAAGTTCTATTACCAGGCCTGGGCCTGCTTTGGGGTAGCGGGAGCCTATGGGGTGTGTGCCATCTCGCAGCGATCCAGGGGGCTGGGACGTGGCCTCTTCGTCGGAGTTTTCGCCCTGGTGCTGGCCGCTGGTCTGATCTACCCCCTCACGGCCTTCTGCAGCAAAGCGGGTGGGTTCCGCGGCCAGCCCACACTGGATGGCACCGCTCACCTGGCCCGTTCCCATCCCGATGACTATGCCGCTATCCAGTGGCTCAATGCCCACGTCAGCGGCGTGCCAGTCATCCTGGAGGCCAATGGCGGTTCCTACACCTACGCTGCCCGTATCTCGACCCACACCGGCCTGCCCACGGTGCTGGGCTGGGGCGGCCACGAGCTCCAGTGGCGGGGCAACTACGAAGAGCCTGGCCGCCGCGAGCCGGACATCCGCACCCTGTACACCACCCGCGATGTGGAGCAAGCCTTGACCCTACTGAAGAAATATGATATAACCTACGTCTACGTTGGGGACCTGGAGCGACAGACATTTGGTTCGGCCGGGTTGGCCAAGTTCGAGCGCTTCATGGCCCCCGTGTTCCAGCAGGGCGGCGTGACCATTTATCGCTGCCGTCCGTGACCTATGGGTGTGGAAATGCTCTCACCAGAGGGAAAAACTGTCCATTCCTGGCTAACCGTGGAGCGGGCGCTGTACCTCGGCCTGGGACTGTTGGCACTAGTGCTGCGGCTCTATGCCCTGGGCCGGCGCCCCATGCAGACCGAGGAGGCCCGTGAAGCCCTGGCTGCCTGGCAATTGCTTCAAGGCCAGCCCGCAGAGACAGCAGGCTGCAGCCCCCTCCTTCTCTCCGCCAATCTCGTCCTCTTCGCCCTCCTGGGGGCCAACGATGTCACCGCCCGCCTGCTGTCGGCGCTGTTGGGGACTTCGCTGGTGCTGCTGCCCTATGGATTGCGACGCTGGCTGGGCCGCGAGGGTGCATTGGCTGCCGCCGTACTACTGGCCCTGTCCCCCCTCACCCTCTTCAACGGACGCTACCTGAGCGGGGCGACGGCGGTGGCGGCGAGTGCGCTGCTTCTCCTCATCGGCTTGGCTCGCTGGGTTGAGGACCGACGATCCTGGGCGATTCATCTGGCCGCCGGCGGATTGGCCGGGCTGCTGCTGGCCGGCTCAGGGGCCTACACTGTGCTCCTGATTCTGGCCTCTTTCGGCCTGTTCCTGGCTCTGATTCACCGTCGGCTGGGTTTAGACGAATTAGTCCGCAGTCCGCAGTCCATAGTCCACAGTCTAAAGTCCGCAGTCCGAAGTCAAATTGCCGATCTAAGACTTAGGACTGAAGACTGGGGACTACCACTCGCTCTGATCATAGGACTCACAAGTACCTGCTTCCTCCTTAACCCGGGCGGCTTGCAGGCGCTGCTGGACCAGCTCCCCGCCTGGGGACGAGGGTTCGTCGTCGCCACCGATGGCCTGCCCTGGCCCCAATATCTGGCCCTGCTGCCCCTTTACGACCCCCTGCTCCTCATCTTCGGACTGGCAGGGCTGGTTCTGGCCTGGCGCGAGCGAGACCTTCTGGGCCTATTTCTGGGCTACTGGGCCCTGGCTGCGCTGGTGCTGACCACTCTGAAGGCAGCGCGAGGAGCAGACGACGCCTTGTTGGTCATCCTGCCCCTGGCGCTCCTCGCCGGCCGCTTCCTGGGTCAACGCCTGCCGGAGTGGGTGAGGGAGGCCACTTGGGGCCAGGAGGGGTTTTTCGTCGCTCTGGCCTGCGGGCTGACGATCTATGCTGTCCTGCAACTGAGCTTCTTCAGCCTGAGCGACAAGGCCGCCTACTTGCAGGTCCTTGGCGTGGTGATGCTGCTCATCCTCGGCCTCTTCGCCTCCATCGCCTACTGGCTGGGGCGGGAGGCCGCCTGCCGGGGAGCGGGCCTTTTCCTGGTTCTGGTTACCAGTCTCGCCACCCTGTCCGCTGGCATCCACCTCAACTTCGTCCACCTGGGCGACCCCCATGAGCTGGCCCTGGCGGCGCCCATCTCACTCCAGATTCGCACCCTTCTGAGCGATGTGGCTCGGCTCTCTGCCCAGCGGGCCATTGATGAGCAGGCGGTGGACATCGCCCTGCATCGTGATTTAGCCCTCCCCCTGGCCTGGTACCTGCGCGACTACCCTAACCTGAAGGTAGTGGACTCGCTGGCCCCGACGGTGGACAGCACCGCAGTGATCGCGCCCCTTACGGCCGAGAGCCCTCCGCTGGGCGGTGCCTACGGAGGCCAGGACTACCTGCTGCGAAGCTGGTGGAACCCGGGCATGCTTCGCGGAGCCGATTGGGGAAAGTGGCTGTTGCGCCGCCAGGCCTCAACTCCTCTTCAGGAGGAGAGGGTGATCCTCTGGGTGCGGCAGGGAGACGGTTAGGCGAAATTCGCCCTTTCTCTGGATGGATGCGCAGTATTTTGCTATGGAGACAGAATATGTCCCAGCCGCCCAGTAAAGGTGAGAAAATGAACGAAACAGTTGACCGGTGTGACCTATGCGGTGGTGAATTGAAGGCCGGCAAGACCACATTGGAAATCTGGCGTGGTGAAGAGTTGCTTGTCATCAGAGATGTCCCGGCTGACGTATGTCAGCAATGTCACGAGGCTTACATCTCCGCCGATGTTTCTGAACGACTTGATCACTTCCTGGGTGAGTATCATCGGCATCGGCCGGAGCGATACCTCTCTGTGCCTCAATATTCTGCCGTGCAGGCCATAGGGGGATAGAATCGTGTGGAGGACAGGACTACCTGCTGCGAAGCTGGTCGAACCCAGCCACCCTCCGTGGTACCGATTGGGGGGAAGTGGCTGCTGCGGCGACAGGCCTCAACTCCCCCTCAGAATGAGAGGGTGATCCTGTGGGTACAGCAGGGGGAGAATTAGGTGGCCTGGCCCTTTACGGGGAGGAGGATGGAAGTGCAGAAAGGGTTAATTGTATCAGACCCCAAGGTGATGATGGGCAAGCCGGTTATCGCGGGGACACGGATCACCGTAGAGCTTATCTTGGAGAAGTTGGCTGCTGGCGAATCTATTGACCAGATTCTGGAAGCCCATCCCCGACTGACCCGCGAGGCGGTTTGGGCCGCCTTGGCTTTTGCTACCGAGGCTTTGCGCGCTGATATGGTTTACCCAAGCGTGGCGCCGATTGGAGGAAATGGCTGCTGCGGCGCCAGGCCTCAGCTCCCCTCCAGGAGGAGAGGGTGATACTCTGGGTGCGACAAGGAGAGAGGTAGAACGACATGCGCCCATTTCCTTCCCAGGTATAGTATCAAGAGTGAGAGACGAAACATGGACAGATATAAGCAACTAGGGGTGGCGATTCTTGTGGGGTGTCTTATCACTCTTGCTGGCCTATGGGTGATCATGAGCACAAAGGCTGCAGGCAGTGAG
>Ga0209609_10001327_pt1 | contig 14328 bp, 9 predicted proteins | sample LakKivw325mmetaG_FD_184136 | JGI IMG/M metagenome (GOLD analysis project Ga0209609, IMG submission 184136) | Anoxic lake water microbial communities from Lake Kivu, Rwanda to study Microbial Dark Matter (Phase II) - Lake Kivu water 325m metaG... | ecosystem: Environmental > Aquatic > Freshwater... | reverse complement strand
GATTATAGATTTGCTAAGCATGGCAGATCGTGACTTGGCCCAATGCCAAACGCCCAATCTCAGTCCGGACTGGCGACTCAATATCGCTTACAACGCGGCGTTGCAAATGGCAACGGCAGCCCTGGCTGCCGCTGGTTATCGAGCTGTGAGAGAAGCTCATCACTACCGAGTAATTCAATCGCTTGCTGATACCATCAAGGCCGACGAAAGCCTCATTGCTCAACTGGATAAATTCCTAAAGAAAAGGAATATTGGCAGCTACGAACGGGCGGGTGTGGTATCTGAACAAGAGGTAAAGGAAATGGTTACATTGGCCAAAGACCTAAAGGATGAGGTCATCGTCTGGCTTAAGAAAAACCATCCGGAGCTTTTATAAAGACGCGGAGGGGCTTTTTGTTTTCTGATATTTAACACCTTACGTTTTACTTGCCTGCAGAAGCCTATTGGCGTAGGCGGGCGCTTAACACTTCACGGCATTAATAGAATGGATTGAAAGATGAGGGGGATAAGATTTCTGGAAGGGAAAATGAGTGAAAGAATTCGACTACTTCCTAAGATTATTTTATTAGGGGGGCGAATTTGGGTTGATTCTATTTATCTGTCAATGTATAATATTGACAGTAAAAAAGATTCATCTGGCTAATATGGAAAAAATGATCGCATATTTCAAGAAACATGGAGGATATGCCTTGATGAAAGAACTCAAGGCCGCCTCCTTTCAGACACGGGATATTGCCCGCCTCCTGAAAGAGGGGAGAATTATCAAGGTTAAGCCAGGAATTTATCGGCTTGCAAATATCGGAGCGGGCGTGCTTCCCCTTCTAAGGGGAAAGGGGGTTGGGAGTACGGTTAGTCAGGGGATTATTGATGTATGTAAAGCACTCCCCAATGGGGTGATCTGCCTTGCCTCGGCTCTTGCCTTTTATGATCTTGCTACATTTAATCCATCGGAGATCTATGTTGCCATTCCAAATGCAGCAAAGGTTCCTAAGATTGATTTTCCGCCGCTGAGGGTTTTCTATTTTAGAGAAAGATTTTATAGGCCTGGGATTGAAAAGATCGAAGTGCCAAACTGCACCATAAAGATTTACAACAAAGAGAAAAGTATCTGCGATATGTTTCGTTACCGTAACAAATATGGAGAAGACCTTGCCCTTGAGGGCCTTAAAAACTATCTCTCCCGCAAGGAGGCAAATATCAATAAGCTCAGAAAATATGCTGAAATTTGCCAGGTGAAAACAGTCATGATGCCCTACTTGAAAGCCCTTGTTAAACAATGAAAGAAGGATCATGAAGAAAAAGGAAATAAAGAATTTAGGTGCATCTATCAGGGCAAGGCTTACGGATATTGCAAGAGAAACAAAAAGAGATTTTGATGCCATTCTTCTCCAATATTTTCAGGAAAGGTTCCTCTACCGACTTTCTATCTCACCTTATCGTTCGGTTTTTATCTTGAAAGGCGCCTTGTTATTTCTCGTCTATGACATGCCATTTCTCCGGCCGACGAAAGATGTTGATTTTCTGGTTAGAGCCAAATCGAAGAATATCGCGACCATAAAAGGCATGATTCAGGATATCGCCAGAATGGATGTGCAAGACGGAGTTAGATTCCTCCCTGAGAGTGTCAGCCTCGAAAGTGTCATGGAAGATGCCGATTACGAGGGTATAAGAGTTAAAATCCAGGGATCTTTGGATAAAGCGAGAAAGATGCTCCAAGTTGATATTGCATTTGGGGATGTATTGGTAGCAGGGCCAGTTGAAATGGAATTTCCTTTATTGCTTGATGACCAGCCTGTTCCTCGTTTGAAGGTTTACTCCAATGAATCAGCCATTGCGGAGAAATTTCAATCTCTCGTAAAATTGAACATCTTAACCAGCCGGATGAAGGATATCTATGATATCCTGTTTCTTGCATCACACCAGCCTTTTCAAAGACCTCCCCTCCGCACTGCCATGGTAAAGACTTTTGATAGAAGAGGAACCCCAATGGATGATAGAAAATCCATTTTCTCCAAGGAGTTTAAATTTTCAAAAGAGAAACAAGCGCAATGGGCAGCATTTTTAAAGAGAAGTAATCTCGAATCTTATAAGACTTTTGCTAAAGCGGTCGATCAACTGGAGCTCTTTCTTGAACCGGTTTGTTCTGGAGGATCAGTTTCATCAGGAAACCAGTTAAGTTGGAACCCGAAAAACTGGTTGTGGCAATAACAAAAAAGAAGTTAAGATGGACATGCAATTAGGAAATAGACACGCCTGCCCCGATATGTCGGGGGACACGAATCACGGACACGGTTTTAATTAAAAAAGGTTGAAAGGTGAGGGTGGATGAGATTTCTGAAAGGAAAAAATAAGTGAAAAAATTCAATTACGTCCCCCGGCCTCCGCGGACTCCTTTGGTACGTTAAGGTATCACAAATTGTGATACCTGTTTTGGATTCCGAATTTTTTGTCGCTATACTGCATGAGGTCTCAATAAGAGGGGATGGGGGTTTTGTTTTGAGTGATATGGATGAACTAAATTGCCAATAGTCGGAAAGGCATCTTGAGGTCACAATTTGTGACCTCAAGATTAAGCGGCCAGCTGGCCTTATATGGGGTCATTAGGATGGACAAAGGCGTAGCCATATTTTCTGCTGAACGCATAGAACAATCAATACTGTGGATTCGTTACCATAGGGTAATGCTTGATGCCGACTTAGCTGCACTTTATGGCGTAGAAACAAAACAGCTGATTCAGGCTGTAAAAAGAAATATCTTCCGCTTCCCATCAGATTTTATGTTCCAGCTAAACGAGGAGGAGTTTGAGAATTTGAGGTACCATTTTGGCACCTCAAGTCAGTGGGGAGGACGTCGGTACCCACCCTATGCCTTTACAGAGCAAGGGGTGGCCATGCTGTCCAGCATTCTTAAAAGCAAACGAGCCGTTCAGGTTAATATTGAGATCATGCGTGCTTTTGTCAGACTTAGGCAGATGCTTGCTTCGAACAAAGAGCTTGCTAAAAGGCTCGATGAGCTTGAAAAGAAATACGATGCTCAATTCAAAGTTGTTTTTGATGCTATTAGGGGATTGATGAAGCCACCGGAATCCAAAAGGCGCCCAATTGGATTCCTCGTTGAGGAACCTAAGGTTCCTTATATCAGAAAAAAGAAGAAGAAAAGTTAGGTGTTACGCTTAACGCTTTACGCTTAACGGCATTAACAGGATGGATTGAAAGGTGAGGGTGGATGAGGGGTCTAAGGAATAAAATAATTGGAAGAATTTAACAAACCCCAGTGTGTTGAAGGAGAAATAAAATGCCTCGTATCTTCGACAACATAGAACAAACACTACTTCCTGCATTACAACAAACCCTTGAAGTTTCAGATCGTGCTGATTTCTGTGTAGGTTATTTTAATCTTCGAGGTTGGAAACAAATAGACTCATACATTGAGCGGTGGGGTGGTGGCAGTGGCAATTGTTGCCGTCTTCTTGTCGGAATGCAGCACCTACCGCAGGAAGAGTTACGTACAGCGTTGAGTCTCATCAAAGGCGACTTCGCTATGGACAACCAAACCGTCTTACGTCTTAAGAAGAAATTAGCTGAAGAATTTCGGGACCAATTGACCATAGGGATTCCCACTAATGAAGATGAATTGGGATTGCGTCGACTGGCTGCTCAGATCAAAGTCAAAAAGGTTATCGTTAAATTATTTCTACGTCACCCACTACATGCAAAACTTTATTTGCTCTTCCGTCAAGATCCCATCAACCCAACCATAGGTTATCTCGGCAGTAGCAACCTGACATTGGCAGGCCTTAAACAGCAAGGTGAGCTGAACGTAGATGTCCTCGATCATGATGCCTGCCAGAAGCTGGCAAATTGGTTTGAAGACCGTTGGAATGACAGATGGTGCGTTGATATATCAGACGAACTGGTGAGCATTGTTCAGGAAAGCTGGGCCCGAGAAGACCCGATTCCTCCGTACTTTATTTATGTGAAGATGGCATATCACCTTTCCCAGGAGGCCCGGGCAGGCCTATCTGAATTTCGTATTCCCAAAGACTTTGGAAATAAGCTTTGGGAGTTTCAGACTGCGGCGGTAAAAATTGCGGCGCATCATCTCAATAAACGTGATGGTGTGCTTATAGGGGATGTAGTTGGGCTGGGTAAAACCCTAATGGCCACCGCCTTAGCCCGCATTTTTGAAGATGATCAGGGACTTGAAACTTTAATCTTATGTCCTAAAAATTTGGTGAAAATGTGGGAAGACTACCATGCCCAGTACCGCATGCGCGCCAAGGTACTTTCGATAAGTCAGGTCATTAATCAATTACCTAATCTAAGACGATATCGCTTAATGATTATTGATGAAAGCCAAAATCTTCGAAATAGAGAAGGAAAGCGTTACCGTATCATTCAAGATTACATTGAGAAAAACGAGTGTAAGGTGATCATGCTCTCCGCAACTCCATATAACAAAACTTACCTCGACCTTTCCGGCCAACTGCGTCTTTTCGTTCCTGAAGATAAGGATTTAGGAATCAGGCCAGAACAAAAGCTCAGGGAGTTAGGAGAAACTGAGTTTATTCGCCGGCATCAGTGCCCTGTTCGTTCGCTCTCTGCTTTTGAAAAGAGCGAATATGCGGATGACTGGCGCGAATTGATGCGGCTTTATCTAGTCCGTCGAACACGAAGCTTCATCATGGACAATTATGCAGAAACTGATCCAACTAACGGTCGTAAGTACCTCACCTATGAAGACGGCAGACGCTCTTATTTCCCTACCCGTAAACCAAGAACGGTGAAGTTCAAGATCGATGACGCCGATCCTGAGGACCAATATGCTCAGCTCTACGCAACGGATGTGGTGAACACAATTAACCATCTCAACTTGCCTAGGTATGGATTGGGGAATTATGTCGCCCCTACTCCCCATGAACCGCCAACCCAATCCGAAGCAAAACAATTGCAGGACCTGTCTCGAGCAGGAAAGCGCCTGATGGGTTTCTGCCGTACGAACCTCTTCAAAAGGTTAGAGAGCAGCGGCCAATCCTTCATTCAGTCAGTTGAACGGCATATCTTACGTAATTATGTCTTCCTCCATGCGATCGAAAACAGTGAACCATTGCCTATAGGTACGCAAGGTGCAGAACTTTTGGATGCCCGTATAAACGATGGAGATGAGGATTTGGGCCTATTGGAGGAACTATTTGGCAATGAAGACACAAATGAAGAAGGTAAGGTTTCGAAACCTACTGCTCTCCGGAATGAAAATGATTTCAATCGCCGGGCTGCTGAAGTTTATGCTGAGTATGTCAGTAGGCTGAAGAGAAGATTCAAATGGTTACGTCCTACTCTGTTTGATCACGTGTTAGAAAAAGACTTGCGAGACGACGTCAACGCTCTTTTAAAAATATTAAAGAAATGTGGGGAATGGAACGCCAATAAGGATGCCAAACTTGAGGCACTCTATAACCTTCTGATGAAAAAACATCCGACTGACAAGGTCATTGTCTTTAGCCAATTTGCTGACACCGTCTACTACCTTGAATCGCAACTTCGATTACGTGGGGTTCCAAAACTTGCCGGTGTGACAGGTGATTCGACTGATCCAACAGCCTTTGCTTGGAAGTTTAGTCCCGTTAGTAATGAAAAGCAGGATATCGTCAAGCAAGAAGATGAATTAAGGATATTGATTGCAACCGATGTCCTAAGCGAAGGCCAGAACCTTCAAGATTGCTACATCGTTGTTAATTATGATCTCCCTTGGGCAATTATCCGTCTTATTCAGCGTGCAGGCCGTGTGGACCGTATCGGACAGCAAGCAGAAAGCATCATTTGTCACTCTTTTCTTCCTGCAGAAGGTGTGGAACGAATTATTCGTCTTCGTTCAAGGGTGCGGGCGCGTCTAAGGGAAAATGCCGAGGTCGTAGGAACTGATGAAGCTTTCTTTGAGGATGATCGAAACGACCAGGTTGTCGTTGACCTCTACAACGAGAAGGCAAACATTTTGGATGGAGAGATTGATACAGAGGTGGATCTTGCCTCTTATGCTTACCAGATATGGAAGAATGCTATTACCAAAAAACCGGATCTTCAAAAAATTATTCCTGAATTACCGCCGGTAGTCTATTCCACCAAGGCCCACCAGCCCAAAGACGGAGATCCCAATGGGGTCCTTGTCTATCTCAAAACAGTTGAAGATAACGACGCCTTGGCCCGGATTGACCAGAACGGCAACAGTGTCACCGAATCTCAATTTGAAATCCTTAAGTCAGCGGAATGTTTGCCTGACACATCTGCATTGCCACGCTATGAGAAGCACCATGAATTGGTTAAGAAAGGGGTTGAACTTATTCTTGAGGAAGAAAAATCTGTTGGGGGACAATTAGGCAGACCATCGGGAGCCAGGTTCCGAACCTATGAGAGGCTAAAACGCTATGCCGAAGAAGTAAAAGGTACACTTTTTGAGTCAAAGGACCTGCTTAAGGCGATTGATGATATTTATCGTTGTCCATTACGTCCCGTAGCTGTTGATACACTTAATCGCCAATTACGAAGCGGTATCTCCGATAAAGCTCTCGCAGATCTTGTAATTACTCTCAGGGATGAGGGCCGCCTTTGCCGCACCCTTGAGGAAGAACAACTTCAAGAGCCAAGAATTATCTGCTCTATGGGCCTTTCTTCCACCAAGTAAGATTGGAATCTAATGATGAATTTGGAAGCAAAAGCTCGACAATGTCTTAAGGAGTTCGATCTTCGTACTCTTTTTATTGAAGAAATGGGATGGGATCATCACGTTTCTTCCCTCGAGGTCTTTGTTGATGGTTTAACCTACAACTTAAGCGCGGTGGCTCAGAAACGCGGGATGGTAGTCTTTGTCTGTTCGTCAGCGGCTCTTGGACCTGTCCCCGACTACTCCACAAGGCGAAAAATCGAAAAGCAGGTTGCAAAATCTGTTCACGAGCATCTGATCATTTACACAGATAAAAGTAATCAATTTCAAATCTGGCAGTGGGTTAAACGCGAAGCAGGAAAACCAAGCCAATGTCGTGAACATAGGTATTATTGCAACCAGCCCGGGGATTCGCTTCTTCAAAAATTGGAGACCATTGCTTTCAGCCTGGATGAAGAAGGAGGCCTCTCCATTGTTGATGTGGCCAGTCGTGTTCGTGCTGGCTTCGACGTCGATCGGGTCACCAAAAGATTCTATGATCGCTTTAAATCGGAGCATGACACTTTTTTGAAATTCCTTAAAGGCATTCCAGATGAAGAGATGCAGCGATGGTACGCATCTGTGATGCTCAATCGCCTAATGTTTATCTACTTCATCCAGAAGAAGGGATTCTTAAACAATAATATTAACTATTTGCGTGATAAACTTACCGAAAGCAAACATCACGGGAAAGACCGGTTCTATAGAGATTTTCTATGCCCTCTCTTTTTTGAAGGGTTTGCAAAAAAGGAGAACGAACGTAAGGCAACCATTAACCAACTTCTCGGGAGAGTCCCCTTCCTTAACGGAGGCATTTTCCAGCCTCACCAGCTTGAGGAACATTACGGCAAGAGCATTCAGATTGTTGATGCCGCTTTCGAGAAATTGTTCAGCTTTTTTGATCAATACCAGTGGCATTTAGACGAACGTCCGCTTCGCAAGGACAATGAGATCAACCCGGATGTGCTCGGCTATATTTTTGAGAAGTATGTCAACCAGAAACAAATGGGTGCTTACTACACGAAGGAGGACATCACAGGGTACATAAGTAAGAGTACAATAATTCCACATCTCTTTGATGAGGCGAAGAAAAAGTGTAGGATTGCGTTCGAAGGTGAACAATCTGTTTGGCGCCTGCTTCAGACTGATCCCGACCGTTATATTTACGATGCGGTAAAAAAGGGAGCTGGCCTACTTCTACCTGCCGAAGTTGCTCTTGGCCTCAACGACGTTACTAAACGCATCGAATGGAATAAACCCCCACCTGAAGAATATGCCCTACCAACAGAAATCTGGCGTGAGGTTGTAGCAAGGCGCAAACGGTATGAAGAGGTTCACGGCAGGCTAATAAACGGCGAAATCACAGATATTAATGATCTCATCACCTATAACCTCAATATCCGGCAGTTTGCTCAGGATGTGATTGAAAACTGCGAAGGGCCTGAACTCCTCCGTGCTTTTTGGCATTCGATTGAACAGGTCTCAATACTTGATCCTACGTGCGGGTCCGGAGCTTTTCTTTTTGCAGCATTAAACATTCTTGAACCCCTGTATGAAGCATGCCTTGAACGGATGGAAGTTTTCCTGGACGAATTAGAACGCTCCAGAGAAAAACACCGCCCAGAAAAATTCATGGATTTTCATAGAGTCCTGGACCGTATCGAAAAACATCCGAACCGCAGATACTTCATTTTTAAGTCAATCATTGTAAACAATCTGTATGGCGTGGACATCATGGAAGAGGCAATAGAAATCTGTAAACTTCGCCTTTTCCTTAAACTAGTAGCACAGGTGGAGAAAGCAGAAAATATTGAGCCACTTCCTGACATTGATTTCAACATCCGTGCAGGAAACACGCTGGTTGGATACGCCACTTATGACGAGGTTAAAAAGGCCGTTTTAGGCGATACACAAGGCAAATTAGATCTTGGCAAAGATATGGAGCGTATAGACGAGAAGGCTCAAGATGTTGACCGGCTTTTTAAGCTTTTCCGTGAGCAACAAACTGAAATCGGTGGCGAAGTCACACTGTCCGATAAGCAAGAACTTCGCAAGCGGCTTACAACATTGGAAGACGAGCTTAATCGCTACCTCGCTGGTGAATATGGAATTGATCCTGAAAAAGAAGCCTCGTATGAAAGATGGCTTATCTCCCACAAGCCTTTTCACTGGTTCATTGAATTCTACGGCATCCTTAAAAAAGGCGGCTTCGATGCGATCATCGGGAATCCGCCGTATGTGGAGTATAGCAAGATATCAAAGGAATATTCGATTAAAAATTACGGGACAGAGGATTGCGGAAATCTATATGCTTTTGTTATGGAGCGAAATCAAGTTCTTGTTTCAAAAAAAGGATACTCTGGAATGATTGTTCCCCATTCAGCATTCTGCACCGATCGTATGGAGCCTGTAATAAATCTTTTTGATAAGGAAGTTACATTATGGATCTCCACTTATGCCATACGCCCATGCAAATTGTTCGTTGGTTCGGATCAGAGGCTTGCAATATATTTAACACGTTTTGATCCTAAGAATGAAAGGTATTCCACTTGCTATCATAGGTGGCATGAAGAGTTCAGGGCCTCGCTATTTGAATCGCTAAGATATTCTCAAATAAGCGGTTACCTCTATAAAAATTCTTTACCTAAAATCGGCTCATCAACAGAGTCAAAGATTTGGAGTAAGATTCAGTCTTATCAGCCACTTGGTTTGAAACTTTCTGGCAATACTGTTGTTTATTACCACAATGCCCCCCGTTATTGGATTCGTTCAATGACATTTGCTCCTTATTTCTGGAACGAAAGAGATGGGGAACAAATTTCTACACAGGTTAAATCGATACAGTTGACAAACAGAACAGAAGCGTCTGCTGTCGTAGCAACACTAAACAGCTCCTTGTTTTATTGGTGGTTTATTTGTCTTTCAGATTGCCGGCATTTAAACCTTCGAGAAATAGAAACATTTCCTTTAGGACTTGATAAAATTGTAGATAAAATAAAACGCAATCTGTCAGACCTTTCGGCAAGGCTAATGGTCGATCTGAAACAACACGCTAAAAGAAAGGAGACAAATTATAAAGCCACAGGCCGAGTGGTATATGATGAATACTATCCGAGATACTCAAAGTCTATTATTAACGAGATCGACCGTGTGCTGGCTCAACATTATGGTTTCACAGACGAAGAGTTGGATTTCATCATCAATTACGACATCAAGTACCGCATGGGCCTTGGTGGGAAGGAAACCGAAGAGGAGGATAATTGGCTATCGAGGAGCTTGTTTAACTGCTTGCTGAGATCCAAACGCCAAAGCGAGTTCTTGAATAGAGGGAAGAATGAAGCAAACAGATCTTGATATACTTCTTCGTGAAGGGGAGGGGTCGATGTTGGAGTATAAAGAGTCTTTTTCTCCTTCACTTGCCCGCGACCTTGCTGCTTTCGCCAACAGTTCAGGCGGAAGAATCCTTTTTGGAGTCCGTGATGATAGAAAGAGTGTGTGAGAATTACAATATTTATTGTGATGAAAGCTGCCATTTAGAAAATGATCATCAACAGGTAATGGTTCTCGGTGCCCTGTGGTGTCCATCCGAAAAAGCCAAGGAGATCTCAATCCGTCTTAGAGAGAAAAAGGTGCAACATGGCATGAAGCCCGATTTTGAAATTAAATGGACCAAGGTCTCACCGGCTAAAGAATCCTTTTATCTCGACGTTATGAATTATTTTTTTGATGATGATGACCTGCATTTCAGGGCATTAGTCGTTCCTGACAAATCAAAGCTTCAGCATGAAATATTTCGCCAAAGTCATGATGAGTGGTATTACAAAATGTATTTTGAAATGCTTAAAGCAATACTTAATCCTAATGCGCATTATCGAATTTATATTGACCTTAAAGACACTCATGGAGCGGCCAAAGTTCGCAAGTTACACGAAGTATTAGCAAATAATCTTTACGATTTTTCAAGAAAGATCATCGAGCGCGTTCAAATTGTAAGATCTCATGAAGTAGGAATTCTCCAACTGGCCGATCTTCTGATCGGAGCGGTTTCTTATGTAAATCGGGGGCTCTCATCGAATGCTGCAAAACTTGCTCTTGTCAATAGAATGAAAAGCCGGTCCAGTTATAGTCTTATCCACTCAACTTTATTAAGAGAAAGCAAGGTCAACATTTTTCGCTGGGAGGCATCAGAGATTCAATCATGACAGAACTCCCTGATTGGCTTCCCCCGATCATCTCAATTAATGGAGAATGGAATGAAGTATTAGCTCGTCTTTACGAAATATTTAAACGGGATTTTAAAGAGACTCAACGGACTTTGGATGGAAAACTCGTTTGGTGGGATAGACGTATTCTGGCAGGTGACCAATATGAAGAAGGCTTCTGGCACCTTATATCAAGGATCGAAAGGATAACAGGGGAAAGGATTTTCGATCCCAGACGAGCAGAACGCCTTCCATGGTGTGGTCCAACTATCAGTAAGGCAAATGATAATTGTGTTAAGGTTTGGGATTTTAAGGAAGACACTGGCCGCTTACGGACGTATGTTTGGCTCGAGGATTGGGATTATGTAATCATTTTAGAAAAAAGAGAGCACCGTAAGGGGCAAATCTTTTTTCTAATAACAGCTTTTTATGTGGATGGGGATTCGAGAAGAAGAAACCTGCAATCGAAGTTTAGTAAAAGAGAGAAATAAAGTACCATAAAATGCAATCGCCGCCCCCATTATTGAGGACGGCGAAAGATCTCCTTCTGCACATGGCAGATGAGGCTATTAAATATATTACTCTTTTAGGAATAAAAGTCAAGCATTAATTTATTGTCACGTAAGTATTGAAATTCAAAAACTTTTTCACACCTTACCCAGTAAGCATTAAGGGAAATCATAGGGCAAGTCAGCACCAAGTTGGCACTAAGTCGGCACCAAGTTTAAATCCTGTATTGCTGCCGGCAAGAGAAGTTAAGGCAAAAATGGAAATCTTCCAACTCAAACAAAGTAGTTCCAATTATCCATCTTCCTTGCAGAAGTATTTGGGTCGTCAAGCTCCTGGAACCATAATGGGTCTTGGTAACATTGACAACCTGAAACAAAAGAAGCTGGCATTTTTCTGTTCAGTCAAATGCCCAGGCCACCTCATTCTTAAAGCCTACGATCTTTCACAAAGTCTGAAAGAGGCTGGGGTGACTGTCATTGGAGGCTTCCATTCTCCGATAGAACGTGAATGTCTCACAATCTTACTTCGAGGCACCCAGCCTATTATAATTTGCCCTGCACGTAGTCTCAAGGGAATGAGGATGAGGAAAGGGTTTAAAAAACCCCTTGAAGGAGGGCGATTGCTGTTCCTATCGCCATTTAAGCAAGGCCAACGGCGTAATACAGTCGAAACCGCAATGCAACGCAATCATTTTGTTGCAGCCATTGCTGACACAGTTTTCGTCGCCCATGCTTCATCAAACAGCAAGATGGAGACCATTTGCCATGAAGTCGTGAAGTCCGGCAAACCTCTATTTACCTTTGAAAGTGAAGCAAATAAATTTCTAATCAATATTGGTGCAAAGCCTTTATCACAGTATTCAGATTTTCTTAAATAAGCTGAGGCTTGTTTGACCCGGAGAAGCAGAAATAATTGGGGACGGATTCTTATTTTTTCAAGTACCACATGAAAGATTGTCCAAAAGGGGACGGACGTCCAAAAGGGGACGTAGTTCAAAATATTCACAATTTGCAGCATAACAACAGTTACCTTTTCCCCTTCCAACAATCCTGCAGGCAAAGGCTGCCAACCCCAATATCCCCTGAATCTCGCAATTCGATTTCGGTTTCCCGATTTCGGCCAGTTTCAAAGCACGATCGGTGAGTTCCTTCTCTTTCTCAAAGGCCGTGCGGTAGACCCCAATCCAATTGCGGATTGCGGAATGTGGAATTGTGAGGCTGAATTTTACATTAAGTATTCCTGGCCCCCCCACGGAGAGTAGGAATTCCGCAAATCAGTTATTTCCTATTCATAACTCCTCGTAAATTCCACCGGTTCGGGTAAGTCCTCCGTTTTGAGCAAATTCGCATTTAAAAAAAGCTTGACTTGTGCTCGGTTATCTGATATAGCTAAATATATCAGATAGAAAAGGAGGAAGTCATTATGCGCCATCGAGGGTACCTTCCGTCAAAGGAACGTCAGGTGCGATCCCGCCTGGCCAAGTTAGTCCACGAGAAACCGTTGCTCATCGGCTCCTTGGTCTCGATGCCCCGAGTTTGTGGCAAACCCGGATGTAAATGTGCTCAAGGAGAACTCCATCCCGGCCTCTATCTATCTTTGCGGGTAGGACAAAAGCGCAAGATGATCCATGTCCCCCAATCCCTGGAGGCTAAAGTGCGCCAATGGGTAGGGACCTACCAGGAGGTCTGGCGGTTAATGGAAAAGGTCTCGGAGGCCTGCTATCAGCGGTTCTTCCGAGAGAAGCAGCTGGCGAGGGGGAAGAGGCCATGATGAATCGCTTTTGCCGGTATGTGGAGAAAGTCTTTGATTTCGGATGGAGAATTGGCCAGTTGCAAGATTCGCGCAGGCGGCCTCGCATCCCCCTGGGGGCGATCTGGGGCAGTGTCTTTTTCCTTTTCGTTCTCAGGCAGCGCAGCTTACATGCCATGGAAGGGCAGTTGCGCCAGCCCCACAGAATGGAACGACTAATCGGGCCCCAGAAACCGAGTGCCGACCGCATAGGGCAGGTATTAAGCTTAATCGATCCGAAGCAGTTGCGGGTCATGCTTTCGGGGATCAACCATCAGGTGGGGCGCAACAAGGGGCTGAAGAATAACTGGCCCTTTCGGGTGGGGGCCATCGACGGGCATGAGTTTTTTTCCCTCCCGTCATCGTTGCTGTCCTCAATGCTTGCAGCGGCGGCTGTTGATGAAAGGAGAGGAGGTAGTGGAATATTATCACCGTGGGGTAGTCTTCTATCTGGTAGGGTTCCACAGAGCCATCCCTTTAGACGTGGAGATGCTGCAGCCGGGAGAAGGAGAGCTGACAGCGGCTCAACGTCTTTTGCCGCGAGTGGTGCAATCCTATGGCCGTTTCTTCAAGGTGGTTTTGGCCGATGCCCTCTTCTTTAACGCTCCTTTTTTTAATTTGTGTCTCGGCCTGGGGAAAGAAGTCATTACCATCCTAAAGGATAAAGATCGGGCTTTATTCCAGGATGCCCTGGGAGTCTTCTCCTTAACCGAACCTCAGGTCTGGGAAGAACCAAACCAAAAGATCCGGGCATGGGACGCCGAGGGGTTCACCTCGGCCGAGGGAATCGAGGCTCCCTTGCGTGTCCTGCATACGGAGGAACTTATCACCCGCCGACATCGTGATGGGAAGGGGTGGATCCGGAAGAAGGAAACCCATCATTGGGAGTGGGTGACGACCTTATCGGCCGCTCGACTCTCAACTTACCTCCTTTGGCAAATCGGTCACGGTCGATGGGAGATTGAGAATGATCTGTTTCATACTCTGGCAACCTACTGGTCCCTCGATCACTGTTTTAGGCATGAACCTACCGCCATCCTAAATTTCATTCTCACCTTGTTCATTGCCTTCGTTCTTTTGCAAAGCTTTTACTTGGGGAACCTCAAACCCCAACGCCGTGCCCATCTGACAC
>Ga0209609_10001325_pt1 | contig 14339 bp, 9 predicted proteins | sample LakKivw325mmetaG_FD_184136 | JGI IMG/M metagenome (GOLD analysis project Ga0209609, IMG submission 184136) | Anoxic lake water microbial communities from Lake Kivu, Rwanda to study Microbial Dark Matter (Phase II) - Lake Kivu water 325m metaG... | ecosystem: Environmental > Aquatic > Freshwater... | reverse complement strand
TGATTATTCCGTAGGTTCCAGACTCCGTCGTGTTTGCATACAACTGCTCGTCAGCTCCGGCGGCGCCTGATTGCGAAGCCCAGTCAGCCGAAAACCTGCTGGCGCTGGTCCTTGTAGGACTGAACACAAACAGCGAGAGATCCGGCGTCCCCGAAGTAACGTTGACACTAATCTGGTATGTTTTGCCGCTCGATAATATGGACTGATATACATCCACCACTTCGCCAGCCGTCACCGCCCCGTTTGTTGAACCGCCGACCGTTATGTTTACGGCGTTCCAATCTGCCTCAATAATGTGGCTTCCCATATCACCATAGTAGACCCGTGCATAGTGAGTGGCGTCGCCAAAGCTTTGCCCATTGGCCACTATGAAGTCCCGCGTGCTGCCGCCATATGTTGATGATGAATAGGCAGGGCTCATCCAGGGATTATCTGCAGCCTGAATATCGTGATCAACCGTTGGCGCGATGCCAACCGCAGCCCATTTTCCGTCCAATACCTGGAACCAGTATAATCCGGGGATGGCGGTCTGCCATACCGGAGTATCATTGGTCAGGCTGGTTATGCTCAACTGATATTCGTCATAGCCCATATCCGGGGCTGGGCCATTTATGCGAGTCTGCCCATCGATATCTGTCGCCTGAAGCCCAGACGCGCCGCTGTAACCTTTGTCCACGCACGGAGACCCGCTTGCAAGGTGATAGTCCGGATCTAAGACTGTCGGACTCACGAAACTGGGATCGACAGCCATCTCATGCGGGCCAGGCGTCACGTTATGGTAGAGAACCGTCCAAGTGGTGTCCCATGCGTTATTATAGTCCATTTGCACAGCGCTGCTACTGGCCAGATTGAGAACAGCCATGCCATAGCCCGAATAGGCTTCATTTCTGTAAAAAATGTTTCCCTTGATGGTGGCTCCTGAGAAACTGTCAATACAGATTGCCCCACCTCCGAATTCCGCCGCATTCCGACAAATCGTGTTGTTAGTGATTACCGGATGGGCCATAAAATTGCAGTATATTGCTCCTCCCTGTTCCTTCCTGTAAATGGAATAACTGTTGCCGTCTGCGCATCCATTATTGTGCATCAGATTGCCTGATATAACCGGATTGGAATTCTCACACATTATCGCGCCGCCCTTGTGGTAGGCAAGGTTGTTGCGCAGTATATTGTTCGCTATCAGAAGTGCTCCTGAGCTTGAGGACCCAACATAAATTCCGCCACCACTACCGTAATCGTCACCATCGTATTTGCTGCAGTATGCCCGATTGCCATCCAATGTGTTGAATGTGATGGTCGTGAGGCCGTCTGAGACATAGATACCCCCGCCCCGAACGGCAGAACATTCTGATATCGTGTTTCTGGTTATAAGCGGAGCAGCTCCGGTCTTGACGTATATGCCGCCGCCTCGCTCTGCACGGCAGTCGTTGATGATATTGTTCGTAATGACAGGGCTGCTTGTGGTTTCGACGCACACTGCGCTGAACTTTGCTTTGCGAAAAGTGAAGCCGTCCAACTTGGTGCTAGATGTTGCGCCGACCGCGAATGCTACGAGAGGGAAGTTTATGTATTGGCCGTCAATGACTGTCGCATTATCGTCCGGAGATGGCCTGGGAAAGGCGGGGCGCTGACTCAAAGCTGTTTCGTTTCCGATGAATCCCCCATACACAGCAACGCCGGAAGGTATGGTTATAGCTTCATCGTAAACCGATCTTCGAACCCACAGCTCATCGCCAGCGACTGCGACTGCGAGAGCACCGGAGATGGTGTAGTATGCTCTGGTCCAGGAGTCGCCGGGTCCATCAAAAACCGAGTAGCCCATTGGTGCCACACGGATGACCCTTGCCGAAGCGGTCGACGCCACACCAAATATGCATGCCACTGCCATTAGTCCTATGAACAATCTTCTCATCATCGTAGATACCCCAACTTCGTATAATTGAGCGCATGCTTTGAGGCAACGGAGCACACGCACAATAATGCCTTGCCAAACACACTCGACATTACTAAGACGCGCATCACCACGCACTAAGCCTGCGCGTGTCAGCCACGCAGGGGCAGCTTTACAATAGCACAAGCTTCCATTCCTAATGATACTACAAGCACTTAGCCGGGACTACCCGTATAAGACTTGGGCATCCCATTCGCAAGCGGATCTCTCAGCCTACCTACTTTAGTATGCAACATTTCTACTCCAAAGTAAAACAGCTTTATGACTTCGGCCCAGTTTTCCGTAGTTTTTCTGCCATGCCGGTACCTGTATGGCGCCTGAAGCACTCAGCAGGACACAATCCAGCCTTCCCTTCTATCCGGGCAAGTCTGCCCTCACATCAAATCAGATAGGGAACTGTGCGTCACCCCGGCGCCGGTTCGAGTTGCCTTATCTTTTCGAGTATCTGAGCAAGCATTCCTCTCGTCAGACTTACTGCAGTTGTTTCGGGATTTTGGCCTCAACAGATCTGACAGCATAGAGCAGTCCGAAATCCCGAAACATCGCGCGTCTGCTAAGGAAGCCCCCTGATTTTGGGGAGGTCCTACCCAGAACAACCGAGCTATCCGCGCGGTCTGGTGTTCAAAATGACATCGGGTGTCGTCGGCTTCGGCTCCGCTCAGCCAGCAGCCAGCAGCCAGCAGAAGACGAACACAAAAGACACGCTCAGCATGTTGACCACTAGTAGTGAACGTGGTATAATACCATCGAACATACGTTCTATCTTCTACGTAGTTTCTGGAGGTCAACAATGCGCGCTCTTTCCAGCAGTTCCCGGAACCCACACGAGTCTCTTTCTTGCAGCAGGCGACAAGGTGCACGGTTCGCCGCAGTGTCCAAGGATCGTGAGCAGGAATCTAACAGCCTGCTTCGCAGGGAAGGTGCGCTCAGCCGTCCGCGGCGCGAGGCGTACACCCAGGCTCAACTTGTTCGGAAGATGGCGTCGGACAGGACCATGGCAGACATCGCGGGCGCATCTTCGTCGTCGGGGGCAGCATCAGGACTTCGGGACTATCTATTCGACCGCGTTGTGTCGGAGATGGCTCTGGCGGCCAGACTCACTCCTTTGCAGGAGGCCTGCTTCAGGCTTTCCGAGGGCGGTATGGGGGTTCGCGGTATCGGGCTGGCGCTGGGCATCGGCCGGATGCGTGTGCACAGGCAACTGAAGATTGCCAGACACAGACTTCGTCTCGCATACGGCAGATACGACTGCTTTGGCTGGGAGGATGTCTACTGGGCTGAAGTGAACAGGGGATAGAGCGTAAGTCCTTGACCTGCCGGCGATCGCAGAATCGCCGGCAGGTCTCCTATACCGTCGTCATCCCGGCGCGCGTTCCTTTGTCTGTAGTTCGGGCGCTGGCGCTTTCTGTCCCAAGGACGCGCCCGCGAAGGCGCACCGACCGATTGGGCTTACCCAAGTGTGCGGCGATGACCGCTGAATGCAGCTTGTGTTCAGCCTAGATTTGTCCCGATTGTGGCCACCGTGAAGACTGCGACGTAAGCGCCTATCGCAATACGGCAGGCTCGTCGGGCGAAATCCGGGTTGTGTCGACGGTATATCTCTATCGCGATCACGAAAGGCACGAAGCTCAGTGTCTTTGCCAGCACAAACGCCCCCATACTGTGGTTGATGAACACTGCCATCAGTGGATTCTGCTCAGTTGCCATACCCAGGGAGACAAAAATCATGGTGGCGAGCATATCCGCCGTACAGACTGCGACAAGAATCAGACTTTCTATGCTGAGCGTGAGCGTTTTCACTGGACCATACCTCTGCCGATTATGTAACTACATAATCTAGAGTGCAGAAAGCCTGCCAGTGATACCTGTGCAGATTACCAGTTTCTCGATTCTGGGACGACTTCTTGTGCCTGCGGGGCGGCTATTTCACGTAGAGGCGTTCGATTCTGTCTGGAGAGGGTGTGTGGCGCTGCGGTGCGCGTTCGGGGCTGGCCAGCGGTTTGATCTCCGGGTATCTCATGCGCTCCAGATCAGCGCTGAAGGCCATCTCGCTGGACTTCTCAACAGATGTTCCGACAGGGGCGATGCTGGCTGAGACGCGGGCGCCAGCTCCGACCACACTATCTCTGCAGACTATGCTGCCGGAGATACGTGCGTCCGATTCCACCATGCAGTTCTCGCCGATGATGCTCATCTCACCGAGGACGGCGCCGCACTCGATGATTGTCCGGTCTCCCACATAAACAGGCGGCCGCATCTCCACGCTGGGGTGCACCTCCGCGGTATCAGACACCCATATCCCGCCAGCGTTGCTTATGCCGGAAACCAGGTCGAGTCCGCCAGTGAGCGCGTCTCGGTAGATACCCAGGTACCTGGCCAGGCAGCCGGCATCTGCCCAGTAGCCGTTGATGGGGAGAGCGAAGACAGGTTCCCATTGGGCGATCATACGCGGAATGACGTGTGCCGTTAGGTCGGACGGGCCGTCGGCTCGAACAACTCCCAGTGCATCCTTCTCAACTGCCATAACGCCTGTTGCGACTTCGTTTGTGAATGTCTCATCCGGCCTGGGCTTGTAGATCACACGGCTGAGGGTGTTTCCAGAGGTGCGGTTGACCACCGCGAAATCCGCGGGATCGTCAACGGCTGCCGTCAGCATTGTTATCGATGCTGAGGCCGCAGAGTGAACTGCCATAAGTTCGTGCGGGTCAAAGACGGCAAGACAGTCGCCCGGCACGACTATGAAGCGGTCTTCAAGCGTCTCTCGCATCGCCCGCAGAACGCCCGCCGTGCCCAGCGGCTCATACTCAACGAAGTAGCGCACTCCACAACCCAGAGCGGCCCCATCGCCAAAGTAGTCCGGTATCTCAGGGGTGTTTCCAGATACTGCGAGCACCAAATCGGTGACGCCGTGGCGCACAAGACTCCGCACTGTGTGTTCGATCAATGGAACATCGAACACCGGTAACATGCTCTTCGGAGCTCCGCCAAACGTGGCGCGTATTCTGTGGTTACTTCCGCCAGCGAGTATGACTGCCTGCATATTCCATTACCTCGCTTCAATTATCGGCTTGAACAGGCGTTATCTTAATGGAATGAGTTCGCAGGTTTTTGGAGCAGTCACACGGCATTCTTACGCGGTAGTCGCCAGAACGTTTCGTCTTTGAGACCAGCGGATTCGAGCATTGACGCCGCCTCCGCCAGAGGAATCTCGGCATATCTGGGTGAGTGGCAGTCCGAGCCAATGCTCAACTGGACTCCGGCCTCGCTCATCCATACCAGATACTCAAGGTACTGCCGCACAAAGGAAGCCGGATAAGGAGCTCGGATCAGCATAGCTTCGATGTTCACCTCCACCACCTTGCCGAACTGGCGTGCGGCGGCAGCGAATTCCTCGTGCATAGACTGGGGAATGCGGCCAAAATCGTCGAGCCACGGATCAGTGCGGTACATGCCATCGTCGTCTTTCCAGGCTCCCATCCACCACCAAGGATGAGCCACAATTGTAATCAGCGGGTGCGTGACCAGAAACATGTTTTGCCGATGGTAGTCGCGAATGACTGCTTCCCGCTCTATCGGGCAGTACATGGGCCAATGGGTGCCGCCGACAACGTACTCAATGCCAAGCCTCTCAATGTCCTCGGCTGTCAAGCCGATAGCCAACGCCGTATTGGCCGGGCCGCCTTCTCGCAGACCGTACACGGGATTGTCGTACCTGCCCGTGGCGACCTCATCGAGTTCCCACTGTGACACGCAACTGACTTCAATTCCAAAATGATAGTGGGGGTGGCGGCCAAGCGCTTCGTAAGCCTTTCTGGAGGCCTCAACGTCAGGCATGTTGTACTGAGTGTGCAGGTGATCGGTGATCCCGAAGTCCAGCATCCCGCACTCCGCAGCATCGGCGAGGAACTCTGCCTGCTTCATACAAGCATCGTCGCAAGAGTCTATCGAATGATTGTGCCAGTCGGATGTAAGCTGCATCAGATACCTCATATCCCTACAGTGAGTCAGTGGCGCATCTGCCTGGCCACTTCGAGAGTATATCACGTTCGAAGCACCCTGACAAACCCTTGAGCGAGCTGTTGACACACCGCCCAAAGTGGGGTATACTCAACATGACAAGGAAGGAGGTGGTGACAACAATGAATGATTGTCAACGAGGTGACCGCGCGGGCTAGCGTTTTAGCCTGAGGTTCTAGTGACCTCCTTGGTCATGAATGCTTTGCTCTCGCGGGAGGCTTCAACTACTCGTGAGGGTAGGAACCAATTGGCCGCCGGCAATGCCGGCGGCCAATTCCTGTCCTGGGGTATGCCTGCCACCCCGATATGCGACCGACCGAGCCCCGTTTGTGCCGCGCTCCCCGTGCCGCTATTCTCCTCCAGCGCCTCTTTGCCGCGGAGCCGTTGCTTCTCCAAACGAGCAGACAATAAATAATCTTCAAAGAATAGTTCACCGTTGCCGATAATGTGGAAGAACATTTTCGTAAAGCCGATGCGCGTGGAACCCAGATGTCGCTTGTAGCGTCTAATACGCAATGGTCGTCTAGAGTCACCCGGTTCGGACATGATCCGACAGGAAGACGGCGAAGAAACAGGTCACACCTAAACGGTTGGGTTCTACTGTCAAGCACTGGCTAGGAGAAATAGCTCAGTGCTTGTTTTGGCTTATATGAGGACTCAAAGGGGTGATTTTGATGCAAGCGGAACATGAGGTAGTTTTGACCGCTGGCGGCCTGAAGAAGATCGAGGGCGAGCTTGAGAAGCTCAGGACCATCCACCGCAAGCGAGTTGCTGACCGGATAGGGGAGGCAATGGAACATGGCGGCGACCTCACGGACAACACCGAGTACGAGGAAGCCAAGAATGAACAGGGGATGGTTGAGGGCAGAATTGAGGAGCTCCGACAGATCATAGGGTCGGCACGTGTGCTCGAAATCGATGAGGTCCAGACCGATCAGGTCAGCGTTGGATCGATAGTGAAGGTCCGTGATGTTGAGAGCAACGACGAGTGGGAGTGGACCATCGTTGGAACCTTCGAGGCGGACCCGAGCGAGGATCGGATATCCAACGAATCTCCGGTCGGCGATGCCCTGATGGGTAAGCGCGTCGGCGAGACAGCAGAGGTAGAGATTCCCGCGGGTATCGCCAGGTACACCGTATTGGGCATTCGTAAGTAGTACTCGCAAGAGGAAAAGCATAGCAGCGTGGTTAAGTAGATCCTGCAGGGATTGTCTCTGCAGGTTCTTTTTGCGTGGGGTGCTAACTTGGAAAACCAGATTCCGCATATTCCCGAAGATGACCTCGTAGCCACGAGGGTTGAGAAGCTGAACAAACTCAGAGAAGCCGGCCGCGACCCGTTTGCGATAGAGCGATACGAACGCAGCGCCGTTTTGACCGACGGCAGCGGGGCAACGTCGGACGTCCAGCCTGTGAGTCTGGATGTCATGGCCGCGTTCGAGAAGATCGAACCGCCCGAAGGGGCTCAGACCACACCTCCCCCTAACCCCCTCCGAAACGGAGGGGGGAGGGGGAGGTGTTCCACTTCGCGTGTGGATGTGTCACTGGCTGGCCGGATTGTATCAATACGCCTGATGGGCAAAGCCGCGTTCGTGCACATCGAGGACAGGGCAGGCAGGGTGCAGGTCTATCTGAAACGCGATGACATCGGAGACGACTATGAGCTGGTCAAGGGCCTCGACCTCGGCGATTTCATTGGCGTCAAGGGCTTCATGTTCCGCACGCGCACTGGCGAAGTCTCCGTGCACGCCCGCGAGTTCGTCATCATCTGTAAGAGCATCCGCCCCGTTCCGTTCGGCAAAGAGAAAGGCGATGAACACTGGTACGGGCTACACGACATAGAAGAACGCTACAGGCGCCGCTATCTGGACCTGATCACCAACCGCGAATCCCGCAAGACCTTTGAAAACAGAAGCCTGATCTTGCGCGCCGTGCGAGAGTTCTACGATTCCAGAGGATACCTTGAAGTCGAGACGCCCGTGCTTCAAGCCGTGGCCGGCGGGGCCGCGGCTCGCCCGTTCTGCACCTATCACAATGCCCTTGAGCACGAGTTCCACCTGCGCATATCCCTGGAACTCTATCTGAAACGGCTGATCGTTGGCGGTTTGGAGCGAGTCTATGAGATAGGCCGAGTCTTCCGCAACGAAGGCATCTCCACGCGCCACAATCCCGAGTTCACTCTCCTGGAGAGCTACGAAGCCTACGCAAATCTCGAAGACATTATGGATCTGGTGGAGGAGATGTTCCGTCACGCGTGCCGAGCCGTGCATGGGGGAACCAGTTTCGAGTATCAGGGCACTGTGATAGACCTGGCCGGGCCGTGGAAGCGGCTCCCGATTCTGGAAGGCATCCGACAGTACGCAGGCGTGGAGCCGCGGGAGTTCGACAGTCTGGAAACGGCGCTTGAGGCGATGGAACGGGCGGGGCTGTCCACAGAGAATGAACACATGGTTGGGGGCATAATCGAGAAGATGCACGAGCGTTTCACACAGCCTAATCTCGTGCAGCCGACTTTCATCACGGACTTCCCTCTCGAGACCTCTCCTCTGGCCAAGAAATGTCCCGACAACCCCAAGTTGGTCCGCAGGTTCGAGGTCTATTTGGCCAAGCAGGAGACAGGCAACGCTTTCAGCGAGATCAACGACCCGCTGGACCAGCGCGAGCGCTTTGAGGGGCAGATGAAGATGCGCGAGGCCGGTGACGACGAAGCTCACCGGATGGACGAGGATTTCGTTCGTGCGCTGGAGTATGGGATGCCGCCTACCGGCGGTCTGGGAGTTGGGATGGACAGGCTGGTGATGATCTTGTGCAACCAGGACAGCATCCGAGACGTGGTGCTCTTCCCGCAGATGAAGCCGGAGAAATGAGCCAAAGGCATTTGCTGGCGACTGATCGGACGGACGTATCGCATCCGTCCGATCAGTCGCGATGAGGTACGCGGCAGTGCCCGCTAAACCGGTGCAGGATTGCCCGTAACAACCCTCCTGCCGTCGGCCGATGGGGAAACAGTCCCCCTCTTCGTTACGAAGCTCTTGATCGCGTCCCTCGGATCGAGTTCGAGAACCTTCCGCTTGTCTACATCCTTGAAGCCATATCCATCGAACCAGTCGTTTGTGGAGACCCTGTAGATCCTGTCGTCTACTATGGGCTGTCCGTCGACTGTCGCCTCGATGAGCTTGTCGTTCTCGACCCGGTATCTGATTCCAGACACCCCAGGCTTGAGCTCGGCCAGGGCCCTCTTGAGGCGCTCGCCGGCCATCTCCAGCACGATGATCTTGTTCGCGAACGGCATTACGGTCGCCACGTCCCACATCTTGATCGGGCCTTCGGCGATGTCCGCTCTGACTCCGCCGGTGTTGTACAGGCACACGTCCGTGCTTGTGGCCTCGCGCACTGCGTCGCACACCAGGTTCATCACGGTCGACTCGTTGGCTCTGTCGTCCCGGAAGGATGCGCTGGCTGTGCCGAGCAACTGACCGTACTTCTTCACCAGGGGCTTGTAGTACTTATCGACCATCCTTGCCGTGTGGGGACCCTCGGGTATGTCGGCTGTCACTGGGATGAACTCACCCTTGTAGCCCATAATGGTGAACGGCCCGGAGTTCCTGCGGAGCCGCAGATCCAGCCTGCCCAGAGTGCCGCCCCACTGGAAGTTCTGGGTGACCAGCGTTCCGCCTATAGAGAACGTGCCTGCCTTGGATGGGTGCTCCACAAGCGTTGGAGCGGTCAGCCGCGTGTGCGAGTGCCCGCCGACTATGACGTCGATCTCCGGGACCTCTCGCGCAAGCTGCAGGTCCGTTTCGTAGCCCAGGTGAGTCAGGGCTACTACGACATCTGCCTTCTTTCGCAGTTCCGGCGCCAGTCTCTTGGCAGTCTCAATCGGGTCGGCGATGTCGACGCCTTGCGTGAGCGTCTTGTAACCAGTCACCTGCACAGTCAGCCCGAAAACGGCGACTTTCACCCCGCCAATGTCCTTGATGATATAGTCAAGCACTGGGTTCTTGCCGGTGTTACGGTCGGTGAGGTTTGCGCTCACTACGGGGAACAGGGGGATGCTCGCGTTCTTGTAGAATGCTCCAAGGGGCATGTTGAACTCGTGATTGCCGACGGTCATCACCTTGTAACCCGCTTCACTCATCGCCGCGAGGTCGGCCTCGCCGCCATATTCCACAGAAAACGGAGTTCCGTCGGTGACGTCCCCGGCGTCCATCAATATGGCGTTCCCGCGAACCTCAGAGAGTATCCTTTGAGAGAGGGTCGCCCGCCTGGCAATGCCTCCAATGTTCCTGTAAAGGGACTCAGGGGCGTTCACATCTCCGATGTCCTCCGGCCCAGGGTAGCTGAACGGAATCAGGTGGCCGTGAGTATCGTTGGTGTGCATGATCGTGATGCCGCGGTATTCCGGCGCAGCCGATACGATTCCGGCGGTCATCAGCGCGACGACCGCAATCAGCGCAATGCGTGCTCTGCAGTTCTTTGTCCAAACCATAGTGTCACACTCCTTTGGCGATGATTATACCATGTTAGCTCAAGTCAGCGGAATGCTAGTGATGGACAGGAAAGAAGCGGTACCGGGGCGCGACTCATTGCCTGGAACAGGAAACGCATACGTCCCATTAGTCCCATAGGTCTCGTGCCCCCGTCTATTCAGAAACCGCGTTTTGTTGTATCATTATGCTATGCGGACTTACATTTCATTCGATATAGGCACGACGTCCCTAAAGACGGCGCTCGTTTCGTCAGATGGGAAGCTGCTCGCTCAGCACACGGAAGAATACACACCCGCCAGTCCCCGGCCGGGTTGGTTGGAAATGGAGGGGCATGCGTACTGGCTGGCCGCGGTCGCCGGAACGCGCGCGGTGATGACGAAAGCCGGCGTCAGTGCCGGAGAAGTGGTCTCAATTGGACTGAGTTCACAGGGGCAGACTTATATCCCGATTGACCGCGAAGGCCGTGAGCTCTATCCCGCGATCGTCTGGATAGACACCCGTGCCCAGAATATTGTCGATGAGTGGCAAGCCGACTGGCTGTCTCGCCAGGAGTTCCTGGAACTTACTGGCTACTCTACTATGTCAGCGCAGCTCACTGTCTTTAAGCTCGAATGGATGCGGAGGAACGTTCCCAGAGCGCACGATGCCTGGATGTTCCTTTGCCTTCCGGACTATATCGCCTGGCGGCTTACAGGCGTTGTCGCCACCGACCCGCAGACCGCGCACGGCACCGGCATGTTCGACGTGCGAAACCAGTGCTGGTCGAAGAAGATGCTTGCCGCCGCGGGGATTGTGGAAGAACAACTGCCGGTAGTCGGCCAGCCCGGCACGATACTCGGAAGAGTTCTCGAAGGTCCCGCGGCAGAGATCGGCCTGCTTCCGGGTACACCGATCTGTTTTGGGGCCAATGACCAGTTTGCCGGTGCGCTCGGTGTCGGCAACATTCTGCCGGGTATGGTTTCTGAGACAACTGGCACGGCCCTGGCTGTGGTCACCACCACCGACAGGCTGATCGCCGACAGTCGCGTCTGCAGTGGTGTGCACGCCGCTCCGGGGGTGTTGTACTTCGTGCTGTCTTTTACTAACACCTCAGCCATCGTGCTCAAGTGGTTTCGGGATATGGTCGCGCCGGGCGTGGGCTACGACGAGTTTTTGGCGGGGGTGGAGGATATCCCACCTGGCTCCGGCGGGCTGACCGTGCTGCCTCATTTCGCCGGCACCGGCACGCCGGACTTCAACTCCGCTGCCAAAGGCGCGATTTTGGGCCTGACGCTTGGCCACACGCCCAAACACATTGCCCGCGCGATAATGGAATCGTGTGCCTGCATGCTGGTTGACTGCCTTGAGCCTGTCAGGGACCTTGGAGTGGAGACGAACTGCGTTCGATCGCTCGGTGGCGCCGCAGCGAGCGACGCTTGGCTGCAGATGAAAGCGGACATGTTGGGGCTGCCGGTCGAGAGGCCAGCCTGTTCCGAGGCCGCTTCGCTTGGCGCTGCAATGATGGCCGCTGTCGGGGTTGGCGACTACGCAAGCATACCCGAGGTCTCAAGCGCGTGGTACCACACGCTGAAAGTCTTCGAGCCAAACGGACAACTTTTCGACGCGTACGCTGAGGTTCACGCCAAATACCGTGATGCCTTCCGGCGGGTCTATGATTAGCGCGCGAGACTGTCATGCCGAGACGCAGTGAGGTCCTGAATCAAGTTCAGGATCGGGGAGATTTCTCCCGGCGGTCGAAATGACATGGCGTAGCCGATCTTGAATAATGGAGGAACTAGACAATGTCATATCTTTTTCGTGATCAGAACACCGTTTCAATGGCTGAGCACATCAGCAGGAAGTCGCTCATCATACTGCCCGTGGGCACAACTGAAGAACACGGCCCGCATATGCCGGTCGACACCGACGCCCGGATTGCCGAAGCCTACGGTGACCTTCTCGCACAAGCCGTGCTGGACGATATTCCCGTGCTTCTCATGGATACCGTGCGGTATGGGTACTCAATGAAAATCATGCGACAGTGGCCGGGCACGGTTGTAGTGCGCAGCCGAGTGTTTATGGATATGGTGTTCGATATATGCAAGTCCGTGTTGGACATGGACTTCGACAAGCTCGTTATCCTCGACTGCCACGGCCATCACAGCGGGCCTTTGAACACGGTCTCGCGCGAGCTGTGCGATGCCACCGACAAGGCCGTCGCAGTAATCAGCCCGGCGGTTTTGTCACGCGACGCGTTCAACGCCGTGCGCAAATCGCCGCAGGGCGGAGCGATCCACGGCTGCGAGTGGGAGACCTCGCTGCTGCTTCACGTGGCTCCGGAAGTCGTCGACATGAAGAAAGCTCCGGTCGGTGACGAGATGCGCTATCACTCGGACTTTGTCGCGGGCGACGGTTTTATGGGCAAGCAACAGGTCACGTGGTCTACCTGGTATCTTCAGGAGAGTGAGAGCGGTGTGTATGGCGACCCTGCTCTTGCTACCGCTGAGACAGGCAAAGTCATCATGGACGCCGCAGTGTCCAGTGGGGCCAGGTTCCTGCGCGAATACTATAACGCCTGATCGCGACTTGTTATCTTTAGCGAATACTGAACACTGGAGATACCGATGAGCTGCAACGACCAAGTCTCAGAACCCTTTTTCTCACATCGATCGTGCTATGTGAACTTTGCCGAGCACCTGCTCAACTCGTGGAATGTCAACGTGCTGTTTCCGGACGCTCCGAATCGTTGGTCGGACGACGACTGGGCCGCATTCCTGAAGATGATTAAGTCCTTCGGGTTCAACTGCTTCGAGTATTGGGTGACGCCCGCGCTGTTCAACACTCCGGCCCTTGAGGGAGGTGGGATATACGGTGAGTTCTCACGAGCGATGCGCACAGCCGCAGACGTGGCTCGTTCGCTCGGCCTGCGCACAAAGGCTCTGGTTGCGCTCAACACCATAGGCCCTGAGTGGTATTTCGCCTGTCCCAACGTCCCGGAGGATCGAGCCCTTGTCCTCAAACTATGGCGGCACTGGCTCACTCAGCTACAGGGCCTGGATGTGGTTGGGATATTTCCCGGCGATCCCGGAGGATGCAACCGGAACGGCTGTAACTACGAGACCTTTGTGGACCTCGCCCTGGAACTCACGGGTCTGGTCAAGGAAACCAACCCGGAGGCAACCGTTGAGGTCGGCACGTGGGGCACGCCGTTCTCAGGCTGGGACGATGACATGCGCCGGATCCCGGATTGGGATGGTTCCTGGAAGATGCTCATCGATGAGAAGTTCACCACTCCGGAGACCCCCGTGCATATATGGAACGGCAATCAGGAACGAGCCGAACGCGCGATGGATCATTTTCTGAAGAGGCTTCCAGAGTTCCCGGCGGACACGATGGTTGCGATCAACTTTGGTTTCAGCCACACTGGTGATCCGATCCTTGGGGGTGACGCGCGCGAGTACGCTCGAGAGATCGCGAAGACCAACAGGATCAACACCTGGGAGTATTCGCTTTCCGAAGGCGAGCTTATCTGCTATCCGCACTGGCGGCTGCCGCACCTGGCCGCGAGGAGGCGGGAAGAGAAATCCACGGTTCCCTATTCCGGAGGAATGAGCTACACGATGTCGCCGAAGCTCAACTTGCTTACCATGTTCGCGGCGGGTCGCCTGTTCCACGATCCGGACGCGGATCCGGATATGCTTTCTCGCGAGTTCTGCGCGGCTGTCTTCGGCGAGGAGCACGCAAGACTGGGCGAGTTGTTTGAGGCGTTTGAGGTGGTGCAGGGTTGGGGTCACTACCCCCGCAGGACTTGGTCGAGGGCCGCGCTGCGCAAAGCCTATGCTGAGATCATCGACCGCCTTCAGGCGGCGGACACGTCGGGCTGCAATCTGCCGCTGTTCCCCGAC
>Ga0209609_10001324_pt1 | contig 14350 bp, 9 predicted proteins | sample LakKivw325mmetaG_FD_184136 | JGI IMG/M metagenome (GOLD analysis project Ga0209609, IMG submission 184136) | Anoxic lake water microbial communities from Lake Kivu, Rwanda to study Microbial Dark Matter (Phase II) - Lake Kivu water 325m metaG... | ecosystem: Environmental > Aquatic > Freshwater... | reverse complement strand
GGGGAATGGAATTATTGATTATCCTGAATAAAATGAGTTTTCATTGTTTGCTGGTTACTCGTTACTGATCACTCGTCACTGTATTTCCAGGATAGACCGTCATGTCACACAGTGGTGCCATGTGAGTATGGAAATTTCAATTGTTGAGGTGTTGAGTCGTTGAGGTGTTGAGTTGGAAAATGGCAGATGGGGGAGAGGGGAAGATTTTTTTTACTTCTCACGACTCACTTCTCACGACTCACGGTAGTTTCCAGGATAGAATAAAAGTTGTCGTTCCTTTGGGAATTGCCGGGAACGAATACCAATGTTGACTCAACAGGAGCGGGTGCTCGATGCCAGACTTAAAGACATTTTTGGATAATGAATTCGATCTGTTTGAGCCCATTCATTTAGCTCAGAACCTGGTGCGAATCTCCAGTGTGTCCCGGACCCGGGGTGAGTCAGACATTGCCCGTCATATCGCCAATTATTTCATCGATCACCAGATACGGGTGGAGTGGCAGGAAGTCGAAGAAGGATGGGCGAATATCATTGCTGAGATCGATGGTGGGAAAGGCGAAGGGCCATCTCTTTTATTGAATGGTCATCTGGACACGGTGCCGGTCGGTACCGGTTGGACGATGCCTCCCCTGGGTGGCCAAGTAGTTGAAAATTATCTCTATGGTCGGGGATCCTGCGACATGAAAGGATCACTCGCCGCCATGATGTACACTGCTAAAATTGTTTCCTTATTCGCTCCGAGTCTTTACGGAAAACTTAAGCTGGTTTTTGTGGTTGATGAAGAACAGGATAACCTGGGAATTAAAAAGTGGATTGAAAACCGGCAGAAAAACTGGGAGACGGTTGATTTTGCTGTGGTCGGTGAGCCTACCGGTTTGAACATTAGCCTGGGACACCGGGGAGTGGCAGCCTTTCGGGTCACGATGAAAGGAAAATCCTGTCATGCTGGGATCGCCAATCGGGGAATCAACGCCATTTATTTAGCTTCGGAAGCGGTTCGCCTCATTGAAGAAAAAAAACCTTTTTTTGATGAGTACGAGGATCCAGATATAGGAAAACCAGCCTTGAGTGTGGGGAAAATTCAAGGCGGAACCTCTCCCAATGTCGTTCCCGATCATTGCTCTTTTGAAGTTGATGTCCGGACGGTTCCAGGATTATCACTGCAAGAAATGGAAAACATCATTCGTGACACAGTCACCTCGGTTTTCAAAAACCATAATCTTTCTCCCACCTTTGATATTGAACAATCGATACCGCATCTCCCTCCGGTTAAAATTCCCCGTGATGTTCCCGGTATTGAAATCCTTAGCCGCTCTATTTCAGATATTCCCGGAGAAATGCCAATTTTCGCTCCTTTTCCCGCCTCCTGTGAAGCTACCTTTTTAGACCAGGCAGGCATTCCAACCGTCATTTTTGGACCAGGTCGAATCGAAGAGGCACACGGCGCTAATGAATTTGTCTCCATTACTCAAATTGTTGCTGCCTCCCGTATCTATTCACTTCTTGCCCTTCGATTTTTAGGTGGGGAATAAGTATTGAAACGATATTGGGTACTCATCGGTGTCATTCTGCTCTTCTTCATTCTTTCCCTGAGCATCCCCTGGAAAATCAATTGTCCGGATCAGATCAATTTACAGGTTTTTGGGGGGGAATCGCTGGTTCCGGTCCATCTCACCAATCTATGGGGGTTTTCACCCTGGTTTGGACGGTTGAGTGTTAAGGCAGAGGATGAAGATATGGTCAAGGTCGAGCTGTTTTCCAACGGCATGCGTCTGTCTCCGTATTTATTGGAGGGAAAGACAACCGTCAGGGTCAGATCTTTTCCGGTGGTCAAATATTTGTTCGTTCAGATTGATCCGTATCTGGCTGATAGCGATGGGGATGGATTTCCGGATGTGGTCGAACTCAAGACCGAATCGGATCGAATGATATTTCGTGATTTATTTGTCAATATCGCTCGCTCCCAGATTTACCAGCAAAGCGAGCTCTGGAAGGACAAGGATTGTTCCGGCTTGGTTCGTTTCGCATACCGGGAAACGCTCAAAAAGCATGATAAAAACTGGTTTGATACCTTTCAGGGGAAAATAGAAACACTTTTCGATATTCAAGCCTATCACTATCCACGCGTTCCTCTTTTGGGGACCAACTTGTTTCGGGTGAAACCGGGGAAATTCCGCTATGAAACCGTTCATGAGGATTTTTCAGTATTTTCTTCCACACGTTATCTTTTGGCGTATAACGTGGTTTTTTTAGGAAAGGATGTGCGTTCCGCCGATCGAGGCGATCTGATATTTTTTTATCATCCCGACTTTTTCTATTATCCCTATCATGTTATGATTTATGAAGGAAATGGAAATGTGATCTATCATACTGGATCCTTAGGAAACGAACAAGGGTATATCCAGGAGATGCCACTCAAGGATTTGTTTCACCATCCCGATCGGAGGTGGTGGCCAGTGGCTGATAATTCTTCATTTTTAGGGTTTTATCGATTTAAGATATTAGAGTGATTGTTTTTGCTGTTCATCACTCATCAAATCAAAGTGTTCTTTAAAAAGTGAACCATGCCAAAAGGAGGGAGATTCTTGAAACTCTTATCCTGGATTGGGTTAATTGGAATTGGGGTAGCCCTTTTATTCAGTGGTACGGTATTTGCCTCTTCGTATATCTCTCTGAGTGTGCCTGCCCATATGTATCCGGGAGAACCGATCGAAATCAGAATCAATGCAAGTGAAGTCAAAGGTCTTCAGCTTTCTCTGTTTCTAATCGATGATCCGGAGAAATATATACTGGAAAGTAAGAAAGAATATTTTTTCTCGGTTGATACCTGGCGACCGAAACGGCCGCTCAATCAGCAGGAAAAATGGCAAAATTTGAAATACGATTTTTTCCGTTTCCTTCGTGCGGTTGCTGCCAAGGTGCTCTCACCGGCTCTCAAAAAAAGTCTCAAAGATATTTTAGGGATAGAGGGACCAATTCCATCGCGGTTCATCGAAATCACCGCTGCCGATTATCAGCGGAATTCATCACTCCTCAAAACCTGGTGGGAAGACATCACCTATGCCAAAGACTCCAGTTATGCCTATAAAACCATTAAGATGAATCCACTTCAAGAAGGTGTTTATTTACTAACCGCTGCCGGTGGTGCCAAGGAAGCGCGTGTCATCTTTGCCGTCACCCGGCTTTCACTCATTTCCAAAATTGATCAGTCCCAGCTGATCGTTTTTACTCAGGATCGCAAAACCGGCCAAATTCTCAGTGATGTCCGGCTTCGTTTACTGAAAAATGATACTGTCGTTGCTGATGGGTTCACCGATTCCCAGGGGATTTGGGTCAAATCAGCACTGGAAAAAAAGGAAATGACCGTTCTTGCTCAATCGGGGAAAGAATATGCATTCATGAATATTTATCCCTATTATTCCGGAGCTGTATTCAATCTCGACGCCTTCTTGTATACCGAAAGGCCGCTCTATAAACCGGGACAAAGGGTCTATTTTAAAGCCCTATTGAGAGAAAAATTGTCCAACGGATATATCGCTCCCCCAGTTGGCGAGAAGGTCAAAGCAGTTCTGACCGATTATCGGGAGAATATTTATGCGAGTCGCGAACTCGTTTCCGATCAGTTTGGAAACATCGCTTCCTGGTTTGATCTCCCGATTTCATTGGAAGAAGGGACCTATCTGATTCAACTGACCTGGAAAGAGAATGACTTTTTCAGAATGGTTTCCATCGAAAACTATGAAAAACCAGCCTTTGAGGCTACGGCGAAACCGGTGAAAGCGACCTATGCCAACCGCGAAGAAGTAACCGTCCAACTTCATGCCAATTATTACTCTGGTCAACCGCTCACCCCAGGAACTTTTCATTATCAAATTTACCGCTACCCGGTTTATTACTGGCAAACCAACATGCAGACCGAGATGATCGAAGAAAACACTGGGGTTCTGGATGAAAAAGGAGAAGCTGAGGTCAAGTTTGTTCCTGAAGTCAAAGACAACGCCTATTGGTATGAAATTCAAATCGGGGTTTTCGATGCTGCCTCCCGAGGAGTGGAAAAAATTGCTCGGGTAAAAGTACTGATGGGAGATTATGCCTTTCTTCTCCAATCCGACCGGTATTTTGTCGAGGTTAACCAGGATCTCCATTACACCGTGGAAGCGCGCGATGCCATGGATCAGAAAGTCGATGTGGGCAAAGTCTACGCCACCATTTATGAATTGAACTGGAATAAAGAAAAAAAGGACTGGGATGAATCATCGGTTAAACTCTTCTCCTTTGCTGTCTCTTCAGGCCAGGCTGGTATCGATTTTTCTATGGATAAAGCCGGTTTCTATCGTCTGGTCTGTGAATCGCAGGATAGTAAGGGGAATAAAATCACTGCTTCTGATACTTTTTACGTAACCGGCGCCGGGTTATATCTGCCAGCAACCGGAGTCGAACTTCATCTGGATAAAAAAGAATATCGGGTCGGTGAAACTGCCAAGGTATTGGTTGTTCCACCGGTTACTGAAAAATTTCCCCACCTGATTTCGATCGAAGGTGAAAAAATCTACGAGTATGAAGTGAAAGCTGACACAACTGGACCCTATGAAATATCAATCCCCATCACCAAGGACGCTATTATGGGATATTATTTCAGCCTGGCAACTTTTTTTAAGGGAAGCTATTACAATGAAACAGTCCAAATTCCCGTCATACCAGAAAAAGAACTTTCGGTCGAAATATCGACCGATAAAGACCGCTATCGTCCTCAAGAAAAGGGGAAATTAAAGATAAAGATCAGTGGTGCTGATTTACAGCCCAGACGGTGCGATTTCTCGCTGGCCATTGTGGATCAAGCGATTTTTGATATATCTTATCAATGGTGGGAAAGAATCTATGATCATTACTACCAAAACTTTTACAATAAAGTGTATACCCAATCCTCCTGGTATGAATACTTCTACGGTCAGGGAGAATATGTCCAAAATACCAAGCCTCAATTCAAGGGGGACGGTCGGGGAGGAGCCGCTGAGCCAGTGGTACGAAAATATTTCCCCGATACTCTTCTTTGGTTCCCTAATTTAATGACCAATGAACAGGGAGAAGCTGAAGTTGAATTCACCTGCCCGGACAGCTTGTCCAGTTGGAGAGTCGAGGTGAGGGCGAATACTCCTGATGAATTTGGCGAATCGGTTATGAATTTTAAAACTTCCAGCCCCTTCGCCTTCCGGGTGGAGCTCCCATCCTATCTCACCCAGGGAGATTCGATTCAGACTCAGATGACGCTTTGGAATGAATTCCCTAGGCAAAAAGTCACACTCGAAGCTCAATCTTCACCGGAACTGAGCATTGGGGTTTTCCCGGCTGAAGTAGAGATTGATCCCAATCAAAACCTGGTAATACCAGTTAATTTCCAGGCAATGAGTGAGGGGACGCCCTGGCTGAGAATGTATGCTCGAGGAGAATTAGCCAGTGATGCCATTGAAGTGACCCAATCCATCAAACCGCGAGGTGTGGAAATCAACCAATATTCTTCCGCTTTTGTTTCTGGAGGGGGTGCCTCGCTCAATTTTGAATATCATCCGGATATTTTTACCGGTATTCCCCAAACAGAAGTTATTCTCTATCAGAATCTAAATAGCGTTTTTTATCGATTCATGGAAAAGATGTATAATTACCCCTACGGATGTACCGAGCAAACCTCAAGCCGTATGATATCGTTAGTTTCGCTCCCGCTTCCTGAACAGTTCGATTGGTCGAAGCATGCTCCTCGTGAAATACAGGAAGGTATTTATCAACTCTATGCGTTGCAACATTATGATGGGGGATGGGGTTGGTGGCAAAATGATGACAGCAATGTGTTCAATACTGCTCATGCTTTGCTGGCGTTGGTGTTGGCTCGTGAAAAAGGATATTTAGTAAGTGAGAATGCTTTGCAGAAAGCCAAACAGTATCTCATGGATTTCAAGGAAGAAGGTTTAAGCTGGGAAAAAGCATTCGGATATTATGTGTTGACTCGTGCTGGTGAAAAACCACCCCAGCTTAACCTGTCCGAAATAAGTGCGACTATCGGGAAGATATCTGATAAAGCATTAGCCTGGTTGAGTTTAATTACCAGTGGGGAGGTCCATGATCAAATCCAAAAAGAGCTGATCACCCGGGTGCAGGTGGCTGGAGATTCAGTCTTTTATGGGAATTCTAATCCCGAGAAACCCTGGGAGGATGACCGCTTTTTAAGCACCTGTTGGGCAGTATTGGCGCTCCATAAAGACAACCGGTCCTTAGCTGAAAAAGCTTTTCTCTGGGTATTGAGAACCATCCAATCGGATTGGTATATAAACACCAAAGAAACTGCTTACTTCCTGAATATCGCTCCGCTTTTCTGGGAAAAATCGCAGCCACAAAGCGCTCATTTTACGCTGAAAATCAATTCAGAGGTTATCCACGAAGGACAGATCAGCGCTACCGATATGACCAAGCGGATCAGCATCGATCAAGAAAAATTGCGTCCGGGAACAAATCATATTGAAATCCAGGGAGAGGGAATATACCTGATCACCCTCAATCTCAGAGGATTTACCACCACTCAGTTTCCGCAATCGACTCTTGCGGTGTCCAAGACCTATTGGAAAATAAAACCGGTGAAAACTTCTGAAGACAATTTTGTCTTTGCCAAGGAAGCTATCACTTCGCTTCGCCCCGGGGATGAAATCCTGTGTGAAATTGTCATTGATAGCCCCAATCAATTCGATAACCTGGTTATCGAAGATGGTATGGCTGCCGGTTTCGAGTTGATTCGAAATGACTATGTATATCAACTTCAAGATACTGGTGATGAAGTCACTTCAAGTATTCTCCAATTCATCGTCAAAAAAATTTACGATCAACTCCCGGTCCTGTTTGTTCCTCGTATTGAAGCGGGAAAAAATGTGATAAGATATTACTTAAGAGTCCGGGATTCGGGAACATTCTATGTGAGACCCACTCAAGTCTATCTTATGTATTTCCCGGAGGTACGGGGGTACTCTAAAGAGTATGTCTTTGAAAGTGGAAGATGAATATCACTGTAGCAAGCGTCTCCTGGCGCTTGCTACAGTCCTTCTTTTGATTTTCTTCGTCCAAATACCCAGTTGGTGTCTGAACGTCACCTTTGTTTATTTGTCCAATCAAACTCACTACCCCCAATTGGCGATCAATCAGGTTTTGAATAATGCAGCTGCCACTATTCAGTTTTATACCGGTTTATCAACTGATGTATCTTTGCAAGTGATTATGCATCCTGACGGTCATTCTTTTCAGCTCCACGGTTTTCCTTTCTGGGCGGCAGCAATTTATCATGAAGGTGAAATCCATCTCCGCAATCCCCACTTTTTACGTCAAAAAGAAATTTTAGAGAATACTGTCGCTCATGAACTCCTTCATGCGATCATCGATAAAAATCATCTTTCTCTCCCATCCTGGTTTGAGGAGGGACTGGCGTATTTTCTTTTTCCCCATTCTCTTCCTGAACCCGACCCGAGTCTAAAAACTGAAAACCGACATCGCGACCAAGCCCTTTCCTTTTATCTCCAATCCCAAATCGCTGTCGAGCATCTCTTCAAAGGAAAAAGTCCATCAGAAATTCGACGCTTTTTCCTTCAATGTCAACAGTACGGATTCGATATTGCCTTTCAAACAATTTTTCCGGAGTTTATAAATTTCAGCGATCCTTTATCGTTTTTTAGAAAGGAGTTAAAAAACCATACATGAATTATTTGTCAACTATTCTCCTTATTTTCTTATTGATTTTCATCAATGCTTTTTTTGCCGCATCGGAGATTGCTATTATTTCTTTACGTAGAAGTAAATTGAAATTACTTGAAAAAAAAGGATCAAAGCAGGTCAAGGCGGTCAATCGATTACTCAAGAATCCAAGCCAATTTTTAGCGACTATCCAAATCGGTGTGACTATGGCTGGTTTTTTTGCCAGTGCAACCGGAGCGGTTACTCTCTCTCAAGAGATTGGTCGCAAGCTGGAAGCGACCTCATTCCCTATTTTCAATCGATTTGGAGAGGGGATGGCGATTATTGCGGTAACAGTATTTATTTCCTATCTGACCTTAGTCTTTGGAGAATTGGTTCCAAAGCGAATAGCCATGAGCAATCCCGAAGTGCTTTCCCTCCGATTAGCAAAACCCCTGGAATATTTCTCGAAGATTTTTAAACCGATGGTGGTGGTACTCTCTCTATCAACTGACTTTATTTCTCGCATCTTGGGAATTTCACACGAAGAAAATATTACTCATACCGATGAAGAATTACGCATTTTTATCACCGAACAACGGACAGTTCCGATCGAAGAAAAAATGTTGATTAATGAAGTCTTTGACTTTGGTGATACCATGGCCTACGAAGTCATGACCCCACGGACCGACATGGTGTGTATCGATGACAATGCCAGCTTAAAAGATATGCTCGAGCTGTCAATGAATACTCATTTTTCCCGGATTCCAGTGTTTCGTGATGATTTGGATAATATCCTGGGTTTTGTTCATATCAAAGATGTTTTACCCTACATTGAAAAATTGATTGAGAGCGATAAAAAAGTCAGGCAACTCTTGCGTCCGATTCATTTCGTCCCGGCAACCAAAAAAATTATAGAGTTGTTGCGTGAACTCCAACAACAAAGAATTCACATGGCGATAGTACTTGATGAATATGGAGGAACTGCCGGACTGGTGACCATTGAAGACCTCCTTGAAGAGCTGGTCGGTGAGATCCAGGATGAACATGACCAGGAAGCTCCTCCATATCGGCAGGTTGGGGAAAACGAATATCTGGTCGATGCCTCTACCCCGATTGGTGATCTCAATGAACTTCTTCAAATAACCATCCCCGAAAGCAAGGAATTTGAATCGCTGGGAGGGTTGGTCATGGAAAACTTGGGTAAAATCCCTGAACTGGGCGAGATGGTTGAGATCGATCGCTACATAATAAAGGTAGAAAGAATGAAAGGAAAACGAATCATTACTGTACGCTTGATCGTAAGAAACCAAAAGGAGGATGATAATCATGTCGAAACTGATACTGGCTCATGATCTTGGAACCACCGGGAATAAAGCAACTCTGTTTGAGGAAAACGGACGTCTGATTGCCAGTGAATTTTTTGGATATGAAACTTTTTTTCCCGACTCGCTCTCAGTTGAACAAAATCCTGAAGATTATTGGGAAGCTGTTATTCACACAACTCGAAATTTGATTGAAAAAAGTGGATTTAACCCTGTTGATATTGCAGTGGTGAGTTTTTCAGGACAAATGATGGGGGCTTTGCCGGTTAGTGCAGATGGTAAGCCTTTGTATCGTATATTAATTTGGGCAGATCGTCGTGGAGTTGAAGAAGTAAACTGGGTTAAAGAGCAAATTGATGAAGACCGAATTTACCAGATTACCGGTCATCGGTTGAGCCCCAATTATTCATTAGCCAAAATTCTTTGGATAAAAAGGAATTATCCAGAAGTATACAAGAATGCCAGATATTTTCTAATGGCAAAAGATTATATCGTTTATAAGCTGACTGGGAATTTTGCCAGCGATTATTCAGATGCTTCTGGAACAAATTTGTTTGATTTGCTGAAGGAGACGTGGTCAGACGAAATTATAGATGCTGCAGAAATTGATTTGGCAAAATTACCACCGCTCTTTCCCTCGGCTGAAGTTGTTGGAAGAATTACTCCTGAAGCCGCTCGAGTAACTGGATTACTTCCCGGAACTCCTGTTGTCATTGGAGGAGGTGATGGTCCCTGTGCTGCCGCTGGGGCTGGGGTAGTGAGAGAAGGACAAGCCTACAATTATTTGGGTTCCTCATCCTGGATTGCTCTTGCCAGTAAAAATCCATTTTACGATCAAGAAAAAAGGAATTTTACCTTTCATCATCTTGATAAGGGGCTATACATGCCTACCGGTACGATGCAGGCAGCAGGAGGTTCCTATCAATGGTGTCGAGATGCTATTTGTGAAAGAGAGAAGGCTATTGCTTTAGAATTGGGTGTCAGTCCTTATGATTTGATGAACCTGGAGGCAAGCAAAGTAGCGGCTGGAGCTGAAAATTTACTTTTTCTTCCCTATTTACTAGGGGAGCGTGCTCCCTGGTGGAACCCTCATGCCCGTGGGACGTTTATCGGTTTAACCGCTCGTCATAAAAAGTCTCATCTCATTCGAGCAGTTCTTGAAGGGGTGAGCTTTAACCTGCGTATTATTCTGGATGCTTTTCAGGAACAGGGCATACAAATTGAAAACATGCGAATCATTGGAGGTGGGGCGCGAGGAGCATTTTGGGCTCAAATCCTGTCGAGTATGTATAAAATGGAAGTATTACGTCCCAAATATTTGGAAGAAGCAACCTCTCTGGGGGCAGCCATAGCTGGTGGAGTAGGAGTAGGGATTTTCCCAGGTTATGAGATAGTCGAAAAATTAATAGAAATCCAAGATTGTTTTCACCCTCGTCCGGAAGATGCGGAGACTTATAACCGTCTTTATCCGGTTTTCATTCAAGCTTATCGATCCCTGGTTCAAGTATTTGAGCGTTTATAATAGAAAAATGAAGGAGGGTGAAATTTTTTAATGGAGATATACGTAGGAACTAGTGGGTGGTTTTACTCTTGGAATAAAGAGAAGAATTTTACCTGGTATGTGGAAAATAGTCGGTTAAATGCAGTTGAACTCAACGCTAGTTTTTATCGGTTTCCTTTTCCCAATCAAATTAATTCATGGGCGCAAAAAGGGAAAAATATCCGTTTCTCGATTAAAGTATCCCGTCGGGTTACCCATATTCATCATTTAAGCCAAGAATCATATCCGGTTTGGGAGGCATTTCTCCAGCTCTTTTCCCCACTTCAATCTCTGATTGATTTTTATCTTTTCCAATTGCCTCCTTCATTTCGAACTAACCAATTCGTTTCGTTGGTACGTTTTTTCCAGGCTATTCCCGCCCTATCCAATTGCCGATTTGCAATCGAAATGAGAAATACAGAATGGTTTCAAAAAACCTGGATAAAAGAGATGGAACAGATCCCGGCCGTTCTGGTAAGTGTAGATAGTCCCGATATTCAGAGAAAAATTATTCTTTCTGATGGGATCATCTACATCCGTTTTCATGGAAGAACCGGATGGTATAATCACAATTATACCCCTTATGAATTGGAGGAGATTGCTGACGACTGTTGTATTTTAAAACCAAAAAAATTGTATGCTTTTTTTAATAATGATCATCATATGCTAGATAATGCTCAAAGTTTTTATAATATCTTAATAAAAAAAGTTCAAAATTAATTTTTTTAGAATAAATTCCGATATTATTTATAAATGAAGTAAATTTCCTATTTATAAAAATAGTTTAGGAGGGAGCTATTATGTTGTTTGAACCAAAAGTATTTATGAGTGATTGGAGTACATTGGTGTGGAGAGGAATCGTCGCAATTTTAATAGGGATCATGATTTTAGTATGGCCGAATCTCAGCATCGGTGCTTTGCTTTGGATGGTGGGTATCGTTGCCATCGTTGGAGGTATAATGGGAATTATCCAAGCAGTGAGAACCAAAGGAGGGTGGCCACTCATCCTGGAAGGAATAATGAGTATTGTCGTAGGAATATTGGTGGCTTCCATGCCTGGAATGTCGGCGCTCTTCATTACTCTCCTCATAGGTTTTTGGGCGATATTTTTAGGTTTGTTTCATATTCTCAATGTTATTCAGTTTTATAAAAAGTTTCCCACTCCAGGAAAATGGTTGATCATACTTAATGGAATTGTTTCCATTTTATTCGGTATCATCATTGTGTCTCGCCCCCTATTGGGAGTCCTCCTTATTGCTTCTCTAATTGGAATTTATGCTTTGCTGTTTGGAGTGATTTCTTTTTTTAGTGGATTATATATCTATAGTTTGAGTAAATAATAACCGAACCTTTTTCGGAAATTAATATTGAAATCTTCCTTTATTTGAAGGAAGAAAACCATTTTATATCTTTTCGAATTTTCAGTATTCGAGTTCTATTGATTCACGATGTCTGGTATTGTTTTTTTCGGTATTGAACGAATTTAAAATTATGAATCTACCGATTTTTTAATTTGGATAATTTAGATATATGAGTGTAGGTACTTTTGTTCTATTAGAGGTTTTTATGAAGAGGGTAAGGATGCTATATTAAAAAAGTTGGATAACCATTTTGAGTATGTGCTGTTATCAAAATAGGGATGATCATACAAACCGCAACTTATACTATTCAATACTCTTTAACCAAGTTCTTGTTGGAAAGGAATTTAGAAACTAAGGAGCTCCGGGATGGTTATGGCATGAAATCCATAATGGTTCATTGCTCATCTATCTTCAATTATGCCCAAGGCAAGGTTTCTCGTGGAGCTTTTGCATGAAATTTGGAAGTCTGATGGGAATTGATTAAATCTGAATTGGGGAGAAGAAATGTGAAACAACTCATAAAGTTTTGTTCTCTTGCTGTTCCGCTCATTTATTTTTTTCAAGGTATTGGAAAGCATTATTTCTGGCAGGATATTCTGTATCCTGCCTTTTTTGTTGTTTTGTTTAAATTATACCGTCTCAGTATGGTTTTTTTAGGAACAATGCTGGTGGTTTTATTAGTTAGCTATCCTACTGTTTGTATAGCACAAACAGGAAATAAAGGAGATAAAAACATGGGGCCTGAACTGATAGTTGTACCAAAACAAGTGCTGATAGGCGATCCGTTTAGTATACGGGTGAATGGCCTTTCTGCTGGACAGGTTGGTTCCCTCGCTGTTTCTGGCCAGGATCAGTTTGGAAATGTTTGGTCCTCCATGGCATCATTTCAAGTGAATGAGACTGGAACCATAGACACTTCCCGCGATGTACCTTTTGAAGGTTCCTATCAAGGAGCAGATCAAGCAGGGTTGTTTTGGTCTATGACTTGCAAACAGACAAGTGAATATGTTTCCCCATTTGTCATCATGCGTAATCTTACTGTAACCTTGTTGGTGGATGGTCAGGAAAAAGAGAATCAAGTCATTGAGCGGATTGCCTATCTCGATCTCGAAAAGCAGGATTTAACCGAGCCTATTGTAGGAGTCTTTTTCAAACCACAAGAGGTTACGGAACCCACCCCTGCACTTATTGTTTTAGGAGGATCTGAGGGTGGATATAATCAAGGATGGGCGGCAGTTCTTGCTTCTAAAACACGATTGCCAACTTTGGCTTTAGCTTACTTTGGTTTAAAAGGTTTACCACCAACTTTAGAAAATATCCCATTGGAGACTCTAGAAGAAGCTATGCACTGGTTGAATCAACAACCCATTGTGAAAAAAGATTATTTTGGCCTTATCGGTGCATCGCGAGGAGGAGAATTAGCTATTCTTGCCGCCTCAGTTTTCCCACAGATCAAGGCTGTTGTGGGATATACTCCAAGTGGAGTCATCTGGGGAGGGATTGGTGACGAACAGGTACCAGCTTGGACCTACCGGGGCAAGCCTTTTCCATATCTGATGATGATGACCAATGAAGAACAACATAAATTATTTCTTGAAGCACAAGAAAAGAGTACTACCTATATCGATGAACCCTCTTTTCTCTATAGCCTAAAAATGCAACAATCTCGTATTCCGGAAGCCACAATTCCTGTGGAGAAATCCAAGGCTGCATTTTTGCTCATTGGAAATCCCCAAGACGGGGTTTGGCCATCGCAAATGTTATCCAAGATTACTATAGACCGTCTCCAGGCTCATAATCATCCTCGTACTTTTGAACTCCTATCTTATGATAATGGTGGGCACATGTTGATCCCTTATCCGTACTACCCAACCACCATGCGAAAGTTTTATTTACCCACCATCAATATTTGGGAAGGACTGGGGGGTACTGCTGAAGCTGCCGCAAAGGCAGCAGAAGATTCCTGGCCTAAAGTTATTGATTTCCTCCACCATGAATTGCAAAGTGAATGAAGCATGGTACGAATTAGGGATTTTTATACCTACCAATGACCGAGGACTGGTGGTTTAGATAAAAAGATGACTAAACATCCAACCAGCTTATTTTTCCCGATCATAGCTAATTTGGTCAACGACTCGGTACAAAACGTCCGAGTCGTTGCACTGTGAATTGTCTATTCCAGCACATAACCGGATCTTTACGAGTTGCAAGGTACAACCTGTACGAGTATTATTGAAAAGCATTCAGTCAAGCTTTCATACCTATAGGTTAGAGCCGTGGTGACGAATGTTATTCTCATGGTTTGGCAGATCAAAATTATGATGTAATAAAGACAAGCATACTTGTTTATTGATGCTTTTCAATTGGATCATCTGTTCAACAAAATATCATTTTGGTTTTCGCGTCTATAAAGATATTTA
>Ga0209609_10001319_pt1 | contig 14368 bp, 9 predicted proteins | sample LakKivw325mmetaG_FD_184136 | JGI IMG/M metagenome (GOLD analysis project Ga0209609, IMG submission 184136) | Anoxic lake water microbial communities from Lake Kivu, Rwanda to study Microbial Dark Matter (Phase II) - Lake Kivu water 325m metaG... | ecosystem: Environmental > Aquatic > Freshwater... | reverse complement strand
TGGTGGGATTGGGCCAGTAGTCGTAGTAGCCGTCCGCGTTGCTGTAGTAGACGTCCCCGTAGTAGGCGTCATAGGCGCGGTTGACGATGGCCGAGTTGAAGAGGTTGAAGACGTCGGCCATGAGATACAGCTTGCCTTGGCCGATGTTGATCTTCTTCTCGAGGCGCAGCGTCACGTTCCAGAACGTCGGCAGGGAGTCCTTGAGGTACTCCTGAGTGTAGATGGCCGTGGTCCAGCTGCCGGCCGCGTAGTTCGGGGCGTCATCGTTCTCGATGTAGAAGTAGTGGGGGATCTTCCACCCTTCGCGGGCGTTGAAGGTTCCGGAAATGTCGAAGCCCAGAGGCAGCTGGTAGAGGCCGCTGACCTTGAACATCCAGCGGGTGTACATGAGGACGCTCAGCTTGCCGCTGGCGCCGCCGCCCCAGTCGCCGTAGGGCTTGTTGTTGAAGGCCCAGTAATTGGTGGGATCGAAGTAGTCGGAGCCCCAATAATTCCGGTTGTCCTGCCACGTGAAGGAGGCATTGGCGAACCACTTGTTGGAGAGCCGCTTGTTCATGACGAGGTCGACGCCCATGTAGGTCTTGTAGGCGTCCGCCTTGCGGTACAGGGAGTAAGACGTGGACGTGGTCGGCCAATTCGGGCCGGGCAGGTAGTAGGGCCGTCCGGCCGCGTCGGCGGTGCTGTAGGTCGTGCCGCCGATGTTGATCGAGTTGGGAATGGTCCCCGCCTCGACGTACCAGCCGCCCGCCGGCGGATCGCGCGGATCGATGACCTCGGGGCCGTCGTAGGTCGGATACTGATCGGAGTGCTCGGCGGGATAATAGGTCATGCCGTAGTCGAAATTGTCATACCGCCGGTAGGTGCCGTTGATCGACACCGACAGGTCGGGCAGGAGCTCGCGCTCCAGGGTCAGCATGATCTCGCGGGTCCGGGTGGACGCCTGGGAGGACCGGTTGAGGAAGTAGTCGTACTGGACGCCGTAGACGATGTTGGTCGGGTTGTAGTAGTCGAAGCTGTAATAGCCGCCGGCGTAGTAGGCGTCGCTGTCATAGCCGCCGACGAGCATGGCCGTCGCCTCGGGGGTCAGGGTGCCGCTGGCGTCCGCGAACACCTGGTAGGGGACGTACCGATACGGCAGTCCGGGATTCAGAAGATCGGCGACCGGCTGCCGGCTGGAATACGCCCAATACATCTCGTTGAACTGCATCTTGCCGTCGGCGTTCCCGCCCATGGCGACGGTGTCGTTCCACCAATAGCGGAGTCCGCCGCCCGTGCCGACCGGGGAGGCCTGCCACCAGCCGACGCCCATGACGTCGCCGTACTGGGACAGGGCCAGTTTGGCCACCGTCTTGCCGTCGCCCGTGACGTCCCAGGTCACGCCGATGCGCGGCGACCAGGTGGACCAGGAATAGGCGTGCTTGGCGCCGTTGACGATCTGGTCCTCGCCCTTGACGGCCTCGACCGAGGATCCGGGAAGGATCGCGGCCAGGATGTCCGACGTGCCGCCATCGAAGACCGTGTCCCACGCGGTCTGGCCCTTATAGATGGCCGACCGGGAGTAGGCGCCGGCGCCCGGGGCCTGGTAGTCATAGCGCAGGCCGAGGAGGACGGTGAAGTTGTTCTTGGTGATCGTGTCCTGGATGTAGCCGGCGTATTGGTCGGCGATGTCCGAGCCTTCGCTGGAGCGGTACAGGGACACCCGCTGCCAGCCGACCATCTCGGTCGAGAGGCGCGTGCCGTCCGCGTTCACATCCAGCTGCTGGCTGTTGTAGTTCCGGTTGATGTTGAAGCCCTGCAGGTTGCCGACGTGATAGGTCTGCTCCTTGTGGGAGTATTCCGCACCGACCTTGATCTCGTGCGACACGTTCAGGAACGTGTCGTTGAAATAGCTGCCCTGGATCTGGACGTTGTTGCGGGGCCGGCCGACGCCGTAGGAGCCCCAGCTGGCGTTCATGCCCGAGGCGTAGGGGGTGTATTTTTGGGTCGTCTGGTCATAGACGATCGGGTAGATGACGTTCTCGTCCGGGATGGGCCGCCAGCCGAAGCCGGAGTCGTTGAACGAGTACTTCAACGACACGTAGAGGTTGTTGCCGAAGACGTGCTCGTCCTGCAGCTTGAGGATCGGGCTGCCCCAGTGATACTTGCCGGTCTGGTGGTCGCCTTCGGGCTTGGCCAGGCTGGAGTTCCGGCCGAACTTCTCCTTGGCGCCCGACGTGACCAGGGCCTCGAAGCGGTTGTTCGGCAGGATCTGGGCGTTGATCTTGAGGTTGTAGTTGTTGAGCAGCGACTGATCCTTGTTGCCGGTGATGGTGTAGACGAAGATGTCCTGGACGCCGTAAGCGCCCCACCACCACAGCTTGTCCTTGATGATCGGGCCGCCGGCGTTGAAGCCGAAGTCCTTGATCTGCTGGATCTTGTTGACGTTCCGGACGCCCTGGGCTTGCAGCTCGGGGGTCAGGTTGTCGCTCTGGAAGAAGTTGTCGGTCAGGTAGAAGCGGCCGGCCAGGCTCATCCTGTTGCCGCCGCGGCGGGTGACCATGTTCAGGGCGACGCCGCCGGTCTGTACCGTGACGTCCGCCGCGCCACCCGTGGTGACGTTCAACTCTTCGAACATGTCGAAGTCATAATACAGGGCGGAACCGCCGAGGGCCGCCGGGTCGGTGATGTCGATGCCGTCGACCGACCAGATGTTGTTGGCGCCCTGGTTACGGCCCATGCCGCCCGTCGCGTCGCCGCGGGCCACGAAGCCCGACTGCTGGCCGGACTCGTTGCCGCCGACGTTCTCGCGGTCGACCATGATGGCCGGCGCGAGCTGCATGACGACCCAAGGGTCGCGGGCCGTCGGCAGGGACTGCATGGCTTCCTTGTCGATGTTCTGCCCGACGGTCGTCTTCTTGACATCGACGACCGGCGTCTGGGCGACGACCGTGACCTGCTCTTCGAGGGTTCCGACCTCGAGGGTCAGGTTGATCTCGACATTGGCGCCCAGGGTGACGATGATGCCGGTCCGGGTCTCTTTTTTGAAGCCCGTGAGCTCGGCCGTGATCTCGTAGTCATTCCTCGGTCCCAGGGACACGAAGCGATAAAGACCCGTTTCGCCGGTGACCGTCGTGAGCGGGGCCATCTGGGACCCGCGCAGGGTGACGCTGACACCGGGCAGGGGGTTGCCTTCCGCGTCGCGGACCGTGCCGTACACGTTTCCGGTTCTGACCTGCGCGGCGGCCGAAAGGGCCAGCGCGAACAGGGCCAGAACGACGAGAAACTTCTTCATTGATACCTCCTGTCCAAAATGCATCTCCTCAGTTTGAGCGGCCGTGAATCGAGGGCCCGGCCGCTCACCCCATTCCCGATACAGGCATGCCCCAGGTCATTATCACCTCCGATCGTTCGTGGGATTTGAAAAGATATTGCCATACGATTCCCTTTATGACTTCTTCTTGAGCAAATCTCGTGCCAGCAGGTCCGAAGGGGATGAATTTAGCATAAAATGATTTAAAACAGTGTCTTAGGTGTGGCTCGGAACGGGCAAGATAGGGCCCGGCCCTTCAATTATTTGAATACTATTCAATAATTTGGATTCGGGGAGGTTTTAGCGGGATAATTCGTCGACGAGCTTCTTGATCTCAGGCTGCTCGGGATTCAGCTTCAGGGAAGCCTTATAGGCGTCCAGAGCTTCGGCCTTCCGGCCCAATTTCTGGCAGCACCGACCGATCCCGTTCAGCACCCCGGTGTCGCTGTTGTAGGCCCGGTTGGCCTGGCTGAAGTCGTCGAGCGCCTCTTCATACCGCGCCAGGCCGTAGAGCGCCTGGCCGCGGATGGTATGGAGGACGAACTTCCTCCGGTCGTCCTTGCGCAGGTCCTCGGCGATCTTGAGGGCCTCGTCGAAGGCGCCGGTCTTGTTGAGAAAGTTCGCGTATCTCACGACCCCGTCCAGGTACTCGGGCCGGAGCTGGTAGGCCTCTTCGTAAAGGGCCTTGGCCTCGGCCGGCCGGCCCGTTTTTTCGCACTGCTCGGCGAGCATGAAGCGGAAGAGGAACGCGTTGGCCAGCGGGATGCCCTTGGCCTTGGCGATCGGGTGGCCGACGGCGCGGGCCGGAGAGATGGTCACCTGGTCCTTCTGCGCGTCCAGGACCTCGCCGCCCGCCCCGACCAGGGTCGCCGCGATCTCGTAGTAATCGGGCTCGAGATCGCCGGCCGGGATCGTCGTGGAAACGACCGTGAGGGGGTCCGCCGCGGCCGCGTCCAGCTTGACCGTGTAGGTCTTGGTGACCGGATTGGCCTGCCGCTGGCCCCGGGCCGTGATGCGGACCTCGCCGCCGCGGGCCGGCCCCTCGTTGGCGCGGCGCACGCCGAGCAGGACGGCGAGCGGGTCGGTCGAGGAGAAGGTCTTCCGCGGGTCGATGACGAGCTTCTTGTCGAAGACCTTGAACGGGATATGGACGTCGCGCGGATAGGTCTCGAACCGGTAGCCGACAAGCAGGCCCTCGAGCGACGGCTTGGCCGGGACCGGCGGCACGTCCAGGGGCTCCTCGAGCAGGCTGAACTGCTTGCCGACCGTGTTCGTCAGCAGGACGTTCAGGTTGTAGCGGCCCTCGGCGACGGGGAACGACTCTTCGATGGCCAGGCCGCTGGCCTTGACCAGGTCCCACTGGTCCTCGGGGAAGTAGAGCGGGAACTCGCGGTTGTACTGGAAGACGATGTCGTCGCCCCGGCGGAGGCTGATGTTGATCTGGTAGTTGCAGTAGAACTGGCTCTTGGGCTCGTAGTAGTCGACGTTGATGTCCGTCGGGACCATGGACAGGTGAAGGAAGCGCAGCCCGGTCGCCGGGTCCTCGATGAGCGTCGTCTGCGAGTAGCATTCGACGTAGTTCGTCAGGTATTCGGTCGAGACGAGGCCCTTGTAGTTGAGGAAGTGCGTCGCGTAGGAGGGATTGACGTCCTTCTTCGGGGACTCGAGGATGTCGGCGAGCAGGATGTTGTTGCGGGGCGACGGGGACAGATCGTAATTGTACTCGCCCGGGATGCGGGTGATGGAGATCTCGGCCAGGGTCGGGGCCAGGTCCTTGATCTTCTCGTAGAGCGTGCTGTAGTCGAAGGGGTCGGTGACCTCCTTCTGGTCGAGGATGAGCCGGGCCGGGCCGTCCGTGACCGGGTCGTAGAGCTTGAACTCGCCGACGCCGCCGCGCTGGTAGAACAGCAGATAGAACTGGGGCGGCAGGTCGCGGCGGGCGTCCCCGTAGTAGCTCCAGGAATAGCAGGGGACGAGGCCGATCGAGGCCTCGAAGTGCTCGACGCTCGCCGGCGGGCCGAGGATCATGTGGATGCGGCCCATGTCGGTTTTCCAGCCCTCGCGGGTCGTGCCCCGGCCGTAGAACTGGTTGCAGTAGGCGAAGCGCTTCTCGATCTCCTCCTTGTATTCGTTCGCGGGCGTGCCGGGGGTCGGGTCGCGCTGCTTCCAAAAGGTGTCGATGAAGAGGTCGCGGTCGCGGTCGTTCTGGAGCTGGAGGAAGACGTCCTTCTCGACCGGCTGGATATGATAAGCGACGAGGTTCAGCCACTCCTGATACTTGGGGCCGAGGGACTTCGGGTTGACCTTCTGGGCCGCGGCCGGGACGGCTCCGGCGAGGAGGGCGGCCAGGACGAGCGAGGCGAGGGTCCGGGATCTCATGCGCGGGGGACCTTCACTTCGAAGATCTGCCGGATCTTGCCTTTCATGCCCTCCTTGCCCATGACGATGACGTCGACGTAATTCGTCCCCGGCTTGAGGGGCCTGGCGAAGCGGTAGTCGAGGGTCTTGCGGCCTTCGAGCTCGGCGTCGGTCAGGACCGTCGTCCGGGCGGCCTGGAACGTCTCCTTGGTCAGGCCCTCGTCCGTGTAAACGTAGATGAGGAAGCGCAGGTCGATCTGCAGCTGGCCCTCGTCGTTCTCCCGGAGCATCAGGCCCTTGACCGGGAGGCGCACATCGATCTCCCCGGCCTTGGCGTCGTAGGACGCGTCGAACTTGACGAACTTCTTGCTGAAGACGTCGTCGGCCCGGACGTAGCGGCCGAGCTTCATGAGGTCCATGGCCCCCCAGAAATCGCCCTCGACGTCGGTCAGCCGGTACTTCCCGCCGCCCGTCTCGTCGATGAACTCGACGGCCATCCGGTCGTCGTAATAGCTCCACCAGATGGTGAAGCCCCGGACCGTCGAGCCGGGCTGGGGCGAGAATTCCTCGGCCTTGTCGGGCGGGCCCATGAAGATGTAGATGCGGCCGCGGTCCGAGTTGATGGCCGGCCCGCCCTCTTTATTGAAGCGCTTGTTGACGTAGGCGACCCGGGCCTCGAACTCCTTCCGGTACTCGTTGTCCGGCGTGTCCGGGTCGGGATCGCGCTTGAGCCAGAAGTCGGCGATGAAGTCCTTGCGGCTCTCGGCGTCGGGCAGCCGTTCGAAGATCTTGACCTCTTCCTTGGTCATGATGAGCCGGGCCATCTGGAAGAACTTGGCGCTCTCCGGGTCGAGCTTGGGCTTGGCCGCCGCCGCGAGCCCGATCGCGGCCGGCACCACGGCGGCGATGAGGGCCGCCGCGAGGAGACGGACGCGGGGACGCATGGCGCTACTTCCTCAGGTAGTCCAGGAAGCTCTTGACCTGGGCGGCCCGCTCGGATTCGGCATCGACCTTGAGATAGGACTCGAACGTGGCGATGGCCTCCGCCTTCCTCTGGAGGTTGAGATAGGTCAGGCCCAGCTGGTAGAGGGCGTCGGTCGAGTCCTTCTGCTTCTCGACGGCCTTCTGGTAGAACTTCAGGGCGTCCTCGAACTTGGCGTTGTTGTAGTAGGTCGTGCCCAGGTTGTAGAGCACGGTCGGGTCGTCGATCTTCTCGAACTCGATCTTGCCGTACCATTCCTGGGCCTTGGCCACGTCGCCGCGGTTGGCGTAGCAGTTGCCGACGGCGATGATGCCGTTGACGTTCTTGGGGTCCTTCTCCAGGAGCTTGAGGTAGGCCGCCTCGGCGAGATCGTATTTCTCCTCGGCGAAGTGGCAGTTCCCGACATTCATATAGACCGGATAGGCGTCCGGGTACTTGACGAGAAGGTTCTCGTAGGCCGCCAGGGCGCCGGCGAAGTCGTTCTTGTCGAAGAGCTCGTTGCCCTTGGTGAGGAGGTCCTTGATCTCGTCGGTCAGGACCAGGCCCTCGATCTTGTCGAGCACGATCTCGACGTCGGGGTTCTTCTTGTTCTCCGAGATCTCCACCGACAGTTTTTTCGGCGCGTAGCCGACCTTGTCGAAATCGACGTTCCAGGCGCCGCTGCGGATCCACGCGGCCATCCAATGGCCGGACTTGTCGGTCTTGACCTCGGTCCCCTCCTGCGCCTTGAGCGAGAAGAGCTTAACCCGGACGCCTTCGATGCCGGCGCCGGACTTGTCGAGCACGACGCCGCCAAGGCGGCCCTTGCCCTTCCAGTCTTGAGCGCCGAGGAAGGCGGTCGAGACGAGGATCAGGCAAAGCCCGAAAACGATCGCGCGCTTGTTCATCATGACCTCCTGGACGTCCCCGTGGACGATCTATTGACCATCAGTTGACTCATTTTACCACTATCTTGAACTCGAGAAAAGGCCTGGACGTTCCGCCGGAGGCGGCCCCGCAGGACGCGGCGCGAACGGAAAGGAACTTGACATCGGCCTGCCCTCCGCGCGAACGGGCGGCCCGGCCCGCCCCTGTTGGCCGGATGGCACGCCGTTTGCTCTCTTCCATGGCGCCGGAGCGTAGACAAGGGCCGGTTCAAGGCGTAAACTGGATCTTTGGCCCGGCCGGATCGTCAAGGAGTGAGCATGAGAAGATCCATTGTGTATGCGGTCCTCACGGCCGCCGCCGCCCTCGGCGGCTCTCTCGCCGCGGGCCAGACGCTTCCCGCCTCCGTGCCGCAGCCGGTCGACATCCGCGTTCACGTCGCGGCCGGCGGCGGCTTTGTCGACGACCTCTCGCTCGCCGACTTCGACCTCACCGAGGACGGGCGGCCCCAGCCGCTTCGCTCCCTGACCCTGATCCGAAGCGGGCAGATCAACCGCCGCCAGGGGATCGACGTCATGGTCACCCCTCCGCCCCGTACCTACACCTTGCTCTTCCAGCTCACGGACTGGGACCCCAACCTCTCCAAGGCGGTCGAATATCTCTTCGGCTCGGTCCTCCGCGCCGGCGATCACATGACCCTGGTGACCCCGTTCAAGCCCTATCACCTCCAAAGCGACGCCCTCTCGCTGCGGACCAAGGCCGATCTGGCCAAGGCGATGGACGAGACCCTGCGCAAGGACATCCTGCGCGGCAGCGGCGAATACCGCGACCTCGTCGCCGAGCTCTCCCGGCTCTCCCGCGCGATCAGCGGCACCGCGGGCGCGGCTGGCTCGCGGGAAGACATCGAGTCCGACCCCACGGACGACGCGGACAGCGGCTTCGGCCTGGAGACCCAGATCGACCGCTACCGGCAATCCCTCATGAGGATGGAGGGTATCCGCCTGGTCGACGAGGCCAAGCTGCTCTCCTTCGCCGCCTCGCTCAAGCCCGTGCCCGGACAGAAAACGGTCATCCTGTTCTATCAGCGCGAGTTCCGGCCCGAGATCAATCCGGCGGCGATGAACCGGCTGATGAGCCTCTACCAGGACAATCCCCAGATCCTGGCCAACCTGATGGACCTGTTCCAGCTCTTCAAGCGCGAGCGGAAGTTCGACGCCGATGCGGTCAAGAAGGCCTTCGCCGACGCCGGCATCGATTTCCACTTCATCTTCATGGAGAAGAAGAGCCAGCGCGTCTTCGGCGCGACCATGCACGAACAGTCCGAGGACGTCTACCCGGGGTTCGTCGAGATGGCCCGGGCGACGGGCGGGACGAGCGCCAGCTCGACCAATCCGGCCGCCGCGCTCAAGGCCGCGGCGGCGGTTTCGACCGACTATTACCTGCTGACCTACCTGCCGGGCGCGGCCTCGGTCCCGGGTTTCCGGCGGGTGGACATCCGGCTCAAGCGGCCCGGCTGCCAGGTGCTGAGCCCGGCCGGGTTCTTCGTGAGGTGATCAGAGCTTCAGACGTAACCCGGCCCGGCTGAGGACCGCCGTCAGAAGAAGCACAACCGCCGTCATGACGGCGGCGTTGAGCATGCCGGGGATCCCGCCCGTCTGTTCGAACGGCCACAGGATCCGGTCGATATTCACGTGGATGAGAGACCCGAGCAGCCCGGCCGCGCCGCCGATGAGCCCGGGCAGCAGATAGGCCAGGAGCGGGTTCCTGCCGGCCGGGGCGAGAAAAGCCGCCGCCTTCCGCCCCTTGAGAACGTCCAACCCGACATAAAAAAGCAGGAAGACAAGGCAGCAGATCCCCGCCGTCGCCAGGCAATACGATTCGGTCCCCCAGATCTTGCTGAAGGTATGGAGCGGCCTAAGAACGAACCCGGCGGCGACGAGCATCGCCCCGAGCACCCCAAGGAAGCGGATGCGGCGGACGGGCGGCGAAGGCTCCGCCTCCGGAAGGAAGATCGTCCCGCCCAGGCACCCGGCCGTGACGATGGCCGCGTGCGAGCCGAACAGGCTCCCGATGTTGAGGAACCCGTTGACCGGTCCGAGGAAATCGAGGGCGCCGTGGCGGGCCCCGATGTAGAGGGCCGTCATGACGCCGATCGCCCCCGCCAGCACGACCCTGTTCCCGCGGCAGGCCAGGTAGAGCAGGCTGGCCGCAAAATAGCACCAGCCGATCATCCCCAGGATGCCCCACCATGAGGTCCGAAGCAGCGTCACCCGGCCGTCCTCGCCCTGCCCGCGGAAGACGAGGACGAGGGCGACGAGGACGAGCGCCGCGACGATCTTCAGGGCGAGGAGGAGCCGCCTCTTGGACGCCGAGGCGCCTTTGGGCATGACCGTCCAGAGCCCGAAGACGGCCAGCGTGGCGAGAAAATACCAGAGGTCGTGGCTGAGGCCGGTCGCCGCGGCCGAAAAGCGGTCCTCGTTGACAAGCAGGACGCCGAGAAAGAGGAGGGCCAGCGTCCGCACGGCGATGTGGCCGACCAGAGCGAGGGTCGAGAGGCCGTCGGCCCGCCGCTTGGCCAGCGCCAGCGGGATGGAGAGCCCGACGATGAACAGGAAGCCGGGGAAGACGACATCGGTCAGCGTGAAAACGTTCTGGTCCGCGGCCGCGTGGCGGAGAAAGAAGGGGATGGCCGCCATCCCGGCGATATAATTGACGAAGACCATCGTCAGGATGTCGAAACCGCGAAAGGCGTCGAGACTGGCCAGCCGCTCTTTCATGCCCTCTCCTCCCGGGGCAGCGCGGCGAGGGCGCCGCGCACATAGCCCACGGATTCGGCCAGCCCGGCGAGCGGGTCGTGGCTGTCCTTTTCGTATTCGAAGGCCAGGGTCCCGCCGAAGCCCATTTCGGCGAGCGTCCGCAGGAAGCGGGGAATGTCGATGACGCCGTGGCCGGCCTCGACGGCGACGCCCTCGGCCGTGGGGGCGGTGACGTCCTTCATGTGGACGTCGAGGAGGCGGGCCCCGCACCGGACCGCCTCGTCCGAGGGATCGAGGCCGGCGCGCCGGCAGTGGCCGACGTCGAGGCAGACGCCGACCCGGGGATCGAGGCCGCCGATCCGCTCGAGGATCGAGGCCGGCGTGGGATAGCGCTTGTCGCCCGGCCCGTGGTTGTGGATGGCGAGAGCGATGCCCGTCTCGCGGACCCGCTCGTTGGCGCGGCCCAGAAAGGGATGGTCCGGCACGCCGACGATGAGGCTGAAGCCGGCCGTTCGCGCGTAGGCGAAGGCCCGGTCGACCTCCGCCACGCTCGCCATATAGACGACGCCGCACCCGTAGGCCAGCAGGCCCTCGGCTTTGACCTTGTCGATCGCCGCCCGGATGGCCTCGTCCGGGGACGCGAGGGGGAGGTGCATGTCCTTGAGGCACACGCGGCCGAGCGCGACGCGGCGGGCCATGGCCAGCGTCGCGTCGAGATCGAATTCCCGGAAGGTGTAGGAGGCCAGGCCCAGGACGAACCGGGGGGACGGGACGGCGGCGGCCCGCCGCCCGCGGGCGCAGGCGGCCGGACCGAGAAGGGCGCCGGCCCCCGCGGCCAGCGTACCGCCGAGAAAGCCGCGCCGCGACGTCTTGCCCATGCCGGCCTACTTTAGCGCGTTTGCCGGGCCGTGGTCAAACCGACCGCAGCGCAAGCCTTGCCTTGACACTGTTTCTGGCCTGCATTAGCATCGTGGCCGTTCGACGGCCCCCGCCGCATCGGAAGGCCGGCGACGAAGGAGGACCGATGAACACGCGAAGACAGATGCCCGGCTGCTCCGGCTGCCCTCTGAGCCGTCGCCGATTCCTGACCGCCGCTTCGGTCGGGACGCTGGGGGTCCTCGCCCCGGCCGGCCTCTTCCAGGCCTGCGCCAAGGCCGAGACGCTGCGGATCCGTTTGATCTACGCGCTCCACGCCGTCGTCCAGCCGGGCCCGGACTGGCCGAACGTCGGCTTCAATTTCCAGCCGGTCATGGACCGGACGACCGGCACCCTGGCCAAGGCCTTTCCCGGCTGGGAGCTCGTCACCTCGATGGCCAAGGACGAAGAAGAGGCCAAGAAGATCCTCGAAGGGGACGCCGCGGCGCCGGTCGACGGCTATATCGTCGTCCAGCTCAACTGCTGGAACAAGGTCGTGCAGGCGATCGCCGCGTCGGGCAAGCCGACGCTCTACGTCGATTTCCAATACGGCGGGAGCGGCGGCTTCCTCGTCTACACGGCGGACTTTCTGCGCAAGAAGACGGGGAACCTCGGCTTCATTGGCTCGTCGCGCCCCGAAGACCTGGTCGCCGCTGGCCGCGTCTTCGGCGACGTGAAGAAGAGCGGGGGCGCGAACGGGTTCGGGGCCCTGGTCGCCGCCGTCCGGAAGCGGTCGACCCCGGCCCCCGGGGACATGAGCGTCGCCGTCGACAACGTGACCTGCCTGTCGGCGGCGGATTGCCTGACGAAGATGAGAGAGTCGAAGATCCTGGCCGTCGGCGGCGGCTGGCCGGGCATCGCCCCGGCCATCAAGGAGGGGATGGGCATCGAGGTCATCGACGTCCCCTTCGCCAAGGTCAACGACGCCTGGGCCGCGGCGGACAAGGACGAATCGCGGGCCATCGCCGATCGTTGGGCCAGGACGGCGTCCAGGGTCGAAAACGTCAGCCGTGAGACCCTGGTCACGTCGGCGGCCATGTACCTCGGTCAGAAAGCCGTGCTGAAGGAATACGGCGCGAACGCCATCACCATCAACTGCCTCGGCGGCTTCTACGGCGGCCATATCCATGCCTATCCCTGCCTCGGCTTCCACGAGCTCAACAACGAGGGGCTCATCGGCGGCTGTGAGTGCGACGTGCGCTCGGCGGCGACCATGGTCACGATGAACGCCCTGACCGGAGGGCGGCCCGGCACCATCTCCGATCCGGTCGTCGACACGGCCAACCGCCGGATCATCTACGCCCACTGCGTCGCCTCGAACCGGGCCTTCGGGGCGGCCGGTCCGACCAACCCGTTCGAGATCCTGACCCATTCGGAGGACCGTCAGGGGGCGGCGGTGCGGTCGATCCTGCCCGTGGGCTACATGACGACATCCGTCGAGGTCTCGCCCGAGCGGAAGCTCATGCTCTTCCACCAGGCCAAAGCCACGGGCAATTCCCCCGACGACCGGGCCTGCCGGACCAAGCTCGTGGCCGAGCCGGTTGGCGACATCGAAAAGCTCTTCGGCGAGTGGGACCAGTGGGGCTGGCACCGGGTGACCGTCTACGGCGACCTCAAGAAGCCGGTCTTCGAGCTGGCCGACGCCCTCGGCTGGAAAGTCCTCGAAGAGGCCTAGTTTTACGGTTCCCCGGAAATAGGCTAGAATAAGGCGGGAATCGACCGCCGGAACGAAAGGACAACTCCATGGCCGAGCCGTTCATCGAAGAAAAAACACGAAAGATCGCCCTGCTCATCGACGGCGACAACGCCCAGCCGTCGCTCCTCGGACAGATCCTGACCGAGGCCGGCAAGTACGGCCTGGTGACCATCCGCCGCATCTACGGCGACTGGACGACGGTCAACATGTCCGGCTGGAAGAGCGCCCTCAACGACAACGCCATCCAGCCCATCCAGCAGTTCCGCTACACGATCGGCAAGAACGCCACCGACAGCGCCATGATCATCGACGCCATGGACATCCTCCACGGCCACCTCGTCGACGGCTTCTGCCTTGTCTCGAGCGACAGCGACTACACCCGCCTGGCGACGCGGGTCCGCGAGATGGGCTTCTTCGTCATGGGCGTCGGCAAGCGCTCGACGCCGAAGGCCTTCGTCAACGGCTGCAATCTCTTCATCTACACCGAGAACCTGGCCCCGAAGCGGGGCGAACAGCAGCGGGAGGCCCACCGGCGCCCGGCGCGAGGCGAGTCGCGGCGCAAGGGCGGGGCGAAGGAGGCGCGCGAGGAGCGCGAGGAACCCGAAGAGCGCGGCGAGCCCGGCCCCAAGTTCGACCCGGTGCCGCTCCTCAAGGGGGCCTTCGACATGGCCGTCCACGAGGACGGTTGGGCCAACCTCGGCGAGATCGGGTTCTATCTGCGCCAGCTCGACCCCGGCTTCGACCCCCGCACCTACGGCTTCAAGCAGCTGTCCCAGCTCATCAACAGCCAGAAAGCGCTCTTCGACGTCCATTCGAGGGGAGAGGAGGGCGGCGGAGCGGCGATCTACATCCGCCTCCGCGAGAAGGCCGAGTAGGACGGGCGGCGGGGTCAGCCCGACGCCTTGCCCTTCTTCAGGAACGCGGCGAGGAGGAACCCGCCGCCGACGACGATCATCAGGATCCCCCACGCCAGGTTGAGGTTCAGGCCGAGGGAGATGGCGTACATCTCTTTCTTGGTCACGAGGCCGTAGACCGTCAGCAGCACGCCGTAGGCGCTGAGAAGCCAGCCGATCGGGAGCTTCAGGTCGAGGACGTGGCCGTGGCTCATCCCCGCCCCGTCGGCCTCGGGGGTTCCCGTTCCCTTGGTTTCAATGGTGTCGCTCATGATTCGCTCCTAGACGGCGGTTCCGATCACCAGAAGAGGACGTTGAGGGCCACGGCCACGGCGACGGCGATTGCGCCCCACACGGCCGGCCGGGCATACCAGCGGGGGTGCGTCTTGGGCTTCGGCGTCAGGCCGAAGACGAGGCCGGCCAGCTCCTTCGGGTCGCGCTTGGCCGTGAACAGGCTGACGCCGATGGTGACGACGAAGTCGGCCAGCCAGGCCCACCAGGCCTGATAGAAATTGGCGGCCATGTCGCTGTGGTAGCTGACGAGCCCGGCCTTGTAGGCGATATAGTGGCCGGCCGCGGTCAGGATGCCGACGAGCAGGCCCCAGAACCCGCCCC